>ORMF011377206.1_pt1 | contig 13091 bp, 16 predicted proteins | sample 1779871 | NCBI WGS metagenome assembly ORMF01 (sample SAMEA104232316, study PRJEB22302) | groundwater metagenome | biome: forest; feature: aquifer; material: groundwater | place: USA | collected 2011-08-07 | depth 5.4 m | reverse complement strand
TTCAAAATTTGAAACGAAAGCGGTCAGTACTGTTTTTTGGGCGCGAGCGTGATCCGTATTCCATGTTACGGTGCTCGTTATCTTTTTTGAAAGCAAGTCTGGCTGTGTTTCGACATCCATCTTGACTTGATAAATATCATCGGCAGTTTGGGGAATTGGATTGATGAGACGGAAATCTTTTCTGGTTTGCGCGCGGGAATTTTCAATTTGCGCGCGGGCTTTGCTCAAAGCCTCGTCGCTGGTTTGACTATCCACCATAATCGATTGGTCACTGAAAGAAACCATAATCGTTGAGGAAATCGCAATGATGATAATTGCCATTGCGAAAAGAATTTCGACAGTGCTGAAGCCTTTTTTGTTTTTAGGTATTTTTTCCATTTTAATTTGTCCAAGATATTCTTCCTTCAGAATTGATATCAACAACACTTGAATGCAGAGTCGAATCTGAAAGATTGATTGTGCCGACAGTTGTGACATTTCCTGTGAGTTCTTTGAAAACCACATCGGAAAGTCCAGCCAAAATTATGTTTGTTGAAATAGGAATAATTTCATTGATAGAATTTCCGGCTATGTAAGAATTTCCCTGAAAAACAATTGCCTTACCACTTTCAAGATGAACACCGTGTGGGAGTCCGTCGGTGCAACCTGCGCCAAAGCACATATTGTTTACAGCCTGACTGCGTGCTTTTTGCAGAGTACTTATTATCAAGTTTCTATTACCATGCCAATCATAACCTCGAAATGTGTCCATCGAAGTTACAGCAGAAAGTCCTGCCATGACGAGCGCAAAAATACCCATGACCGTAATAATTTCAATCAGGGTGAAACCGGTATTAGTTTGGATGAAGATTTTGGGTGATGCCATAAATCGGAGTAATAATTGAAATTGCGATAAATCCCACAAGAAGTCCCATGACAATCATGAGGACAGGTTCGACAAGTGTGCCCAAATTTTTGGTGAATTCATCAACTTCGCTCGCGTAAAGTTCGGAGATATATACAAGAGAGTCGGAAAGATGACCGCTTTTTTCGCCAACGGCGACAATCTGGATTAAGGTGTCAGGGAAGAGTTTAGCTTTTGTTTTTAGGTATGAAGAAAGTTTTTCGCCACGATTGACCGTCTGCCCGAGTTTGAGGAGCTCTGCTTTGTAGACCAGGTTCTCGCAAGTTCTTGAGGTAACGGGCAATGCTTCACTAAGAGGAAGTCCGCTTTTGATAAGAAGTCCGAGCGTTCTTGTGATGTTTGAGGTGTTGTAATTTACAAACATTGTTCCGATTATTGGCGTTCTAAGTAATGCTAAGTCGCAAAGAAAATGAAACTTGCTGATTTTTTTGAATGAGATGAAAAGAATAGTCAGAATAATGAAGATTCCAAAGATGATATGCCAGCCTTGCGTTTGGGCGAGATTGCTTACGTAAATTAGTGTTCGTGTACTCCATGGCAGGTTTGCGTGGAGACTTGCAAAGACAGGCGTGATTTTTGGAAAAAGGTAGATCATAAGAAATCCTGTGATGCCAATTGTCGTAATTGTTACGATAGCAGGGTAGACGAAAGCACCGATAATTTTTTTCTTGAGAGCGCCTCTATTTTTGAGTTCGTTTGAAAGGTATTCTAAGTTGTCGCTAAGGACTCCAGTGGTTTCACCAACCTCAATAATGTTAATCGCGAAATCGCCGAAAATGTTGTGAAATTTGCGTAGACTTTTTGAAAGGGACTGGCCGTTTGCAATAGATTCAAGGACAGCACCGATGACATTTTTATAGCGTTTTGATTTGGCCTGTTCCTTGATAATTTCCACACTCTCGAGGATCGGTACACCAGCGCGCGACAAAAACGACAACCTTTTTGAGAATAAAATTTGTTCTTTGAGTGTAAGTCCCGAGAACTGAATACGCTTAAGTTTCTTTAAACCTTCTCCACTAACTTTTTTGGCACTCACGGCCAGAGAAGTAAAAAATTTTTTGTTTAGATTGTTTTTTTGGCGCCAAATATACTTGCCAATTTTTAAGAATTTGTTTTTAGATTTCTGAAGTGACTTTCTCACCATTTCTACGTATTTTTGGACTTTTTTCATTTTATTCGTGCGTTAATCGGAGAATTTCTTCAAGAGTCGTTTCACCCTTTTCGACTTTTGCAAGTCCATCTTCAAGCATCGTTACCATACCGTTTGCAATCGCTATCACCTTAATTTCACTAGCGGAAGCTTTTTTCAGGATTGCTGTTCTGATGTCATTGTTTACCACAAGAAGTTCGTTAATAGCGATTCTGCCAGAGTATCCTGTGTTGTTGCATTTAAGGCATCCTTGCCCTCGCCACATTTTTTGAGTGTCTGAATATTTTGCCGAGAGTTTCAAGACAGCTTCTTTTGAAGCTGGCGTAATTGTTTCCTCTTTTTTGCAGTGCCTACAAATTTTGCGCACGAGTCTTTGACCGATTGCAAGCCTTAGCGTCGAAGCGATAAGGTACGCCTCAATACCCATATCAAGCAGGCGGGGAATTGTTGTTGACGCTTCGTTTGTGTGGACGCTCGAAAGCAAAAGGTGGCCGGTGAGCGCAGTATTCACGGCAATATTTGCGGTTTCAGAATCGCGAATTTCTCCAACCATGATGATGTTTGGGTCTTGCCTAAGAACTGATCTTAAGCCCGAAGCAAAAGTGAGATTCGTGCGAGGATTGATTTGGATTTGCTCGATACCTTCGATCGAGTATTCTATTGGGTCTTCGATTGTGATAATTGAGACTTCTTTGGTGTTGAGCATTTTCACCAAAGTATAGAGTGTGGTGGTTTTCCCCGAACCAGTCGGGCCTGTCGAGAGAATCATTCCGGAAGTTTTCTTGATTGCATCTTGAATTTTTTTTATGTCGTCTTTTGTATAACCGAGAGCGTCGAGTGTAAACTGTTCCTTTCTGTCTATTAGAAGACGAAGGACGCTGTTTTCACCATGATATGTCGGCGCGATTGAAACGCGAATATCGACAAAAGAATTTTTTGAAAGTTCATATCGGAAACGGCCATCCTGTGTCGCATGGTGTTCATCTATGCGAAGTCTCGAGAGAACCTTAATTCTCGAAATTATCTCTTGATGAATGCCGATAGGGAATTCATAAGCATCTGTCATAACGCCATCAATACGGAAACGAACCTTCAGACATGAAAGGGAGGGGTCAATATGAATATCTGAAACTTTTGTGTTTACAGCATCCTCGAGCAAATAATTTACAAGATTTATTATGGAAATATCGCCCTCTTTTGCCAGTTCTTTTGTAATGGCGTTTTCTCTAATCATACAGTTTCAGATTTAAGGTTAGTGGGCTTGACTCTACTACGATAATAAGGGAAAGCAACTTCAAAAATCAGTTTTTAAATGTGATAATATGTTCAATGTAAATTCAGCAAAACCATGTGTTTATTTATCAAAAATTTATTTTCAAAATCAAAGTACGGATTCAGTCTGGTTGAACTTCTGATTGTAATCGCAATAATTGGAGTTTTGGCGGAAATCATTGTCGGTTCAATTGGAGCATCAAAAGAAAAAGCGACTTTTACCAAAGCTAAAAAAGATTTACAGAGCGTGGCGCAGGCACTTGAAATTTACGCGATTGATAATGGTGGATATTCGGTGGATTCTGCAAGGGGACTTCCAAGTGGGATAGAACAATATCTGCCCGCAGGTGCCTGGCCTGTCAGCGCATGGCCCGGTTCTGTTTTTGATTGGGAAAATTGGACCGATCCTTTAACAGGGAAGCCGATATACCAAATAAGTATCAGGTTTTGTCCTGCTGGTGGCCCATTATCCGCTTGTGAGTTTCCACCGGAAAGTTGGGCAACAAATTTTGATGTCAATTCAGCGATGTATTACTGCGTGCAGGGAGCGTGTCGCGCTCATTTAAGTGAGGTGGTGGGGTATCCGGGGTATTGTATTAACTGTGACTCGACCGGTGGCAATAACTAGAATTTAAATTATTTGGCGAACTTCTTTGTCATGAGCTACGTTTGCTCCCGCTCCGCCTAAGGCGGATTGGTCGCAACTCCTTCACAGGAGCTGTACACTCTTCACATTCTGATTACAGAACGTTCAGAGTCTTGCGAAGTGATAACATCACTTCTCACTCGCTCATTCCTCGAATTTCATCCAAAAACTTAAATTCTATGTGCATTACTACTAAATTGCTTTTTGAAGGTGGGTGTGTAGAATACGAATAGAGAAAGGAAAAAAATGGAACTTAACAAAGCCGAATTAGACTTCATATCCGAAAAACACGAAGGCGGTGAAAGGTTGTCACTTGAAGAAGTGATGATGCTCTACTACAAAAAACCTTGTCGGAGGGTCTTCCCGCACAGCAATGATCCTGTGATTACAGGACTTAAAGCTACTCGTGGCTCTGTGTTGGTAACGGAAGAGGAAGTTGTTGTGGTATGTAATCCTTTGGATTTTCACCTACTCGCACCTTCACCGGACTTCACATACGGTTTTAAGGAACCATCTGAATTTCTAATTGGTACAACCATTATCACTTGTTCGTCAAAAGGAGAAGTTCATGTGTCATATATTGTCGGTAGTGTGGATAGATGTAATGGGTTACCTGAACAAAGATGGGGAGGAGCAATGCTTAGTGGTAGTGAACATTTGTCGGATCGCGAAATGCTTTTCACAAAATCTTCGTACAACATTCCAGGTGGACACCTTCGCATGCTTACGTGTGTTGAAGAAGTATCAGTCTTGGGTTCATTTTCAGGAAAAAGATTATTGAGAAGTTTTAAAACTTGAGTAATCTAAAAAAACTGGAGTAGTCTAATCATACCGTGGTCACAAGTGACCACGGTTTTTCGTAAAAAAGGAGGTTTAGCCTCCCTTTGTTTTTAGCTCAAAAGCACAATCACTTTTTTGCCGTCGGTGTAGACGAAGCCGGAAGAGATATCGATTGAAGAAGGTTTTGAGTTTGTGGAATATTTAAGTAAGCCAGATTTAAGGGAAGATACAAGCGGAATATGTTTTGGTAAAATGGTTATTTCACCACTTGTGGTAGGCAAAGTTACGGATTCAGCCGAACCTTCGTAAATAGTTTTTAAAATGTTGTATATAAATAATTTCATAAGATGAAATTTCCAATTTTGTCATTCCCGCGCAGGCGGGAATCCAGGCCTGGATCCCCCCTACGGGGGCGGTACACCTTTCACTTTCCGAAGACGGAATGCTCAAGGTCTTGCGAAGCTACGCTTCTCACGCATTCGCGAGGATGACACCGAAAGAGAGGGTCTTGGTGCTTTCTTATTCTGTTATTTCCGAAATGTTACCTTTCATATAAAAGTTCTGCTCTGGAATATCATCATGTTTTCCAGAAATAATTTCGGCAAAACCTTGGACTGTTTCGGTGCGAGTAACATATTTTCCTTTTCTTCCTGTGAAAGCTTCGGCGACCATGAAAGGTTGTGAGAGGAATGAGCGTATTTTTCTAGCACGCTCGACAAGTTTTTTGTCGTCATCGGACAGTTCTTCAAGACCAAGAATTGCGATGATATCTTGCAAATCTTTGTATCTTTGTAAAATTCTCTGGACTTCACGCGCGACACGATAATGTTCTTTACCTACAATTGATTCCGAAAGGGCGGTTGATGAGGAATCTAGAGGATCGATTGCCGGATAAATGCCGAGTTCGGTGAGTTGCCTTGAAAGCACGATAGTGGAATCAAGGTGAGCAAAAGTGGTTGCTGGCGCAGGGTCGGTGATGTCGTCTGCGGGAACGTAAACCGCTTGTACGGAAGTGATTGAACCTTTCTTTGTCGAGGTAATTCGCTCTTGTAATTCTCCCATTTCACTTGCAAGTGTAGGCTGGTATCCCGCTGCCGATGGAATACGGCCAAGGAGTGCCGAGACTTCAGAGCCGGCTTGAGTGAATCTGAAAATGTTGTCGATGAAAAGCAAAACGTCAGCGCCACCTTCATCTCGGAAATATTCGGCCATAGTAAGACCAGAAAGTGCGACTCGCAGTCTCGCTCCCGGGACTTCATTCATTTGCCCAAAAACAAGCGCAGTTTGCTCAAGAACTTTTGACGCTTTCATTTCCTGATACAAATCATTTCCTTCTCGGGTACGCTCGCCCACACCTGCAAAAACAGAATAGCCTTTGTGTACAGTCGCCACATTTCGAATAAGTTCTTGAAGTAGAACAGTTTTGCCAACACCAGCGCCACCAAAAAGCCCAATTTTTCCACCTTTGATGAAAGGTGAGATGATGTCAATAACTTTTATCCCAGTTTCAAAAATATCGATAGCTGTTCTTTGTTCGCTAAGTGGCGGTGATTTGCGATGAATTGGTAGTCGTTTTTCTGTCTTCACTTCAGGAAGTCCGTCAATTGATTCGCCGAGTAAATTAAACATTCGTCCCAAGACTTCTTTTCCGACAGGGACGCTTATTGGCGCGCCAGTGTCTACAACTTCCATCTCTCTTCGAAGTCCGTCGGTCGGTCCCATAGAAATCGCACGGACAATTCCGCCACCTAAATGGAGCGCAACTTCAAGAACGATCACCTTTTTGTTTTCTAAGGTGATTTTTAGCGCGTTGTGAATTTGTGGAGGGTTCTCCACAAATTCCACATCCACAACTGGTCCGATTACTTGTGATATTTTTCCCGTCATAAAAGTTAATTTATCCATCTAAAGGTATAGATTAAATAAAAATATGCATCACATTAAAATGATATGAGGCGTTTTTTTTACCCATTAGTTCAAGCTGTTTTTAATATTCGTGACAATTTCTTTCAACTTTGGTAAGTCTTTTCTTATTGCGCTCCACACCACTTTTTCATCCACTCCCCAATACTCATGTGCCAGGACATTACGCATATCCATAATTTGTCGCCATTCAACATTTGGATAATCTTTACGAACGGCCTCATATATATATTTGACTGCTTCGCCAATGATAATAAAGTTCATCATTACCGCATCGTATGTCTTTTTTTCGTTCTTCAAATCATTTCCATTGGTGATACCAGAAACATAGCCGTTGATGTTATCAATTGCGTCAAAAATATCTTGAATGAATAAATTTACACTTCTTTTTTCGCTCATATGATAACCAATTGACTCAAAATCTTATCTTTAATTAAAGGTTTGATTCCGTTTTTTGTTACCAAATCGACTTTTCGTCCGAGCAAATCTTCCAAATAGAACCGCATGCGGGAAAATTCAAAAAGCCCCACCGGAACTTTTTCGTGGTTAAGTTCAATTGCAATATCAATATCACTATCTACACTGTTATCTCCCCTCGCGAACGAGCCGAAAACACCTATTTCTTCCACCCCATAGGTTTTCAACAAATACTCCCTATTTTCAGCGATTTTTCGCTTGATTGTTTCTAAATCTGTTGACATAAGTTGATTCTATCATATTTCTTAAAATTCCATACCACCACCAATCCACCATAGCTTTATATTTTTAACTTATAAATTAACAATTTTAATTATTGCAACGCTTCCTTTCCCGCTGTGATTTCGCTAAGTTCCTTGGTGATACTTGCCTGCCTTGCTTTATTATACAGAACAGTTAGGTCAGATACCAATTCTTTTGCATTATCCGAAGCATTTTTCATCGCAATCATTCTGGCAGAGTGTTCGGAGGCGTTGGCTTCAAGTATCGCATGCATCACCTCAATTTCAAGAAGTTCTGGGAGGAGTTTACCAAGCAATTCTTTTGGATTTGGTTCGATGAGTAAACTTTCTTCTTGGTTTCTACCTATTTCAAGAATGGTTTTCGGTATATTTGCGTAGCGTCCGTGGAGTGGGGTAATGCTTGATATAATTTTTTCTAAATCTTCAGTTGTTATAGGTAAAAGAGTTCTTACGGTCACTTCTTGTCTCATCGCGGAGACAAAGTTCATATAGATAAGCGTTGTACTTTCTGGTTTTTTCTCAAGAAAATTCTCAAGAAGATATTTTGAAATATGTTTTGTTTCATCGAGTGTCCCAAAATTACCATTACCCAAAAATTCTTTTGAGACAGAGCGACGGTTTTTGAAATAATCACGAGCTTTTTTGCCAATAGCGACAATTTCTATTTTTCCATCAAGTTTTGAAATAAATTTTTCTGCTTCACGCAGGACTTGGCTATTGAATGAGCCGGCAAGACCTTTGTCGGAAGTGATGATTGCGACTGTGTGCAAATCAGTTTCGTTTTTTGTAAGCAAAGGGAAGTGGTTTTCTGAATTGTCTATTTTCCCACTAATTTCATGCAGAATTGAAAGTGCTGTCAAGGCGTAAGGACGAGCACTGATTGCAACAGTCTGACTCTTTCGCATTTTGACAGCCGAAACCGCTTCCATCGCCTTGGTCATTTGGCTGATGTTTTTTGTAGCTCTTATTCGACTTTTTAGGGCTTTGGATGTGGGCATCTTATAAATGTTAAATTGACATTTCCGAATGTCATCCTCGCGAAGGCGTGAGAAGCGTAGCTTCGCAAGACCTTGAGCATTCCGTCTTCGGAAAGTGAAAGGTGTACCGCCCCCGTAGGGGGGATCCAGTCTAGCCTAGATTCCCGCCTTCGCGGGAATGACAACTCACTTCTTCCAAAAATTATTCTTAAAATCATCAATTGTTTTTTTCAGCAATTCCTCGGTTTCTTTTGAAATTTCTCCTGAAGTGCTGATTGATTTCAAAATTTCGGCATTTCTTTCCTCAATATGTGAAAGAAGCTGTTTTTCAAAATCACGAATGTCGGCGACAGCGACGTCATCGAGGAATCCATTAACGGCAGAGAAAATTGAGACAGCCTGTTTTTCAAAAGGCATATTTTCTCCAGCATTTTGTTTTAGAAGTTCTGAAAGCCTCTTACCGCGTTCGATTTTTTTTGAAGTGCTTGCATCGAGCTCCTGACCAAATTGAGCAAAGGAGGCAAGTTCACGAAACTGCGCAAGTTCGAGGCGCAGTGTTCCGGCCACCTTTTTCATTGCTTTTGTTTGAGCAGATGAGCCGACGCGAGAGACAGAATTTCCGACGTTTACCGCGGGTCTTGTTCCTTGATAGAAAAGTTCTGTTTCAAGAAAAATTTGACCGTCTGTAATTGAAATCACATTTGTTGGAATGTATGCCGAAATATCTCCAGCTTGAGTCTCAATAACAGGGAGGGCAGTGATTGAACCGCCACCATATTCTTTACTTCTTTTTGCCGAACGTTCAAGAAGTCTTGAGTGTAGATAGAAAACGTCTCCAGGATACGCCTCACGTCCAGGAGGTCTGCGCAAGAGGAGTGAGATTTCTCGATATGCAGTCGCATGTTTTGAAAGATCATCGTAGACAATCAAGACATCTTTTTGCATATCCATAAAAAATTCTGCAATCGCCGTTCCCGTATAGGGCGCAAGGTATTGAAGGGAAGCCGAGTCTGAAGCACTCGCCGACACTATAATAGTATATGAAAGCGCACCTGCTTTTTTTAGAGTTTCGACTATGTGCGCTATTTTCGATTCTTTTTGTCCAATTGCAACATAAATACAAATCGGTGTGCCATATTTTGTTTCATTTTTTTGATTGATGATTGCATCTATGCAGAGTGTGGTTTTGCCGGTTTGTCTATCGCCGATAATAAGTTCACGTTGGCCTCGACCAACCGGAATCAAACCATCAATAATTTTCCAACCGGTGTGAAGCGGAGTGTTTACAGATTCGCGAGTAATGACACCCGAAGCAATTCGTTCGAGTGGATATAATTTTGAATTTGAATCGGAGATTGCGCCGAGTCCATCTTTTGGTTTTCCAAGACCGTCAAGAACTCTTCCTAAAAATTTTTCGCTAACATCCACTGACAAAATTTTGCCCGTCGATTTTACAATTGTACCTTCTCGGACTTCTTTACTGTCGCCAAGAATAATCGTTTTAACAGAGTCTTGTTCGAGGTTAAGTACTGTGCCAGTTACGATTTTTTCCCCTATTTCAAATTCAATAAGTTCACCCGCTTGTGCGCTTGCAAGCCCACTAATCTGGGCAATGCCATCGCCTGTCGCAGTTACGGTGCCAATTTTATCATGACGAATTCCAGACTTTAGATTGCCGATTTCTTTTTTTAATTCTTCAATTATATTATTTGTCATTTTTTATGAAACTATTTGCCAATCATCAAGTCTTCTTTTTACGCTATTGTCGAATCTATCTTCTCCGACGGTGATACGTACACCTTTCACTAGAGCAGGATTAATTTTTATGCTGATGAAATTATTTTTGTCGATTTTTTCTAATATGTTTTCGACGGAAATTTTGTCAGCACCCTCAACTAAAATTGTCTTTTTGCCTTCTTTTTTCTCGATGATCTTCAAAAGATTTTTTTCGATTTTTGGCAAGAGTTTGAGGAGATTATTTTGCATCAAAAACTTGGCATATTCTTTAGCAAAGGAATCAGGTTTCTCCTTGTGTAAGGAGTAAAGAGCTTCAGCATAGTTTTTGGTCGAGTATTTCATCTAATTGAGATTAGCGCGCCATCGGTAATTTTTTGGTCAAGTGATGGGTCGGAGATATCCTTAAATCCTGCTTCAATTGCGGATTTGATTAGAGATTGCGCCTCACTCTTGATTTCTCGCATCATTTTTTCCTTTTCCATATTCAATTCCTTTTTTCCATCACTGACAATTTTTACTTTTTGTTCCTCTGCTTCTTTCCGCAGTCTATTTTCGAGCAGGGAAGCCTTTTTCTCCACTTCTTTGAATAGTAAATTTCCTTCACCGCGCGCCTTTTCCAAAATATCTTTCTTTTCAGATTCAATTTCCCGCAATTTCTTTTCCGTAAGTTTCTGATTTTCTATATCATCGGCAATTTTCTTCTTTCGTTCATCAAGAGTTTTCAGAATTGGTTTGTATAAAAAGTAATTCAGTACGAGGGCAAGCACCACAAAATTTATCGTTTGAGCGATAAGGACTTTCCAATCTATGCCGAGAGAGTGAATTAGTTGTTGCATTTACCCGATAAGTTTATTGGCTATTAAAAAAGTTGAAGAGAACCTTTTTTACATAATTTCGACCCCACTGTGTTTTAAAATACTTTTCTCGTATAAAGGCGTCATGGCTGTTTAGATATGCTTCGTAGTATATCAAGCTAAACGGTGTCCGTTTGGCTGTCGATGCAACTTTTTTTGCATTATGCAGTACCAGACGTTTTTTCAGATCATTGGTGCAACCAGCGTACAGATCTTTGTCTTTCCGACTTTGTAATATGTACACGTACTGCATAATGTGTAGACAATAAACTTCGCGAGTTACACAAACTTAATAATGAGTGCGACAACCAAAGCGTAAATTGCGATTGCTTCGGTGAAAGAAATCGCGATAATCATTGTCGTCTGAATTTTCGGCGCCGCCTCTGGGTTTCGGCCGATTGCCTCGAGCGCCTTACCTGCTAGTAGTCCAATACCAATTCCTGGGCCGATTGCGCCGAGCCCGATGGCGAGTGCCGCCGCTAATGTACTTATATCCATTTTTTATACTTAAATTAATAATTAGTTGTTAATACTACTATACCAGTTCACTTGATTCAATTAACTTAATGAGCAGTATGTTTTTCTGTAAAAGTCGAAATTATGAGCATTGAAAGGGTGGCGAAGATAAGGGCTTGGATAAAGCCGACAAAAAGTTCCATGCCGAGGAAGGGAATCGGAGCAATGTATGGGACAAGAATTCCGATAATGGTGAGTAGGACTTCGCCTGCAAAAACATTGCCAAAAAGACGGAATGAGAATGAAATGATGCGGGAAATTTCGCCGATGATTTCTAGAATTCCAATGAAAAAGTTTGTTGGACTTGTGAAATTCAGAAATTTACCGATGTGACTTCTTAGACCGATAGAAAAAATGCCAAAGATATGAGCGAGGACGACGACAATGATTGCAAGAGTCAGAGTCATATTTAAATCAGAATTCATAGAGCGAAATAAAGGAACAAATTCTTTGCCGTGCTTTATCCCGATTGAACCGAATATCGGCAGAATTCCAATCCAGTTTGCAGATAAAATGAAAATAAAAACTGTTCCGACAAGGGGAAGAAATTTTCTTGCCTTTGCTTCGGAGCCGGCTACGGATGCGAAAAAGTCCAACAATTTTTCCAGAACAATTTCTGCAATGTTTTGTAATCGGCTTGGGATTTTCTTGATTGTTTTGCCAACTAAAATTGCAAATAGTACCAATAGAATCGTAACAATCCACGAAGTCAAAAGCGTGTTTGTGACTCCCAATCCCAAAAAATTCCACAATATTTCTGATGTGATGCTGATGTGCGCCATTTAGATAATAGTTTTAATTTTTCTGTAAACCAAAATTGTCGTCACAATTATTGAAACCAAAATTCCGACAAGCAAAAACCACGGTGATGAATTGAAATATTTATCGGCAAATCTTCCAGCCAGCGCAAAAAGCACTATCGGTATCACAATAATAAATCCCAAGTTCAAAGCCAGATCCCATGCTTTGTATTCAGGTTGTTTCGGGTTATTCTCCACAATAGCATTATAGTTTAAATGTGCACAACTCTCAATTTTTTTACTTTCAGTTACTTTTCCCACCAGATATTTTTTGTTTACTATCGCTACTAAAAACTATTTAGCATATTCAGACGATCGTCTGAATATGCTAAATACAGAAATTTGGAGGTTGAAACATGTTGATTTCTTTTTTTTCAAATTCTAACAGATTTGGTATACTTAATGCATGGAAACACTAATACATGCCGATATCTTTTTTTATGTTACGACTATTGCCGTAGTCGTACTTGGGGTTATCTTGGCGTTTTGTCTTTTTTATATATTAAGAATTTTGAAAGACGCAAGCGATATTGCGCACAAGTTTCGAAGGGAGGCGGACAAGGTTGTCGCAGACCTCGACTCTGTTAGAGAACATGTCAAAGACCGAGTTTCTATTTCGGCAGTTCTTGGATTTTTGTCGGGATTCTTGCGAGGGACTACGAAAGCAAAAAACGCCCGCACGAGACACAAGACGGAAAAAGAATAAAGAATTCACAAAAAACCGCCTCGTCGAACGACGAGGCGGATTTTTGAATTGTAGAACTCAAGTCTTGTCATTCCCGCGAAGGCGGGAATCCAGGGTTTCCTTTGATT
>ORMF010455300.1_pt1 | contig 13094 bp, 9 predicted proteins | sample 1779871 | NCBI WGS metagenome assembly ORMF01 (sample SAMEA104232316, study PRJEB22302) | groundwater metagenome | biome: forest; feature: aquifer; material: groundwater | place: USA | collected 2011-08-07 | depth 5.4 m | reverse complement strand
TGATTACGGCCCTCTGTGATCTCCAGATTTCTCAACCACGAAGGTCACGAAGTTTTTCAACCACGAAGGGCGCGAAGGAGACGAAGTGGTTCGTATTTCAGACATGTGCCTGCAGCGGTTCGTGCATTCTGCGGCCGTTTTCCAGCGACATCAACACCAGATCCGAAGTGACCGGGGCGCGGCGGAACACCTCGACGCCCACCGCATCCGCGATCGCGTTCAACACCGCGCCGTATCCCGCGCCCACCGGGGGCTCGCCGACGCCGCGCGCGCCGACGGGCGTTTCCGGATCGGGCAGGTTCACCGCGTCCGCCTGCATCGTCACCGGGATGTCGAGGATCGTGAGCGGCTTCGTGTAGTGGAACCGGCGTGACACCATCAGGCCGTACTTCTGGTCGAAGACCCACTTCTGCTGCAGCGCGTGCGCGATGCCGAGGCAGCTCCCGCCTTTGATTTGGGCGAGCAGGCTTCGAGGGTTGATGACGGTGCCGACATCGCCGACGCCGAGATAGTCGACGAGCGTGACCTTTCCGGTTTCGACGTCGATCTCAACCTCCGCGAATCCGACCACGAACGAGTACGTCGTCCCGTTGCGCGGGTAGTTGTCTTTCGCGACGCCCATGACGCCAAGGCCTGCGTGCATCGCCGCCGCGCGCTTCGTCATCGCGTTGACGTCGTCGGGGACCTCGTGACCGTCGTACTTGCCACCGAGCTCGATGGCGCGCTTCGCCGCCTGGATGTACGACATCCCGCTGCCGGGACTGCCTCGGCGATACACGCGTTCGTTCCCCAGCTCGTAATCGTCCGGCCCGCCGCCGAGATCCTTCGCCGCAATCTCCTGGAGCTTGCGTTTGGCATCGTTCGCGCCCGCGAAGTTCGCGCGGGTCATGGCGTGGGTTGTCTGGCTGCCCACCGAGAGACAGCTCCAGGGGACGCCCTTGCCCGTATCGCCCCAGACAACCTCGACTTTCTCCCAGGGCATCGCGAGCACTTCAGCCGCCACGCGCGCCAGATCCATCAACGAGTGCGTCCCGAGGTTACCGACGCCAGTCTGCACGTACAGCTTGCCGTCGGGACGAATCGTCATGAGGCTGTCGACCCCGATCGAGCCGGCGCCGTGGGGCCCGACCGCGACCCCGACGCCGCGCACCTTCGATCCACGCCTCTGACCGGAGTACGCCTTCTTTTCATCCCACCTGAAGGTTTCCTTGCCCTTATCGAGCGCCTCGACAATGAAAGCGCTGGTCAGACGAGGCCGCTGGCCAGTCGGGCCGACCGGACCGTACATGGCCTTGCCAACCGGCGAGTTGATCTTCCGGATCTCGACCTGGTCGATTCCAAGCTGCTTGGCCGCCTTCGTGATCACCGGCTCGATCATTCCGTTGGCCTGCATCGGTCCAGGCGAGCGCTGCTGCGAGCGCGGCGGCGTGTTGGTCAGGACGCTGATGGCCCGCCACCGCATCGCCGGCGGGTGATAGATGATCGACGCGGCCAGGCCGGCGGACCGGTGGTCGCCCATGGGTCCGTACGATCCGTTGTCCTGGACGATGAAGAGATCGAGCGCGGTGATGCGGCCGTCTTTCGCGAAGCCCGCCTTCACGCGACCGGTCATGTTGGTCCGCGCGCGGCCGATGGAGCTTTCGTCGTCGCGACTGATCCGCATCATGACCGGCGCATTCGCCTTCTTCGAGAGCAGCGCGGGAATCGCCATCGACACCGTGCCGCCGCCCTTGCTCCCGAAACCGCCACCGGTGTACTCGGAGATCAGCACGACCTGCGTGGGCTCGATACCGACCCATCGCGCGATCGCCGGCACCGTCTGCGCAACGCTTTGCGTCGAGCCGTGCAGATAGAGCTTGCCGTTCTGCCAGTACGCCATCGCGCTGCGGGTTTCCATCGGATGGTGCCCGGTGGATTGCACGACGAAGGTTTCGTCGAGCACGATCGCCGCATCCTTGAATCCGGCGTCGAGGTCGCCGTACGACCATTCCTCCCCAGGTTCGCCGATCGGCAGACGCCCTTCGTCCGCATCGGCGAACTGCTGCTCGGTCCATTTGATGGTTTTGGGCGGCGCGGGCGCGTTCGGCCCCTGGCCGCCGGGCATCGGCGGGCCCCATGCATTTCCGGTCGTGCGGGCGTTCGGGCCGCCGGGGCGCAGGCTCTCCAGTGGATCGACGACGAACGGCAGCGGTTCGAGATCGACGATGATCCTCTCCACGGCTTCGGCGGCCGTTACTTCGTCGACCGCGGCGACCGCGAGGATCGGCTCGCCGGCGTAGAACGGTTCGTTGGTCAGCGCTTTCTCCGCGCCGACGAACTCCGGCAGATCCTCCGCCGTGAGGATCGCCTTCACGCCGGGCATCGCAAGCGCAGCGCTCGCGTCGATACCGCGGACGCGTGCGTGCGGCATCGGGCTGACGAGGAGCTTGCAGAACAGCATGCCATCCGCGCGGAAGTCCTCCGCGTAGCGCGCGCGGCCCGTGACCTTCGCCACGAGATCGGAAGGCGTGTAGTTGTGGCCAATCAGCTTGTTCTCAGCCATCACGTCCTCCGCATGTACTCACCGCCGCGCATGAGCGAGGTGAGGATCTTGTCGTAGTCCTGGCAGCGGCACAGGTTGCCGGAGATGCCGTGCGCCAGCTCCTGACGCGTCGGATTGGGATTCGTCTTCAGGAAGCCGACGGCGGCCATGACGAATCCCGGAAGGCAGAAGGCACACTGGAAGCCCTGTTCGTCGACGACCGCCTGCTGCACCGGATGCAGTTGCCCGCCGGAGGCGAGCCCTTCGATCGTCTGTACGCGCCGTCCCCTCACCATGTGGGTGAGCATCGAGCACGAGTAATGCGGCACATCGTCGACGAGCACCGTGCACGCGCCGCACTCGGCGCGATCGCAGCCTATTTTCGTCCCGGTGAGCCCCAGCTTGTAGCGGAGCGTCATCGCGAGCGTCTCCTGTCTCATCACGTCGACACGCCGCATCTGGCCGTTGACGTTCAGCGTAATGAGGCGCTCAACGGACCCGGGGGCGGATGCCTGGCCGAAGATCGTCTCGCCCGTGCCCCGGAAGAGATAGGCGGCAGACGAGGCCACCGCGCCGCTGGCGATGACCCCTTTGATAAAGGCACGCCGGGAAATGCCGGATCGTGCATCGGAAGGAGGCTGGTCCATCACGTCTCCTGAGAAATATCGATGGATCTTGGCCGAACTGGGCAACTCTAGACCCGCCTTCGAGCAAGGTCAACTCCCAAAAGGGGATAGCTATTGGGGCGGGATCAGTGGGTGAAGAAACGGTATATCGACAGCCAGACGGGCAGCAGACCTCTCTCTTTCGCGCCGTCCTTCGCCAGGGCGTCCACGATCGTGACGTGATGGCTAACCTCCACGACCGCGTCGTTGAGGGTCGCTGGACGGTCCGCGTCATAGCGCGCTAACGCCTGCGAGTGGTGGGCACGCAGGGAAACCGGCATCACGAGCAGTACGAACACCCACACACCTCGAAGATACGTGTTCATCATCAGAGGCCTTTGGCGAGCCTTCAGGCACGTGCAGATGAATGCGTGGCGAACCGGTCGAGAGCTTCCGCCTGCGGTCGTGATCGAAAAGAGCGATCAGGGCTACGGTGCCTACGTGCCCGATCTTCCGGGGGTCATCAGCGTGGGCGACTCCCAGGAGGAAGTGAAGGTCTCCGGGACTCTGGTGACGACATTCCGGAACCGAAGACGCTGGTGGCTGTGATCGACGACGCCTGAAATTGCGCTCGGAAACTTGTTGTTCACCTCGTCCCCGCGCCGAGCTCGAATACTTCGTTGACCCCCGTGTGCAGCGCCTCGCCGCCGTTGCCAGAACGCTCCCTGATCCGCCCGCAAACGCCGCGGCACGGCGTCTGCTCCGCTCACGGCTACAATGAGCCGATGCCCGGGAGCGATCCGATGAAACCAAGCCATCCTGGCGTGAAGCTCACCTACGACGACTTTTTGCTGTTCCCCGACGACGGGAAGCGGCACGAGCTGATCGAGAGGTATTCGATCAGCCCGCGCGGTCGATCGAATGCTTCTTCAGCATGCCGGCGATGAACGACTTCCAGACGTCATCGGCTTCCCACACCGAACGCATCGTCTCGAACGCCTAATCCGGTGACCAGCCTAGCGGGGCCACTTGGCCCGAATCAGACCGATAGTTATACTATTGGTATGAAAACGGCCGTCTCCCTGCCTGACGACGTGTACCTCGGAGCCGAGCGCCACGCGAAGCGGACGCGGAAGTCCCGGAGCCAGTTGTATGCGGAAGCGCTCGCCGAGTACCTCGCGCGTCATGCCCCGGAAGAAGTCACCGAGGACATGAACGCTGTCGTCGAGCAGTTGGGCGAGTCCGGGCCTGATTCGTTCGTGACCGCCACAGCGCGGCGGACGCTCAAGAGGGTTGAGTGGTAGACGTCGCCCAGGGCGACGTCTGGTGGGCGGACTTGCCGGAGCCCGCCGGATCCGGTCCCGGATTCCGTCGGCCCGTCGTAGTGGTTCAGGGCAATCCCCTGAATCGCAGCCGGATCGCGACGGTGGTGTGCGTGCCTCTCACGAGCAACCTGATCTGGGCCGGCGCCCCTGGCAACACGCTGCTCCCCGCCAGGGCGACCCGGTTGCCGAAGGACTCGGTCGCAAACGCCTCACAGATCGTCGCCCTCGATCGGTCTTTCCTGGCCGAACGGGTTGGACGGCTCGCGTCAAAACCCCTTGCGCAGATCCTCCACGGCATCGACGTCGTGCTCGGCCGGTGAGGGGATAGGAGCTGGCGCGTCTCGACCCGTATCACATGGCATGCTGGCGGTGATGCCGTCGGGGCGACAGCTTCAACATGGCATCACCATTCGACGGCATGCCGAACGTGGGCGTCATCATGGAGTGGACGGTAAACACATGGGACGCGCGCCGAGTTCGTGATCGCCGAACACGATTCTGTTCGTCTGGCGTCAACTTCGTAATCGGTCCGGACAGGTTTTCGCGGCACTGCACGTTGCTGCACGCGGAACACTCGTTGCACCGGCGTTCGCGCCCCCAGTGCGCAAGACTCAGATCAATCCGAGGGACCTTCCTCCGCTCGACAGCGCGACGCTCCGCCGAGCGCTCGCTTACTTACGGCCGTACAGGCCTCGCGTTGCACTCGTCATCTTCTGCATCGTTGCCGGCGCGACGCTGAATCTTGCGCTTCCCTGGTTCATCAAGCGGATCGTCGACGAGGCGATCCCGCGCGGCGATGTCCGGCTGCTCTGGCTGTACTGCGCCGGAATGGTCGCGGGCCCTGCGATCGCGGGGCTCCTGCAGGTGGTGCAGAAGTACGGGGCGGAGTCGATCGGTCAGCAGGTCATGTTCGACCTGCGCGTCTCGCTGTATCGCCACCTTCAGGCGATGCCGTTCGCGTTCTTTGCGAAACAGCGGCCCGGCGAAGCGGTGAGCCACGTCCTGAACGACGTGCAGGGTGTCGGAGGTGCCGTGAGCGGCACGCTCGTGGACGTCATCCAGAACACCGTCGTCCTCGTGTCGACGGCGGCGTTCATCTTCGCCCTCGAGTGGCGGCTCGCGGTCGTGGCGCTCGCGCTCCTTCCGCTGTTCATTGTCCCGACCCGTCGCGTAGGCAGGAGACGCAAGCGACTCAAGCGCTCCATTCAGGAGCGGGTCGGCGAGCTCACCGGCATGCTGACGGAAACCCTGTCGGTGTCGGGCGCACTTCTCGTCAAGGTCTTCGGCGGCGAACGCGCGGAAGCGCAACGCCTCGTTGCCAAGGCGGATGAGATCAGGCGGCTGTCACTCCAGCACTCGCTCGTCGGCCGCTGGTTCCAGATGCTGCTCGGCCTGTTCGAGGCGGTGGGTCCGGCCATGGTGTTCGCGATCGGCGGAGTGCTCGCCATCCGGGGCGACGTCGCATTGGGCACCATCGTGGCATTCGTCACGGCCTTGAAGCGCTTGTACGGGCCGGCCAGTTCCCTCGCGGGCGTGTACGTCGATCTGATGACCAGCTACGCGTACTTCGAACGCGTCTTCGCAGTTCTCGATCAAACGCCGTCGATACGGGAGGCGCCGAACGCCGTCGCGCCGCGATCCTTCAAGGGAGGGATCGAGTTCCGCGGAGTGTCGTTTACATACGACAACGCCGCGGCCGCGTTGTCGAACATCGATCTCGTCATTCCGGCGGGAGCCACCGTCGCGATCGTCGGACCGTCTGGCGCCGGCAAGAGCACCATCGCCTCGCTGGCGATGCGCCTCTACGACCCGAGTGAAGGGAGCGTCACGATCGACGGCATCGATACCCGCCTGCTGAAGACCTCTTCGCTGCGCGACCATCTGGCGGTCGTGATGCAGGACACCTTTCTCTTCCACATCAGTGTGCTGGACAACCTCCGGTACGCGGCTCCGTCGGCGACGCTCGCCGATGTCGAAGCCGCCGCGCGCGACGCCCAGATCCATGATCTGATTGCCTCGCTCCCCGACGGGTACGACACGATCGTCGGCGAACGCGGCTACCGGTTTTCGGCCGGTGAGCGGCAACGGCTCGCAATCGCGAGAGCGATCCTGCGGGATCCCCGGATCCTCATTCTCGACGAGGCCACCAGCTCGCTGGACGCTGCGTCCGAGCGGCAGGTGCAGCGGGCATTGGCGGCCGTCCGCGCAGGGCGCACGAGCATCGTGATTGCCCATCGCCTCTCCACCATCCGTGACGCGGACCTGATCGTCGCGTTGGACGGGGGACGGATTGTCGAACGGGGCACCCACGAACAATTGCTGATGCGCTCCGGTCTGTACGCACGGCTCTGGAAGATCCAGTCGGGAGAGGAGCACCGGTCGGAGTCGGACTCGCCACGCTTGTTCGCCGCGGTCGGCTAGAACAATCAACCGCAACGTGATTCCACGATCGTGACCTCCACACGCTCTCTTCGGACAAAACCGAGCTCATGGCGCCGGCAGTCGGCGACCCTCGCGGCAGCCTGTCTGCTGCTCGTGGGACTCCCTGCCGCCGGACAGAGCCAGTCTTCGGGTGAGGACACGAAGAACAAGGTCCCCGCCACCGAAAACGCCGTCAGGTGGACATTCGACAACGCGCCGTCTGTCAGCGTGCGGAAGGTACTGCGGGCCGACCTGCACTTCAAGACACAGACGGACTGGCGGGACTGGGCCTCGACCACCGACGCCGAACAGCCGGTGTTCGACCTTCACAGAGCCCGCGTCGGAGTCGACGGCACATTCCTCGAGTTCTTCGAGTACGAGATAGAGCGGGAGCTGCGCGATACGTCACAGCCGTGGCGCGACGTCTATGTCAATGCCCGCCTCACCCGCTGGCTGCAGTTCCGGGCTGGCAAGTTCAAGGTGCCGTTCAGCCTGGATGAATTGACCGGGAGCATGGACCTGGACTTCATCTATCGGACGCTGGCGGCCAGCTATCTGGCGCCGGGGCGCGATGTCGGAGTCATGGCGCACGGCGGGCTGCTGAAGGGTGCGTTGAAGTATCAGGCGGCCATCTTTCAACGAGGCGGCGAGAACGTCCGCGCATCGGAGCAAACCGATCCCCAGAGCGGCCGGACCGCGGCGGGACGAATCGTCGTGCGACCCTGGGACGGCCGGAAACGGAATCTGCTTCGCACGCTCGCTGTCGGTACCTCGTTCACCGCCGCCCGCGTACCCGAGGGCCCATACAGCCTCCGCAGTAAGTCCGTCGCCGGAGATCCGTTTCTCAAGGCGTTCAACGTGAACGGCGCGAGGAATCGCTATGGCGCCGAGATTCATTGGGAACCCGGGCCTGGAGCGATACAAGGCGAAATCATGCGGGCTCGTGACCAGCGGCGCGGACAAAGCCTCGACGATTCAGACTTGCCTGATGCCGTTGCTCATGGCTGGTACGTCAGCGGCACATGGCTGCTCACGGGCGAACCAAGGAGCGGGACCGTTCACCCGAAGAAACCGCTGCCGCACGGTTTCGGGGCGGTTGAAGTTGCAACGCGCATCGAGAAGCTCACGAATGCCGGCCTTACGCTGCCGCCGTTCGCGGCGACTCCGCGGGCAGCCAACCTGCCGCAGGCGTCGGACCGCGTCTGGACCGTCGGCGTGAACTGGTACCTCAACGATTTCGCGAAAGTCCAGTTCGACTTGATCCGTGAGCAGAGAGAGCTCGGAGGCGCGGTCATGTCGGCCGGCGGCCGCACATGGAGCCGGGTGTTCGGGCTTCAGTTTGGGATTTGACATGCGAACTCGTATCTTTGCCGTCCTGATGTGTCTCTGGTGCGCAGCACCGGCCGGCGCACAAGAGCAGTCCCAAGCGCTGACAGCGGACAGTCTCCTCGACGGAAGTCAGCTCCAGGAAATCTGGCTCCACGTCAATGCGACCGACTGGCAGCAGTTGATCGCGGGGTATCTGGAAGGAACGTATTACCCCGCCGACCTCGAGTGGCGTGGGCTCCGGGTGAGAAATGTCGGCATACGCGTGCGCGGCCGGTACACGCGCAACGACAACAAGCCGAGCCTCCGGGTGGACTTCAACCGGTATGTCTCCGGACAGGAGTTCCTCGGACTGAAATCGCTGGTGCTCAACAGCTCCTGGCAGGACCCGTCCATGATCAGAGACCGGGTTTCGATGGCGGCGTTCCGCCGAATGGGTATCGCGGCTCCCCGCGAATCGCACACGCGCCTCTACATCGGCGCCAGGCGCGAATACGCAGGCGTTTACACAGTGGTGGAATCGATCGACAAGGCGTTTCTGCAACGCACGCTTGGTGAGGACACAGGCCACCTGTACGAGTATCACTGGCAGGAACCGTACGGCTTCGAGAATCCCGGCCGCGACCTGGGTTGGTACGCGAAACGCTTCGAGCCGAAGACAGACTCCGATGGATCGATAGCGAACCTGTTTACGCCGATCAAACGGATGGTCGAGGCGATCAACGACGCACACGATCCGCAGATCGAGGCGATGGTCGAGCCGCATCTGGATCTACAGAAGGTCATGACCTACCTCGCCGTGCAGAATTTTCTCTCGCAGAGAGATGGTCTGCTCGGCCATTTCGGCATGAACAACTTCTACCTCTATCGCTTCACCGGCATTTACCGGTCACAGCTCATTCCGTGGGACCAGGACCAGGCCTTGGAATGGACTGACCTGCCGCCGTGGCAGAACATGGGCGCGAATGTGCTCGCCGGGAAGATCTGGGACAGCCCGACGCTGCGCGCCGCATACCTCGGTGCGCTCGTGGAGGTCGTACGCACGCTCGGCACACCAACCAGCAGCGGTGGCACGTGTGCGGGTCCGGAAGGGGAATCGCCCTGTAGCTGGCTCGAACAAGAAGCCCTGTACGACTACTCGCAGATTCGGGACGCGGCGCTCGCCGACCCGATGACGCCGTACTCGCAGGAAGAGTTCGAACGATGGATCGTCAACATACGGCAGTTTGCGCGTAGCCGCGGCGACATCGTGTTGGAGTACATCGGGCGGCTGGCCCCGGGGCTGCCTGAGCGGGTGAGTTCGGGCGTGTTGAAATTGCGCACGGCGCCACGCTAGCCCCTTCCTCGATCCCTGTCTGCGACTACCCCGGAGCTCACATGGGTTGGCAATTTCCAGGCGGACTGGAGCTTCGGTCCGCGCGCTTTTGCTTACCAGATCTGCACGGAATGCACACCGGGCATCGCCGGTACGCCCGGTCAGGCAGATGCCGATAAGAGAGTGGTGATGTACGACGGCACAGGACGGCTGGCGGAAGACTCGGTCGACCACCAGTCCGCTGACCCGCTCGACGGGCGTTCCGGTCACTCGACCGTCCGGGACGATTTGACGTCGCGGATCGATCGCGACCTGAGCCTGATCACCTTTCAAGGGCGCGTGCTCGAGGAGGCCAGGGACGAGCGTAATCCGCTTCTCGAGCGGGTGAAGTTCCTCGGCATCCTCGGCCAGAATCTCGATGAATTCGCCATGACGCGAGGCGCCGGGTGGGCGCCGGCGAACAAGGCCCGAATCATCCGCGGAATGCAGGCGCTCCTTGACGATGGCGTGCTGCTCCTGAAGCGGCATCTGGTACCGGCGCTCGCCTCCTCTGGCATTCACCTCGTGGACTACGACGCACTGACGGTTGAGGAGCGCGCCGAAGTTGACGCCCGCTTCGCAGCCGACATCCTTCCTTCGATCGCCGTACATCGCTGCGAACCTGGCCAGACGCGGCCGCCCGTGCCGCAGCTCGGACTGAACATTGCTCTCACGAGCCGCGGCGCCGCCGGGCGCGTCACCTTCGCCTTTGTGCGCGTGCCGGATCACGCGTCGCCGCTCGTGCCATTTCCGCCGAGCCGGCAGCGGCTGGGGGAAGGGCCGCAGGAACCCTCACAGGCGCTCGGCTTTGTCTGGCTGGATCAGGTCATCGTCGGCAATCTCGACCGGCTGCTCCCCGAGCAGACGGTTGAGTCTGCCCATCGCTTCAGAATTGTGCGGGAAGCGGAGTACGCGCTCGATCATGATTGCCCGAACGACGGCCTGGCCGATGCGGTCGTCGAGGCGATGCGTCAACGGGAGACGAATCCGGTTGTCCTGATGGTGATCGATCGCCGCGCCACTACCAGCGTGATCGAGACACTGGCGCAATCGCTGGATCTCCCACCCGAAGCGATCGTGCGTGCGCGGTCAGTGCCAGATCTCAAGCGCCTCTGGGGCTTGAGTCACGTGACCCGGACCGACCTTCACCATCGGCCGCTGCGCCCCTCGATGCCACGACAATTCGACCGGAGTCGCTGTCGGTTTGCCGCGATTCGATCCGGAGACATCCTCCTGCATCATCCCTACGAATCGTTCCAGCCGGTCGTAGATCTGTTCCGTCAGGCCGCGAGCGATCCGCACGTGCTCAGCATCTCGACCACCCTGTATCGCACGGACCGATACGAGTCACCGATTGCCGAAGCGCTGCTCGAGGCGGCCCGTGTTGGCAAGAAGGTTCGCGTGGTCGTCGAGCTTCAGGCACGGTTCGACGAGCTGCGGAACGCGGAATGGACGCGCCGATTCCGGGCCGCGGGAGCGGAGGTTTGCCACGGTCCGGCGTACCTCAAGGTACACGCCAAGCTGACGCTCATCGAGCGTCGCGAGGGCGATATCGTCCGCCGGTACGTACACCTCTCGAGCGGTAACTACAACGCGTTCACGGCGACGGTCTACACCGACCTTGCGCTGATGACCTGCGACGAGGCGATCGGCGCCGACGTTGCCGGGCTCTTCGACGCCATCACTGGCGGAGACGCGCCTCGCCCGATGCAGACGCTGCTGGCCGCACCGTTCGGCCTCCGAACCGGCTTCAATGCACTCGTCGAGCGGGAAATTGGGTGGGTCGGGCGTGGTGAAGCCGCGCATATCGTGCTGAAGATGAATGGCCTCACCGACCCGTCGAAGATCGAGCTGCTTCAACGCGCGTCCCGTGCTGGTGTCCGTGTGGACCTGCTCGTTCGCGGCATCTGCTGTCTCACACCCGGAGTGGCTGGCGTCAGCGAACGGATTCGCGTCGTCAGCATTGTCGGCCGATTTCTCGAGCACAGCCGGGCCTGGTATTTCCGGAACGGAGGGGAGGGCGAGGTGTGGATCGGCAGCGCCGATCTGATGCCGCGCAACTTCGATCGTCGCGTGGAGGTGGTCGTGCCTCTGAAAGATCCGGCGCTGGTGCGTCGAGTTCGCGACCAGATCCTCGGGACCTACCTCGCCGACACCGTTCTGGCGCGAGAGCTGCGGCGCGAGGGAATCTACTCCCGTGTGAAGCCGAGACCGGGAGAGCCTGCCGTTTCGAGCCAGGAGGTTCTCCTGGACGCCTTCTCATAGAACGGCATCCGCCGCCCTCCAAACATCAAACCCGCGCTCGACATTCCGAAAAAACCATCCGGTCTAATATGCTCTGGGAAATCGACATGGCTGGACCGTTATCCAATCCGTTTCGGGCGCTCGTGGACAGGATCTTCGCGCGGCTGGACGTGCGCCTGCAGCATGCCGTGAAGCATGAGAACACCAGGATCCACAACATGGTGGAGAGTGTCGCCCGCGATGTGCGTGCGATCGCGAAGCGCCAGTTGCGGGCCGACGAGCTTGCCCGTCGCCTTGGCGACGAGCAGAAAGCGATGCGGCTGCTTCTCGCTGGCCGCCCCGAATCCAACGGACTGAAGGAGGTCGACACGCCCGCGGGCAATGCGATTCCGCTGACGCTGGACCCAGTAGCGCGGGGCGAGCGCCAACCGGAGCGCACTCTCCCTATGGCGGCGCTCGACGCATGCCCGGCGTGCGGTTGCGCCGAACGCACGCTCGTCTCGGAATACAACAAGACGTTGGTCGTCGACGTCGAGATCGAAGAGTCATTGCGGCGCTACGACTACTCGATGTGTCATGCGTGCGGCGTGGCGTATGCGACGCTCCGGCCCACCGGCGATACCTACAAGTACTTGTTCAGCCGGTTCGATGAAAACCTGGGGCGCTACATGTTCCCCCCGGGCAAGCGGAACCTGCTGCTCAGCCACACACTGCTGTCCGATGAGGAGCGAGCAGCGCTTGCCGAGCGACTTGCGCGCGGCACTCTCGTGTCGGAGCACCTGGAGCTGCCGGGGCAGGAGTGGGTGCCGCAGGTCCAGAGCGACCGACTCGCCAACAGCCCGCACATCGAGCTGCTCGGTTCGCTGCTGCGGCTGGACGGATCACGGGTGCTCGACATCAGCCCTCACTTTGGATCAATTCTGGCCAGCCTGCAGCGACTCTATGGGATCGAAACCTTTGCGCTGCCAATGACAGACGCACAGCGGTTCGTGTTGAAGCAGGCGTACGGCATCGACGCCTCCGGCCTCATTGATTTTGAACGCTTCACGATCCCGTACGACACGACCTTCGATCTGATCGTCTCGAACCAGATGTTCACGCGTGCGCTGGCGCCGGCGGATTACCTGGCAGAGCTGCGCAGGCATCTTGCCCCCGGTGGACACGTGTACCTGCACAACGAACCAGACGATGCGGAGTTTCTCAGCGGGCCGATGTCTATGCTCAACACGCTGAACCCGTTTCACATGCAGGTATTCGACCGGCGCTCGCTGACGCGGGCATTGGCCGCCGGCGGGGGC
>ORMF010360922.1_pt1 | contig 13103 bp, 13 predicted proteins | sample 1779871 | NCBI WGS metagenome assembly ORMF01 (sample SAMEA104232316, study PRJEB22302) | groundwater metagenome | biome: forest; feature: aquifer; material: groundwater | place: USA | collected 2011-08-07 | depth 5.4 m | reverse complement strand
GTGCTCGGCTTCGGACGCGGCATCGGGGAGACGATGATCGTGCTAATGGCCAGCGGCAACGCGAGCATCATGTCGTGGAGCCTGTTCGACTCGACTCGCTCGATCACGGCAACGATCGCGGCGGAGCTGGCCGAGACCGTCTTCGGCGGACATCACTATCGAATTCTGTTCACCATCGGCATCCTGCTGTTCGTGGTGACGTTCCTCTCAAATCTGGTCGCTGAAGTGGTCATGCACCGGCTCAAGGGACGGTTGGAGGGAAGGGCATGAGGCCAAGCTCAAAGCTCAAAGCTCAAAGCTCAAAGCTGCCAGGCCAGGGCGGGGACGCGGGGTCGTCGCCCGCGCCTCGCGGCTTCCATCGCCAGCGTTTCGACTTTGCCTCCTTCTTCTTCACCGGGCTGACGGGGGCCGCGACGCTACTCGTCCTGGCGATCTTGGCCGTCATCCTCGGCAACATCCTCTACCACGGCTGGCCGGCGCTCTCGTGGCACTTCATCACCAGCGGCACGGAGCAGGACATGTTCGATGTCGCCAAGGCCGGCGTGCTGCCGATGATCTTTGGGACAACGGCGCGCGTGATTCTGATGACGCTCTTCGTCCTCCCGGTTGGCGTCATCACGGCGATCTACTTGACGGAGTACGCGCGCGCCCACGCGCTCGGCACCCGCATCATTCGCGGCGCCGTCAACAATCTGGCTGGCGTGCCGTCGATTGTCTTCGGCCTGTTCGGCCTCGGTTTTTTCATCAACTTCCTCGGACAGGGGATCGACCACACTTTGCTCTCCGGCAGACCCGAGCCGACGTGGGGCAAGCCCGCCCTGCTCTGGGCCTCGCTCACCCTGGCGGTGATGACGCTGCCGCTGGTGATCGTTGCCACGGAGGAAGCGCTCCGGGCGATTCCCTCGGGCTTGCGCGAAGCCAGCCTCGCGCTGGGCGCGACGAAACTGGAGACGATCTTGAAGATCGTCCTCCCGCAGGCCCTGCCGGGCATCATGACGGGCGGCATCCTCGCCGTCGGGCGCGCGGCGGGTGAAGTCGCTCCGATCCTCTTCACCGGCGCCGCCTACTACATGGCCAGCTTGCCGCGCTCGCTCACGGACCAGTTCATGGACCTCGGTTATCACGTCTTCATCCTCTCGACGCAGTCGCCGAACATTGAGAAGACGCGCCCGATCCTCTACGCCACGGTCGTGGTGCTGCTGGGGTTGACGTTCGCCCTGAACCTCGTGGCCATCGTGATCCGCGCGCGGATGCGCCGGGCCATGCGGGCGCTGTACTGAAGCCAGACCTCAGCATGACCGAAACTCTCGTTCCACGTCTTTCGACCCACGCCGGAGCGCCCTCTGAGAAAGAGAAGGCGACGGCCCACACGACGTTTATCGGGACGAACAACCTCTCGCTCTACTACGGCTCGGCGAAAGCCCTCAAGGAGATCTCCCTCGCGATCCCGGAGCGGAGGGTCACCGCCTTCATCGGTCCGTCCGGCTGCGGCAAGAGCACTTTGCTCCGGTGCTTCAACCGCATGAACGACCTGATCGACGGCGTGCGGATCACAGGCCAGGTCCAGATCGCCGGACAGGACCTCTACAGTGAGGACGTGGACGTGATCGAACTGCGAAAGCGCGTCGGCATGGTGTTTCAGCGTTCGAATCCATTCCCGAAGTCGATCTACGACAACGTTGCCTACGGCCTGCGCCTGCACGGCTTGAAGAAGCGCTCCGAGCTCGATGCCGCCGTGGAGACGAGCCTGCAGCAGGCCGCGCTGTGGGACGAGGTGAAGGATCGCCTGCAAGAGAGCGCGCTCGGTCTATCGGGCGGCCAGCAGCAACGGGTCTGCATCGCGCGCGCCATCGCCGTGCAGCCGGAGATCATCTTGATGGACGAGCCGGCCTCGGCCCTCGACCCGATCGCCACGGCCAAGATTGAGGACTTGATTCTGGAGTTGAAGGAGCAGTTCACCATCGTCATCTTTACCCACAACATGCAGCAAGCCGCGCGCATCTCCGACCACACGGCGTTTTTTTACCTCGGCGAGCTGATCGAGTTCGACACCACGACGAAGATTTTCACGAACCCCACGAAGAAGCAGACCGAAGACTACGTGACCGGGCGCTTCGGCTGATTTAACCGATTTAACCATTTAGCCGATTTAACCGGCGCGAAAGCGATGACTCACTTCGAACAAGAACTCCAAGCCCTGAAGGATCGCCTGCTCACGATGGGCGGCCATGCCGAGCAAGCCGTCCGCAATAGCGTTCGCGCCCTGACCGAGCGCGACGACGAGTTGGCCCAGCGCGTGAAACGCGACGACGACGTGCTCGACCGGCTGGAGATGGAGATCGACGAGCACGCGATCCAACTCCTCGCCAAGGCCCCGCTCGCAAGCGACTTGCGCCTCATCACCATGGCCATGAAGATCGGCCACGACCTTGAACGCGTCGGCGACGAGGCCACGGCCATCGCCAAGCGCGCCCTCGATCTCGACAAGGAGCCGCCCCTCAGACTTCAACTCGACATCCCGCGCCTGTCGTCGATGGCGCTGGAGATGTTGAAGGACGCCCTCGATGCCTTCGTCCAGCGCGACGCCGCGAGGGCCCGTGCAGTCGTCCCGCGCGACAAGCCGGTGGACGCGCTCCACAAAGAGTTTCAACGCACGCTGGCGGCCCACATGACAGCCGAGGCCGCGGCGATCAACCGTTGCCTCCACTGGCTGCAAGTCTGCAAGCGCCTCGAACGCATCGCCGATCACGCCGCCAACATCGCCGAGGAAGTCGTCTTTCTCTACGAAGCCGAGGACATCCGGCACCGGGGGGCCGTGGTCCGTGGCGCCAGCAGCGGGGGCTAGGTGTGCGCAACTCGGCCGCCGACTGCACCCAGTTCGCCAGCCTGACGAGGCGCGAGACGATTTGCCGGCCGCTGGCCGCCGCGGGCGCGGGCCATTGCCGCCGCTGCGGGGCATCAATTCCAGGGCGTCCTCAACCGTAACGGCCTTCGACGTATTCGGCGGTCTTCGGGTTTTTCGGCGTGATGAACAAGTCCTCGGTCCGGCTGTGTTCGATGATTTCGCCCAGGAGCATGAAGATGCACTCGTCGCTGGCGCGCCGGGCCTGAGCCATGTTGTGAGTGACGATGACGAGGGTGTAGCGGCCCTTGAGATCGAACATCAACTCCTCAATGGCGCGCGTGCCTTCGACGTCGAGCGCGCTGCACGGCTCATCCATGAGGATGATTTCCGGCTTGAGGGGGAGCAGACGGGCGATGCAGAGCTTCTGCTGTTGTTCGAGCTGGAGCATGATCGCTTTGGTTTCGAGCCGGTCCTTCAAATCGTTCCACAGGCCCACCTCGCCCAAGGCCCTCTCCACGGCGGCGTCGAGATCGGATTTCTTCAGGCCCCCGGGATGGTGGATGCGCAGCCCGAAGACGACGTTTTCATAAACCGAGATCGGGAGCGGATTCGGGCGTTGGAAGACCATGCCGACGGACTTGCGCAACTCGATGAGCGAGACGTCCGAATCGTAGATGTTCTTGCCGAGGAGTTTGATTTCGCCCTTGGTGGTGACGTAGTCGTAGCGTTCGTTGATGCGGTTGAAGCAGCGCAGGAGCGTGGTCTTGCCGCAGCCGGACGGGCCGATGAGCGAGGTGATGATCCCCTTTTTGATGTCCACGGTGACGTTGATGAGCGCCTGGAACTTCGCGTACCACAGGCAAAGGTCGCGCGTGGTGATGCCGTAGTCCACACTGGCGGCGGAAGTCGCAGGAATGGGGGCGGAGGCGGTCATCGCATGGTGAGAGTTGGAAAGTGGGCAGGTGTGAAAGTGGGAAAGTGAGAAAGCCCGGCGCTCGGCCATTGCCATCTCACTTTCTCACTTTCCGACTTTCTCACCTGCTGGTTCATGTGCTTGGGGAAGTTCTAACCAAATATCCCGTTCACGTATTCGTAGGTGCGCTTGTCCTTCGCCTTGTCGCTGAACATCACTTCCGTGGCGTTGAGTTCGATGATCTCGCCGTTCCAGAGGAACATCGTGCGGCTGGCCAGACGCCGGGCCTGCTGCGTGAGGTTGGTGACGAGGATGATCGTCATGTCGCTGCGGAGTTCTTTGAGCACGTCCTCGATGCGCATCGTGGTCACGGGATCGATGGCGATGCTGAATTCGTCGAGGCAGAGAATCTCCGGCTGGTGGCTGAGGGCGCGGGCGATGGTGAGGCGTTGTTGCTGGCCGCCGGAAAGCTTGGTGCCGAGGGAGTCGAGGCGGTCCTTCACTTCGTCCCAGAGCGCGGCCTGGCGCAGACACTTCTCCACCAATGCATCCAGTTCGCGCTTGTTGCGAACCCCGGCACAACGCGGCGCAAAGGCCACGTTGTCGTAAATGGTCAGCGGCAACCCCACCGGCAGCGGGGCGACCATGCCGATCTTGCGGCGCAGCTCGAAGACGTTCTGGCGCTGCACGTCCACGCCATCCACCTTCACCGTGCCCGAGACTCGGGCGCTGGCGGTGAATTCGATCGTGCGATTGATGCAACGCAGCAGCGAGGTCTTGGCCGATTGCGCGGGACCGATGACGCCCAGAATCTCGCTCCGGTAAATGTCGAACGAAATGCCGTGGATGACTTCCTTGGCGCCGTAGGAGAGCCGAAGGTCCTGGACCTCTACTTTTTTCTGCGGGGTCATCGCAAGGAAAAATCCGAAGTCCGAAAGCCGAAATCCGAAGGAAGCCCGAAAGCCGAAATCCGAACTTCGGCCCGCCAGCAGCGCTGCCACAGCCTCGGCGTTTCAGCCTTCGGTCTTCGGATTTCTTTCGGCATTCGGAGTTCGGAGTTCGGATTTGCCACTACCACTTCTTTCGGTTGCGGAGCCAGATGCGGAAGACGATGGCGGTGGAGTTGATCGCGATGATCGCGGCGATCAGCACGGTGGCCACGGCGAAGGGCAGGGCTTCGGGCACGCCGGTGACCTGCGTGGTGACGGTGTACAGGTGCATGGAAAGGGCCATGACCTGGTCCTGGAGGCTGTAGGCAAAGAGATCGCCTTCGGCAATGTTCCGGTAAAACACGGCGCCGGTGAACATGATGGGCACGGTCTCGCCGGCCTTGCGGCTGATTTCCAGGATCACGCCGGTGAGGATGCCGCTGATGGAGTTGGGCAGGACGATCCGCCGAATGGTTTGCCAGCGGGTGGCGCCGACGTTCCAACAGGCTTCGCGGAAACTCATCGGCACCGCGCCGAGCGCCTCGCGGGTAGCCGTGATCACCACCGGCATGGTCATCACCGCCAGAGTCAGCGCGGCGGCGAGCACGCTGCGGCCCATGTTGAAGAACAGCACGAAGGCGCCCAGCCCGAAGAGCGCGTGGACGATGCTGGGAACGCCGGCCAGGTTGAGCACCGCGAGGTTCACGGTGCGGGTGAACCAGTTGTCGCGGGCGTACTCGTTCAGATAGACGGCGGCCAGCACGCCAATGGGCGCGGAGACGGCCAGCGAAACGACCACCAGCCAGATGGTGCCGAGCAGCGCGCTCCAAAGGCCGCCTTCCCGCATCCCGTTTTTCGGGTTGGTGGTCAGGAATTCCCAGGAGATGAGCGGGGCGCCTTTGATGACCAGGTAGCTGAGAATGCTGAAGAGCGGCAGGAGCATCAGCACCACCATCACGGCGAAGACGGCCTTGGCGATTTTTTCGTGGCGCAGCTTGCGGCGGACCCGGTCATTGATCACAAACGGCGCGGAACTGATGGAAACGCCCGGGCGTGTGACGGAAGGAGTGGTGCTGAGCGCGCTCATTGCTGCTTGCGAATACCTTTGACGATCACGTCGGCGGTCAGGTTGATGACGAAGGTGATGCTCAACAGGAGGAGGCCCACCAGGAACAGCACGCGATAATGGTCGCTGCCCTGGCTGGTCTCGCCCAGTTCGGCGGCAATCGTCGCGGTCAAGGTGCGGACGCTTTCGAACATCCACATCCAGTTGAACGCGCCGTCCGACGTGTAGAACGGGATGTTGATGGCGTGGCCGGTCGCCATCAGCACCGCCATGGTTTCGCCGACGGCGCGGCCGACTCCCAGGAGGACGGCGGCCAGCAGGCCGTTCTTTGCCGCCGGCAAGAGCACGCGATGGATCATCTGCCAGCGGGTGGCCCCCAGGGCCAGGGAGGCTTCCCGGAAGCTGTCCGGGACGGCCTTGAGGGCGTCTTCCCCGATGCTGACCATGATCGGCATGGCCATGAGGGCGAGGATGAACGCGGCGTTCAAGACGTTTAGACCCACCGGAACATTGAAGATCTTTATGATCAACGGGCTGATGACCGTCAGCCCGATAAAGCCCCAGACGATGCTCGGAATCGCCGCCAGCAGTTCAATGACGACCTTCAGCGACTCCTTGATCTTCGGGCCGCAGAATTCCGAGAGGAACACCGCGGCGCCGATGGCAAACGGGACCGCGATGATCATGGCCAGGGTGACAACCGAGAGCGTGCCGACGATGAGCGCCAGGATGCCATAACGTTTGTTGGCCACCGAGGTGGGATACCACTCGGTGGTCCCGAAAAACTTCCCGAGGCTGAACGTCGTGTCCTCCTTCCACAGAATGGGCAGTCCTTCCCGCGCCAGAAAGAAGATGATGCCGAAGACGAAAATCATGGCGCTGATCCCGCACAGGCGGATCACCCATTCAATGCCTTTCTCAGCGGCGATTTCAATGCCGGGGCGTTTCGCGCGCATAAATCCTGGTCTTGAGGGAACGAGCAACCGGCCCGGCGGCGCCTCTGCCGCCACGCTTTTAGCAACCGGCCGCACGACTGTGGTTCTGACTACTTCTTCGATAGCGGGACGTAGCCTTTTTCCTCGACGATGTTCTGGCCCGGCGGGCTGACCACCCAGGCAATGTACTTGGTCACATGCTCGGACACGTTCGGCGGGGTGTAGAAGTACATCGGGCGGGCAATCGGATAGGTCTTGTTCAAGGTCGTTTCGATGGTTGGCTCGATTGGCGGGCCCCCCTTCTTTTGGGAAACATGCAACACCTTCACCTTGTCGGTGCGGTAGCCCATGCCGCTGTAGCCGATGGCGCCGGCAGTGCCTTCGACGAGGTTCACCACGTCCTTCGAGCCATTCATGTCGCGCGAGCCAGGCTTGAAGTCGGCTTTCTTGCCCACGACCGCCTCGCGGAAATAATGGTAGGTGCCGGAGTTGTTCTGCCGGCTGACGCGGACGATTTCGTCCGGCACGCCCGGCATCTGCACGCCCATGTCACTCCACTTGTTGATTTGGCCGCCTTCCCGGTAGATCTCGCTCAGTTCCTCGACGGAAATCGAGGTCAGCGGATTGCTCGGATGGACATAGATGGCCAGCGCATCGTAGCCGATCAGGAATTCCTTCGGTGCCGCGCCGTAACGGGTTTTGGCCTTTTCGACCTCCTCGGCTTCGAGGTGCCGGGAACTGTTGGCGATTTCGCAGGTGCCGTTGAGCAGCGCCGCGACGCCGATGCCGGACCCGCCGCCGGAGACTTCGACGGAGACGGAGGGATCAACCTTGTGATAGGACTCCGCCCAGGCTTGGGCGAGGTTGACCATCGTGTCGGAGCCGATGTTTTGGATCGAAGTCACTTTGCCGGCGGGCTTTGTTTTGCCGCCACCGGCTCCTTCTTTCTTGCCGCAGCCGCTCAGGAAAAGGCCGCTGGCCAGGCTTGCGATGGCACCCCAGCGGATGCCCCAGTTGAGTTGTGTGGTCGTGGTCATGCTTTTTCTGTTCGTTGGTTTGGTCAATCAATCTTGTCGCCGAGCACGGCCTCCACGAGGTCCTGGATGTGCGCGTGAAGGAATTGGTACGTGGATTCATAGGCGGCCTTTACTTCGGCCGCACTGCCCTCGACCTTCGAGGGGTCTTGCACAATCCAGTCGAGGCAGATCGCCTTGGTCGGCCCCTTGGGAAACGCCGTCTTGGCCTCCGGCGCGAGCGCCACGATGATCTGGTAGTGGTCAAGATTCGGAATTTGCTCGGCGGCCTTGCTGGTGTGGTGCGAAACGTCGAGGCCCTTTTCCTTGAGCAAGTTGATTGCGGCCGGATCGATCTGAGTCGGCTCAAGGCCGGCGCTGGCGAAGATGAACTGCGGCTGGTTGAGCGAGTTGCCGATCGCTTCGGCCATCTGGCTGCGGCAGGCGTTGTGTTCATCCACAAAGAGCAGCCGGTAAACGCCGGTGCCCTTGTGCTTCTGGTATTCGCCGGTGCACATGTAAAGCACCTCTTCGCAGATGTTCTTGGCCTGGTCCGAAACGCGCTCAAAACGGCGGGCGATGGTCAGGAAGGGGTTGAGGGCTTCAAGCGGGATCTGGCCGTCCTTCTCGGCGCGGAGCAACTCGGCGTTGATCTGGTTGCGCAGCACGTCCACTTGTTCCTCGGTCGCCATCGTCCGGCGAGCGAGGTCGGCATCTCGTTCGAGGAAGGCCTTGACCGCATCATGCAGCATCGGGATGGAGAGGTTCGCAATCTCGGTGAAGCGGGCGGTGAACGGCTGGGGATCGAGCGGAGAGATCTTCAGCAGTTGGCGCGCGATGCTCTCGGCGTAGTCGCCGATGCGCTCCAACTCGGCGTTGATCTTCATCGTCGCGTAAACGAACCGCAGGTGGCCGGCCACGGGCTGCTGACGCACGAGAAATTCGAGGCAAAGCCGATCGATCTCCTTCTCCAATTCGTCCACGCGCTGGTCGCGCAGGATGATGGAGTAGGCGAGCTGGCGATTGCGCTCCAGCAGCGCCCTCAGGCAATCTCGCAGCGCCTGCCCATCCCGGCTGGCCATTTCCTGGACCTTGCCGCGGATGCGGTCGATGTCCCGCTGCAGACTGGCTTCCAGTTGAGTTCCCATAAAGGTCGTCGCTCGCTTTGAGTGTTCGCTCGTTGGCGCTCTGCAACACAGGCAGTGCTCGTGTTACGATTGCACGGGAATCTTGAGCACTTCCGTTTTGAAAGGCAATGCTGCGTTTCTGGTTTCCGCCCCGCGGCCGAACTTTTCACTTTCGCATGCAGCACCCCGCGCCTATGCTCCAGCGCAAATGGCACGGTCCGAGAAAGGCGAACCACTATGTTTTCACTACAAAAGTTACTCGGCAAAGAGGACCAATTCTTCACGCTCCTGGAAGCGAGTGCGGCGGAGGCGCTCCGCAGCGTGGAGGCCCTGGTCAAGTACCTGCAGAACCGGGAGCAGTTGAAGACGCTCGATGAGTTCATCGCCAGCCGGCGTAAAGAGAAGAACATCACCAACGAAATCAGTGACACGCTCTGCGCCACGTTCGTCACGGCGCTCGAGCGCGAGGACATCGAGGCGCTGGCGCGGGCGCTCTACAAGATTCCGAAAACCGTCGAGAAGATCGCCGAGCGGCTGTTGGTGGCGCCGCAGGGGCTGACGGGCGTCGATCTGGCCCGGCAAGGCGCGCTGCTGGAAAAGGCCGCGGCCACGGTGCTGACGATGCTTCAGGAGTTGCACAAAGGCATCCGTCTCGAGCGCATCAAGGCGCTCAACGACCAACTCCAGGACCTGGAGGGCGAGGCGGACAAAGTGCTGGTGGATTTGCTGCGCGGGCTTTATTCCGGAAAATACGAGCCGCTGCAAGCGATGTTTTTGAAGGACTTGTTCGAGCTGCTCGAGCGCGTGGCCGATCGCTGCCGCGATGCAGGCAACGTGATCATGCAGATCACGCTGAAAAACTCCTGACCCCAGCCCATGACACTGCTGCTCGCGGTCATCCTGGTGGCGCTGGTCTTCGAGTTCATCAACGGCTTCCACGACACGGCCAATTCGATCGCCACGGTTGTCGGCACGAAGGTGCTGACACCCCGCCAGGCCATCGTGCTCGCGGCGGTCACAAACCTGATCGGCGCGCTCGCGGGCACGGCAGTGGCCACCACCATCGGCAAAGGACTGGTGGACACCAGCTACGTCACCGGCGCGACGCTCATCTGCGGCCTGCTGGGCGCCATCGTGTGGAATCTCATCACGTGGTGGTTTGGGCTGCCTTCCAGTTCCACTCACGCGCTGGTGGGCGGCTTGATCGGCGCGACGCTCGCCGCCGCGCACAACGATTGGGGCGTCATCATCTGGTCCAGCCCGGTCGCGGGCAAACCGTGGTACGGGTGGGGCGGCTTGCTCTACAAGGTCGTCATCCCGATGTTCACCTCGCCGGTGCTGGGTTTCATCGTGGGTCTCCTGCTGATGACCGCTCTCTACTTCCTCGTGTTCAAGCTCACGCCGACGGTCGTGAACGCGGTCTTCGGCAAGCTGCAATTGGTGAGCGCGGCCTACATGGGCTTCAGTCACGGCAGCAACGACGCGCAAAAGACGATGGGCATCATCGCGCTGGCGATGTTCACGGCGACGAAGGCCGGCGATTTGGAAAACTTGCCGGGCTGGCTCAGCTTCCTGCACACGCCCAAGTTTGAAATCGCGGTCTGGGTGAAGATCGCCTGCGCATTGACGATGGCTGCGGGCACTGCCGCCGGCGGCTGGCGGATCATCAGAACACTCGGACACAAAATGGTCCGCCTCCATCCGATTCACGGCTTCGCCGCTGAAACGACGGCAGCGACGGTGCTGATGACGGCGGCGCATTTCGGCATGCCCGTCTCGACCACGCACGCGATCTCCACGTCGATCATGGGCGTCGGTTTCGCCAAGAGTCCGAAAGCGCTCCAATGGGAATTGGTCGAACGGATCATCTGGACGTGGTTCCTGACCATCCCGGCGACGGCGGGCGTCGCGTATCTGCTGGTGCGGCTGAGCCAGGCAGTCGGCTTAATCTGAGATCAATCATGTCCACCGAGAAGAAACCCACGGTGCTCATCCTGTGCACGGGCAACTCCTGCCGCAGCCATATCGCCGAAGGCATTCTGCGCGCGGCGGCGGGAGAAATTCTCGACGTGCAGAGCGCGGGCGCGAAACCGGCGGGCTTCGTGCATCCGTTCGCGATCAAAGTGATGGCCGAGATTGGCATCGACATCACGCGCCACCGCTCGAAGCATCTGAACGAATTCCTGAACCAGCCGGTGGAAACCGTCATCACCGTCTGCGGCAAGGCCGACCAAGTGTGCCCGATGTTTCCCGGCCAGGTGAACCGGCACCACTGGGGCTTCGACGATCCCGCGCACGCTGCGGGGAGCGAGGAAGATCGCCTCGCCGTGTTCCGCCGCGTGCGTGACGAGATGCGGCGCGCGTTCGAAGCCTACGCCGCGGGGCGAAGGGATGCACGCGAGTGCAGTGAGGGCTCGGAAGTGATCTCGCGGTGACTGGGTGAGCGGGTAACTGCGTGAGTGGGCCGGCGCGAGCCAAGACCGCTTCGAGCCTTGCCACTGATCCGTCCCGTCACTCTCCCCCTTTCGCCCCTTCCCCCCTTCCCCCTTGCCCGTCTTCTCGTTTTCCAGTCATCCCACCTTCCCACTCACTCACCCGCTCGCGGACTCACCCATTCACCCGCCCCCCTCGCTGCCACGCGCCCCATTGCTTTCCGCCGCTCCTCCGCTACACTGCGCCCGTGTCTGAACAACCGCTGCAAATCCTGATGGTCGTCGGCAGCCTGCACCGCGATTCGGTCACGCGGGCTGTCATCGAATATCTCGCGGATCACTTCCGGGCAGCAGGCTGCGTCGTGGACGTGCTCGATCTGCTGAAGGAGCCGCTGCCGCTCTACAACCCCGACACTGCCTACGACCAACCAGGCTTCGCCGAGTTGCAGGCCCGGGTCGAGCGCGCCGACGTTTACGTGCTGGGCAACCCCGACTACCACGGCAGCATCAGCGGCGCGATGAAGAATTTCCTCGACCATTTCTGGCACGAGTTCGCCGGCAAGCTCTTCGTCACGGTCGTCGCCTCACACGAAAAGGGCCTCACCGCGACGGACCAGCTCCGCACCGTGGCCCGCCAATGCTACGCGTGGTGCCTGCCCTACGGCGCGTCGTTCGTCGAAGAACAGGATGTGAGGGATGGCCAGATCATCAGCGACGCCTTGCACCGGCGGTTGGAGATGCTGTTGCGTGACACGCGCGTCTATGGCGGGTTGCTGGCCCAACAGCGGCGGGCGGACCTGGCGGGGAGTGAGCCGGGTTTCATGGCGAAGCTGAGGAAGGCGTAATGCGTGAAACGTAAAACGTGAAACGTAAATCCGGCAGGTGGTCTCGTGACTCAATTGCGCATTACGTTTTACGCAAATCGACTCACGCCTCACGCCTCACGTTATCGGTAGTGCCCGAATTTGAATTGAGAGGGTCGATGCTTCCGGTCGGATTGCTTCGGGGAACTGCTCCGGTCCGCCCTTTTAGCCGGCGGCTGGGGCGAAAGAAAGTGATTTTCCCACCGGCGCAATGAGCGGAAGGCGCGGTTGATTAGTCCGGTGGCGTGACTGCGTGGCAGCGTTTGAAACTTGAAGTTCGCCCTGATGCGACGTGAGAGGGAAAAGGGTTGAGGAGCGGCTTTTCACGATCCAAAAGCTGACCCCGAAAACCAGGTAAAGACTCGGGACCGACCCCTTTCCTTTCCGTCCATGGGCGTCCTGCCATCGGCCACTTGCAAACGGTTTTACTCCGATCCGCGCAGCATGTCGTGCAGGGCGTTTAACAGTTTATCCACGCTAACGGGTTTGGCCAAAATGCTGGTCACGCCCAGCGCTTCGAGTTCACTGAGCTTGGTTTGCAGCGTACTGCTGCTGCCGATGCCGCTGGCCACGATCACTTTGACCTGCGGGTCCATTTTCTTTAGCCCGCGAACCAGGGACAGCCCGTCCAGCAAAGGCATCATGAGGTCTGTCAGCACCAGATTAATGCTGTGCCGCTGTTGCGCGAACAGGGTGAGCGCCTCGATCCCATCGGCCGCGCAGACCACTCGATAGCCGGAATCCTCCAACAGCATTTGGCTGATTTCCCGGATCCTGGCCTCGTCATCGACCAATAAAATCAACTCCCCCTGGCCGCGTTTCAATTCCACGGGAGCCGTGGCGGTCGCCGGCGCCTCCGCCTCAGGCGTGGCCGGCAGGTAAACTTCGAAGGTGCTGCCTCGGCCCACTTCACTGCGCACGTAGATGAACCCGCCGGGGCTCTGCCCGATGCCCAGGACCGTCGAAAGCCCCAGCCCGGT
>ORMF010941813.1_pt1 | contig 13104 bp, 6 predicted proteins | sample 1779871 | NCBI WGS metagenome assembly ORMF01 (sample SAMEA104232316, study PRJEB22302) | groundwater metagenome | biome: forest; feature: aquifer; material: groundwater | place: USA | collected 2011-08-07 | depth 5.4 m | reverse complement strand
CCTTCCAGGCCGATGCAGACGCACGCATTGTCAATTGGGCACATGTTTCGCGGAAAAAACTCGGAAAGCCGCGGATTTTTCCGTCGGCTCGCCAGATCGCTTCGTGGCACGCTAAGGGGAACAATGTAAAGAGCCCTAAACCGATATTCGTCGCAGCGACCTTCGACAGGATAATACGGCATTTCCTGACTCAACAAAACCATCATGGCCTTCAATTGGCCCAGCGACTTGGTCGGCGGTTGGTTCGGATCCTCTTGACCCTGTCCAGCCAGGATGTGCGCCAAAGGGTGTTGCAGTGTCAACCCCCCAGACCAATTAATCTCCGTGGCACCACAGTTTCAGAGTTGCAGCAACGCCCAGCACCAGAGCGAGCCCAGGCTGTGTAGTTGACAATTCCCCAGGGCCACCTCGCGGCTGAGCCGACCGGCTCAGAGGCATTGGCTAAGGCGAGAACGAACGCTTCGTGAAGGCCTCGTTTTGGATAGCCCGCTAAAAAATCCAGCGTTTCCCGCGTGGGAATAACGGATTTGGGGTCTGTTCCGTCTCCGACACCCAGATCGAAATCGTTGTATCCCTTCACGTATCGGAACCGCAAGCCACGCTTGACCTCCAGGTAACCGTTCGCGGCGGACATGAGGTACGGCTTGAAGAGGTTTGGCACGTCCAGCGAGGAAAGGTTCAGTTGAATGATCTCGGAGTATTTGTCCGGCACCGGCTCGGTGGATTCGACCGTCAACGAGAACGGCACTGCTTGTCCCACGTCTAACGAAAGCCGGTCAGCAGGTTGGACGTCTGTGACCTGATAGACAGGCTGGCTTCGTCCCTTTCGCGGCATCACCGAGGTCGTTATCTGAAATGAGACCGGGTGAGGTGCAAGGTTCTGCCATTGGCCGTGAAACGTGATGCGGAGCTTTTCTCCAAGCGGTTCGATTGTTCGAGAAATGAAGTCTAAAGCCGGGAAGGGAACATAGCTGTCGAAAGTCCAAGGTTCGGGAGAGTTGACCGGCACATCACCCGTGGTCAGCAAGAGCTCCGTAATGAGGATTTCGCCTTCGGGGAATTCCATCTCAATGGCGTGAGCGCCGGGCGTCAAAGCCACCGGCGTGTTGCTCAGAGTCCAACACACCAGATGTTTGCTTGAGCAATCGGTCTTCCAGTAATCATCGTAAAGCGAGCTTCCCCAAAGGTAATCCGGCGTGGAAGGCCACTGGGTCACATTCTGCCAGGATTCGTGCGGGATTGAGCCATCGATCTTGGCCGCGATGGGGCGGTTATTCTTGGTCAATCCGTAGGTGAGGACCAGTTTGAAATCACCTCCGGTCTGCACATCGAACGGAAGAACCACCGTGCCTTTCTCGGAGAACGAGCCGATCCCGACTGGGCCGAGATGCACAGGATTGTCTCGGCCTGCAAAGAACAGGCTTCGTTTGACGACCCTGTCCGCCACGACGCCGGGCCGGGTCAGGTCGAGTTCGATCTTGATGTCTTCTCCTCTCAGAAGGGGCGAAGCTGCAAAAGCCAACCGTAGGATTACGATTGCAAGCAGGAAGCGGCACAGAGGCGGACGTCGTCGGTCAGAGCGTGCGGACAATTGCTTGGTCGATTTCACGGCTTTCTTCAGCAGGGCCTTGCTTGAACGCTGGCAAGGAGAGCGGAAAAGGGGCGGGAAGGCAAGACGGAAGTGAGTGGTCAGTTGGCAGTTGGCGGTCGGCAGCTTCGTTAAATGGGTTGAATCGTTGAATTGTTAAATCGGCGTCGTTGGTCCGCGGCCCGTAATCAGTGGTCAGTTGCCAGTTCGCAGTTGGCAGAGAGGAAAGGTTGAAGCGTGCGGGGGGATGCGGGAGGCGAGGATGGGCCACCGTGCAGGAGGTTGCGGGCAAATCGGGCTTGCGGGCCAGCTAAGAGCCGCGCAGGATGCACACATGATTGTGACGGCGACAGAACTGGCCAATGACAGCCGACGTGTGCTGAACCGTGTGATCGAGGGCGGCGAAATCGTGGAGGTCCAGCGCCGCGGCCGGACCGTGGCAGAGATCCGGCCCAAAGCCGGCGTCAGCCGGTCGGAGGTGCTCCGGTTGCTGCGCGGACGCGGTTTTACGGAACCGGACCGCCGGCAATTGCAGGGCGCAATGGACGCCGCTGCTGCGGTGATAGGCTATGCCGGTCGCGATTGACACCAGCGTGCTGATCTCCGCCGAGAAGCAAGGGGATTTTGACACGCTCTTGCCCGAGGACGAGGAAGGCCCTTACTACATCCCGTCCCTGGCTGCGGCTGAATTCCTCGTGGGCACACATCCGCCCGTGCGTGCGGAATTGCGCCATCGCGCCGCCCAGCTTTACCAGCAGCGCTTTCGTGCGTTGGTCTCTAGCTTCACCGAGGCAGACGCGGCGGAATTGGCTGCCTTGATTGCCGAACTTAAGAGCAAGGGACAGCAAATGAAGTTCTTCGATGCCGGCATCGCGGCCACGGCGTTGGCACGCGGCGACAAGCTCTTGGTGCTGGACAGCGACTTCGATCGGCTCAAAGACCGGATCGAACTTTTGCGGCCGACGGAATCCGCGTCCGACTGACGTTAGTGCGTAGTCCGAAGTCCGTGGTCGGTTGACGGTTGCCAGTTGTCAGTTGGCGGTTGGCAGCTTCGTTGAATTGGTTGAATCGCTGAATCGTTAAATCGGGGGCAAAAGGCAGCGGTCAATTGCCAGTTGCCAGTTGCCGGTTCTCACCGGACGAATGGCAGACGTTCGGAGGTCCATGGTTGGCTGCGTGAAGCCGGCTGAGGCATGGTGCACGCATTAAAGCGACGACAAAGCGCCGTGCCCGGAGCGAGACCCAGGTGTCGGACCGAGGGACGACGAATCTGCGCAGGGGATTGAAGCTGGGAGATCGATCCCCGTTCCGTCGGGCGGGTCGCCCGACGGCACAAGCGAGTCGCCTGTGCTACCGACGCTAAACACGCACTCCTGCCTGCTCCGCGTTCGTCCTCGGAAGCCTCGGGACTGGGCCGGCTGGAAGCCTGGCCTACGTTACGGCGTCACGCGCACGCGGAAAAAGTACACGAGGCGCGGGTCGAGCACGGAGAGTGTCACGGTGAGCATTTGGCCGTTGCCGTAAAAGGGGTCGCTTACGCGTTGCCAGGTGAGCAGGTCGTGGCTGACTTCGAGCACGTACTCGCGGCCAGGCTCGCTCGGCCACTCGAAGCGTGTTGTGCGGTTCGGTTGTCGGACCGGGCCGCTGAGCATGAGCGCTGACGTGGGATCGCGCGGGCTTGTGCCCACGAGGAACTCTTGTCGATCGCTGCCGCCGTCACCGTCGCTGTCGAGATCGGCGGAGTGGTTCGGCTCAACACCGCCGAAGAACTTGTTCTCCCAGAGATCGGAAATGCCGTTGTTGTTCGCGTCGGGGAACGTGTAAGCGCCGGTGAAAACGAGCGGCTCGCTGGCTATGAGAGTGCCAGTCTGCGGCGGCGGCGTGACGTAGTAGGCGACCGGCGACCAAGTGGCCCTGTATTCGCCCGGCGGAACGTTGGTCGTGAGGACGAGACCGGCGCCAATCACATTGGTCGGGCCGGTGAGAGTGAATTGCGCCTGCGTCAGATTGTTCGACACCGTCACGACGGTCTCGGCGACGCGGTTGAAATCGAGGCTCACGTCGTCGATAAACCAGCCCGTGCGCGGCACGGTGCTGAAGCTGAAGAGCTGGTAGTTGAAACGGATGCGAACGACCTTGCCGGCGTATTTCGAGATGTTCACTTCTACGGGCTCCCATTCGCCGAGGGAGGACTCCTCGCTGAGCGCGGCGATGTCCTTCCATGTCGCGCCGTTGTCGGTCGAGAGCGCGACCTGGCCAGCCTCGATGTGAATGTCACCGAACGGATCGTCCTCGCCGCCGCCGCCGAGCGATGAGAAATCGTAGAACTGAAACCAACGGAGCGTCGCCTGATTGCCGCCGACGAGGCTGATGGCCGGCGTGATGCGGTCGGTGAAGGCGAGATCGACGGGATTGTTGCCGAGGTTCGTCGCCCAGCAGTTGGTACCGCTGTGCGCGGCGATGCCTTGCGAGTTGCGCGGGACGCCGAACTGCCACGAGGACGACGCGAAAAGACCTCCGCCGCCTTCGTCATCCTCGAAAGTGCCGCCGCCAAACAAGTCCTGGTTAAACACGGCCCACCCGGTGCGGCCACTCTCCAAGTCATCGCGCCACGGCGGCGTCACGGGCCGCAGCGTGCGCAGCCTGTGCAACTCGCCGTCCTTGTTGTCGGTGGTGACGTTCCCGGCCACATCGCGGCTGACGACTTCGAAAACGTATTCGCGATCCGGCAACAAACCGACCAACAACACCTCGTGGCTCGTGGACAACTCGCCGCTGTAGGCCGTGCGGTTGATCGGAAACGCCACGCCGGTCTCGGCGTATTTCACCAGCGCGTCCGTTTCCTTGTCTGTCTCCCATGTCACGATCGCTTCGTTGTAGGCCGGGTCGGCGGCGACGGACGTGATCTTGGGCGCGGCGGTGTCAACGTTCGCGGTGGCGGTCGAGGCGGTGCCGGCGGCGTCCAGGTATTGCGCAGTCAGGCGATCACCATGTTGGGCGCGAAAACGGTCGGGGCCTTCGGGGGCGGCGGGCGGCACGAGTGTCACTCGTCCACGGAAAACACCTTTGCTCGGCGTCTCGTCGAGGCGCAGTGGCTGCGGCGCGCCCGCGCCGACACTCAAACTCGCTTCGACGAAAGCCTGTCCTGCCCGCCGGCTATCCGTCGCCTCGATCACGACCGAACTAGGCACGGTGTAAGACGCCTGGGCGAACGCGATGCTCGACAAGCCGCGCAAGCCCGGCATGAGGAATTCCAGCGCGTAACCCAGCAACGTCGCGCGATTGTTCGGCGCGTCCGTCTCGGCAGGCACGGCTTCCAGCGGAAACGAGTAGAACACCACGCGCCCGCTCGCGCTGTCCTGGCCGGTCTTCGGGAACTTCACGCCGACCGGGCGGCCCTCCTCCTGCAAGAACACCGACGCGGCGTCCGCGTTCAAGTGCAGATGGTCTGGGCCTTGGGTCCAGTCGATGCCGAGCAACTCGATGAAAAGTCCGCTCGGGAAGTTGTCGTAGTTCAGATCGAGAGCGATCCCGCCGCCGACTGGCTCGCCGGGCACGCTGCGGATCGCCAGCGCGCCGCGGTCCTCGTCGAAGCTGGCGACGTGCAGCACGTTGCTGATGAAACTGGTCTGCGTCGCTTCGCGCAGGCGCGTGAGCAGATCGAACGACGCCGCGAACAACGCTCCGCCCGATTGCACGTAACTGCTCAGCGCGCCGGTGAGGCCGGGAGTCGGCGCGGCGAGTTCCTCGGGCCGCCAGAGCACGAGGCGATATTGTTTCAGCTCGTCGGCCTTCGGCGCGACGCCGCGCTGGCCGATGTCCCACACTTCGTATTCGAGGCCGAGTTGGCCGATCGCGCCGGTCCAGTATTCGAGGCCGGGATAGGGCACGTCGCTCAGCGTGCCGTCGGCAAACAGGCTCTCCGGCGCGTACACGAGGAGCGCCGTCGCCGGCCGCGTCGCGACGAAGCGGAAGTAGTGGCCGTCGTTGTCGTTGGTACTCACGTTGCCCGCTTTGTCCGCCGAGACGACGTAGTAGAAATAGGTCGTATCGGTGACGAGTTGCGGCAGCGTCAACTCGTGCTGCGAGCGGAAGCCGAGGCCGGTCACAACACTCGTGACCTCGTTGGTCGTGCCGTAGAAGAGGGTCGAGGTCGCCGGTTCGCCCGTGAGCCAGGTAATGGTCGTGCGGCCAAAGCTGCTCGCGGCCCGCACGTCGGAAATCGTCGGCGGCTGCAGATCAACGAGCGCTGTGGCGGTGCGCACGCCGGCCGGATCGGCGTCCGTGTAACGCGCGGTCAGCGTGTCGCCGTCCGTGACGTGCAGCTTGCCGTCCGCGGCGGGCGCGTTCGTGAGGATTTCGATCGAGCCGAGGAAGTCGCCGCGGTCGGAGAGCTTCGCGAGCTTCAACGCCAAGCCAGCCGGCTGCGTGGAACTGCTGACTTGAATTTCGACCTCGGCCTGCCCTCGCAACTGCTCGTCGATCAGCCGGACTTGCGCGGTCGCCGGTGTGCGATACGCCTCGCGGTCCCACGAAACCACACCTTCGCCGGGCAACGGCAATTGGCCGGAGATCACCAGCGCGAAGTCTTGCTCGGGCACGCCCGCTGCCCGGCCATGCACGTCCTTCACGACGTTGCGTGCGCGGACGCGGACGACGTACTCACCCGCTTGCGGCTGGGAAAGGTGCACGGCTTCGACGTTGTTCAGACTGTCGCCCGCGGGCGTGCCGGCGACACTCTCGCCGTCCGCGAATGCGTTGCCGCGAAAGAGCCGTGCATCAGGAGCGAGGACTTCGAGGTCGAGATCGTTGACGAGCGCGGGGATCGCGGCGGGCAGTGCGGGCACGTCGGTGTACGCGAGCGTGACTTTGAACCGCTGCTGGTTGCCGACGATGACGCGCTTCTCAAATGTCTGACCCGTGGCGAGGCCCGCTCCTTGTTCGACGAAATCAAAGCGGCGCTCGGAGTCGATGATCGTTTCCAGATTCACGCGGCCCCAGCCTTCGTCGAAGTTTGGCACCGGCCCGGTGTCGCCGACGACGATGGTTCCGCCTTCGCCGCCACCTTCGTCACCAAACAGACCGCCCAAGCCGCCGTTGTCCGGGATTTCGGCCGTGGCCATGTCGTCGGCGGAGTTGATGAGAGCGGCTTTCACCAGCGCAGGGGAGGCCGTCGCGCCGCCGTGGGTCTGGCGATACCACTGAATGAAGACCGCGCAAGCGCCGCTGACGTGCGGGCCGGATTGCGAGGTGCCGCCTTGGTACATGTAGCGGTCGTCGATAGGCGCCCAGGCGTTCTCGTCGTTGGCGAAGATCGAGCGCAACGACGCGATCCACGTGCCCGGGGCGGTCACGTCGGGCTTGATGCGGCCATCCTCGCACGGGCCGCGGCTGGAGAAATCAGCCATCACTTCCTGGCCCTCGCCGTAGATCGGGAACTCGAACCGATTGTTCTGCGTTGCGCCGGTGGCGATGACGTTCTTGGCGACGGCTGGGCTGCCGACCGTTTGCATTCCGGGGCCGGCGTTGCCCGCGCTGAATTCCAACACGTAGGGCTGCTCGCCGGGCGTGAGCGAGTCGGCGTCGCGCACGAGCGCGTCGAACTCAGCGGCGCTCAGGTCGTATTGGCCGCCCGTGTCGTCGCCCCACGAATTCGAGCCGACATAGGCGCCGCTGCGCACCGCGTCGCCGGTGAGCGGCTCGAAGCTGGTCGCTGGGTACGTGTAGTCACCGGCGCCGTCGAAGATGCGCTGCGCGACAATGTGTGCGCCTGGCGCGACGCCCAAGCCGTAGAGGAAGCCGTTTTCGTCTGTGGCGCCGGTATCGGCGTAGGCCGCGATGATCCCGGCCACGTGGGTGCCGTGGCCGTGGTCGTCGCCCGCGTCGGGCAGGCCGCCGTAGGCGAAGAAGGCATCGACATGATCGAGGAGGTCAGGGTGCATGTCTTGTTTCTCTCCCGAATCGAGGCCGGAGTCCGCGACCGCCACCGCCACGCCCCGACCGTCGAATCCGAGCTGATGCACCGCGGCGAACGTGCCGGGCGAATCAGTCTCACCGGCGACGATCTTGGTCGCGACTTCGTCGAACATCTTCATGCGGGCGGCGCGCTCGATCCAGAGGACGGCGGGCGACCTTGCCAGCGCGAGGAGTGTTCCGGCGTCGGCCTCGCCTTCGAAGAAAGTCCCGGCGCTCAGGGTCCGGTGACGCACATTCCCAAGCAGCTTTTTCGCGATGCCGGCCAGTTCGATGCCCGGAGCACCGGGGCGGGCGAGGAGCTTGATCGGCAACCGGGCGCGGCCGTTCGCTGCGAGGCCGGCGGTCAGCTTGGGATGCAGCTTATGCTTCGGCTCAAATGGTCCGACCCACTGCACGAACGACAGCCGCCGGAGCGCCGAGAGTCGCGCTTCTTCGACGTGCGCCACGAACGCATCGTCCGGCACATAGTGCAACAACTCCACACCGGCCGCGCGGAGTTGGTCGCGCCAGGCGGTCGCCAGGCGGTTCGTAAACTGGACCAAGTAAAGTCCGCTGACGGGAGCCTCAAGGGCCGGGGTCTGGGGAGCAGCGGCGGCCTTGGCTGAGCGCTCGGTGTGGATCAGCTCGTTGCGCAGGCGGATGAATTTGGTTTCCGCGAGGGCGTGGAAGCAGAGCAAGAGAAGCAGAAGAACGCTCAGGCAGGCGGTGTTGGCGTGACAGCATCGGCGAGAAACTGCCGTCTCTGACTTTCGGGTCCAACCTTCACCCTCGCCGTGCGCCACTCCCGCATGAAGAGGGAGAACCGGCATCCGGCCCGCAATTGCTGGAGGCGCGCTCGACGGAACCGAAGGCTGGCTGCGAGACTCCCTGCCCATGAACCGGAGCGCCGGTCTCCGACCCGGCGCGGCCCCCGACCGCCCCGAGGGGGGGACCCCGCGCTCCGGCCCGGTTTATGGCCCCAATGCGCGTCCGAACTTCCGAGGTCGAGACTTTCCACGAACCTCAGCCCACGTAGCGCAGATTTCCAATCTGCTGTATCGCCGATTTCCAATCGGCAGGGCGTTCGCATTGGCCCGCACGGTGGGAGCCTTCCAGCACTTGGCAGGTTGGAAACCCGCGACACAGCAGATTGGAAATCTGCGCTACAGCGGCGGCTCCAGACGCCCCTCGGTTCAGGGGCGCACGGCGCGCAACAAGTTCGGGGAGTTCTCTCCCAGAGGGAGGAGGCTGGGGTGAGGGAGACCGCAGCGTTCGTCCGCGAGTTGCCATTCGCGGGAACAGTCAGCGTGCGGTAAAGTCTGTCAGGATCAGAGCCGGCATCCCGTTCCCACGTCCCATACCCAAAGGAGTTTGGCTGCACGTTCACAAAGTATCGCTGAATTCAGATTCCAACAAGTTCAAGGCCGAAAGCCGCAAGGTTGGTGCCAGAACCGCGGCTTAAAGTCGGGCGAAAAAAAAGCCGATAAAATCTTCAGGCTTGGACCGTATTTGTCCCACCTCACCGGGTAAACTAGGGGCAAAAAGAAAACAGAAAGGCCAGATATGATCGACACAACGCAGCTTGAAGACCGGCAGCAACTCGAGATCAGCTTCAACGGCACCTACAGCTTCCGTCCGGTGACACGCCGGCAGAAGCGCATGGCGCGCGCGCATTGGTGGTTCGGCCAGATGCGGCAGGTGGTCAACCGCGCGCTGGACTGGGAGCCCGCGCACGAACCCCGCCCGGAGCAGATTCCACTGGGCTTAAACACGAAGCGGTTTTGACGGGTTCCTCAACCCGCGGCGTTTGATTCAACGATCGCAGTGCCAGCCTGCGGTCGCTGTCTCAACGAACTCGCGGGGAGGTGCCGACCGGGGCCGCGCGCAGGAACCAACCCACGGAGGCTCTACTTTACCGTGATCCGATGGCGAGCAAGGGGGATTGAGCCTTGGCGACCACGAGCCTCCTCACCTTGGCTCGGGCGAGCGCGGGGCGCGGTTTGCTCGTTTCGCGCCCACTTCCTCTTCCGCACTTGTCTTGCCCGGCGAAAGCGTCTAAAGCATCCGCCATCGGATGAAAGAAAAGTTTTTCGCCAAACTCGACGAGCTGGTCGCCGCGGCGAAGAACTTTCTTCAAGTCGGCTTCGGGAATGTTTCGCCGGAGGAGGCCACCAAGCAGCACTTGATCGAGCCGTTGCTGGCCGCGCTCGGCTACGCGAACCCCGACTGCCTCGCCAAGGAATACAAAATCCTCGCCGACGAGGTGGACTACCTGCTCAAGAGCGGCCGGCCGCTGCTGTTCCTGGAGGCCAAGGGCCTGCCCGACCCTGCGCCCAGCCTGTTCGAGGCGCACCGGCACCAGATTCAACGCTACCTCCGCAACTACCGGATCAGCCCGCAGCAGGCGCAGATGGAGCAGCCGGTCAATTGGATCGTCCTCACGAACTTTGCCCAGTTCCACCTCATCCGCGTCAACGAGGAGACGCCGACGTTTTCGTTCACGCTCAGCGAGCTGGTCACGCGCCGGGAGGAGCTCTGGGAATTGCTCGCGCTGGAAAACGTCGAAGCCAACCGCATCGAGGAACTTTACGACCAACAGCTCAAGGCCGACCTCGACAAACGCTTCCTCGCTGACCTCAAGCGCTGGCGGCTCATCATCGCGAACGGCTTCGCGCTGAAAAATCCCTCGCGCTCCCTCGCCGAACTCACCCGCGCCAGCCAGCAACTGCTCGACCGGTTCATCTTCTGCCGGATGCTGGAAACGCACCGACTCATCGAATACAACAAGCTCGCCCGCGGCTTCAGCCACTACACCGAGCTTTACGGCGACCCGCCCACGAAGCCCTTCTCTGAGGTGCTCAAGGAATCGCTCTTCGCCGCCATCAAGCGCGACTTCAACACCGAGCTGTTCGTGCGCCCGCAGCTCTGCGACGAGTTCGCCATCGACAACCTCCCGCTGGCCGTCGTCATCGGCCACGAACCGCTCGGCCCGGACGTCGCCGCGCAGTGCCAGATCGAACTTGGCCAAGGCGAGATGCTCCCGTTCAAGCACCTTTACGGCTACGACTTCAGCCGCATGTCGCAGGACATCATGGGCGCGGTCTATGAGCGGTTCCTCGCCCACAAGCTCCTGCAAGCCGATGGCCGCATCGTCATCGAAGACACGGACGAACTGCGCAAAAAGGAAGGCATCTATTACACGCCGCGCTACATCGTCGATTACATCGTCGAGCACACCGTCGGCGAAAAGATCACGCCCGTGCTCAACGAAGCGCTCACGCTGCTCGGTTACAAAAACTACGCCGCCGCCGCGAAGAAAATCCGTGAACTCGCGGCGATCAAAGTGCTCGATCCGGCGATGGGCTCCGGCTCGTTCCTGCTGCGGGCCTTCGACGCGCTCGCGAAGGCCTACGCCGACTACAACGCCGAGTGCCGCAAGCACAAACGCGCCCGCAACCACACCGGCCTGCTGTTCGACGCCTCCCACGAGATCGCCGAGGAGATCGACCACGTTGGCATCAGGGTCGCCGGCGAAAACATTTTCGGCGTGGACCTCGACGAGCAAGCGGTCGAAGTGGCCAAGCTCAATCTGTGGATTCGCCTCATGGCCGCCGAGCGCGACTACATCCGCGAGCGTCTTCGGCTGACCTACAACGGCTCCAAGCCGCTCAACCTCCTGCCGACGCTCGCCAACAACCTCAAGTGCGGCAACTCGCTGATCGCCGATCCGGCCGTCGCCGGAGTGTCGGCGTTTGACTGGCAGAACGAGTTTCCGGAGATCGTGGGGCGAGGCGGGTTTCACTGTGTTGTCGGCAACCCGCCGTATCGAATGCTGCAGCCCCACAACACAAGCGACGAGGTACTGGAGCACCTGCGGACGAATTATGTCAGGGCGGAGTTCAAGATTGACCTGTTCCATCTATTCCTCCAGCGGGCGGTTTCTTTGCTCAAGTCCGGGGGGCATCTCGGATACATCGTCCCGACCTCCATGCTGAACAACGTTTACGCGGAAACCTTGCGCCGCTGGCTCCTGGAACAGTGCCGCCTCGAACGAGTCGCAGTTTGCAGCGAGCAGGTGTTCGCGGAGGCGGATGTGCATACGACGATCCTCACCTTCAGGCGCGAGGCCGACGCGAGCCGCCGCGCGGCGCACGAGGTGCTGACCACTCCAATCTTCTGTGAAAGCCAACCCAGAGAGGCGATCCGCTATAGCCGGACTCGGCAGAGACGGTTCTTCGAGCTGGCCGGCGGCGTTTGGAACATCTTGGTCAACGAAGAGAACGGGCCGCTCATCTCCAGACTGACGCACGACTTTGTCCCGCTCAAGCAGATCGCCGAAATCAATCGCGGCCTCATCTCTGGAGACCGAGAGCAGTTCTTCTCAGAGACCAAAGCGTCCGATGCCCACGTCCCGATCATCGAGGGTGGAGACGTGCTCCGGTACTACACTGCGCCGCCTTCTCACTTTGTGTTGTTCGAACGCCCTGAGAGCGCCGGTGGCTGTTGGGAGCCGGAGGTTCATTTCGCGCCACACAAGATTGTGATCCGCCAGATCGCGCACCAACCGACAGCCTCCTTGCTGCAAGCTCCTCTGGCGGTGACAGGAAACATTTTCACGATCCGCGGGGCAAGTTTGCCAGAGGAGTTATATCTGCTCGGGATCATCAACTCGCGGCTCACCGAGTTCTTTTGGCGGACGATGTTCGCAGATTTCAAGACGTCGTTTCCGCAGGTCACTGCCTTCAGCTTGGAGCAGTTGCCCATCAAGATGGCGGCAAAGGAGTCGAGCGAGGAAGTCGCTCTTAAGAAGCGGGTGATCGACCGCGTGAAGCGGATGATGGTCGCGCAAGAGAAGTTTCACAAACTCCCGGCGACCCTTCAGAAAAAGGTTGCTCACTCCCTTCGGGCCCCGTGCACACTCGCTCACTACTTCCAGAAAGACTTCACGGGAGCGGTCGCCTACGAAATCCTGATTGACGACGTGCAGCGCAGAGGCTTCGTTCACGAGATTCAGGTTGCAGCCGATGGTAAGGCCGTCACCGTTTCAGCGACGGTCGCCGAGGATCCGAAAGGCGAGCCGCAGCTTGTGCCGCTGGTGCGCCTCACTTTCAAGAACGAGCCGCTGCGGCAGTTTGTTTACGCCTTGTGGAAACAGTTCCTCGCCGAGCATGCGCGCAAGAAGAAGTGGACCACGGGCCGCAAGCCGGATCTGGTTTACCAGTTAGTCGTGAACACGCTCGAACCGCTCGTCTTCTTCCAAACCCATGCCGGCGACAACCTCCGCACGATCCGTGACCTCATCAGGGCCGTCGCCGACGAGGTGGGCACCGCCGACCTGGGGGCGCTGGAAGCCGAGATCGCCGCGACCGACCGTGAGATCGACGAGCGCGTCTATGCGCTCTACGGATTGACGCCGGCGGAACGCAAGCTGGTGGAGGAAACCGCGGGTCGCGAATCCGCGTAGCGGCGCTCAGGCGAGCGCCGCAACTTCCCCGGAGCAACCACGCGTGCAGTCATGCCAAGCGCGGTTCGCGCGGGCCTCAATGCAGCATTAAGCGCTT
>ORMF010353965.1_pt1 | contig 13105 bp, 12 predicted proteins | sample 1779871 | NCBI WGS metagenome assembly ORMF01 (sample SAMEA104232316, study PRJEB22302) | groundwater metagenome | biome: forest; feature: aquifer; material: groundwater | place: USA | collected 2011-08-07 | depth 5.4 m | reverse complement strand
GCCGGATGCGCGGCAGGCGGTAGCGCGCGGCATCGGACGCCACCGTCCCCTCTTCGACAGAGACCGCCGCATCATATCCGCATTCTTCCACGATGCGCACCGTATCTTCATTGTAACTCCCGTACGGATACGCGAAGAGGGTCGCGGGCTTCCCCAAGAGCGACTCTATGTACGTGCGTGAGCTTTCAATTTCTTTCCGTGCGTCACCGACAGCAAGGTGTGCAAGTTTGGGATGTGATGCCGTATGCGGTTCGATATCAATAAGGCCGCTTTCTTCCATCTCCTGTATTTCGTTCTCTGACATATATTCGAGATCCCGTTTCGCATTGGTCGTCCCGATCCAATCCGTTATCACGAACACGGTGGCCGGATATCCGTATTTTTTGAGAAGCGGCAGGGCATTAAGGAAATTGTTGCGGAATCCGTCGTCGAAGGTTATGGCGACCGCCCCACCAAGCGGGGTCTTTTCCTTCAGTCGCCGTACCAGCTCTTTGAGAGAAATAACGGGAACGGCATGGTGTGCAAGGTGGGCAAGGTGCTGTTCGAATGATTCCGGAGAGACGGAATTAAAATGGTCTGTACGATCGGCAATCGAGTGGTACATGAGAATGGTCGCACGGTCAGGAGGCAAGGGCCCGGACCGTACGAGTCGGAAAAACAGCTCTTTCAATAGCCACTTCATACGCGTACTATTGCCATGAGCCGTTTCGCAAGCAACGAGAGCGAATGTTCACGCTCTATGTAGTCGCGCGATTTCGTAGAGAGCGCCCTCCGCTCATCCTCCGTGAGCGAGAGGGCCGCTTGTATGCCATGCGCAACCGATTCCGGAGAATCGGAGTCGACCAAAAGCTCGTCGGGGATAACGTCCCGCAACACTTCGTTCGCGGCGACGACAACGCACCCGCATGCCATTGCCTCGCCTACGGTCTTGTCAAAGGAGCCCGATGGCGTGAGATTCACATATATTCCGTGAGAAGTGTACATTGCGACAGTCTCATCATTGCGGATGGCGGGTTTGAATGCAGTGTCCGGTATCGAGGAAAAGCGTTCTTTTAATTCGTGCGCAAATACCTCGCGGCCGGAAGTCGGATCGCCGACAATGTCGGCTTTAAACATAACCCCCTTCTTCGCGAGCATATCGAGAGCGGTGAGCAAGGTCTCCGGCCGCTTCACCGCATCAAGCCTCCCGAGAAATAGTATCGAGCGCGGATCAGCGTTTCCTCTTGGTTTGAAAACGTCGGTGTCGATACCGATGGGCATCCGTACCGCGTTCCTGAAAGATGCGACGTATGCCGAAGGCGACGTGTAGCACACGGTGTGTGATACGATGCCGGCGATCCGTGTCAGAATCGAACCCTTTTTATGATTGCGCCAGAGCACGATGCGCTTTCCCCACAACCACCAGAGTTTCCACCCGAGCAGTACATATTCCTGATTCATATGGACAAAAACCGCATCGTAGTCATTCCGCAATTTCCAAATGTACCGGTAGAAATTCAGGATGTACGCGATGCGCGATGCGTCACGCTCTTTTCCCAACGAGTACACCGACACGTTCGCGGGCAATGCATGTCTCCCCTTTTTGAGGCAGATGACGGAGACCGTATCGAAATGTTTCGAAAGTTCCTCGAGCCAACGATGGAAGAACCCGAGCACGGGGTCATCGAGGTCGACCGCCTGCGTCGTCACGAGGAGACGCATAGGCGTACTATCGTTTACTCCGCTTTTTCGCGGAACGCTTCTTATTTTTTATGACACCCGGTCCGTAGACGCCGGTGAGAAGGTCGAGGTCTTTGTCGGTACTCGTGAGGAGTTCTATATTTTTCTGCTCCGCCGCTTCCAAGACCGCGTGCGCGAGCGTATCCTCCGGCAGGTGTTTCTTGATATGAAGCTTGAGCGCCGCAATATCTTTGATGAAACAGCCTCCTCCGGCGCCGCGTCCGGTTTTGTGGATCGGCTGTGCGTAGCGGTTCGAGATAAGCGGGTCGGCAAGAATAGCGCGGTGTACGTAATCCCAGTTCGCGCCGAGTTTCTTCGCGAGATCGTACATAATGTTGAAGAGGATGATCTGCATATAGCCGCTCGCATTATGGGAATATTTGAAGATCTCCGCCTCGGTGCTCGAACAAATTTGCGAAAAAGGCGCCCTCGGAAGGACTTTTTTCACACGTTCGGCCGCGAGGAGATGTTTCGCGTCATTGACGGGCATTCCGACGAGATTTGCGAACGGATGCGCCGCATCGTGTACGTGCGAGGCGATAGAAAGGAATTCAGGGCCATAGAGGAGGACAACATCGGGAAAATCCTTTTGGATCTTCTCCGTCGTGCCGGGGAGTATCGTTGATTTGATGACGGCGACCTTGCCCTTCCCCACAAGCTGGAGCACGTTTCGTATAATAGAGTCGTCGAACCCATCCGGAGTCGTCGGTGTCCACACCGCGATGAACACAATATCGCAATCTTTTATTTTGTCTTTGTTTCCGGCATATTCCTTTTCAAGCGAATAACGCACCACGGAATATCCGCGTTCTTCAAAATTATCCGCATATGCCCTGCCTATCCACCCCTGCCCGATGAATCCGATAAGTGGTTTTTTCCCACGCTTCCCTATCATATGGCTGTAGTATGCCCTTTTTGGGCCTTAACGCAAGATGCGATATCGTCGCAATATGCCCGCACGTATTCGTCGAAATTCGCATACGGATAATTGTTGAGCGTACCTGTGCGCGGCCCGCTTTTGAACCACTCCGCCAGCGCACCAGCAAACTTCTCCTCGATCGTAACGATTGCCCCCGCCTCGCGCGCAATGCCGACATCTGTCGACAAGACCGGCTTCCCCGCCACGAGAGCTTCAATGATGACCATGCCGTACCCCTCGTAGCGTGAGGGGAACAAAACAAGATCGACAAGAGGATAATATTGCGCCGCATCCCGCGCACCCTCAAAAAGTACCCTCTTGGATATGCCGCATTCTTGCGCGATATCCTCGAGCGACGGCCACTCGCTCCCCTCGCCAACAACGATGAGACACGCGTCGGCGGGTGCGGATCGTGCAAATGCACGGATCGCGAGCGCGACATCCTTCTCCGGCTCGAGTCGCGACACGATCAGCAATTTCGTTTTCCACTTCGTAAATCTCCGCATCAGTTCCGGGTCACGTTCGGCGTTCCGAATCCGTTCGACGTCGACAAAGATCGGTAGCACCGTTATCGGCACATTGATGCCATAGTGTGCTTGAACGCTTTTTTTTATCCGCTCCGATACGACACGTATACCCGCGGCGCGGCGGAGAACGAATCCTGCCAGAAGGACGCGCAGACGATTCAGCGGCGAGAGCCGCACATACTCGGGCGAGAGAACGTCGGTGTGTACTTGTACATGCAGAGGGACTTTGTACTTCCGCGCTATCCACCAACCCACCAATCCGGTCTCAAAAGGATCCTGCACGGAAACAACGTCCGGTCGCGCCAAGGTACGTGCAACGCGAACTGTATCAAAGCCCCAGAACAACTTGGACGTCGAATCGGTCGGAAAAATGCGAAGTGCCCCCGCGTCGACAAATTGCGCACCGTCGCGTCTCAAGGAAAATCCGATGATGTCGAGATTCCCGAATTGCTTCGCGTACGCCTCCTGCCGCTTGAATGCGGGAGTGCCGGAATACAGTATTCCCCTTTTTGACCTGTCGGCACCTATTTGCAGAACTCTCATACGCTCTGTTTGATTAGCTCAACCGTTTTCAGAACACATGCCTCAATCGAGAAACTATTTGCTCGCGACCACGCAACATCCCCTAGCTGTGTGCGAAGATTCTCGTTTTGCATAAGGTATTCAAGCTGCTGTTCGAGATTCTTTTTATCGTCGACATCAACCAATATTCCGCCTATACCGCCCCCCGTAACTACCTCTACATTTCCTCCCGCCTTTGTTGCAATGATTGGTGCTCCTGTGGCCATAGCCTCAACCAATGTATGCGACAGGCCTTCATAGCGCGAGTTCAACACAAATACTGTCGCACGGGCATACCACGCAAGGGCCTCTTCATGCGACACTTGCCCCAAGAGTGTAATGCGGTCGGCAGTTCCGGTCTGCTGAATCTGCTCCTTTAACTCATTCTTTTGTGGTCCATCTCCCAAAATGACCAGACGCCACTCGGGCTTTCGCCCAACGATTTCGATCAATTCCCCGAACCCTTTCCATGGCACTAACCGACCGGATGTGACGATCAGATCTAATTCACGCGCCCGTGAAAGCGTTCTCGTTGGAACGTCAACACCATTGTAAATTACATCGATTTTTTTGTTTGGCACCCAGCCTCCCACAATTCGTGCAAGATACTGACTGGGAGCAATGACGAGCCGCGCTCTTCGAACAACGAATTTCTGAATTGCCCGAAGAATGGCGACGGTGAGTCCGTACGACCTCGTTTGAAAATCGTCGATGCTTTCTTTTACGCCAAAGCGCTGCGTTCCCTGCTCCCATGCATAGTCACCCGGCACGCGAATAATGAATTGCTTTCCACTAAAAAAGGAGGCTATGGCAACCGGCAATCCGGTTGAGACGCTGTCTTGCACGAGGATACGATCAGCACCGCGCGCCATTTTGAAAACTTTCCAGCCGTATACAATGTGCCGGATTATTGGCGGCAAATGCCTGACTGTCCTGAATGGAAGCACCGAAACTTTAATTCCGTAGCGCGGCAACCACTCCTCAAATAATTTCGCGTACGTTGCCGGGCCGCCAATCTCTGGCGGATAGAGTCCTGTCGCGATAAGGATCCTCATACTCCATCTTTCAGAAGCGGCTCAAAGATTTTTTCGCGCATATCGCGCGCGATGAGTTCCCAATCGTATTTTTGCACCGCAAGTTCTTTCGCGTTCTTGATGATACGCGCAGTCAAAACCGGATCTTCCATATACTTTTCTATCGTCCGCGCCACCGACTCGGGATCACGCACATTGCAAAAAAGTCCTGTCGGCTCCATGTCAGGACTGCGGTCGGGGTCAGAAAGAAAATCGGGTATGCCGCCCACCGGGGTCGCGACGACAGGGAGCTCCGCCGCAAACGCCTCGATAAAGGCGCTCCCCATGCCCTCGATGAGAGACGGCCGTACGAAAATGTCTGAAAGTTTATAGAGCGCGGGCAGATCTTTGTGATCTACGTGTCCGACAAAGATAACGCGCTCGGCAACGCCCGCCTTTTTGGCGATATCTTCGAGTGCCCCGCGATCTTCTCCATCTCCGGCGATAAGGAACTTCACGTTTCCCGGAAGAAGGACAAGCGCGCGGACGACATCTTCAACACCACGCGAAAGAACCAGTCGTGAAGCGGTAAAAAGGAACACGTCACCCATTTTTTTGCCGAATTTCTTTTTCGTCTCCGCCGCATCCTCGAGGGATGCGGGCGCGGAAAATTTCGCGATGTCGACGCCATTCGGTATTACAGAAACCGGACCATGGTAACCCACCTCGCGCACGAGGTCCTTGATAAAATTCGATATTGCTTTGATTGCATTGGCCTTCAAATACACACGCTTGTAGAGAGGCCACACGAGACGGATGAGGGGTTGCCGCCGCTTAATCTGCGCGAGCGAATTACCGTCCTGTAGCTCGAGGAAATACGGAATGTCGGGGTTCGCATATTTGAAAAAGAGCGCCCCGAATCCCGCTTGATTCGCCATCAGGGCCCAAATCGCGTCGTATGTCTTTTCGCGGTGGAGCGAGCGAGCTTTGAAGAAAGAAGTGAGTGGAAAAAGAAGTTTCGCGAACTTTATCTGCCATGGAAGCGCGCGGTCGGACACCTTCACGTCTCTTCCGGTAAACCCGATGCGGTGCACCGTCACATTCCCTACTTTTTCGACCTCCGGCAATTTTCGGTCGAATCGAAGCGTCACCATGTCGAACGAGTATTCATTGGGGTCGAAGCGGTCGGTTACCTCTTTTACCGCCAACTCCGCCCCGCCGACAAATGGGGTGTACGCAAGCGAAAATATGAGAATGCGTTTCATTTCTGCTTTTTGAGAGAGTCGATATAATCGCGCACTGTGTGCTCCGGTTTCCATGCGAATTCTTTTTCCGCACGGGATGTGTCGACGATAGATTCCATGCGATTGCCCGGTCTCTCGGGGAGCATCTGTATCTCCCCCCCGAACATCTGCGCTATATCGAGCACCGAATACGATTCGGGACTGCCAAGGCCATACTCGTCGCCTTCTCCTTTTTCTCCCACTAGAGAGAGCCCGCGGGCCAGATCGTTGACGTGAGTAAAATTGCGCTTCTGCGTCCCCGGTGCCACAACCGTGATGGGTTGTCCCGCCGCGTATTGCGTCTTGAATCTGCCTAAGACACTCGCGTACGGGCCTGTCGCAAGTTCGCGCGGGCCGTAGGCGTTGTAGAAATAGGTGATCGCGTACGGAAGCTCGAACCAATTCCCATAATTGCGGACCAGCTCCGTATTGCTCGCTTTCATCCACGCGTACGGGCTTTGGTCGCGCCCCATGCCGCCGTCGGCGAATTTCGTGCTTGATCCCGCATAGACGATTTTGCATTTACGCTTGCGCCAGTATTCAAAGACTTGAAATGTCCCCGCTACATTTGATTCCCATACCAGCTTTATGTCCTTGAAGCTCTGCTCAACGCGCGAATATTCTCCAAGATGGAAAATGATGGCGGGCTTCTCTCCGCCCAAAAGCGTTTCGATATCTTTCGTGTGCCCCTCGATATATTCCCCGCCCTCGACGTGGTTCTCTTTTTTCCCGATGAAATAATTGTCCAACGAGACGACGCGATATTTGGGAAGAAGAAGTTCGATAAGCCGCGAGCCTATCATCCCCGCCCCGCCCGTAACGATGACCGTCTGTTTGGCATCCGACATAGCGGTCAGAGTACACTCACTTGGGGCTTTCTTCAATGATATTCCATTCGCGCTTTCCGAGTCTACGGGCGGCGAGGGCGGCGCCACTCCCCGCGAGTGCCAAGCTGAATGCGCCAAGCCACCACTTCCACGAGCCGCCGGCGAGAGTGGCTACTGCGGCGACTTCCGAAGATGTCGCCGCTTCCGCCCCTGGTTCTCCCGCATTGTTTTGCTCAGTAATCTCGGTCTCCCCGGTATTTTGTCCGGGCGGCGTCGTCTGAACTTTTGGAAGAGCACGCACGGAAACGGGCCGTGCCTCGCCGAAGCCTTGCGCGGAGGTGGGTGACGGAGAAACTGCGCGTGGTGACACAACAGTGGTCGGATCGGGAGGAGCCGCGGTTCCGACCGTGCTTTCTCCCGCGCGGAGTGCCACGACGCCATTCGGATACGCAAGTTCGGTGTGCAGGCCCGCAGGAACACCGAGCGTCTTCTGCGTGATGCGCATCGTTGCATCTTTCAAAATAATCGAATGGTCGGGAAGAATGAATTCCCGGCCAAACGAACGCACGATCCAGCGGGAGAGATCGAGATCGCGCCCCGCACCATTCCCGATAGAGACACTGCCATCGGGATTGAGCTCGAACGAAAGTTGTGCAGGCTCGGCCTCGACGACGATGACGTCGGCCGCGGCACTTCTGTGCTCGGCGATATTGAGAACGACTGCGTAGCGGCCCGGGTAATCGAAATGATGAAGGACGGTGATACCTTCTGCCGTCGATCCGTCGCCAAAATTCCACATGAACCGCACACGAGTGAGTTCCTCCTTGTCTCTGTTGTATGCGCGCCCGTAAAATTCCGTGTCGGCCCCGACGATGACGGTGCGATTATCGCCACCGTCGGCAAAGATTTGTATCTCCGGCGGCGTTACGTACGAGGAGACGGGGCTTGCTGTGGTGGTCGTTTGTGTTTGTTGCGTCGTATTCGTTTGGGATGTAGTGGTGCTCGTGTCGCTCGAATTCGAACTGCCGCCAATGGTAATACTCTGCGTTGCTGTCCATTGAATGTTCCATTCTCCGAGTGGCCAACTTGTACAGGATTTGGTCACATCTTCGGGTTTGAGCGCCACCTTCACGGTGAGCGTGTATGTTCCCCCTTGCGTGTCTTTGTAATAAAAACTCCTGTTTGCGGTGTTTTTACTCATCGTCAAGACGGAAACAGAGCTCCAGTTTGTGGCACTTGAAGAAAACTGCCCTTGTGACGATGCGGAGTCCAAAAGAAGACATCCTGTCTGCGGAATACCGACGCTCACACCCCCCGGTCCTTGTGCCTGAACAAGTATCTGCGTCGAAACCGCTCCTGACTCCACCGTTTGCGGATCCGTTGTAAAAACGAAGTTGGTGACCTGCGATAAGGCTACGTTCGGAACGAACGCGGCGGCTATGAGTGTCGCATACAAAAATCTAGTGCTCACGGGAAATATCCTCCTTCCGCAAAACCTGCCGTAGCGTTTCCGCAGAGACCTCATTCGTTCGCGGGGAGGGACTGCGGTGCTCATGCGGAACATTATCTCCTACGCGGGATGCGTGTGGAGCAGGTGTCGTAGCGGACTGTGGATTCGGCTGATCCCTCCGGACAGAGCCCGTAGTGCCTGCCGAGGAGGGCGCGGAGGATTTCATCGCTCTCTTTTCGCGCAAGATATCGGCGGGGGAACGCATCGTTCTTTCCCTTTCCACGGAGACCCCGAGTGCTGTGGGAGATGGTGCCTGTACCGCAACCGGATGAGCGGCCTGTATCGCTGCGCGCAAGGCAGAGCGCTGTTCTGCTCCCGCGACCGAGGTGCGCACGAGATTTGGCGGGCCGGCTGAGGGCGGCCGCGGCGGATCAGTACGAAAAGGACGCGGGGGTGGCCCGCCACCCGCGTGGGACCGGAACCCGCCGCCTTCGCGCCGTTCGCGTCCGTCACCCGGCCGGTTGGATTGATCCTTTTTTTGCGAAGGCGCAAAATCCTGCTGGTGCTTATTTATAATAGCTTCTATTTCAGAGCGCGGACGGGAATATCGTGCGCGCGAGTTGCTCACGCAGTCGTCGCGATAGGAGATCGGCGGCGGGTCTATCGGCGGAATTGTCTCGGCGGAGAACGGAATTGACCCCACGCCATCAATCATGAGCGTCAGATAGATCTGCCCGATGCCAAGCCCCACCAGATCTTCCGGCGTGAACGTCGGCTCGAACACTGTCTCAAGAACTTCCGCATCGAACGGTCCGACGCGGAATACGATGAGACTCCCGACGTTGCCGAAGACCGCGTCGCGCACCTCTTCTTCCATCTGCTCGATGTACTGATTGGCCAAGGTCAACGCGAGCTTGTATTTGCGGGATTCCGAAAGAATGTCGGCGAATGCCTCGTTCATCATAGACTGGAATTCGTCGACGTAGAAATAAAAGCGCGGCAGTTTTGCCATGCGGGCGGCCGGCTCATCCGCACGCGACATCGCCGCGAGATAAATCTTGACGACCAACATGCTTCCCAGAAGCGCAGCGTTGGTCTCCCCCATGCGCCCCTTGGAAAGGTTCACGATGAAGATCTTTTTCTCATCCATCATCTTGCGGAGATCGAAACTGGATTTCGCCTGCCCGACGATGTTGCGGATGAGAGGGTTCGCGGTGAACTGCCCGACTTTGTTCTGAATAGCGGGCGTCGCTTCGCGCGTGTAGGTATCGGTAAATGCGGCGAATTCTTCCGTCCAAAATCCCTTCACAATCGGGTCGGTAATCTTGTCCACCACCGCGGCGCGGAAGGTCTTGTTGGTCAGCATTTTATTCACATCGAGAAGCGTCGAGTCGGGATATTCGAGAAGCGCCAAAAGCGTGTTTTGGAGAATGTATTCCATGCGGGCGCTCCATGCATCCACCCAGATGCGCTTCAGGGCCCCCATGAGACCGGAGACCACGAGGTGCCGCTTGTCGAAACCGACGTCCTCCATCACGTTGAATCCCACCGGATAATCCGTGTCGAAAGGCGCAAAGTAGACGACGTCCTTGATGCGGTCATGCGGGACGAAATCCAAAAGCTTTTCCGCCGTCGCACCGTGCGGATCGATAAAGGCAATCCCCTCGCCATTTTGTATGTCCTGAATCGCCATGTTCTCAAGCATGGTCGATTTGCCCATACCGGTTTTTCCAATGACGTAGACGTGTTTTCCGCGGTCGTCGGCGCGAATACCAAACATCTCGCGCTTCCCGCGCGTATGCGTCGCCGCGAAGTACGTGATGCGACGATCGTCGTTCCCGTGATCGGGGTGCATACGGACAGTATATCGTACTTCGTATACCGTATCGTATATCTTGAAACACTACTGGGGCAACAACACGTCGCGTAAACTTCGGTATTTATTCGCGGGGTCCCAGAAAAGATACGAGTCGAGGCCGGCATCCTCGTTGGCCTTGATTTGCTCCGCAACCATCGCCGGCGTGTAGGTGACCGGATAATCGAACGACTGGAGCCACGGGCGCATTTTTGTCGCCGGATACGAAGGCTTGCTGTACATAGCGGGTGTCGAAGTACCGATGCGGGTATACGCGAAAGATGCGATTTTGGTCGTCGTGGCGACCGTACGTGCCACGGCTTTGCTCATCGAGAAGTGGACGATGTTGTATGAATTTGCGTTCACATCTTTGTAGCCATTGAAGCCGGTCGGATAATGCGAGGGGTACACCATCGGATCAATAAAATCGAAGTACGGGAGTGCGCGTTCCAAGACCTGCCCGATATTCAGGTCATCGTAATTGGTCGCCGTCATGCCAAAAAGGTCTGCTGACATCACGACTCCTGTCTGTCTCACGTTGTCATGCAAATATTTGAAGAAGCTTTCCAACGCTTCCTGTTTTGGCCTTCCCGGATCCCACGAATAGACCACCGCTTTCATATCGCCGTCGGAGGGAAAGCGGATGTAGTCATAATTCAATTCGTCGAACCCGAGCGCATAGGCCTCTTTCGAAAGCTCAACGACGTTGTCCCAATACGGTGAGGCACCCACGTCGACGAACGCGAGGCCCTTGTGGTCTTTCCACACACCGCCGCCAACTTTTTGCACCGCCTCGTCGGGATGCGCCTTCGTGTAGGCGGGATTTTGGAATACGGTGATGCGGCCGATGACGTAGATATTCTTATCGTGCAGTGTCTGGACGAAGGCGCGCATATCGTTCGCACCGCATTCATCGGAGACATACTCTTTCAGGACGGGATTATCCGTCGGGAACGCTATCTTTCCCGTATAGTCGCGGATATCGATGACGATGGCATTCAGTTCGGTCGTGTCTATCAATGTCGTCAGGCTCTCGCGGAACGACGGCGTGCCGACTGCACACTGTGTCATGTAAATGGCTTTCACCGGCACCGGCGTATTGATGTGCACGACTGCGGGCTTTGCGGGCTCCACGTTAACAACAGAGTCGGGTGTCGTCGTTGCGTTCCGTACGAAAGATACCGACGGGCCGGCCGAAGTCGCCGCTGTCGCGATACCGGCGAGAAGTACAAAACCGCCAATCGAGAACGCGACGCGGTTATTCCACTGTTTTTTTCGTGTCATGTACACTCGACGCGGAAAAAGTGTCCGTTTGCGGAGGCAGGCTTTCGCTGTATGTCGTCTCGCCGCTTCTTTGGGATCTGGATTGCGTACCCTGCCCGATCCGACGTCGCACGATAATCCCAAGTGCTATCACACATATCCCGACGATGAGGAGTATGGTGTTGTCCCAGCTGTTGGGAAATCCCAAGAAAGGCAACGAAGCGACGAGCGCGCCTGCGAGCATAATCAGAGCGTCGATGGTCATGGGAGTAGTATACAGGTTTCGGGTTTCAGCTTCCACCCGGTAGGTGATTTTACTAAACCAGTTTTCAGGAAATATGAGGTTCGATAATAACAACGAATTCACCGCGCACGGCTTTCTTCTTCTCCAGTGTCTCTGCAAGTTCGAGCGGACTACCGACGAGCACCTCTTCGTGGATCTTAGTCAATTCGCGGGCAATAGTAACGCGGCATTTTGGCGCGAATGTCTCCAATTCCTTGAGCAATTTGAGAATGCGGTGCGGGGATTCGTAAAGTACGACGGGAATCTCGCTCGCCGCTATTTTCTTGAGTGCCGTCTGACGGCCCTTTTTGTGCGGTAAAAATCCCAAAAATGTGAACTGTGTCGCGTCGATGCCAGCTATCGAAAGGGCTGCGGTAAGTGCTGAAGGTCCCGGTATCGCGTCGATTGTGTACGGTTCTTGTCCTGCTTCGCGCAAGGCTTCGCAGGATCGGCGCACGGCTTGCACCAGCCGTGCGCCGGGATCGGAAATCCCCGGCGTGCCGGCGTCTGTCACATATGCGACATGCTCCCCCGCTTCAAGTCGTGCGATGACCTCGTCGGCTTTTCTTGATTCCGTCGCCGCGTCCAAGCGAAACACGGACTTACGGAGTCCGTAATGGTTGAGAAGTTTCAGTATTTCTCGCGTGTCTTCGGCATAAATAACGCTACACTCTTTCAGATTCCACAGTGCGCGGAAGGTGATGTCGCCCAGATTCCCTATCGGCGTTGCAACAATCGACAACTTTCCTCCTGATTGTTTCTGCTCCATATTATTTATTCCAAAGTTCTCAAGAACTTAAGAACTTGTACGGCATGAGGAGTTAGTTTGTGACGAACGTCGTGCCCCGCATTTCTCTTCAAAACAAGGCGTGAAATTGCGAGGCGACGAATATGTTCCGCAGCGGTCTTGTAGTTGATCCTCAATGTCGTTGCGATCTCATCAACAGATAGTTCCGGTGTCTTCTGCAATAATTCCATTATCTGCATCCGTCGATGATTCGAAAATCCGCGCACTGCCCTCTCTAATTTTCTATAGTTCAACATACTCTGTTTCCACTTATTCCTAAGTTCTTGAGAACTTAGGAATATAATACTTCCGGCATTAATCCATGTCAATCGGCGATTTGTTCGGCAACTTTGTAAATGTCACCCGCGCCCATGGTGATGATGAGGTCCCTATCGCCCGCACTGTCGAGAAGCTCTTCCCTAATGGCATCGAAAGAGTGAAGGGAGAGGACGTTCTCATTATTTTTTGCTATCGCTTCGGCAAGTGTATCGCTCGACACATCGCCCCTATCTTCTTCACGCGCCGCATAGATGGGCGCCAAGATAATACGATCGGCCGTCGCGAGAGCATCCACAAAAGCGCCGAAAAGATCTCTCGTGCGCGAATAGAGATGCGGAT
>ORMF012587006.1_pt1 | contig 13106 bp, 10 predicted proteins | sample 1779871 | NCBI WGS metagenome assembly ORMF01 (sample SAMEA104232316, study PRJEB22302) | groundwater metagenome | biome: forest; feature: aquifer; material: groundwater | place: USA | collected 2011-08-07 | depth 5.4 m | reverse complement strand
GGGCAGTTGTCGGCGTCGCCGCAGATGCCGTCACCGTCCGCGTCGTTGCGCGGATCGTTCGGGCACGTGTCGCAGGCATCACCGGGGCCATCGCCGTCGGCGTCCGCCTGGTCGGCATTCGCAGCATCCGGGCAGTTGTCGTCTTCCTCGCATACGCCATCGTTGTCCGGGTCGACGCAAGCGCAGGCGTCGCCGACGCCGTCGTCGTCCGAATCGGCCTGATCGGCATTCGGCGTATCTGGACAGTTGTCGCAGGCATCGCCAACGCCGTCGCCGTCTGCGTCAGCCTGGTTCTGATTCGCATCAGCCGGGCAGTTGTCGTCCTCGTCGCACACGCTGTCGTCGTCGTTGTCGACACACGCACCGCCGAGTGCGCGTTCAAGCACGAGGATGGCGTACGCGTGCATGACGGTGCCATCCCAGTCACCGGACGGGCTATTGAAAACCCCGCTCGACAGCTGTTGCCGCATGAGGGAATAGGCGTAGTCGTAGTACCAGCGCGGGATGTCAACGTGGTATGGCGTCCCAGTCGACGGCGAGCCGTCCGATGTGTGCACATGGGGGCCAAACGCAGCCGCGCGTGCATCGGGGTCGACGGTGGGGTTCCGATGCATCTTCGGCGCGCTCGCCAGCGTGCCAAGGTCGGCCGTGTCGAGATTGCCGGCGGCCGCAGCAATCCCTGCGTCTTCGAGGAGCGTGTATGCCTTCGATGACGACCAGAGATAGTAGTAGTACGAGATCGACCAAGAATTGTAGTACGGGACTATGGTCTCGTACTGATACCGCTGGTACTGCCAGTTGAGATAGCGCTGCACCGAGGCGCTGTTGATATTCCGGCCCGCACCAAGCAGCGAAGACCACATCGCCGAGGCTGTCTGCTGGTAACTGCTCGCGTAGCTATTGACGCGATAGCCTTCCCCGCCGTCCGCATTCTGCAGGGCAGCGTAACCATTCGAGCTGCGCGCTAGCGCGTCATCGATCGCCGTCACCTGAGCTGCTGCCGGCGCATCAGGCTGGTCGAGGTAGTAGCCTTTGGCGGCCGCAAGGCCGGCCACGGCGTACTGCGTGGTCGAGGAATCGTCGCCTCCGGTGGTGTATCCCCAGAAGCCGTTAAACGTGCCGGCCTTCGTCTGCTGGAAGATGGTCGCATTGACCAGCTTGTCGATCCCTGCGCGCAACGTGAAATTGCACACATTGGCCGGGTAGGTCCCCTGGGGCACTTCGGGTCCTCCGGTCTTCGCATACAGGGCGACTGCCATCATGCTCTGGCCGAATCCGTATGCGTAGAACGAGTTGCCGGCGCATCCACCGCGGTTGGCACCATAGCTGCCATCGCCGAGAATCCGGGCGACGGCGTCTCGCGCAAGCGCCTGGTCAGCTGGCGATGAGTTGGCGTAGCCAAGAATGGGCGATGCAGGATCGGCGCTCGCACGCTTCTCGAGTAGCGCCAGCAACAAGATCCCTCGGGACTGTGACTGGGTGACCAGCCAGTTGTTGGTGCGGATGTAGTTCAACCCCGCATCAATCGCGTTGGTGACGTCCTCGGTAAAAGGCGTAATCTGTGCGCGAGCAGTCGTCGCGGCTGTGAGCACGGCAAGGGCAAAGGCACAAACCCGCAAAGCCCTTTTCATCATGGAACCTCCCGTCGGCAACATTAGTAGCGGAAATTTTGAGGCCCAACAATACGGCTGACCCACCGAGCGCGTCAAGCAAATTTGGGGAAAACATGTCCAGGAGTGATCGGAGTCTGTACAGCAGAACGGGAATCCCCCTGGTGAATCGGAGTATCTCTTTTTATTTCAATGAGATGAAGGCCCTAAGGCGGCTAAACTAATTTCCCCGCTGGACAGCCGAAGGGAGCGCGCGCACGGTCAATGTCACAACATCGCCGGGCTTCAGTCCCAGGTTCGGATTCATCTTAATTGCACCGTACGGCCCCGGCACAGGGTCGACCCGCTCGATAAGCGGCGCCGGCGTGTGGACAAAGCCAATGAGAACGCCGTCCAGGTCAGCGACGAGCCCACCCTCCACGATCCGCGACCCTATGTACACCCACTTCCCAACGGGAAGCGTTTTCTTCGTGCCTTCGTCGTAGATCAGCTCATCCGCACGCACGCGGCGCCGACGGGATCCCTCACCCCATGACACCCACACGTCAACAGGATCGCCCTGCGGGGGCACAGGATCGAAATGGAATTGCGGGGACACGGAGTGCGCGCGGTCGAGTCCAATGAGGGTCAACCCCAGGTCGAAGTTCAGTGCGTTGGTCTCCGCCTCGAGCACGCTCTCATACGACTTGAAGCCACCCTTCGTATTGGCTACGAACTCCGCGAGGGGGGCGTCATTGACCGTCGCCGCTACCGATACTTCCTTTTTCCCGAGATCGACGAATACGGCGCCAATCCTGAGCCGATCCTTCCCGAGCCGTTCGACCGGGGACGGAGTAGAGGGTGGTGGCCCAACAGGGTAGGGTCGTGGCTGGCGCAGTACGAATGGCGGATCAGCCGGCGGCACTGTCTGTGTCGGCGCTTGCTGCCGCTGAGAGGCGTCCGGTGCGACGACGACCAACGCTGCCAAGAACAGGGTCGCACCAACGCCCCGCGTGCCCAGTCGTACCATACGCTCCCCTCACCGGTGTTGACCGTCCGAGGACCACGACCACAAAAGAATCTGGACTCTAGCAGAGTCGGAATCCCAAACGCTAGCGGCGCAACACGCGGACGGCCGGATTGTCCAAGGGGGGGCGACCGCATATGCATATACTGCCCGGGTTGACCGCCAAGCCTCACCTCCACCTCGTCGTTGCCGCGATCGCAGCACCGGCCTTGGTCGCCGTGGCGGTCGCCCTCGGGGTGTCCGATCCGGCCCAGTGGCTTGTTCTCAAACCGGCGCCTCGCGTCATGATTGCGCTGAACGCGCTCACCGCCGAAGCCGGTCTGGTAACGATTCTGGCACCACTGGCCGGCGTGTTGCGCCGGCCTTGGCGCGCGGCGACCGCAGCATTCGTTTGTTCATCGATGGTGACGCTGGTGCTCATCGCGATGCCGCCGGCGGAACTCGTCGCGCGATTTCTCACGGGCCACCTGGTGCTCCTCGCAACGGCGATCGCCGGAGCCGGGCTCGGCGCTTGCGCCCGCGCATGCTTCGAGCTCGAACTCGATGCTGCTGCAGCATCGTTGTTTATTGCCGTCGCCCTGACGCTTGGCGGGTTGCTAATTGGGCCGGTGCTGGGGACGGTGCCAACACCTGTCGTCAATGCCGTCCTGGCGGCCAATCCGGTGGTAGCGACCGCCGCCGCCGCCGACATAGATCTACTGCGCACGGACGTGCTCTATCGCCTGTCGCCCATCGCGCATCGGCAATTCGACTATCCGTCATGGCAAGCGACGACGGTCGCTTATGGCGGGTTCGCGCTCCTGACCTGGGGGGTGGTGACTATTCGCGATCGACGCTCCCCAAGGCACTGACCGGTTGTTGTATGCTCATCACCGTGAAGTTTCGGGATCTCGTCTTCGCCGTAGCTGCGCTGATTCCCGCCACGATCGCGCAGGGCCAGGAGGTCTCGCTCACGATGCGAGACGGCATCGTGACATTGGATGCGAAGGCCGCATCGGTGCCACAGATCCTCAAGGAATGGGCCCGGATTGGCGGCGTTCATGTGGTAAACGGGGACAAGGTTCCGGGCGTCCCAATCACTGTTCAGCTCGCCGGCACCGCCGAGCGCGACGCGCTAGCCGTCATCCTGCGCGGAGCCAGCGGCTACGTGCTTGCCGCCCGATCGGACGCCGGCAAAGGAGCCGCGATCTTCGACCGAATTCTGATATTGCCGACGAGTTCACCGGTGTCGGCCGCGCCGCCGCCACGGCTCCAGCCGATGGTCGGAAGACCGCCCGTCCGCAGGGTCGCACCAATGCCGGCTGGCGCGCCCCCATTCGTTGGCGAGAACCAGACCGAGGAGAGTGCGAGCGACGGGATCGCGGATGTGGAATCGCCGGGTCTGCGGCCAATTCAGCCGGGCGTCGAGATGCCCTTCGTGCCTCAAGAAGGTGTACCGCCGGCGGCCGGCGGCATGAACGTGATCTCTCCTTTGGAGACGGCGGCTCAAACCTCCGCACCGACAGCCGGCCGCAATCTATTCTTCAACGGTGCGGTCGGCTCGGGGCAGCCGGGAGCCATCTCACCGCCGCCACCGCCCGCCGACCCTCTTCGCCCACCAGGAGTCCCGCAAACCCATCCCGGCCCGGAGCCCGCGATCCCTGGACGCACCCCCGGCATGCCGGGAACTCGCTAACCAGCGACAAGCTATACTTCCAGCTTCAAACTCGACAAACACACTGGCGTAAGACCGCTTGGTGTTACCTCGCATGTGAGGACGCGATGAGACAAACAACTGCCGCAGTGATGTGTCTTCTCTTATTGATGCTTTCGGTGCCCGCGGTACACGCTCAGGGAAACAAGCCGGCAGGCGCGGGGCTGTCCGCGGACACCCGGCAGAAGCTGATGGCCAGCCTCGATCGAGGGGCCGCGTATCTGCGCTCCCAACAGAAGCCGGATGGTACCCTTGAGAACCACCCGGGCATTGCCGCAATGGCCGTTACGGCCCTTCTGCGGCAACCTGCTCCCAACAGCGCGAAGTATCGCGATGCCGCGAATAAGACGCTGGATTACCTGCGCACGCTCGCAAAGCCGGACGGCGGCATCTACGAGAAGAGCATCCCGCATTACATCACCGCGGTTTCGGTGATGGCATTTATCGCCGGCGGCCGCGCACAGGATCAGCCTCTTGTGACCAAAGCCCGCCAGTATCTGGCGGAGCATCTCCTGGATGAAGGCGAGGGCCTGAAGCCGGATGACAAGTTCTACGGTGGGATGGGCTACGGGGGCACGAGCAACGGCGGGATTGCCGACATCATCAGCCTGGAGTACGGGCTGCGGGCGCTCAAGGAAGCTGGCATGGGCGCAAACGATCCGGCGTGGGATCGAGCCTTGAAGTTCCTACAGCGTACGCAGAACAGCAGCGAAACCAACGACCAGGCCTGGGCGACTAACGACGGCGGCTTCGTGTATTACCCCGGCTACAGTCAGGCGGGAGAAACGCGGTCGTACGGCTCGGGCACGTACGCCGGAATCCTGAGCTACTCGTGGGCGAACGTGAAGAAAGAGGATCAGCGTGTGCAGTCCGCGCTGAAGTGGATCCGCAGCACCTACACCGTCGACGAGAATCCCGGCATTGGCACGAAGGCGCTGTACTACTACTACATGGTCTTCGCCAAGGCGCTGCAGGCCGTCGGCGAGGACGTCATCGTAGATGCCAAGGGTCAGCGTCACAACTGGCGAGAAGACCTCGGGCGCAAGGTGCTCTCGCTGCAACAGCCCGACGGCCACTGGGTGAACACCGACCCTCGCGAGCTGCAAAACAACAAGGTCCTCGTGACGGCCTTCACGATGATGGCCATCGAGGCCATACTTCAGTAGCGATCCCGTGCCGGGCCGACGGCTGCTTGCCTTCGTACTCGTCGGCCTCGCCGTCTCCATACCCGCCCCGGCGGCCGAACCCGGAATCACGATGACCGCCCATGCCGGTCTCGACGGTCTCGTCAGACCCGGCCGCTGGACGACGGTTCGCGTGACGATCGAGGCTCAGTCAGCCGACGTCACCGGACACCTCGTGGCCGAATGGGGTGGATCGCGAATCCGGCGTGCGGTGGAGATCGCAGCGCCCTCTCGCCGGGAGTTCTCCCTCGCGCTTCGCACTGGCGACGCGCGCGACGTGATCTACGTGAGTCTCGAATCGAACGGCCGCACGCTCAATCGCATCGATGTGCCTGTGCGCATCGTGACGTCTGACGAACAAGTCACCGTCTGCGCCGGCGGGGCGGCCGCTCCCACCGACCTCGAAGGGTGCGCCGCTGTCCTCGAGGCCGACGCTCTCCCGGGCTCCTGGCGCAGTTATGACGTCGCGGATCGGGTTGTTCTGCATCCCGGCGTGCAGCTGACGCGCGAACAGCGCGACGGGGTCGCCTTTTGGCGCGAAGTCAGGAGCGCGGAGACCGATGGCCGTCTCTTGCAGCACTCTGGCGCGGTGCTTTCTCCAGCACCGCCGTCGCATGGTGCGCGCGCGGCGCTCGCAGGCTATGTGCTAGTGCTTGCAATCGTCGGCATTGTCCTGCGCTCGGGCCGGCGACGTCTGAAGCTCGTAGTCATTGCACTCGTCGTCCTCGCCTGGTGCGGAGTCGTATGGACTACAGGCCGTTCGGCACCGATCGTCATCCGCCACTCGTCCACCGTTCAGCAGTTCGCTGAGACGCAGGGCGCCCTGATTCACTCACGCGGCCTCGCCGAGTTTCCTACCGACGGAGAGTTTGCCGTCTGGCCTCTGCTCACCGACGCCAGCCTGGACATGCGGCGGCTCGGTGACGAGCCGGCCGAAGAGTGGTTCGATGGAGACGGCCACCCCGTGATTGCCGGCCGGTTCGGTTTCGGGGCCGCCCAATCATTCACGCTGGAGGCCACGGCGGCGGATGGCCCGCTCCGTACTGACGCCAGCGGCGGAACCACACGGATCGTCAACGTCTCGTCAGAGGCGCTGCACGACTGCGAGCTCCCGGCCGGTTTTGCGCAGCGAACCGTCGCACGACTCGGACCCGGTGAAAGCCTCACTGCACCGTCGTCGGTGACCGACGACCTAGGCTCAACAATCACCTGCCGATCTTCAGGTTCACCGGTCACGTTCTCAGCCGACGATCGCGAGGTCGTTACCGAGGGAGCGACAATCGTGGTGTACCACCTGGCGTCTTCAGGCATTACCGATGATCCGCGCTGATCGACTCTCGAAGACCTACGGACCTGCACGGGCGCTCACGGATCTGTCCCTCGAGGTCGCCCAAGGCGAGACCGTGGGCGTACAGGGGCCGCCCGGAAGCGGCCGATCCACGCTGCTCAAGATTGTCGCCACGCTGCTGCCGCCCTCATCTGGGCGCCTCGAAATAGGTGGCGTCGACGCGGCGGCCCACCCGTACGAAGTGCGGCGGCAGCTGTTCTGGGTGGGCGCCCGCGGGCAAAATGCACCAGATTCCCGTGCTGGTGATTACCTGTCGCTCGTGCATTCCACGCGCCGCGGGCGCCCAATCGCACGGGTGGATCTACGGGCCGCGTTGGCGGCAGCTGGAACCCGCGAGGACACACGCGTCTGCGAACTCTCGGCATCGGAGAGGGCGCTCCTCAACCTGGCGGCCGCGCAGCTCTCCGGGGCCGACGTCGTGCTGATCGATGACGTGTTCAGCGATGCAGGCTCTGATTGTTCCGCACGCTGTTTACCGGCTCTGCGCGAGGCTCGCCAACGCGGGGTCACCATGCTTCTCGCGCTCGGCCAGGACGCGACCATCCCTGAGTTCTGCTCCCGCGTCATCGAGCTGCCGCGGGGATAGCCATGCGGGGCTTGCTGTCGAGGGAGCTTGATGCTATTGCTGGAACCGGGGCCTTCGTCGTCGCCCTGGCAGGGCACGCCACGCTGCTCTCCGCCTTCGTGTTCGCCTGGGGTGACGGCAGCGGCCTGCCGATATTCCCTGATCGCACGTTCTACCAGCAGCTCCGCCTCGTTCAGGCGGCCGCTCTGTGCGTTCTGCTGCCTTGGACTGCTGCGCGATGTGCCGCCGCCGAGCGCGGCAACGAGCTCGTCATGCTCGCTGCGCTCACAGCGCTAAAACCATCTCGCGTAATCGCCGCCAGAGCCCTTGCGCTAATCGTGGGTCTCGGATTGGTGACATTGGGAGGTGCCCCAGTGGCCCTCATCGGGCTCCGGATGTCCGCGGGCGATGCGTCGCGTTTCGTGCGGGATGAAGCTGCGTTGCTGGCCCTTGCGGCCATTACGTGTGGCATCGTGATCGCGTGGCGTCATCTCATTCGTGATCGCGTGTTAGGTTGGGTGGCAGCAACCGTGTCGACCATCGGCGCCGCTGTCATCGTCCGCGTTCTGTTCCCGTCCGTCGCAGTCGCGGCAACGCTGCTCGCGACGGCAGGAACCGCTCTCATCATCGTTCTCTTGCTGCGCGCCGATACCTCGTTCAGGTATTTGTCAGAGGACGTCGCATGACCGGTGCAGCCTCCTCGGCAGACGCCCACCCGCTCACGAACCAGATCGTGAGGCTGCGGGATCGGTGGCGTTTGGCGGTGTTCATCCACCACGCGCCCGGCGCGTGTGCGTGCGCTATCCTCGCGATCGAGTCGCTGCTCTTCGCGTATCCAGCACTTCTAGCGAGGAGCGTCGCCCTCGTGGTCGCGGCGGTCGCGGCCGGCGTTCTCGCCGCCGTCGCGATCGCCTTTCGACAAACTCGCGATCTCCGCGCGGCAGCACGACACATCGACCGGCGCCTCGGGTTGCAGGATCGGCTGGTAACCGCGTTTCAGTACCGGGGCGCGAGCGATCCTTTCTCGCAGCTTGTGGTACGCGACGCCCGATCGCGCGTTGGGGCGGTCCATCCGAGCGCGACGTTTCCGCTTCAAGTCTCAAGACTAGGCATTCTGACGATGGCTCTTGCGATGGGCGTCCCAATTGCCTATCTCACAGTGACCGCCGGCCTCGATCGTCTCGGAGACATCGTGACGAGAGGCGGGTCGGCAGGTGGTACGCAAGTCCTCACGTCTTCAGAACGACCGGCGTCGCAGTCGCCGGACGCGACAGCCGCGTCCCCCATCCAGGATGGGGCGATGGCGGCGCAGAAGGCATCAGCAGATAGCGGACTGACACAACCCCAAAACGAATCGCCCACAACGTCGACGTCTGCGAGCGCGTCGGGAGATGCGTCAGCGAAAAGTCCTGGGGCGCCCTCGCCTCTCAGCGACATGTCTTCGCAAACAACGGTACGCAGGTCAGGCCAAGCGGATGCCAGAGGGGGCTCAAGCGGGGCTTCAGGGACCGGCACCGCTGCGTCGGCGCCATCGGCGCTGTCCGGGGGAATCGGTGCAGGTTTGCCGCCTCGTGCACAGGCCCGCCGGACCCCAGATCCAGCAGTCGCTGACCGCCGCTACGCGACAGAATACTCATCGGCGCGCGGCCAGGCGGAGCAGGCAATCTCGCAAGACCGGGTGCCGTTCGAGTGGCGAAGCCACGTCAGGCGCTATTTCGCAGCCATCCGTCCGAGGGAATCGCAGTGAGCATCACGACGCAAGAGGCTGAAACACAGGCGGCCGCCTTCAGGGGCTGTTTCGATCACCTTACCGCGGAGATCGGACGGGTCTTCGTGGGCCAGCCTGAGTTGATCGAACACCTCATCGTCTCGTTCTTCTGCCAGGGGCATGCTCTGCTTGAAGGAGCGCCTGGACTGGGGAAGACCCTGCTGATTCGGACGCTCAGTGAGGCGGTCGCACTTCGATACGCCAGGATTCAGTGCACGCCCGACCTCATGCCGGCCGACGTCACGGGAACCAACATCCTGGCGGAGGCGCCGGGTGGCGTACGTGAGTTCGTGTTCGAACGCGGGCCGGTGTTTGCGAATGTTGTCTTGGCCGACGAGATCAACCGCGCGACGCCCCGGACGCAGGCCGCGTTCCTCGAAGCCATGCAGGAGCGCCACGTCACGGTCTTCGGCCTGACGCACCCGATCAATGCGCCTTTCTCCGTCTTCGCGACCCAGAATCCGATCGAGATGGAGGGGACGTACCCGCTGCCCGAGGCGCAGCTCGACCGGTTCTTCTTCAAGCTTGTCGTCCGGACACCAACCATCGACGAGCTCGCCGAGATCCTGCGCCGAACGACGGGAGATCCTCAGGGACCGGTGATGCAACGGTTCGGAGCAAGCGTTGTGGAGGATCTCCTCAGCGTGGTCCGACAGGTGAAGGTTGCCGACGAAATCACGCGTCTGGTACTCCGGATCGTGCGCGCCACACATCCGGATGCCGAAGAAGCTCCCTCGCCGGTGAAGCGCTTCGTCCGTTACGGCGCCAGCCCTCGTGGCGCCCAGTCGATCATCCTTGCAGCCAAGGCGCTCGCGCTGCGAGCCGGCCGCTACCACGTCGCCGCGGAGGACGTACTACGAGTGGCAACGCCGGCACTGAACCATCGCCTGATTCTGAACTTCCAGGGCGAGATGGAGCACATCGACACCACCGCGCTCATTCGTGACATTGCCTCGGCTGCCGCATAGATGTCACTGCTAAACGCCGCGGAAACCAGGCAGCTCGATCGGCTCGCGTTGGCCGTGTCGTCTTCCGCTGCCGCGGGGGGACCACGACACGCCCGCGCGCGCGGCTATGGCCTCGAGTTCGAGGACTATCGTCAGTACAGAGGCGGAGACGATCCTCGATTCATCGATTGGACCGTCGACGCGCGCCTGCGCCAACTGGTCGTGCGCGTCTTCCGGGCGGAGGGCCAGATCCGCCTCCACTTGGCTGTCGACGTCAGCCGATCGATGACGATTGGGACACCGTCCAAGCTCGCCTGCGCGACCAAGCTCGCCGCGGCGCTCTCCTACGTCGCGGTCGCGCGGCGCGACGCCGTTGGCCTCGCCACGTTTGATGATCGCCTGCGTAGCCGCGTCAGGGCATCGACCGGCAAGGCCCAATTGTTCAAAGTGCTGGATCATATGGCACGCATCGAGCCCGGCGGACGGTCGAGTCTCGACAAAGCTCTGATCGATTACGCCACTGCGACTCGCGGCCCTGGCTTGGTCATCGTGCTCTCGGACTTCTTGGGTATGAATCCGGCGCTCGATGGACTCCGGTACTTGCTGTACCGAGGGCTGACACCTGCGCTCGTGCAAATCCTCGCGCCAGACGACCTCGACCCGGATTTCGATGATGACGTCGAGATCAATGATGTCGAGAATCCCTCCGCCATTCCTTTCGTGGTGGACGCGGCGGCCGTTCGCACATACCGCGAGCGAATGGCGCGGCTCTCCACAGATCTCCGTGAATTCAGCGCCGACAACGGATTGCCGTCTTTGCAGCTGGCGTCGACCGCACGGTTCGACGATGTGCTCGCGGAATGCCTCAAGTCAGGACTGCTGGCCACTCACGCCTAGACGCAGCTCTCGATCATGGCCTTCCTGAATCCACTGGCGCTTTGGCTGCTGCCGCTCGCGGCGGTTCCATTTCTCTTGGCGCGCCGCCGGCCGGAACGGCGGCAGGTTCTCGTTTCCAACCTCGACATCTGGAGCAATACGGACCCTCACGATCCAGCTCACCTCGCAGTGAGGCATCCGCGCCGGAACTGGCTCGTGTTCGTTCAGACGGTCTTCGTCATCGTCGTTGTCATGGCGCTGGCTCGTCCCTCCGTCCCACGGCTTATCTCACACGCAACCTTCGTCATTGATGTGTCGGCGAGCATGGACGCGCGGGACGGGAACGGAATCCGTCTCGATCGAGCCAAGGCGCGCGCGCTCGAGACACTCAGCGATCTGCCGCTGCTCTCCAGGGTCCGGCTGATTTCGGCCGGTGCCTCCGCACAGGACCTCGGAGAATTCGCGCGAGGGAGTGCTGCCCGTACGGCTATCGAGGCCCTGAGACCGTCGGCCGGGCGGAGCAACATCGAGGACGCACTGGATATCGCACGGGCGTCCGGCTCGGACCGGAACATCTGGGTGTTCTCTGACCGAGCCAACCCGGAGTCAGGCAACGCCTCTCGGCAGTGGGTCGTGGTGGGCGCACCGGCCGACAACGTGGCCGTAACGGCCCTGGCTGCGCGCCGAGCGTCGGAATCTCCTCAACACGTCGCTGTCGCGGTCGAAATCTCGAATCACGGCTCCGTCGAACGCGAAGTGATGCTGACCGTCGACGTTGCGGGCAAAGTGTTCGTCAGCGAACAGGTAGTTCTGGGACCGCGCGGTGCGCGTTCGCTCGTCAGGAGCATCACTGGCGTACAAGGCCTCATCACCGCGCGGGTAAAGTCCGCCGGCGATGCACTCGAAGCCGACAACACGCGGCGGACGGTCCTGCCGCCGGCTTTGCCAATTCGCGTGAATCTCGTCTCGCCGGGCAACTTCTTCCTCGAGAAGGTCCTCGAGAGCAACCCGTCTGTCATGCTCGGGACCCCCAATCGAAGCGAGGCGCCTGGGGATGCCGATGTCGTCGTGTGCGATGGATGCGCGGCGCTGCCCGAGGGCGAGGCATCGGTCCTGAGGGTCATGCCCGCGCCGCAGCAGGCAGTAGCGCCAGCACCGGTTGTTGTCAGCAGCACGCACAGTGTTGTGCGCGGCCTCGACGCGATGGACGCCTGGGCAGCGGCGACCGCCGGAGCCGGTGTCGACGGTGGGGAGATCGTCGTTCGTGCCGGCCAGGCGCCGCTTCTGACCCTCCGGGAAGACGCGGGAAGGCGACTCGCGGTGCTCCATCTCGACCTACGTTCCGCCGCGTTCCCACTTTCTCCGGCTTTCCCAGTGTTGATCGCGAACACCTTAGAATGGCTTTCTGGTCGAAGCAGCAACGCGCAGGACGTGACGTCTGGCGACCCATTGCAGTGGGTGCTCCCCGGCCGCGAGAGCTCGGAGTCCGTCGTTAGCGTGCGCGGTCCAGATGGGGCTGCCGTTCCGTATCGGTGGACCAATGGGGTGCTCACGGTCACCGAGACGACTGCGCTTGGCGTCTACACCGTAACCGGACCTCGTGGCACGGCCCTGTTTGCCGTAAACCCTGCCACGCAAACGGAATCGGACCTCGCTCAAGACACTGCGGAGCCACCGGCATCGGACGGGGCTGCGCTTTCCGACCTGCCGGCGAGCTCCGAATTGACAATGCCGCTCGCGCTCGTCGCGCTCTTTCTCCTTGGCCTCGAATGGAAACTAAGTGGCCGCGGGTTTCGCGGCGGCCAGATGGCGTGGCGCATTGCCGCTCTGTCAGCCGTCCTGCTTGCATTGGCGAATCCGCGCGTCCCGATCGGACGAGCACCTATTACCGTGGCATTCGTGCTGGACCAGTCTGACAGTGTTCCAGTGCGGGCTCAGCGTGACGCGCGAGCGCGGGTCCGCGAAGCGCTGCCAGCGATGGAGACGGATGACCGGGCCGGCATCGTCGTCTTTGGAGCCGACGCCGCGATTGAGACGCGTCCGGTCCACCGCCCCAGCGTTGGTGACGGCGGTCCGGCCATCTCGTCAGGCGGCACGAACATCGAAGCG
>ORMF011591466.1_pt1 | contig 13109 bp, 15 predicted proteins | sample 1779871 | NCBI WGS metagenome assembly ORMF01 (sample SAMEA104232316, study PRJEB22302) | groundwater metagenome | biome: forest; feature: aquifer; material: groundwater | place: USA | collected 2011-08-07 | depth 5.4 m | reverse complement strand
GCCGTGGACGCCGCGGGAAACACCTCGGTCGTTCGCTACCGCTCCAGGTAGCGCGCACCCCACGCGTCGTACCCCAGCTCGAGCTCGGCGAGAATCGCGGCGAGAAGTGGCGCGCGCGCGACCTCCCGCCCGAGCTCCACCCGCAGCGAGGTCGACGGTTTCACGGTGTCCGCCGGCAGCTCGTCCGCGGCCTGGTTCACGTTCACGCCGATGCCGAGCACGACGCGTCCCGGGCTTGCTTCGGGCAGCACGCCGACGAGCTTCCGGCCGGCCACGACGACGTCGTTCGGGTGGCGGAGGCTCGCCTCGACGCCCGTCTCGCTGCGCAACGCTCGCGCGACCGCCTCGCCGGCGACGAGGGAGAGCTCGGGCCACAGCGGCATCGGCGGCCGCGGGCGGAGCAGCACCGAGAGCAGGATCGAGCGGCCCGGCGTGTCCTCCCAGATCCGGCCGAGACGCCCCCGCCCGTGCGTCTGGTGGTCGGTGACGACCGTGGTTCCTTCCGGGTCGTCGGTTCCGAGCAGGCGTTGCGTCGAGGCGCACGCTCCGACAAAACGGTACGGCGTTCCGAACCGGCCGCGCAGGAGCGGCGCCACGAGCTCCGGGATCAGATCCGACACGCCCGACTAGAGTAGACCGCCCGATTAGACTGGACCACGGTGCAACCGCTCAGCGGGAAAGCTCGTCCGATCAGACTGGAGCCGCGGCACGACCGCGGCCTCGTCTACGAGAGGCTGAGCGACCCCATTCTGGTGACACGCGCAAAGGACGGCGACCGGCTCGCGCTCGACGCGTTGTGCGCGCGCCACGCGCCGAAGGTCGAGCGCCTCGCGCGGCAGCTCCTTCGCGATCCCGAAGACGCGAGGGACGCCGCACAGGAGGCGCTGGCAAAGCTCTGCGTGCGACTGAAGCAGTTCCGGGGCGACTCGCAGTTCTCCACCTGGCTCCACCGGCTCGTCGTGAACACGTGTCGCGACGCAGCCGAGCGACGCCGGGTGCGGGTGTACGAGCCCCTCGCGGACGAGCTCAGCTCGGGCCCGGACGACGATCCGGTGTGGGCGGCCGGTATGTCGGAGCTGCGACGCGAGCTTTGCGACTCCCTCGCAGGGGTGTCGCCGCAGCAGGCACAGGTCGTGCTGCTGAAGGACGCGCTCGGCTACTCGTTCGAGGAGATTGCGGAGGCCGCCGGCATGCCGGTCGGCACGGCCAAGTGTCATGCGCACCGTGGCCGCAACCGGCTCCGTGAGCGCCTGGAAGATCGGGAGGTCGCGTGACGATCCCGGCAGCGCCTTTCGGCCGGGACGTGATCGAGTCCCTGATCCCGCATCGAGCGCCGTTTCTGCTCGTCGACGAGATCCTCGAGCTCGAGCCGGGCAAGCGCGTCGTGGGCCGGCGGCTGATCCGGGCGGACGACTGGTGGTTCCCCGGCCACTTCCCCGAGCGTCCCGTCATGCCGGGCGTCCTCACCATCGAGGCGATCGCCCAGGCCGGCGCCGTGGCCGTCCTCGCCGCCGAGGAGAACCGCGGCAAGGTCCCCTTCTTCGCGGGCATCGACGACTGCCGCTTCAAGCGCGTCGTCGAGCCGGGCGACATGCTGACGCTCGAGTGCGAGTTCACGCGCGTGCGCGGTCCGATCGCAAAGGGAGAAGGCCGCGCGTTCGTCGGCGACGAGCTCGCCGCGCAAGCCGTCCTCACCGTCTTCGTCGGCGAATGATCGGGACGACCGCAGCCGGCCGGCCGGTTTCGATCACCGGGCTCGGCTGCAAGGTGCCGGACCGCGTCATGACGAACGAGGACCTCGCGAAGTTCGTCGACACGTCCGACGACTGGATCGTCGAACGCACCGGCATCCGCGAGCGGCGAATCGCCGAAGACACGGAGGCGCTGTCCGACATCGCCCTGCCCGCTTGTCGCGACGCTCTCGCCCAGGCGGGCCTCGAGGGGAAGGACATCGACCTGCTGATCGTCGCGACCGTCACGCCTGACATGGCGTTTCCGTCCACGGGCGCGATCCTCGCCGACCGGCTCGGAGCGACGAGCGCTGCGGCCTACGACCTCTCGGCCGGGTGCACGGGCTTCGTGTACGCCGTCGCCCAGGGACACGCGATGGTTGCCGCCGGGCTCGCCACCCGCGCGCTCGTCGTCGGCGGCGACCTGCTCTCGCGGATTCTCGACTGGGACGACCGCGCGACGCTCGTGCTCTTCGGCGACGGGGCGGGCGCCGTGGTGCTCGAGGCCGTCCCCGTCGAGGGCTTCGTCGGCTTCGAGCTGGGTGCCGACGGCGCCGGGGGCCAGAGCCTCTGGCTGCCCGGCAGCGGCTCGCGCCTGTTCGACGAGTCGGAGAAATACGTCAAGATGAACGGCCGTGAGGTCTTCAAGTTCGCGACCCGGATCCTCGTCCAGTCGGCCGAGGCCCTGCTCGCGAAGTGTGAGCTCTCCATCGACGACGTGGATGTCTACATCCCTCACCAGGCGAACATGCGGATCATCGATCACGCAACCAGGAAGCTCGGCGTCCCGTCGGACCGCGTGGTGATCAACGTCGACCGCTACGGGAACACCTCGTCCGGGTCGATTCCGCTCGCTCTCGCGGACGCGGCGGCGGACGGACGGCTTCGCCCCGGCCAGCTCGTGCTGATGACCGGGATGGGTGCAGGACTGACGTGGGGCTCGGCCCTGATTCGCTGGACGAAGGAGATGGCCGCCTGATGACATCGAACGCCAACAAGATCGCGTTCTGCTTCCCCGGTCAGGGCTCGATCGAGGCGGGGATGGGCCTCGACATCGCCGAGGCCGTGCCCGAGGCGATGGACGTCTACCACCGCGGCAGCGCGGCATCGGGGCTCGATCTCGAGCACCTGTGCTTCCGGGGCTCGGCCGAGGACCTCGTCGACACCGCGGTGCAGCAACCGGCACTGGTCGCCACCTCGCTTGCGGTCCTTGCAGCCGTTCGGGCCCGTGGCATCGAGCCGGACTTCGTCGTCGGCCACTCCGTCGGCGAGTTCGCCGCGATCGCGGCGGCCGGCTCGATGACCGGGGAGGAGGCGCTCGAGCTCGTTCGCGAGCGCGGGATCGCGATGGCGGAGGCCGCCGCGATGCACCCCGGGTCGATGGCGGCGATCCTCGGCCTCGAGGACGAGGTCGTCGAGACGCTCTGCCGCAAGATCCTCGGCGTCTGGCCGGCGAACTACAACTGCCCGGGCCAGATCGTCGTCTCAGGCGAGAACGACGCGGTTGACGAGTGCTGTGAGCGTGCGCAGCAGGAGGGCGCACGCCGCGCAGTCAAGCTGAAGGTCTCGGGCGCGTTCCACTCCCCGCTCGTGGCGCGCGCCGCCGACCGGCTGCGGCCCGCGATCGAGAAGGTGAACTTCAAGGAGCCGCTGTCGCCGTTCATGTCCACCGTCACCGCTCGCGTCGAGTCCGCCCAGCGGATGGGGCCGCGCCTCGTCGATCAGCTCACGGCGCCCGTGCGGTTTACACAGGCGGCGAGCGAGCTGATGCGCGAAGGCGTCCGCACCTTCGTGGAGGTCGGCCCGGGCAACGTGCTCTCCGGCCTCGTCAAACGCATCGACCGCAGCGTGAAGGCCGTCTCGGTGAACGATCTCGCCTCGCTCGACAAGCTCCGCGAAGCCCTCTCCGAAGCGTGACGTTCGCGTCGCTGGAAGGGAAGACGGCGCTCGTCACCGGAGCGTCGCGAGGCATCGGGCGTGCGATCGCGAGCGAGCTCGCGGCCGGCGGCGCCGCGGTCGTGATCGGCTACCGCTCGGGCAAGGACGAGGCCGAAGCACTGGCCGCGGAGTTGGGGGGGCGCGCCGTTCAGGCAGACGTCTCGAGCGCCGAGGATGCCCGGAGGCTCGTCGAGGAGGCCGGCGACCTCGACATCCTCGTCAACAACGCAGGCCTCACACGCGACGGACTGCTGGCGCGAATGTCGGACGACGACTGGCGCACGGTGATCGAGACGAATCTCTCGTCGGTCTTCTACACGTGCCGCGCCGTCTGCCGCCCGATGATGAAGAAACGCGCGGGCGCGATCGTCAACGTGTCGTCGATCGTCGGCGTTCACGGCAATTGGGGCCAGACGAACTATGCGGCCTCCAAGGCGGGGATCATCGGCTTCACGAAGTCGCTCGCGAAGGAGCTGGGCAGCCGGAATGTGCGCGCGAACGTCGTCGCGCCCGGCTACGTCAAGACACGGCTGACCGACGTGTTGCCCGAGGAGGCGACCGCTGCGATGCTCACGAACACCCCCCTGGGGCGCCTCGGGGAGCCGGACGACGTTGCCGGGGCGGTACGCTTCCTCTGTTCCGACGCGGCCTCGTTCATCACGGGCGAGGTGCTGCTCGTGGACGGGGGACTGGGAATGTGAGCACGGACATCGGGTCACTGAACGGGCGGCGGCGTGTCGTCATCACCGGGCTGGGCGCGGTCACCCCGCTCGGCAACGACGTGCGCTCGACCTGGGACAACCTGATCTCGGGCGGCTCCGGCGCGGGACCGATCACGCAGTTCGACGCGACCGATTTCCCCGTGACCTTCGCCTGCGAGGTGAAGGACTTCGTGCCCGGCGACTGGGTCGACCATAAGCAGGCCCGTCGCATGGATCGCTTCGCCCAGCTGATCGTCGCGGCGGCGCGGCAGGCGGAGGCCGACTCGGGGCTCAGCATCGCCAGGGAGGCGGACCGGGTCGGCGCGGCGATCGCCACCGGCATCGGCGGGCTCAAGTCGTTCCAGGACTGTCACGACACGCTGCGCGAGCGCGGCCCCGACCGTGTCAACCCCTTCGCGATTCCGGCGATCATCCCGAACATGGGCGCCGGCTGGGTGTCGATGGAGCTCGGCACGAAGGGCCCGTTGATGTCGGAGTGCACGGCCTGCGCCGCGTCGAACATGGCGATCGGCGACGGCACTGACGCGATTCGCCTCGGCCGCGCCGACGTGATGTTCTGCGGCGGAACCGAAGCCGCGATCAACAAGGTCGGCATCGCCGGCTTCGGCGCCATGCGGGCGCTGTCGCGGCGCAACGACGACCCGGCGCGCGCGTCCCGCCCCTTCGACGCGGGCCGTGACGGCTTCGTGATGGGCGAGGGCGGCGCCGTACTGGTGCTCGAGGAGCTCGAGCACGCGAAGGCGCGCGGCGCGAAGATCTACGCCGAGGTCGTCGGCTACGGAGTCTCCGCCGATGCGAGCCACATCACCGAGCCCGATCCCACGGGCGTCAACCCTGCGCGCGCACTGACGATGGCAATGGGAGACGCGGGCGTCACGCCCGAGGACATCGGCTACATCAACGCGCACGCGACTTCGACGCCGATCGGCGACTCGAGCGAGACGCGCGTGATCAAGCTCGCGATGGGCGAGGAGCGGGCGCGGAAGATCGCGGTCTCGGGCACGAAGGGCGCGACAGGTCACTGCCTCGGTGCTGCCGGAGCGATCGAGGCGCTGTTCACGACGCTCGCGGTGCACGAGGGCACGCTGCCGCCGACGATCAACTACGAGGTTCCCGATCCGGAGTGTGACCTCGACTACGTGCCGAACGAGGCGCGCAAGGCGGACATCCGTGTCGCGGTCAACAACTCGTTCGGTTTCGGCGGGCACAATGCCTGCGTCGTGTTCCAGCGCTTCGAGGGCTGACCGGCGCACGCACTAGCCTCGTCCCTGTGGACGAGCTGATCGAGGTCCGCCGCTCGCGGCGCGTCCGGCGCTGGACGCTCACCGTGCCGTGGGGCGATCCGCCGGTGCTGACCGTGCCGGCGTGGATGCCGCAGGACGAGGTCGACCGCGTGCTCGAGGGTCACCGCGAGTGGGTCGTGGCCGAGCGCGCGAAACAGAAGCCGCGGCTACGCCTCGACCCACGCGTCGTCTCGGAGCCGGACGCGCGCCGCGCGGCGCGCGAGCTCGTGACCATGCTCGCCGAGGAAGAGGCACAGGAGCTCGGTGTCGCGTACACGCGCATCGAGATCAGAGACCAGCGCACGCGCTGGGGCTCCTGCTCGACGCGTGGCACGCTGTCGTTCAACTGGCGGCTCGTGCTCGCACCGTACGACGTGCTCGACTACGTCGTCGTACACGAGCTCTGCCACCTACGCGAGCCGAACCACTCGCACCGCTTCTGGCGTCTCGTCGAGACGCGGCGTCCCGGCTGGCGCGCGCATCGGGACTGGCTACATCAACATGGGCCAGAGTTGCTCGCGTTCCGACCAGCTGCCTAGCTGCGCACGCACGCGTCGCTCCCGTCGCGGAGCGGAAACGTGTTTCCGCGCAGCAGTGAGACGCTTGCCGTGAGCACAAGACCAGAAGGGGGCCCACGGGGGAAACTGGTTTCCCCCGTGAAGCGAGCGAAGCGAAGCGTCAGCGCAGGTACGCGTCGCTGCCGTCGAGCCAGTCTTCGCGTGGCGGGTGGAAGATGTCGACGTCGAGGGTGTCCTCGAGCGCCTCCGCGGTGTGCGGTAGATGCGCGGGGATGTGCAGCACCTCGCCTGCGGCGACGTCGACCTGCCGTGACTCGTCCCCGCCAAGCCGGAAGCGCAACGCGCCTTCGAGGATGTAGGTGATCTGCTCGTTGTGGTGGGCGTGCATCGGGACGACGGCGCCCTTCTTGAGATAGACGTGGGCAATCATCATCGCGTCGCCGGTGATGAGCCGGCGTCCGATCTCGGGGCTCAGCTCCTCGCGCGGTAAGTCGTCCCACCGGTAGTGCGTCGCGTCAGCCATGATCCGAAGTCTATGTGGGCGACGTTCGACTGCTACGGCACGCTGATCGACTGGAACGGCGGCATCGGGCGCGAGCTCGAGCGGCTGTTCGGCACCGGGCACGCGGGGACGCTGCTGCGCGCGTACCACGAGCTCGAGCCCCAGGTGCAGCGCGAGGAGCCGACGCGGAGCTATCGGGACGTGCTCACCGTCACGCTTGCCCGGCTCGCCGAGCGCGAGGGGCTCGACCTCGCGCCGGACGAGCAGGAGTCGCTCGCCGACTCGCTCCCTACCTGGCAGCCCTTTCCGGAGGCCCGCGCGGCTCTCGAGGACGCCGGCATGCGCGGCTGGCAGCTTGCGATCCTCTCGAACACCGACCGCGACTACATCGAGGCGTCGTTGCGGCTGATCGGCGTCGAGTTCGCGCGGGTGCTGGTGGCGTCCGAGCTCGGTTCCTACAAGCCGGCGCGCCGGCACTGGCAGGCTTTCCGGGAGGACGTCGGCGATCCCGGAACGCATGTCCACGTCGGTGCGAGTCTCTTCCACGACATAGCGCCCGCGGTCGAGCTCGGCCTGCCGACGATCTGGATCAATCGCCTCGGTGAGGATCCCGAGCCGCAGCCCGACGTCGAGCTGCGGTCGCTCACCGGCCTGGGCGACGCGCTGGACTCGCTCGCGTGAACGTCCGCCCGTTCGGCGAGGCGGATTTCGAGGCGGTCGTCGCGCTCCTGCGCGAGGAGGAGGAGCACACGCTCCAGCGGCCGTCGCGGATCGGGCCGAGCGACCTGCGGGAATGGACGTCACGGACGAATCTTGCGGAGAGCAGCTGGCTGTTCGAGGAGGACGGGGAGCTGCGAGCGGTCGGCTGGGTCGACATCGCCGACGACCTCGGAGTCGGCATCGGCGTCGTCGGTCCCCGCTGCAAGGGCATCGGGCTCGGAATTCAGCTGCTCGAGCGGTCGGAGGCGAACGCCCGCGCGCGAGGCGCCGCGCGCATGCACCAATTCGCGTTCGGCGCCGACACGGCAGCCGCTGCGCTGCTGACGTCTCACGGCTATCGCGACGTGCGGCACTTCTTCGAGATGGCGATCGAGCAGACCGAACCGCCGCCGCCGGTCGATCTCCCCGTCGAGACGGTGCGGGCGGAGGACCTGGGCGCATTCCATGCGGCGCTCGACGAGGCGTTCCAGGATCACTGGGAGCATCACCCGACGCCGTTCGCCGAGTGGTGGGGCCGGCACGACAGCAATCCGAACCTCGATCTCTCGGTCTGGTTCATGATCCGCGACGGCGACGAGATCGCTGCGGTCACCCGCAATGAGGGCAACCGCAACGGCGGCGGCTACATCGGCGCGATCGGTGTCCGCCGTTCCTGGCGCGGCAAGGGATACGCGAAGGCGCTGCTCCTGCACTCGTTCCGCGAGTTCTACGCACGCGGCATGGCGCGCGTGACGCTCGACGTCGACGCGGAGAACCCGACGGGCGCCACCCATCTGTACGAGCGCGTCGGGATGCAGGTCGAGCAGGAGAACGTCGTCTTCGAGAAGATGCTCGCATGAGCCGTCTCCGGGCCAGGTGCCCGACGTGCCACGCCTACACGGCGGTCGCGATGGGCCCCGACTACGAGTGCCACTCGTGCGGCAGGACGTTCGCCGCCGGGCTCGTCCGTGTCCCGCGCGCCTGGGGGGACGGGGGCGAGCCGATGATCGAGTCGGCGCACCTGCCGCTCGACTACCCGGAGGCGGGTCTCGTGGAGGAGGACTCGCTTCAGGCGCAGACGCTCGCGATGGCCGCGGACCTCCCGCAACGGCCGCTCGTGCTCGGCGGCTGCTGCTGTTCGCACGTGGGTGCCGTGGAAGGGCTCGCGGCGCGGCATGATCGGCTCGGAGTGGTCTGGCTCGACGCCCACGGCGATCTGAACACCCAGGAGAGCTCCCCCTCCGGCAACGAGTGGGGCATGCCGCTCCGGATGCTGATCGACCGCGGCGCGATCGACCCGCAGGACGTCGCCCTCGTCGGCGCGCGCAACCTCGATCCGCCCGAGGTCGAGTTCATCGCCGCTTCGGGGATCCACGACAACGCGGAGGCCGTGCTCGAGCGGGTCGACTGCGTATACGTGGCCCTCGACTGCGACGTCTTCGAGCCCGGTGAGCTGGCGGTCTTCATGCCGGAGCCCGGCGGCCTGACGGTGGCCGAGGTGGAGAAGCTGCTGTGCGGGCTGCGGGACAGAGGCGCCGTCGTGGGGGCGGGCCTGACCGGCCTGGCTCCCGACCCGGCGAACGTCGAGAAGCTCGAGCGGCTCTGCACGGCGCTCGGCTTCTGACCGTCCCGCAACCCCTGAGCGGCGGGACCGGTCTAAGCTAGCGCCGTGGCCAAGATCGACGTCTCGATCGAGACCGACGAGAAGCCTGCTCCGCCGCCGAAGCACCCGAACACCTGCCCGGTGTGCCATTCCCACTACCGGGACGACGAGCTCGAGCAGTCCCTCTGGGTCTGTGCCCATTGCGGGCACCACTTCACGATGCGCGCCCGCGCCCGCATCGACTCGCTCGCGGACCCGGGCACGTTCGTCGAGGAATCGGCGGAGCTCCACTCGGAGGATCCGCTCGGCTTCTTCGACCTGCGGCCCTACGTCGAGCGCCTCGCGGAGGCCGAGATGTCGACCGGGCTCGCCGACGCGATGGTGATCGGCCAGGCGGCGATCGAGGGCCGCGGTTGCGAGCTCGCCGTGATGGACTTCGCGTTCATGGGCGGCTCGATGGGCAGCGTCGTCGGTGAGAAGTTCTCGCGTGCCTGCGACTTCGCAGCCGAGCACGGCGTCCCGCTGATCACGGTGACGGGGTCGGGCGGGGCACGCATGCAGGAGGGGATCCTGGCGCTCATGCAGCTCCCGAAGACGGTGTGCGCCGTCGAGGACCTCCGCGACGCCGGCCAGCCGATGATCTCCGTGATGGCGCACCCGACGACCGGCGGCGTTCTCGCGAGCTTTGCGACCCTCGGCGACGTGCTGCTCGCCGAGCCGAACGCGCTGATGTCGTTCGCCGGACCGCGGGTCGTGCAGGGGATCACCCGCGAGAAGCTCCCCGACGACTTCGGCCGCGCCGAGCAGAACCTCCGCTTCGGCCACGTCGACGCGATCGTCCCGCGCGTCGAGCTGCGCGGCACCCTGTCCCGCCTCCTGAGGTTGTTCGATGCCCCCGAGTGAGCACGAGCTGCGGCTGCGCGAGCGGCTCGGCCCCCTCCGCAACATGCCGCTGCTCGGCGGGGCGAAGCTCTCCGGCGAGCTCGACCGCCTCCAGCGACAGCTCGACCGGATCGGCCAGCAGCCCACCGACGAGGACGTCTGGCGTTCGGTCGAGCTCGCCCGGCACGAGCAGCGGCCCTACACCCTGGACTACGTCGAGCGGATCCTCGACGACTGGTTCGAGCTGCACGGCGACCGTGGCCGCAGCGACGACGGCGCCATGGTCAGCGGCCTCGGCAAGCTCGACGGCCGCACCGTCGCGCTCGTCGGCCAGCAGAAGGGCCGCGACATCCAGGAACGCGCGAAGCGGCAGTTCGGGATGCCCAACCCGGAGGGGTACCGCAAGGCGATCCGCGTCATGGAGCTCGCCGACACGCACGGCTTTCCCGTGATCTCGCTCGTCGACACGCCGGGTGCCTACCCGGGCGTCGCCGCCGAGCAGCACGGCCAGGGCGGCGCGATCGCCGCCTCGCAGGCCGCAATGGCCCGGCTGACCGTCCCGACGGTCGCCTGCGTGATCGGGGAAGGCGGGTCGGGCGGCGCGATCGCGATCGCGCTCGCGGACCGGGTGCTGATGATGGAGAACGCGATCTACTCGGTGATCTCGCCCGAGGGCTGCGCGATGATCCTCTGGCGCGACGCGGGCGAGGCGAAGAAGGCCGCCGCAGCGTTCAAGCCGGACGCTGCCCACTGTCTCGAGCTCGGCGTGATCGACGGGATCGTGCCCGAGCCGGAGGGCGGCGCCCACACGGATCCCGACGCGGCGGCCCGGATGCTGGCCGAGGCGCTCCGGGACGCCCTCGACGATCTCGTCGATGTGCCCGGCGACGAGCTCCGTCGCCGCCGGCGGGCCAAGTTCCGCTCGCTCGGCGTCTTCGCCTAAGATTTCAGCAGCTTTACTATGAATTGTGCAGAATCGTGCCGGGCGCTGTCCACAGCGTCCACAGGCTTATCCCCGGATGCTCACCCGCGTTGTAAAGGGCCGCATTACCACTCGAGGCCGGCAAATGCCGGCCTCGAGGGCGACCCCCCGCTGGGTGGAGAAGCGGATCGGAGCGGTGCGCGTCCCGCAGGAGGCTCGTTTCACGCCTCCACTCGATCCAAACCTGAGCGCCCTGATGAGCCGCGCCCACCAGGCAAGCTAGGCCCGTGGCCGAGAAGCTCCGCGACTACAACCGCAAGCGCGACCCGAAGCAGACGCCGGAGCCGTTCACCTCGAAGCGGGGCACGCGCGCGAAGAAGGCGCCGATCTTCGTCGTCCAGCGCCACGCCGCGCGCCGGCTCCACTACGACTTCCGGCTCGAGCGCAACGGCGCGCTCGCGTCGTGGGCCGTCCCCAAGGGCGTCCCGCTCGAGCCCGGCCAGCGCGCGCTCGCCGTCCACGTCGAGGATCACCCGCTCGACTACGCGACGTTCGAGGGCGAGATCCCGAAGGGCAACTACGGCGCCGGCACCGTCGAGATCTGGGACAACGGCACCTTCGAGCTCGTCGAGGAGAAGCAGGACGGCGGCCTCACCGTGCGCCTGCACGGAACCCGGCTCGAGGGCACGTGGACGCTTGTCGCTGCCAGGCTGGACGGCGATCCGAAGAACTGGCTGCTGATCCGCAAGCGCGACGAAGCGGTTCCGCCGGCGGACGGCTTCCGAAACGACTACAAGCCGATGCTCGCGACGCTCGCGGACGGCATTCCGACGGGCGCGGGCTGGCTGTACGAGGTCAAGTGGGACGGCTACCGCGCGCTCGGCTACGTGCGCGGCGGCGAGGCGCGCCTGGTCTCGCGCAACAACAACGACCTGACGGCGCGCTTCCCGACGGTCGCGAAGGCGCTCGCACGGGCGGCGCGGTCACCCGATTGCGTCGTCGACGGTGAGGTGTGCGCGCTCGATGCCGAGGGGCGGCCGAGCTTCTCCGCTATGCAGCAGGGCAGGCCGGACACGCCGATCGTCTACGCGGTCTTCGACGTGCTGGAGATCGACGGCGTCCCCGTGCTCGACCTTCCGCTCGTCGAGCGTCGGCAGCGCCTGGAGGCGCTGCTCGACGCGCGCCAGACGACGGTGCAGGTCTCGGGCTTCTTCGACGACGGCGAGGTGCTCTACGCGGCAGCCGTCGAGCGCGGGCTCGAGGGCGTGATGGCGAAGCGCCCACAGTCGTGCTACGCCGAAGGCAAGCGGAGCCGCGACTGGCTGAAGATCAAGACGCACGGGCGTGAGGAGCTCGTCGTTTGTGGCTGGACGAAGGGCCAGGGCAAGCGCTCGGGGCGTTTCGGGTCGCTCGTGCTCGGGACGCATCGGGGCAACGAGCTGCACTGGGCGGGCAACTGCGGCACGGGCTTCACGGAGCGCGACATCGACGCGCTGCTCGAGAAGCTCGAGCCGCTCCGGCGCGGGACGTGCCCCTTCGCCGCGGTTCCGACGATGCCGAAGGTGCGCACGGGCGACGTCGTCTGGGTCGAGCCGAAGCTCGTCTGCGAGGTGCGCTTCGCGGAGTGGACGCACGACGGGCACCTGCGCGCGCCGTCGTTCCAGGGATTGCGCGACGACAAGCCGGCGCGGGCCGTCCGCCGCGAGCAGCCGGCCGAGCGCAACGACGGTCGCGTCAAGCTGTCGAACCTCGACAAGGCGTTCTGGCCCGACGAGGGCATCACGAAGGGCGACCTGCTCGACTACTACCGCGCCGTCGCGCCGGTGCTCGTGCCGCACCTGCGCAACCGGCCGTTCACGATGCGCCGCTATCCCGACGGGGCGTACGGAAAGGCGTTCTTCCAGAAGGACGCGCCGAAGCACATGCCCGAGTGGATTCAGACGTTTCGCACGAGCGTGTCGACGCGTACGTCGCCGCCGCGCAAGAAGTGGATCGAGGCGCCGCTCGTGAACGACGAAGACGCGCTCCTCTGGATGGTGAACATGGGGTGCATCGACATGAACACGTGGTACTCGCGCGTCGACAAGCCCGACCGCCCGGACTTCGTGCTCTTCGACCTCGATCCGTCGCCGGACGTGGGCTTCACGGAGACGGCTCAGGTCGCCCTGATCGTGAAGGCCGCGCTCGACGTGCTCGGGCTGCAGTCGTTCCCGAAGACGTCGAGTGTCGACGGCATGCACGTGCTCGTGCCTGTCGAGCGCCGCTACACCTTCGACGACACGCGCGAGTTCTCGGAGATCGTCGCCGGCT
>ORMF010795270.1_pt1 | contig 13110 bp, 9 predicted proteins | sample 1779871 | NCBI WGS metagenome assembly ORMF01 (sample SAMEA104232316, study PRJEB22302) | groundwater metagenome | biome: forest; feature: aquifer; material: groundwater | place: USA | collected 2011-08-07 | depth 5.4 m | reverse complement strand
GGCGAGGATCGGGCCGAACCCGGGGCCTGGCTTCATGCCGTCTTCAATGAGGTGGCGGCCGAGGAGGATGGGCCTTGGGGCGCGGGCCTGCAATTGGAGTTCCGCCGCCTTGCCTTGTAGCGCCACGAGGCCGGTTGGGAGCGTCTGCGGTTTTGGGGGGCGGCCGAAGGCGTCAGCGGTGATAACGACGGACAGGCTCGCGATGGTTTCCGGGGCGAGGCGTCGGGCGAGGCGCCTCACCGAGCGGTCCGTGATGGCCTGGAGGTGCGCCATGTGAAGGGTGACCAACGGGAGCACGCGGGCACGGATGTCGAGCGGGGCCTGGATTCTTTCGAGGAATGATTCTGCGAGCGGGCCGCCAGCCTCGTCATGGCCGGGAGATACGATTCGCGTGCGCCCTTCCTTTGTGGCTTCATGAGTGGTGGACGGTTTGCCGAAGTCGTGCGCCAGCACGGCCAGCATCAGAACGATGCGTGAGTCGGGATCTGCGGTCTGCCACGCGGGCAGGCCAACCAGAGCGTCGCAGCAATACGCGGTGTGCGCAAAGACGTCCCCTTCCGGGTGCCAACCCGGGTCCTGGGGCGTGCCACTCAGCGCGTGCAGCTCCGGGAAGTGCTCAGTCCATTCGGTGGCCAGAAGAAAGCGAAGTCCTGCGCCGGGCACGGCGCTTTTCTCCGCCCACTTAAACCATTCCTCACGAACGCGCTCGCGGGCGAGTTCATGGAAGGCGGGCTTGATTTGGCGGCAAAGGGCGACGGTCTCGGGCGCCGCCTTCAGGTTGAACCGCCCGGCAAACTGCATGCCTCTGAGCACGCGAAGCGGGTCTTCGGTGAATGCCTGGCTCGTGTGGCGGAGGATGCCGTGCTTCAGGTCTTCGAGGCCGCCAAAGAAGTCGAGCACTTCTCCACGGCGGGGGTCGTACATCAGGGCGTTGATGGTGAAGTCACGCCGGGCGGCGGCGTCAGGGGGGGAGAGTCGAGGGTCGAATTCGACGTCGAAGCCCTGATGGCCGGGGGCTACTTTGGAGTCGCGCCTGGGGACGCTGAAGTCAAAGGTATCCCCTTCGGGCGTGGTGAGTTTGACCACACCGAAGGATCGTCCGACATGGTCGCTCCTGCCCCACGGCACGAGGGCGCCTATCAACTCCTCGGAGTCGACGCCGAAGACTTCGATGTCGTAGTCCTTGCACGGGATGCCCAGAAGGCCGTCCCGCACACACCCGCCCACCAGATAAGCCCTCTGCATCGCGGGCGTCTCCGTAAGGATCCGCGCCAGACTGGCGGGTATGGAAGGGATCTTGTTCATACCTCCGCTTCACGCGATGCGTGTGTGCAAACCCGCCGCGCACCGGCACTCAGGAGATCGAATCTGAGAGCGAGCCGAACCGGGCTACCGCCCGCAGCACTGCTTGTACTTCTTACCGCTGCCGCAAGGGCAGGGATCGTTGCGCCCGACCTTGGGGACCGACCGGACGGGCTTAGCCTTGGCGATGGCCTCTGTGGCCTCACCGACGAGGTCGCTGGCCTTCTGTTTCTCTTCAGCAGAGGGGGCGGCGGGGGCGGGGGCCTGGCCGAACGCGTTCGCCTCCTGGTGCACCGTGCTCTGGGGAAGGTTGCGGAGGAATTGCTCGAACGCCATCAGGCTCGAGGCGCTGCGGAAGATGTTATGGCAGATCTCGGTCTTGATGTTGACCATGAGCTCGTCGAACATCTTGAAGGCCTCCACCTTGTACTCGATGAGCGGATCGCGTTGGCCGTAGGAGCGGAGGCCGATGCTGTTGCGGAGGCTGTCCATGTTGTAGAGGTGTTCCTGCCACAACTTGTCGATCGCGCTAAGGATCGTGTAGCGCTCCACGGCCTTAAGGGCGTCAGGCTGCTCGTAGCTAACCTTGAGGTCGTAGGCGTCTCGGATGGCCTTGCTGATGAATTGGACGACCGCAAACTGGGCGGCGCTGAGTCCGTCGAAGAGCGAGCCCACGACGGGCGGTTCGTGCCCGGACTCCGCAGCCTTAAGGATCTCATCTTCGGGGACGCCCAGCGGAAAGTTCAGGTTGATCCAATCGGCGAGGGCGCGGCGGTTCCACTCGTGGGGCTCGCTATCCGGCGCGGTGCAGAGGGTGACCTTCTGGACGATCACCTCTTCCATGATGTCCATGAGCCGGTCGCGCACATCGTCCGCGTTGATGATCTCGTTGCGGAAACCGTAGATGATTTCGCGCTGCTTGTTCATCACGTCGTCGTACTCGAGCGTGCGCTTGCGGATCTGGAAGTTGTGCTGTTCCACACGCTTCTGAGCCTGGCCAATCGAGCGGTTGAGCAGCGGATGTTCGAGTTCCTGACCTTCCTCCAGGCCCATTTTTTCCATGTACTTGACGATCTTATCCGAGCCGAACAGGCGCATGAGATCGTCCTCGAGGGCGATGAAGAAGTGGGAGGAGCCGGGGTCGCCCTGGCGCGCGCAACGTCCGCGCAACTGGCGGTCAATGCGGCGGGCTTCGTGGCGTTCTGTGCCGATGACATGCAGACCTCCGAGCGCGGCTACGTCCGAGCCCAGCTTGATGTCGGTGCCGCGTCCAGCCATGTTGGTTGCGATGGTCACGCCGCCTTTAAATCCGGCGCGCGCGACGATTTCGGCCTCCTGCTGGTGGTACTTGGCATTGAGGACGGAGTGGACGATGCCGACCTTCTTGAGCATGCGCGAGAGGTGCTCGCTGACCTCGACCGAGATGGTGCCCACCAGGATGGGGCGGCCTTTCGAGTGAATATCCTGGATTTCCTTCAGGACGGCGTTGAACTTCTCGCGTCGAGTCTTGTAGACCGTATCGTGCGCGTCGCCGCGCCGCACGGGTTTGTTGGTTGGGATGATCAGGACCCCAAGCTTGTAGATGTCGAGGAACTCCTGGGCCTCGGTTTCCGCCGTGCCGGTCATGCCAGCCAGCTTGGCGTACAAGCGGAAGTAGTTTTGGATGGTGATGGTGGCCAGCGTCTGGGTCTCGCGTTCGATCTCAACGCCTTCCTTGGCTTCCACAGCCTGGTGGAGGCCGTCGCTCCACCGGCGGCCCGTCATGAGGCGGCCGGTGTTCTCATCGACGATGATGACTTTGTTCTCCTGAACCACGTATTGAACATCCTTCTGGTAGAGGCAGTAGGCTTTCAGGAGCTGAGAGATGCTGTGGATGCGGCGGGCCCTGGCCTCGAATTCGGCTTGGACCTTGGTCTTGGCCTCGAGACGCTTGCGGACGTCCGGCTCCGGTCCTGAGTCGATTTCGTGGAAAGCGGTAATCATGTCCGGGAGCACGAATGCATCCGGATCCGTGGGGCTGAGGTAACTGCGGCCCTTCTCGGTGAGGTCGGCCTCGTGCCCTTTCTCGTCGGTCGCAAAGAAGAGGAATTCCTTCTGCTCGTAGAGCTGCTTCTTGGACTGGTCCGCGTGGAGTTCGAGCTCCGCGGCGTTCATCAACTGCTGATTGTCCGGGTTTTCGAGCACTCGCAGCAGTTCCGGCGACCTCGGATTCCCGAGCTTGACACGGTAGAGGAGCAGGCCGATCTCGCGTTGGAGGTCTGCGGGGTCAGCCGGATTGGAGCCGTCCTCAGGGCGGAGCTTCGTCATCAGTTCCTCGGCCTCCCTCAGGAAGCGGCCGCAGAGCTGCTCCTGGGCATGAACGATCCCTTCCACCTGGGGTTTGTATTCGACGTAGAGGGAGTTGTCCGCATTGACCACCGCGGGGCCGCTGATGATGAGCGGAGTGCGCGCCTCGTCGATGAGGATAGAGTCCACCTCGTCCACGATGGCGAAGAAATGGCCGCGCTGGACCTGTTCCTCCTTGCGGATGGCCATGCCGTTGTCGCGCAGGTAGTCGAAGCCAAACTCGGCGTTCGTGCCGTACGTGATGTCGCACTGGTACTGCTGGCGGCGGACGGTGGGCGATTGGTCATGGAGGATGCAACCCACCGTGAGGCCCAGGAACCGGTAAACGGCGCCCATCCATTCGCTATCGCGGGCTGCCAGATAATCGTTGACGGTGACCACATGGACCCCGCGGCCCGACAGGGCGTTGAGGTACACCGGCATGGTGGCGACGAGGGTCTTACCCTCGCCCGTGGCCATTTCCGCGATGCGCCCGTTGTGTAGCGCCCATCCACCGATGAGCTGCACATCGAACGGAACCATGTCCCACTTCGTGACCTGGTTGCGGACAGTGATGTCCCTCCCTACAAGGCGGCGACAGGCGTCTTTCACCACGGCGAACGCCTCCGGGAGGAGCGCATCAATTTCTCGTTTGAGCTCGGCTGGGTCTGTGATCTCGCTCAACCGCGCCTTCCACTCTGCGGTCTTTTGCTGGAGCGCCTCGTCGGACAGCGCCTGGAGGGACGCCTCACACTCTTTAATCCTGGCGACGATCGGCCGGAGCCGCTTGATCTCGCGGTCGTTCTTCGAGCCAATGATTTTCTTGATTATAAAGCCAAACATTTAATCCTTGGAACCTAAGGGAAGGAGGGGAATGCGTCAAAGCGAATCCGGCGTCGTTCCCGGGGGCGCAGCGCGTATGCGTGAAGGGCTCAAGTGAGTTTTGGGCGACGGCTGGAAACCAAGGCGAAGACCTTGGCCAGATTGTCCTCGCCCATGGCGGCCTGGAAGTCGGTGAACCAAAGCGAGCGGGGCTCGGGTTAGTGGGCCCGCCAATGCATGTAAAGACTGACGGCCAGGCGGCGGAGCATGCCCAGGATCCACAAGCCATCGGTATCGCGCACCCGGCAGCGGTCGTCGTTGAGCGACACGTCCAAGCGCTGGTGGGTGCCATTCTCGATGCCCCAGCCCTGGGCGGTATAAACGGTGCCATTGAACTGCTCGGGATCCACCAAGGTCTCGACCACCAGCACCGGATGATCACCCCTGGGCATCCACCGTAGCGTAGAACATCCGTTCGCCAACGGGTTTGAGACTGCCCACATAATGGTGCTTTTTGAGTAGCCTCGGAAAGCCGCGCTGCTGCGCCTTGGACGCACCCAGTTTCTACCCTGGCTAGCTTGAACCGCTTCTCCCGGAGGAGGTCAGAGCGGCCTGATCTCCACTGCCATGATGACGGTGATCGTCGGCATCAGCCGGCGCAGAGTACTCCCGAGAATGCTGCCCCGGGGGGGGGAGATCCCGCCCACCCGATGGATCAAGCCGCGTGTCGCGCCCGGGGCATTGCCTGTCTCTTCAGCTAACTCCTAAGCGCGTTGCCGAAGGTCCTTGCGGAGGATCTTGCTGCTGATGGTCTTGGGAAGGGACGGGACGAACTCGATTTCGCGCGGCTTCTTGTAAGGGGCGACTAACCGCCGACAATGCTCGACGAGCTTCTGCTTTGTCTCATCGGACGACTCGAACTGGGGACGCAGCACCACGTAAGCCTTGACGATCTGCCCACGCAAAGGGTCCGGCTTGCCGACCACAGCAGCCTCCAGCACGGCCTCATGCTCAAGGAGGGCGTTCTCCACCTCGAACGGCCCGATCCGGTAGCCGGAGCTTTTGATGATGTCGTCCCTGCGTCCCACAAACCAATAATACCCGTCAGTGTCGCGCACAGCGCAGTCCCCAGTGAGGTACCAGCCGTCTTTGAAATGGGAGGCATTCTCAGCGGGGCTCTTCCAGTACTCCTTGAACAGGCCAACGGGGCGCTCGTGTGTCAGGCGGATAGCGATCTGCCCCTCCTGCCCGTGCGGGAGTTCCTGGAGTTGGTCGTCTAGAAGCGCCAGATCGAAACCAGGCGCCGGCTTGCCCATCGAGCCCGGCCGAACGGCCTGACCGAGCGAACGAAAATTGCCGATCAGGATCACCGTCTCCGTCTGGCCATAGCCCTCGTAGATCGTCAGACCAGTCGCCTTCTGCCAGGAAGCGATGACTTCCGGATTCAACGGTTCGCCCGCGCTGACGCAGTGCCGAAGCTTCGGGAAGCTCCAACGGCCGAGGTCCTCGCGCACAATCATCCGCAAGGCGGTAGGCGGCGCACACCACGTGGTGATGGGGTAGGCGCTCAGCGTGTCCAACGCGCTCACGGGGTCGAAGCGGCCACGGGTGTCCACCGTAAAAACGCAGGCCCCCGCGTGCCACGGGCCGTAAAAGCTGGACCATGCCGCCTTCCCCCACCCAACGTCGGAGATATTCCAGTGGACGTCGTCCGGTCGGAGGTCCAGCCAGAGTTTGCCTGTGACCGCATGGGCAAGACCGTAGCTCGTCTGGGTGTGGATCACCATCTTCGGCTCCCCCGTAGTGGCACTAGTAAAGTAGATAATCCCGGGGTCGTCAGCGCGGATGCTTTCGGCCAGGAACGTCTCGGGAGCATTCCGAAGACCGGTCTCAAAATCGACCCACCCGTCGCGCTCGCCTCCGACCACCAGTCGGATACCCGCAAACGAGTCGAGCTCGGGCGCGCTCTTCGCATCCGTCACAACGGCATTGACTTCTGCGGCCTCCAGGCGGTATGCGAGCTCGCGCGGTGTGATCTGCAGCGTGGTGGGGATTGGGACGGCCCCGACCCGCACCAAGCCCAGCATGGCTATCCACCACTGAGGCACCCGGGGCAGCATCACCAACACACGCGCGCCACGTCCCACGCCAGCGGCGCGGAAGACGTTGGCGGCTTGTCGGCTCAGGGCGGAAAGCTCTCGAAACGTGAGGCGAGTTTCCCCACTGCGGTGGGCGTCAACGCACCACAACCCTGGCGCCTCAGGGCGCTGGCGGGCCCAGTGATCCAGCACGTCGCTGGCGAAATTAAAGAACTCAGGTGGTTTGACCACGCGCGGACTTTACCAGCGTCCTTCGGGCTGGCCAGTCATTTGCTGGGCTAGCCTGCGGAATGCGGCAGGCGGCTCCGGGGACCGAGGGGCCGAAAACGAGGTTCCGCTTCTCTTTTCTGTTTGACCGGCGGGGTTGGCAACCTCAAAACCAGAGGCCATTGAAAATGTCACCCAGAGCAGGATCGGCCCGCCGCACCTCGGTGATGGTGTTTGGCGTGGGGGCGTTTACGCAGGGAGTGATGGAGGCGCTGCGCAAGGATGGTGCGCGAGTCTCCGCCTACCTAACCCGGGAGTATGCCCACTACGGGCCGTCGCTCGAGGGAAAGACCTTTGATTCCGCCTTACACACCACTCCGTTTGAGGCGCTGGCTGCTGAGAAAGCGGAGTTCGTGGTGCCGATGTCGATCGAGTGGGCGCTCAAGCCGTGGACCCAGGAGTTTCTAGACCGAAAGATCCCGATTCTCTGCCCTACCGGGGACGCCCTTCTGCTGGAGCGCGACCGTGATTTTGCCCGCCATCTGTGCGCTCGGCACGGGGTGCTGTTTCCAGTCTCGGAGGTCGCACGTAGCCTCAATGAGGCTCGGACGATCGTGCAACGCAGCCGTCGTCCCTACGTCATCAAGAACCCACTCTGTTCACCGTTCAGCCCTGTGCACACCATCGTGTGCGAGTCACCGCGCGAGACGCGCGCCTGGTTGGAGCGAGTGGACTACTCGGAAGGGGTATTTCTCCAGGAATACCTAGGGCGCGCCGAAGCCGGGCACATCGCCGTGGTCAGCGGCGGCGAAATCTACTCGCTCGTCACCAATCAGGAGTACAAGCGCGCTTTCGACGGAAACCTTGGCATCGTCGCCGGCGCTCCCCTCGGCGGATTGGTGGAACGTGACCCCGAAGACAAGTACGGCTTGGCCCGCGAGCTCCTGCACCCTCTGCTCCCGTGGTTTCGCAAGGTCAACTTTAATGGGCCCGTCCAGGTGACCGCTATCAAGCACGCCAAACGGTGGCACGTGCTGGAGTATAACGTCCGGCTGGGGATCACCAGCGGGCCCATGATTTTGCGCCTGCTGGCCAATCCGCTCGAGGTGCTGCGGAATGTGGCGGGAAACCGCCCTCCTGCGCTTCACTGGCGGCCCGGAGTTCGCTTTGGGTGCTCGCTTACTTTGGCTGGTTATGGCTACCCGTTTCTCAGCGTCCAGGGCCCCCGGGTACCGGTAGAGGTCGAAGGAACGCCGGATTGTGCGGTGTGGTGGACGGAAGTCGCGCAAGGAGCCCATGCCGCGATCGAGGCCACGGGGCATCGAATCGCGGATGTCGCCGCGACCGCCGGCACGCTCGATGGCGCCATCCGCAAAGCCTACAAGAACATCCGCAGGATCCACTCGTTGGGCAGCTACTACCGGCTCGACGTGGGCGAGTCGCTCTGGCCTCCAGGAACCGTATGAGTTCGCTCGCCCCCATCACAACACCCGGTTCAGCCGTCGGCACCACCTGCGGCTCCTTCCCAGGGCGGTCTGCCTGGGTCGAAATCGATGTTGCGCGGCTCAGGCAGAACTTCGCGCTGATCCGCAACGATCTGCCGCCTGGTGTCGGGTTCCTTTCCGTCGTCAAGGACGCCGCCTACGGGCACGGGGCAGTCGTCGTGGCAAGAGCGGCGTTGGAGGCTGGGGCTGTCTACCTGGGAGCCAATACCCCCGCCGAGGCCATCGAGCTGCGGGAGGCAGGGATCACCGCGCCCATCTTGATGCTCGGGGAGCGGTATCCGGTCGAGCTGCCCGCGTGCGTTCAACACCGGCTGACGCTCAGTGTGGGTGAACTGGAAATCGCGCGGCGCCTGAGCGCCTTGGCCACAGCCGCGGGCCGACGGCTTCCCATCCACCTTAAGATCGATACCGGCATGAGCCGGTTTGGCGTCCGGTGGGACAGCGCCGCCGAGGCTGCCGCCCAAACGCTCACCCTGTGCGGCTTGGAGATCGAAGGGGTGATGAGCCACTTCGCCATGTCGGACGAAACGGACAAGACCTTTGCGCGCACCCAGTTGAGCAGATTCAAGGAGGTCTTGGCAGGCCTGGAACAGCGAGCCATCCGAACGCGCTGGCAGCACGCCTGCAACAGCGGCGGGCTGCTGGACTTGCCGGAGGCCCATTTCAATCTCGTTCGCACCGGCATCCTTCCACTCGGGGTGTTCCCATCCGCTGTCTGCCGGCGTATCGTGGGGATCCAGCCTGTGATGAGCGTCAAGGCGCGGATCGTGTCGCTCCACCCAATGCAGGAGGGCGACACCTACGGGTACGGGATGCGTTATCGCGCGGAGAGCGCGCGAAGGGTGGCGGTTCTTCCGGTGGGGTATGGCGACGGCTTCCCACGGCTGCGGAACGAAGGCTACGTGCTGGTTCGCGGCAAGCGCGCGCCTATCCTTGGATCGGTCGCGATGGACTCCATGGGCATCGACGTCACTGCTCTCCCCCAAGCCCAACTGTGGGACGAGGTCGTGATCATGGGATGCCAAGGTGACGAGGAAATCTCCGCCCATGACGTCGCACGCTGGAAACGGAGCGTTTCGTACGAGATAATCACCGGCTGGCGAAGTCGGTTGCCGCGGGTGTGCGTGAACAACGCCGCTTGACCGTCGGACCATGAAGCTCCTCTTCTCCGAAACCCGCTCAGATTACTCCCGTTACGTCTATCCGTACGTGATCTGGGCCGTGCCGGACGCGGGGGAGACGCCGGCGGATCTGTTCCAGAAGGGCTTCCTCCCGGCATCGCCCCTGATGGACTGCTACTACCTGTGCCGAAACCTCCGAGTGGACCTCCGCCGGTTCAAGCCTTCGTCGGAAAATCGCCGCATTCTTAGAAAGGGCTCCGGGATCGAGGGCGAACTGGTCGCGCGCTCCGCGTTCGACTACACGGAGGAGCGCCGTGAGGCCTGGAAGGCTTATGCGGACCAGCGCTTTGGCGAGGATATCATGCCGTTTCGCCGGCTCGACGCCCTCATGGGCGCGCCGGTGATCTCCCACGTGCTCCGCTTCACCGACACAGCCACCGGACGTGACGTGGGAGCTGCGTTGCTCTTCCTCCAGGAGCCCGCTATCGCGTACTACTACTACGCCTTCTACGACCTGGGCTACCTGGCGCGCAACCTGGGGATGTACATGATGACTTGGGCCGTCCGGCATTTCGCAGAGCGTGGGCTCGCGCATCTCCACCTGGGCACCTGCTATTCCGAACGGGCGCTTTACAAAGCCCAGTTCGAAGGAGTCGAATTCTGCAACGGGTTCCAATGGTCGCGCGACCTGCGAGAGTTGAAATTCATGCTCGCACGGGATCGCAACGATGTCGGGCGGCACCTCTTGGACCTGACGGAATACCGCGACGGTTTCCACGACGGTGCGCTCGCGACAATGGCGGCTCGGAGTGGCTTCAGTCTGTGACACCCACACGCGCATGAAACCGATTCCTTGGCTGCGCCAAAACTGGGTGCCATGGACCCTCTTCGTCGGGATCTGGACGGTGATCGGACTGGCATTCGCGAGCCAGTTTTATCTCTCGAGCTCCCTCTTCGGCTATTACTCGGTGACGTGGGGGCAGGCGATCAGCATCACCTTGGGGGACTGGTATGTTTGGGCGCTGCTCTCCCTCCCGATCATCTGGTTTGCGCGCCGTTTTCCCTTGCACAAGCGCAAATGGGGCAAACTGGTGGTCATTCACACTGCCGCGAGCGCGCTCGTCTGCGTGGTCTATGTGGTGGTGCGCGCAGCCGTGGGACAGCTCCAGAGTCCGCTCCTGGGGATGACAACCACGTTCGGCAATAGCCTCGAAAAGCTGTTTCTCAAAAACTCCTTCTTCAACCTGCTCATCTACTGGGTCATCGTCGCCGTGAGCCTGGGTGTTGATTACTACCGCAAGTTCCGAGAGCGCGAGCTGCGCGCCGCCGAGCTGGAACGGAGCCTCGCCGAAGCCAAGCTCATGGCCCTCCAGATGCAGCTTAACCCCCATTTCCTCTTCAACACGCTCCATACCATCTCCGCGCTCATGCACAAAAACGTCGATGCCGCCGACCGCATGATCGCCCGACTGAGCGAGTTGCTTCGGTTGGCCCTCGAGAACACTGACGCCAACGAGGTGCCTCTGCGCGAAGAGCTGGATTTCCTGGGTCGCTACCTGGAGATCGAGCAGGTCCGCTTCGGCGACCGGCTCCGCAGCGAGCAATCCCGGCCACGCCAGCACGGCGACCAGGCATGCCAGCCCACCGCGACCCAGCAGTGACCTGCCGGGACGCGCGCCGCATCCGGCCGCGAAAATTCGCGCCCTCAGTGGTGATGGCCGCCGGCGCCGTGCACGTGGCCGTGCGCCAGCTCCTCGGCCGTCGCCGCGCGCACGTCCAGCACCTCGACCGCGAAATGCAGCGTCTGGCCGGCCAGCGGGTGGTTGGCGTCGATGACCACACCGTCCTCGTTGACCTCCGCCACGCGCACCGCCATGCGCCCACCGTGTTCGTCGCTGGCATGAAACTGCATGCCCGGCTCGATGTCGATGTCGGCCGGAAAGCGATCGCGCGGCACTACCTGCACGCGTGCGGGACTGTGCTCGCCGTAGGCATCGGCCGGGGCGATGGTCAGGTCCAGCGTGTCGCCGGCGCCGCGCCCGGTCAGCGCTTTTTCCAGGCCCGGAATCACCGAGTGGCGGCCGTGCACAAAGGCAAACGGATCGGCTGCGGTGGCACTGTCCAGCTCCTCGCCGGCGTCGTCGCGCAGGGTGTAAGCGAGGGTCACGACACAGTCGTCGGCTATGCGCATGGCGCGGCTCCGGTAAAAAGCGGGCCGCCAGTTTAGCAGTTGGCGCTTGCCCGCTTGCCGGGCGGGCGACCGCGCTTGCGGCACGCACGCCGGCCTGCTGGCGCCCGGACCGATGCGGCATGGTCGCGGGCGTGGCCCGCTCTACAATCGCGCCATGAACAACGCCGATTTCGTTGCCCGCGATCTGGCCGTGCTGTGGCATCCGTGCACGCAGATGCAGGATCACGAGTGGCTGCCGCTGGTGCCGATCCGCCGCGGCGCCGGGGTGTGGCTGGAGGACTTCGACGGCCGGCGCTACCTGGACGCCATCAGCTCGTGGTGGGTGAACCTGTTCGGGCATGCCAATCCGCATATTTCGGGCGCCGTCGCCAGACAGGCGGGGCTGCTCGAACACGTCATCTTCGGCGGCTTTTCGCACGAACCGGCACTGCTGCTGGCCGAGCGGCTGGTGGCGCTGACGCCACCGTCGCTGGCGCGCTGTTTTTTTGCCGACAACGGCTCCTCGGCGGTGGAGGTGGCGCTCAAGATGAGCTACCACTACTGGCGCAACTGCGGCGTTGTCGGCAAATCCCGTGTCATCAACCTGAGCGGTGCCTACCACGGTGAGACGCTGGGCGCGCTCGGTGTGGGCGACGTCGGCCTGTATCGAGATGCCTATGCCGAGCTGCTGCGCGCGCCGATCACCGCGCCCTCGCCGGATGCCTACGAGCGCGAGCCCGGCGAGAGCTGGGCCGATGTGGCGCGCCGGCGCTTGGGCGACATGCAGGCGCCGCGCGAACGCCACGCGCACGAGGTCTGCGCGGTCATCGTCGAGCCGCTGGTGCAGTGCGCCGGCGGCATGCGCATGCACGACCCGGCGTACCTGACCGGCTTGCGGGCGCTGTGCGACCGCTACCGGGTGCACCTGATCGCCGACGAGATCGCGGTCGGCTTCGGGCGCACCGGCACGCTGTTCGCCTGCGAGCAGGCCGGCATTGCGCCGGATTTTCTGTGCCTGTCCAAGGGCCTGACTGGCGGCTATCTGCCGCTGGCGGCGGTGCTGACCACAGACACCGTGTATCAGGCCTTCTACGCCGACTACGCCAGCCAGCGCGCGTTCCTGCACTCGCACAGTTACAGCGGCAATCCGCTCGGCTGCGCGGCCGCGCTGGCCACGCTGGACATCTTCGCCAGCGAACCGGTGCTCGAGCGCAACCGCACGCTGGCGGCGGCCATGGCGCGCGAGACGGCGCATCTGGTGGACCACCCCCACGTCGCCGACGTGCGCCAGACCGGCATGATCCTGGCCATCGAACTGGTGCAGGACAAAACCCGCCGCACGCCCTATCCGTGGCAGGAACGCCGCGGCCTGCGCGTCTATCAGCACGGGCTGAGCGAGGGCGTGCTGCTGCGTCCGCTCGGCAACGTCGTCTACTTCATGCCGCCGTATGTCATCAGCGAGGACGAAATCGCCCTGCTGACACGGGTGGCCTGCGCCGGCATCGATCTTGCGGTTCGGTAATGGCCGACTGCATGCGGCCACCGCAAACCGGCATTCC
>ORMF011231163.1_pt1 | contig 13112 bp, 17 predicted proteins | sample 1779871 | NCBI WGS metagenome assembly ORMF01 (sample SAMEA104232316, study PRJEB22302) | groundwater metagenome | biome: forest; feature: aquifer; material: groundwater | place: USA | collected 2011-08-07 | depth 5.4 m | reverse complement strand
TCGGCAATAAGGGTATTTCCGATATAGGCGCCTACATTGAAATTTTTTGCGTGATCCGGCCCAACTTCGGAGAGGACTCGATAGCTCGGAGTGATTTGAAATTTCTCTTGCACCAATTCCTGAAAATGGCTTTTTGCGTCCACGTAGAGGCCGTACTCGATAATATCTGACAATTTTGAAAGCACCTCGCGAGTAATAAATCCGCGTACCGGCTCGATCCCTTGATCAAGAAACATCGCCCCGATTACGGCTTCGATTGCGTTTGCAAGAATAATTTGGCGCGCTTTAGAATTTGTATCTTTTGTTTCCCCGCGCGACATGAACAGGAAATCCTCAAGCTCAAGACCTTTCGCGATCTCCGCAAGAATTTTTGCGTTTACAAGCGCCGCGCGCCAAGTCGTAAGCTCTCCCTCGGGGTTTGGAAATTCGTTATAGAGATACTCGGTAACGACAAGTTCAAGTACCGCATCGCCCAAGAATTCCAGGCGCTCGTTGTGCGGAAGATGAAAACTCGGATTTTCGTTTAAATAGGAGCGGTGTACGAGCGACTGTTTTAGGAGATCCTGGTTTTTGAAAGTAACTTTAAGGATGTGTTCAAGTTGAGACCATTCACGCATACGCGCTTCGCGCGACAACTGACAATTAACAATTGACAACTGACCAATTGGTCAAATGTCAGGTGTCAGATGTCAAGTGTCAACAAATTATTTCTTATTTTCTTCTTTCTTTTTATCAACTTCTTTAATCTCGCCCGAGGCAAGCATGTCGCGATAGATGGCGCCAAGCACCCCGTTTACAAACTTTCCGGAAGATTCTCCGCCAAAGGATTTTGCAAGCTCGATTGCTTCATTGATTGCAACGCGCGCCGGGATGTCGGTTGAGTGCTTGAGCTCATATATGCCAAGGCGCAGGACATTGCGGTCAACAATAGTAATCTGCTCGATAGGCCACTGCGGGGCGTATTTTGTAATGATCCCGTTGATCTCCTCGATGTTTGCAAGAATACCGTTTACGGTATTCTCTACAAATTGCACATCATCAAACTCGGGGCCGAATTCCTTGAGATTATGCTCAAGGGATTTTTGAAGCTCATCAACATCTTTACCGCGAAAATCCCACTGGTAAAGAGATTGCATGATAATCGTGCGACCGAGGTGTCGATTGGCCATATGTTTCTCGCGGAATTCGAACGGATGAAAAGCGGATGAACACGGATCCGATCATTTCCGCTTGTTATCCGCTCATCGTCCGCGAGGTTATTTCTTTTTCCTTTTCACTGCCATTTTTACAACCTGTCGTCCTTTGTAGTACCCGCAGTGAGGACAAACGTGGTGCGGCAAAATTGCCTTGCTGCAATGAGCGCACTTTGTAGTCGTAATCGGATCCAACGCAAAATGCGCGGCGCGGCGGCGTTTATGTGATGATGTTCTTCGATGGCCTGGTAGTCCCATAGAATCGTGTGTTAATGTCTAATATTCCATTATCCTATCACCTATTGACAATTATGTCAAAATGGTAATGTCTTCGCCTAGTTTAATACTTGAAAATTTCGCTTCAGAAAATCGTGATCAAACGAAAAAGAAGATGGTATATGTTCAGACTCAATGAGCGCAAAGCTCATCGTATCAACAAATCCCACATCTTTTTTTGACTCTTCCCTCCATAAATTCCAGGCATGTTCAAAAGAAAGCGCGGAAGGATGAATAATCTGGATGCCGCCTTTCATAACCCGCTCGCCAAACTCAACGGCAAGAGTTTTACTAAACCGCATACTCAATACGGTAAGTACTTCGGCGATAATCATACTTGAGGTTACCAGTTCTGCTTTTTCTAACTCAAGACGCGCGGCAATTTCTGCCGCGCGCTTATGATTTGAATCGTCTACTACCAAGAGCGCGATAAATGCGCTGGCGTCCACAAACACGCTCATATCTAGTTAGGAAGATTTATCGCCGTACAGAATTTGTTTATAAGTGGTAGAGAGATTTTTAGGTCCTTGGAAATGCGGTGCTAGCGCGAGAAGGTCGTGCAACAAACGGGTATCCATTGCGCCCAATCCCTGCTTCTTGCCTTCAAGCAGCATCTGTATCATGTCCGCAACTTCAAGCTGATGATGTTTTGCCTCATCTTTAAGTCGCTCATAAAGCGGTTTAGGGATAGTAACTTGAGCATCTTGCATATATCATTATCCTATCACCTATTGACAATTATGTCAAAACGGGGTATGATTTGAGGTATTCTGAAAATAAGGGGTTTCCATGCAAGCGGGTGAAAAAGCGCGCCCTTTTGCATGGGGAGATCCTTTTCTCAACGGCTACGAACAAGCTGCGTCCGAACCCCAGCGGACAATGCTTAGAGGTGCATAATGCTTCGTCTCCTTTTCGCTTTCGCGATCCTGATCGCCACCGCCTGCGCTCACACGTCCCCGCCGACCACGGCGGCCGTCGCTCCGCAGGTCCGCACCACTCCGCCCGGGCAGTACTTCCACAGCCTGATCGACATGCGCAAGAATCCCAACGCGCCCGATCGCAGCCACTTCTACGTGGACAACAGTGGGACGGTCTACCAGTGTCCGGTGGTCGCCGCGTGTTACCAGAAGCTGGAGAAGCCCAGCCCGCGGAAAGCAGAGCGCTGCGTCGACTACAGCCGTTGCGGCTTGGTCGAGGAGTCGTCGCATCTGTTGAATATCCCCATCAATATGGACTGTGCCTTGAGGGTCCAGGCCCGCACGGACAAGATGTGCGAGCAAGGACAAGAGGCGTGCGATCGCGCGGAAGTGTGGAACCGGCACGCCCTTGGCGAATGCGGCTCGCGCGGCACGTTCGACCCGAACTGGCAGCCTGCGCCATCCGCCTCGCCCGCCAGCTCGTGCGGCACTTCCTGCGCTACCTCTCCCTGATCTGTACCAAGGTCGGAGCGACTACACATCGCTTCGGGTGGCCTTGTAAAACCCTCCACCCCCGTTTTTGAGAGCATGATGCAAATCGTGCTTTGAAAAATGGGCTCAATACAAAATGCGTCAACCACCTCGAATTTCTTCTCCTTTAGGTAAAGCGGGCGGGGAAGGGTTAGGAGTAAATGTCCCTGTGCCGACCTTAGCGGATTACCAAATCCCTTAAGGCCGGCTCACGTATCTTTTGTCCAATACTGGAGGAGGAATCGTGGAACAATATACCAACGTGGTTGTGCTCCGCACATGGTCGGGGGAGCTCGTCATCCGGCCGAGGAAAGACGGAGAGGTCTACCCCAGCCATCGGCCCGTCCGCATCGTGCTCGACAGCATCGCGCAAGGCAGCACCATCCATCTGGTACAAGGGGGTTCTCCTGTTGGGTTGAAGATTGAGCATCACTTCGAGCCGGAGAACAATTGGAGGAAGTGCCCGTGCTGTAAGACGAAGGAGTGGGCCGCGTGGAGACCGGTTCAGTCCTGCTACCGCGAAGTCGCGCGGGATGGTTCGTGGAGCGGTGAGCACCACTCTGTCACGTGGTACATCGTCTGTATCCACTGCGCGAGCTTCATCACCGCCCATCACGGCAGCCCGTACTCGGATTCGACGAATGAGTACGTCTACGACCCCGCCGACGACAAGCCGATGCGGTGGGCTATCGCCCGTAAGTGATGTTCTGACGGGTATCGCGAATCTATTCGTTCTTCCGGCTCCCGGGGGTAGCCCGACACGCACTCTACATGCGTTGTCCAAACCCCCACCACTTTCTGAGAACATCGCGGTTACCCGACTGAAATTTCTGCGGAGCAGAAATTTGGGCGGGGTGTTTTGAAAAAGTGGACAAGAATCTTTATTTATGATAAGATGATTAAATCATTCATAACTTAACTATAACTATATGTCAGAACGAAGTGAGGAATTTCGAAGTATAGATAAAGTACTTGCTGCCGCACAGCAAGATTTTCAAGTTGATCTTAATGATCGTGGGGCTGTTATGGCAAAGAGTCTTGAGTTGAATGCCGCTGCTCGAAAGGCAGGAAAAAGCGATCATTCAAAAGAGGAGCGCTTGGCAGATCTCTTAGCTACATATGACCGGATGAGTGGAAAAAGTCAGGATTTGAGAAAAGCGGCATAGGCAAATTTGTACAAACAGAATACAAAACCCCGCCCCGCAATACTGCGGGGCGGGGTTTAAGTTTTTAATTTTTTATTCACGCGTTACACAAACGTAACATTTGCAACCCTGTCATTTTCTTCTTTAAACCTCATCACCCGTACCCCTTGGGTTGCCCGTCCTTGGATTGAGATCGTGCGGAACGGGGTGCGGAGTACCTGTCCTTTTTTGGAGATTACGATAAGGTCGCGCTCGTCTTTTGCGTTTGAGATAAATGCGCCGACAATTTCCCCGGTTTTCGGAGTTACTTTTGCGGTTTTTACTCCGGAGCCGCCGCGGCGTTGCACTTTATAGGATTTTACTTCGGTTCGCTTTCCAAAACCGTTTTCCATAAGCACGAATAATTCCATCAAACCCTTCTCAACAAGTTTCGGATCAAGCACATCCATTCCCACAACTCGATCTTTTCCTTTTAGTCGCATGCCTCGTACGCCTGCGGCAACTCGTCCCATCGCACGCACGTCGGCTTCTTTGAATCGCACGGACTGCCCCATGCCCGTAATCATCATGAGTTCGTCTTTTCCGGTTGAGGGTTTTACCCACTCAAGATTGTCTTCGGGTTTTAGTTTGATCGCGATAAGGCCGCTTCTGCGCACGTCTTCAAACGCGCCAATGTCTACCTTTTTAATGAGCCCTTTGTTGGTTGCCATGACAAGGAATTTAAAGTCGCCGAGCTCTTTCAAAGACAAGACCGCGGAAACCCGTTCGCCCGGGGCAAGTTCCAGGAAGTTTACCACAGCTTGGCCTTTTGCCGTGCGCGATGCCGGCGGAATTTCATACGCCTTGAGTTTGAATACGCGGCCGCGGCTGGTAAAGAAGAGCAAGGAAACGTGCGTGGTGGTTGTAAACAAGTGCTCAACCACATCTTGCTCCTTCGTAGTCACTCCAATCACGCCTTTGCCCCCGCGCCCTTGTTGTTTAAAGGTCTCGGGAGGAAGGCGCTTAATATATCCGTCCGCGGTAATCATGACGATTGTCGACTCGTCAGGAATTAAGTCTTCGGCGCGGAATTCTTTTACCGCGTGTCCTACAATTTCGGTGCGGCGCGGGTTGTTATATTGTTTTGAAATTTCTTCGGTTTCGGTTTTGATAATGCTTAAAATTCTTTTTGGCGATGCAAGAATCGCTTCAAGCTCTTTGATAAGCGCTTGTTTTTCTTTAAGCTCGGTTTCAACTTTCATGCGCTCAAGATTGGCAAGTTGTTGCAGGCGCATTTCCAAAATGGCAATCGTCTGCACTTCGGAAAGTTTGAATTTTTTAATAAGGTTTACTTTCGCCTCGTCGCGATCCTCAGATTTTTTAATGATCGCAATAACCTCGTCAATATGGAGGATGGCGATTTTAAGCCCTTCAAGGATGTGCGCACGATCTTTTGCGCGCGTAAGATCAAACGCCGTGCGGCGGCGCACCATTTCTTGACGATGCTTAAGATATTCCTCAAGAATCGTTTTGAGATTTAAGACGCGCGGCTGTATTCCGTCAACGAGGGCAAGCATGTTTACGTGAAACGAAGTCTGCAGCGAAGTTGAATCAAAGAGTTGGTTCAGAACTTTTTTAGGGTAGGCATCTTTTTTTAGCTCAACCACGACGCGCACCCCGTCTTTGTTCGATTCATCGCGCAAATCTCGGATGCCCTCCAGCTTTTTGTCGCGCACAAGATCGGCAATGTGGGCTACAAGATCTGCTTTATTAACACCATACGGCATTTCGGTAATGATAATCCTAGAAACATCTACGATTTCGGCGCGCGCGCGCATGACAATTGAGCCGCGACCGGTTGCGTACGCTTGTTTAATGTCCTCTTTGTTATAAATAAGTCCGCCGGTAGGAAAATCAGGGCCCGGGATAAACTTGATAAGATCTTCAACCGTGCAATCGGGATTTTCAATCAAGTGCATGATGCCCGCGCATATCTCGCCCAAGTTATGCGGCGGGATATTGGTTGCCATACCGACCGCGATTCCCATTGAGCCGTTTAAAAGCAGGTTGGGAAGTTTTGAAGGAAGAACACGCGGCTCTTTTTGAGATCCGTCGTAGTTTGGAGAAAATTCCACGGTATCTTTTTCAATATCAAGAAGAAGACCATCGGCGATCGCGGCGAGTTTTGCTTCGGTATAGCGCATGGCTGCGGCCGAGTCGCCGTCCATTGAGCCGAAGTTTCCTTGGCCGGTGATCAAAGGATAGCGCAAAGAGAAATCCTGGGCCATGCGAACGAGAGAATCATAGATCGCGATATCTCCGTGCGGATGATATTTGGCCATGACTTCACCGACCACGAAGGCGGATTTTTTTTGTTTTGCGGTGTGTTTGAGGCCGAGCGTCCACATCGCATACAGAATGCGGCGATGAACCGGTTTTAGTCCGTCGCGTACGTCCGGAAGCGCGCGCGCGACAATGACCGACATTGCATAATCAAGATACGACTCCTGCATCTCATCAACGATCGGTCGCAGTTCGATTCTCCCTAAATTTTTTTGTTGTTCGTTGGGCATACCCGCCTAAATTTTCCCGCTTCTGCCGAAGGCAGCAAACGAGGCGTTAATTATGTTCACTGTGGTTTGTAGTAAGAAGTTATGATGCATATGAAATTGGTCATTGTATGCGGGAAAACTTAGGCGGGCATACTCCATTATTTTTGCAAGCTGGTAAATGATTGGGTAACGTTACTCCATGCCTGACCAAGACTGTTTGTCGCGCTTCCAAAGAGCGAGAACGCGGAAGGGTGATTCTGCCGGTTGTATGCCAGAATGGTTGGCAAGTTCGTAAGCCAAAGGGTAAATACTACAAGCGCAATACATACTGCGCCTACCAAGGCGAGCTGTTTACGCGCTCTGGCGGTTTTTTCTTCCTCGTTCATAACTTCGTCGCAATGCGGATGACGCGGATTACGCACGCTGATCTGCAGATACTATGGATTACTCACGCCTATACAAATCCGTAGATCCGCATGTGATCCGTAGATCGGCATTACATTAACTTTTTTCAAGCACTACGACTCTGGTTTCGTCTGCCGGCAGATCTTTGCGCGCGATTTTCAACTTTGGCATAGTTTCCGATTTTGCTCCGACCATTTTCAAAAATGGCGTCACATCATCCGCTTTTGTTTTCAATCCTTCAACTTTGAATTGCATCGGAATCACAAGACGGGGCTCGAGCTCGGAGACAAGAGAGTTTCCCGCTTTCGCATCAAGCGTGTCATGTCCTCCAACCGGTACAAACAGAATGTCCAAATTTTCAAGCGCTTGGAGTTCGGTTTCGGAAGGAGTTTTTAAGAGTGGGCCGGGGTGAACCAAAACAATATTTTCCGCCTCAATGCGGAACAGGTGCGCGCTCGTACCCGCCTCCGGCAGCATTGGAATCGCGTAGACGAACACACCCTTTGCCTCATATTCGCCCGGGCCGCTTATGATGAACGGTCTTTTCCCGTCCCTAGTTTCAACCGGATGCGCAAGCGTAGGTCCTTGTTGCAGTACGATGTCGGCGGTAAGCGCGCGCGGGAGTTTCAGCCCTGTTTTTTCCGTATCAAAAGGATAGGTAACGATCGTCACTTCTTCGTCTCCTGATTTTGCTTCAATCTTGAAGCACGATTGTCCAAGCCAAGTAATTTGCATATCGAATTCTCAGTTATTGGTTTGCAGCAATATCTTCCCGAGGCAGCGCCAAATAGTCCATTAGTATACTACTTTTTCAATGGAAGTGCAAGGGCGGAGATGCTGTGGTAGTCGTGGCCCATATCGCGTCGCCACGCTGCCAATTTTTTGACTGGATTCTTCTTTATTTTCTTGTGCGGTTTGCACAGGCCGCAGGACGAGGAAGCATTGCGTCTCATATATTCGAGGGATGATGAAATTCCGCCTTTTGTTCTGATAATATCGCGATTGTTCCATTGCCTAATTTTTTTAAAATTTTTGATTTAAGAAATGCCAAGAGATAAGGAATTACGACAGTAGAGCGTTGATTGTAAAAACGGAGTAAGATAACCCGAATTGCACGGTGTTGAAGAAAATCTTTGTCATGGGTGAGGATAACGCACTGCTGTGCGTGTGCAATGCGGATGAGGGCCGCATCGGTTTTCCCTTGCCATTCTTCTTCCTTCACATCCAAAACATCATGCCCTGCATTGCGCAGGGCAGAAACAATTTCGGGTGAAATATTCTCATCTGCGAGAAAGCGCATATGGTTTAGCGCGCACTGGTGACGAGTTCCAGCGGCACTACTTCCTCGCGGGATACTGCATGTTTGGCAAATGCAATCGTTGCTTCGAGATTTGCTTTTGTGAGGTGTTTGTATTGTTTAAGGATTTCGTCAAACGACATGCCGGAACGCACCAGCTCAAGAATAAACTCAACAGAAACGCGAGTGCCGTTAATAACGGGTTTACCGCCTAAAATTTTTGGATCACACACAATATGTTTTGATAAAAAGAGGGGTGGCATATATTGAAATAACGATAGTGTTTTTACACTATCAGTATACCATAACTGAGAGTTTGGTCAAGTGCCAAGTGCGCCACGAATCCACAAGTAAAACAAAGCCCCGCGGGTGCGCAGGGCGAGCCGTTTTACGACCCGGCTCAGGTCGAGAAGGAACATTACGAATGAGGCGGTGGGCGGTAAGGATCGCCATCGAAAGGTACGGTGAAGATAATCTTAATGCGTTGGGGGTTCTCGTTTGGGAAGAAGATTATGAGCCACCTGTTGAAGTTAATATGGCTCGCCATATTTCCACCCTCCCACACGCATTCTTCTTCGCGCTTTCCACAAAGTGCGGTATGGCAGGCGAGGATCACATCGTACTGCAGAACGATCGCACCCGTGCGCATCGGGGATCTTTCTACTGGGTATTTCGCAAGATGCTGCTGCATCTCCTTGAAGAGGGCAGGATCATCCAGTTCCGTGATTGCGCCATGGAACGATCGCGTGAAGCGCGCGGTGCCGTGGAGTATCAAACGAACAAGCAGATCAAGCGCCATCACTTTTCTCCTCCGCTCTTTTTCGGTGTTTTGTGTGTTTTCTACTCCGGTTCTTCTGCCACTGCTCTTGCCGTCAGTGCCCAGTGGTTTTCTGACTGCATGCCCGTCCACACACAGCTCATGGCGTGCCAATACGCCGCAAGATAGGTAGGGTAACGCTCGAGGGCTTTGAGCCATTGGGTGGTCGTTATGCGCAAGACGCTTGTGTCGGCGGGATCGAGCACGCGGATGCGAGCAATGGCCATCAGTGCCCCCTCCACGACCTCCACAAGGTTATCGATGAGCAGGAAAAGGATATTCTGACCACGGATTTTCATGGGTTCTGGTTCTACTGGCATGACCATCCTTACGCATTTCCAAACCGCCTGGAAGCTTTCAAGCACATCCCGCAACTCGTCCAGTGCGGCTGCGTAGTCAGTCGGGGTGGTTGTTGCCGCTTCCTTGATCCTTTTGAGTTGGTCGGTCATGTACCCGGTCAATTGATGTACCGCATGGTGGATGTTGCTGGGGCTCTCCAGAAAATCCCCCATAAAGAAGACCGGCTTGGTATGCATCTTGACCTCCTTGAGCGTTTAGGAACGTACGCGGGTATATTCCCAGCGTAACAACATAGGATACTATAAAAGTTTATGAATGTCAATCGTTTCCGATCGATCTCATTACAAATCACCGCCATAAGGTGATTAATTTGACATATTTAAAGCAAAATGCTATACTGTAGTTGTAGTCGGAAATTGCCGACAAAATGGCAAAATATGCACATCGAAAGAGTATTGGAAGAGCTTGGACTGCATGAAAAACGCGGCAAGGTGTATCTTGCCTGCCTTGAGTTAGGTACGGCGTCTGTTCAGGAAATAGCCAAAAAAGCCGAGATAAAACGCACTACGGCGTACGAAATTCTTGAAGGATTGCTGAAAGAGGGGCTAGTGAGCACCACTGCAAAGGGACGCACGCGAATCTATGTGGCGGAGCGGCCGGCCAAGCTTTTGCGGAATCTCCGCGAGCGGCAGAAAAAACTCGAAGCGGCCTTGCCGGAGTTGGAATCGCTCTATAATGTAAAAGCAACCAAACCACGGGTGCGATTTTACGAGGGCATGGAAGGAATCAAGGCCGTCTACGAAGATACACTAACGGCCCGCAACAAAAAGGTGCAGGCCATTTTATCGGTGCAAGATGTGTTTCAAATTCCGGGGCGCCGTTATATGGAGGATTATGTGCAACAGAGAATCGAGGCCGGTGTACGCTTGCAGGTGATCCGTTCAGAAACTAAAGAGATCGCCACGGTCTGGCCTTCCTCGACCCGCGAGTTGCGCGAATTGCGCTTGGCGCCGCGCGGGATGGAGTTTGCCATGACCATGTATTTTTATGACAACAAAGTATTGCTTCTCAGTACGAAGAAAGAAAATTTTGGGATGATTATTGAATCAGAGGATTTTTACAATGTACAAAAACAATTTTTTGATACGCTTTGGGATTTAAGTCGTACCACGCCACGGAAGGAGTAAAAATGAAAAGCGACCCCACCGCGGTGGGGTCGCTTTGTGGTGTGTTCCGTGTTACTGTACCGCTGGCCGGAAGACCTCAAGTTCTTTGAGCTCGCCGCCGGTTACTTGCTTTACGCTGTAGGGAAGTCCTACCGGATCGCCATTTGCATCAAAGGTAAGGGTTCCAAGCGCATGTTTCCAATCTTTGAGCCCGTAGAAGTAATCGCGGATTTTTTCGCTATCCATGCCGCCGGTTTTTTCAACCGCCTCTTTCAAGAGGAAGAATTGGCTGTACATGTTGGACATGAATTGCGGAAACGGAGCATCCTCGTTGTACTTGGTTTTATAATTCGTAAGCATTGCTGAAGCAAGCTCTCCTTTTTCATCAAACCATCCCTCAATGCCCGTAAGTCCTTCCATCTCGGTTTTATTTTCCGCAACCGCATTTCGTCCGATAAGCACCTCTGCGGTAAGCCGTTTTGCGTCTACCCCGTTGGCGCTCAGCTGTTTAAGAAGGAGGACTCCGGAGGCCTGGCTTTGAGGCAGAAGATATACCACATCAGGAGCGCCGGTTTTTACCTTCAAAATTTGAGATCGAAAGTCGGTGTCCCCGCTGTTGTAGGTTTCGTCCGCTACGACGGCGCCACCAAGTTCAGCAAATTTTGTGGTAAAGATCTTGCGGAGACCTTGGGCATAATCCGTGGTCTGAGAAATAACCGCGGCTTTTTTCGCGCCCATTTTTGTATATGCGTATTCCGCGGCAACCGATCCTGCGGCTGCGTCGGAAGGTGCGGTGCGGAAAATAAAGTCGCCGGCACCCGTTATATCAGGACTTGTGGCCGAGGGCGAAACAACCAGCACTTTTGCGGCCTCAGCAAGCGGAGCCATCGCAAGCGTCTCAGATGAACACACGCCGCCAAAGATTACTTTGACTTGATCAACATTAATAAGTTTTTGTCCTGCCGCAGTTCCTTCTTTTGCATCACATTTCCCGTCTTCCCAAACGACCTCAATGGGTGCTCCGGCAATACCGCCTGCGTTGTTTATTTCCTCAACCGCAAGCTCGCCTGCGCGGCGGACAGGAATTCCGTAGGATGCTCCGTCTCCGGTAAGCGGTACTACTACCCCGAGTTTTACCGGGCCGGCACTACTCGATGAGCCGGTTGGGCTTCCTGAGGGCGTTCTTGAAAGCGCCACTACGACAATAATTATTGCGAGGACCACGATTCCCCAAAACACTTTAACTCCTTTGGTCATATGAGTTTCGTATTAAAAGTATTAAACCTAGCAGGATTAGTATATCAGCTAGGTTGATTGTGGCAATGCCCAAGATATTCACATAGTCAATAACCCCGCCGTAGGCAAAACGGTCGAACACGTTGGATGCGCCGCCAAGAATTATAGATATTAGGGGCCAGCAGAGGGAATTTCCAAATCCCAAATCCCAAATCCCAAACAAATTCAAAATTCGAAACTTCAAACCAGTTGGAATTTGTGATTTAGGGCTTGTGATTTCCTTGTAATTTGGTGCTTGTGGTTTGGAATTTATCAAAAGGACAAGGATGAGAATGATAAGTACCGCAAGCGCGAGCCATGGGATAAAGCGCCAGGCAGGGAAGAAAAACAAAGACGGGTTAAGGAAATATCCAAAATCAATGCCGGGGAGAATTGAAATAACCTTTCCGGGCGGAAGGTTGTATGCGTACCATTTCGTGATGCGATCGAGAGCGAAGATCGCTAGATAAAAAAAATTCCAATTTCCAATTTTCAATTTACAATAAATGTTACAACAAGTCATTGCCGCATTCATTGAAAATTGGAAATTAAAAATTGAAAATTTCGACCCGCGACTTATTCCGTCAACTGTTTTTTGCAGGTAATGCACGACAAAGAAGTCGGGCGCGCAACCAAACGGCGTTCGTCAATCGGTTGCTTACAGTATTTGCAGGTTCCGTAGGTACCTTTTTTAACACTCTCAAGCGCTTTGTTCACGTCGCGAAGCGCTGACTCAAGCGTGCGTTCAAGCGTAAGATTGTCGCTGTATTCGGCAACTTCGGTTGCATTGTCCTCTTCTTTATCACCGTATTGAGGAAACACCGCTTTATAATCTTCAGGATTGTGTACGTTTTTTGAAGTAAATTGCGCAAGCTGTTTTTCAAGCTTTTCTTTTTCTCCGAGCAAATCTTTTCCTATTCTTTTGATAGTGGCAGCATTCATAGACGTGGTAGTTATTGGTATGCGACAGCTTGGTTTCATTGGGCCAAGTATTATGTGAAGTATACCCTCGAGGAGTCGTTGTGTCAAGGTGGGGATGTGGTTTAGGAATAGTACGGCCCGCCTCTCCCGCCGACGGGCATGCCTCCGTCCCGTTGCGGCGGGACTTCGGGTCTGGGGCACCCGCATGCTCGGCGGGCGTTTACTCCTAGTGAAATTTCCTTCGCGCGGCTTGGAAATTTCAAGCGAGTAAACGAAAACCGGGGCGCTTTCGCGCCCCGGTCAAGTTTGCCCTATAAAGTGGCAGAATTGATGTAACC
>ORMF010400878.1_pt1 | contig 13113 bp, 12 predicted proteins | sample 1779871 | NCBI WGS metagenome assembly ORMF01 (sample SAMEA104232316, study PRJEB22302) | groundwater metagenome | biome: forest; feature: aquifer; material: groundwater | place: USA | collected 2011-08-07 | depth 5.4 m | reverse complement strand
CCGCCGCCCAGCTCGACGGCCGCCAGCCCCTCGCCAAGCCCCACGCGGATGTCGCCCGCGGCGTGAGCCGGAGCGGGAAGGGCGAAGACGACTGCGAAGGCTAGCGCCGGGAGAAGAGCCAGAGGAGCAAGGACAGCACGACGGAGAGAAGGATGGAGGTGCCGAGCGGGAAGTAGAACCGCCAGTTCTCTCGCTCGATGGAGATGTCGCCCGGCAGCCGTCCGAGCCATGGCACCTTTCCGGCGGAGTTACCCGCCAACAGCAGGATTCCACCCAGAACTACCATCACGAGCCCCAAAACCAGAAGAATTTTCCCCAGATCGGCCACGGCGGCACGCGCTAGAGCGGCAGCTGCCCCTGGCCGCCCGGCGTGGTGGGGGCGCTGATCCCGAGATGGACGTAGGCCGGGAGCGTCGCCTTGCGGCCGGTGGGCGTACGGATGAGGAAGCCGATCTTGAGCAGGAAGGGCTCGACCACTTCGGCCAAGGTCTCGGCCTCGTCATTGATGGTCGCCGCGATGGCCTCGAGTCCGACGGGGCCGCCACCGTACTGCTCGATGATGGCGCCGAGGAAGCGACGGTCGAGCCTGTCGAGGCCGGCCGAGTCGACGCCCTCGCGGTCGAGCGCGTCGACGGCCCCCGCGGCCGTCACCACGCCGCTGCCCTTGACCTGGACGTAGTCTCGCACCCGGCGCAGGAGCCGGTTGGCGATGCGCGGCGTCCCGCGCGAGCGCTTCGCGATGGCGGTGGCGCCCTCGGGCTCGACGTTGGCGCCCAGGATGGAGGCCGAGCGGGCGACGATCGTCTGGAGCTCTTCCAGCGAGTAGAAGTCGAGGTGGTGGAAGATGCCGAAGCGCTCGCGGAGCGGCGAGGAGAGCATCCCCGGCCGCGTGGTCGCACCCACCATGGTGAAGGGGCGGAGCGGGATGCGCATGGTGCGGGCGTTGAGGCCCTTGTCCATGATGAAGTTGACCGTGAAGTCCTCCATGGCCGGGTAGAGCAGCTCCTCAACCCCCCGCGGCAGCCGGTGGATCTCGTCCAAGAAGAGGACGTCGCGCTCGTTGATATTGGTCAGGATGCCCATGAGGTCGCCGCCGCGCTCGAGCGACGGCCCCGCCGTGGTGACCATGACGGCGCCCATCTCGTTGGCGAGAATGGTCGCGAGCGTCGTCTTGCCGAGGCCGGGCGGCCCCGAGAGCAGCACGTGGTCGAGCGGCTCCCCCCGCCGGGGCGCCCCCCCCACCGCCACCCCCCGGCTCTCGACGGTGGCGCGCTCACCCCCGTACCCGTCGAGCCGCTGGGGGCGCAGCTGGCGCTCGATCTGCGTCTCCTCCGGCAGAGCCATGCGGCTCATCACCCGCGCCTCGTCGGTCACGGCTTGGCTCCGCGGTAGATCTCGTCGAAGAGCTCTTCGGGCGTGGTGATGCGCGGGTTGCGGCCGAGGGCCGTCGAGATCAGCTGGGCGGCCTCGCTGGGCCGGTGGCCGAGCTGCTTGGTCAGGATCTCGAAGACGGCGCCGCGCAGCCCGTCCTCGTCCATGCCGGTCGGCACAGGCCGGGCGGCCCCGCCGTCCGTGGGCGCTCCTGGGGGTGCGCCCGGCTGAGAGAGGGCGAACTTCGCGACCTTCGAGGACAGCTGCGCCACGATATTCTTGGCCTTCTGGGGTCCGATGCCCGGCAGTCGCCTCAGGTACGCCTCGTCCTGGCGCGCGATGGCGGCAGCGATCTCGGCGACGGGAGCGGCCAGCGACCGGGCGGCCACGAGAGGCCCCACGTCCTTGACCGTGATGAGCTTCTCGAAGAACTCCTTGTCGAGCCCCGAAAGGAAGCCGATCAGCACCGGCGAGGGCTGGTTCTGCGTCGCGTGGTAGTGGATCTCGAGCGTCACCTCCGCTGCTCCATCGCCGTCGCTCGCCATCGCGCCCGCGAGGGCGCGCTGGACCACCGGCGGCAGCACCACCTCGTAGCCCACCCCGGCGGCCTCGATCACGACGCGATCCTCGTGCTTGCGCCGCAATCTCCCACGAATCAGCGCGATCATTTGGTAACGGGGGCCTCGAAATGGCCCCCGTACTCCCCCCGTCGGCAGTCCTCCCGTGCGGGTCTCAGGAAATGGCCCCCGTACTCCCCCCGTCGGCGGTCCTCCCGTGCGGGTCTCATCGGACGGCTCTAGCCCGCGGGGTGATACCTGTCACGCGGGCGAGGCCCGTGACTGCGAGACCGAGGGCGTCGGCGACATGCGAGGGCCGCGGCAGGTCCTTGAGGCCCAGCAGAGTCTGGACGCCGCGCTGGACCTGCGCCTTGCCGGCCGAGCCGTTGCCCGTCACCGCGCGCTTGACCTCCGACGGCGCCAGCGCCGTGACGCCGACGCCCAGCTGGCGGGCCGCGAGATAGATGACGCCGCGGGCGTGGCCCATGAGGATGGCGGTGCGCGGGAACTTGTACTCCGTGTAGAGGTCCTCGACCACGAGGAAGGTCGGCGTGCGCGCCTCGATGATCTGGAGCACGGCGCGGTAGATGGCGTTGAGCCGGGCCTCGAGGGGCTGGGTGCTGGCGGTCGTGATCACGCCGGCATCGAGGACGGTGACGGCGCCCGGCGCGGCCTCGAGGACCCCGAAGCCCGTGGCGACGAGCCCCGGGTCCACGCCCATCACGCGCAAGCCGCTAGGCCGCGGAGATGGCGTCGAAGACCTCGTCGGGAATGTCGTAGTTGGAATAGACGGCCTGGACGTCTTCCTGCTCCTCCAGCGCCTCAATGAGCCGCAGGACGGCGGCGGCGTCCTTGCCCTCCACCCGCACGGTGGACTGGGGGACCATGGCGGCTTCCGCCTCGAGCACCGGCATCCCCTTCGCTTCGAGCGCGTGGCGCACCGTCTCCATGTCATCGGGCGTGGTGGTGATCTCGAAAACTTTTTCCACGGTCCGCATGTCCGTGGCGCCGGCCTCGAGCGCCTGCTCCAGCACCTCGTCCTCCCTGGACTTCTCGGCGTCCACCTGGATCACGCCGCGGCGGTCGAACATCCACGCGACGGAGCCCGCCACGCCCATGCGGCCGCTCTGCCTCTCGAAGATGTGCCTGATCTCGGGCCCCGTCCGGTTCTTGTTGTCTGTCAGGACCCGCACCAGCACGGCCACGCCACCCGGGCCATAGCCCTCGTACGTGATCTCCTCGTACTGCTCCCCCGGCAGCTCGCCCGTGCCCTTCTGGACGGCGCGCTTGATGTTGTCGGCGGGCATGTTCGCCGCCTTGGCCGACTCGATCGCCGTCTTGAGCCGCACGTTGCCCTTGGGGTCACCGCCGCCGTGCTTGGCCGCCACCGTGATCTCGCGGAGGATCTTGGAGAAGAGCTTTCCCCGCTGGACGTCGGCCTTGCCCTTCTTGCGCTTGATCTGGGACCACCGGGAATGACCGGACATGTCTTCACCTTCCCTCTTGGATGGATGCCTTGAGCCGCTTGACGCGCTCGAGCCTGTGCGCCCGCCGCTCCTCGGCCTCGGCCCAGCGCCGCCTCTCTCCCGGGGTCTCGGGCACGAAGCGCGGGCACGGCCGGGGCCGGAGGTCTGGGCCGAGGTGGACGAAGCTCAGGTACGCCGTGCAGGCGTGCCGGATCTCCCCTGACCAGGGCACCTCGGTCAGAACCTTGACGCCGATCTCGAGCGACGAGCTGCCGACGTGGTTCAGCGCCCCCTTGAACGTGACAACCTCGTGGGTGGAGATGGGCGCGTAGAAATCGAGCGCGTCGAGGCACGCCGTCATGACGAAGCCGCGGTTGTAGCGCATGGACAGGATGCCGCCCGCCTCGTCGATGCCCATGAGGAGCTTGCCCGGGAACATGGTGTTCCCGAAAATCGTGTCCTCCGGCAGCACCGACCGGCAGGACTCGAAAGCCCACCTGATCTCCTCGCCGCTTTCGTCACGCACCTGCGCGGCGGCCGACGCCCGGCGACCGAGGCGCCCGAGCCGGTGGCGCCGGCGCTCCTGCGCGGCGGCAACGAGCGCTTCCTCGACGGGCCCCTTGGGCACGATGGCCGTGGGCACAGGCGTGGGCTTGAGATGCTCGTCCACCTTCACGAAGACGAGGTGCGAGTTGAGCGTCATGGCCCGGCGCCCGGAGGCCAGGTTCTCGGCAAAGACCTGGACCCCCACCTCGATCGAGCAGCGTCCGACCGCCTCGACCTGAGCCCGCAGGACCGCGATCTCCCCCACCTTGACCGCGTGGAGGAAGTCGATATCGTCCATGGCGCCGAGCAGGCAGTGGCCGCGGGCCACACGCGCGGCGGCCATGTTCCCCACTGTGGCTATCCACTGCATCATGCGTCCGCCGTGGATCTGCCCCGGCGCTCCCGCGTGCTCGGGGAACACCCACTGGACCATCTCGGTGACGGTGTCATTTATCGATAGCATTGGGATCGATAGCATGGGTCAGCGCCGGGACAGGCGTAAGTCCTTCATTTATCTACCATGCGGCCCGCGCCAAGTCCAGCCGCGCGGAGGACCGCGCTACGGCGTACGGGGCGCGGGCGGTTGAGCCTGCGGCGCGGCGTCAACCCAGGCGCGATCGAGACGGTGATTGCCGCTCGGGTGCAGCCGGAAGTTGCGCACCTCGGGCCGCGCCACGGCCCAGTGCAGGCGCACGTAGAGGGGAATCCACGGGATCTCCTCGGCCAGGAAGGCCTGGGCCCGAGCGTAGACGCGCTGGCGCTCCGGCCTGAAAAAGATCTGGCTCGCGCGGATCAAGAGATCGTCGAGCCGCGCGTTGCGGAAGAAGGAGAAGTTGGTCGCGGTGGGCCCGCGGACCGCGCCCTCGCTGGTGGACAGGGGGTACAGCAGCAGGTGCGGGTCGCCCGCCTCCGCCCTCGCCTCGGCAAGCGCCAGGTCGTTGGCGCCGCTCTGCATCGCCGCGGGGGCCGCGTCCGTCGCCTCGGCCCGCACGCTCACGGTGATGGATGCGGCGCCGAGCGCCTCCTGGATCGTCTCAGCCACCCGCGCGATCTCGGGCTCCGCGCCCGCGTCGGCGATCAGGGAAGCCGTGAAGCCCTGACCGACGCCGGCCTCGCCCAGGAGGCGCTTGGCCGCCGCGACATCGCCCAAGGCCAACGGCGGGGTCTCGGTCCACGCCCACACGCCGCGAGGCAGGAAGAGACCGAGGGCGACAGCCAGCGGCTCGACCGACGTGGTGATCGCCGCGGGCGAGAGCGCGGCGGCGATGGCCTGGCGGACCTTCTTCCGCTTGAAGGGCTCCTTCTCGGTCTGCACGGCCAGGTAGCCGATCCGCCAGCCCGGCACCGACAGCGCCCCCTGCATCCGCGAGGGCGCTCCCGCCGGGACCAGGAGATCGAGGGTGCGCGAGTCGAGATCGGCCGCGGCCTTGGCGGGGTCGCCGGCGTCGAGCAGTATTATCCGAGCCGAGCGCGGCGGAGCGGCCCAGTACGAGGGATTGGCGTCGAGCGTGATGCGGCCGGGGCTGACCTCGCTGACGGAATAGGACCCCGTCCCGATCCAGCGCATGGCGCCCGTGCCCGAGTGCGCGACGGAGAAGACGGGGTGCGCGAGCACGGTGAGGAGCGGCGCGTACGGCAGGGCGAGGTTGATCTGCACCGTTCGCTGATCCGGCGTGAGGATCTCCCTCACTACACCGGGCGAACCCCGCAGGAGCCGGGAAGGCGCCGGGTTCGGCGAGGGCGCCATTGGGTGGCCGGGCACGATGATGCGGTCGAGACTCTCCGCCACGTGGCGCGCCGCGAGCAGGGTACCGTCGTGGAAGCGGACACCGTCGCGGATGCGGAAGGTCCACTGGAGCCCGTCGCGGGAGACCGTCCACGAGGTCGCCAACCCGGGCTCCGCGTCGCTCGATCCCTCGCGGTACTGGACAAGAGTGTCAAATACCTGGCGAGCGATCAGGGGCATGGAGCCATCGAGAGCCGTGGCTGGATCCAGTGCGGCAGGAATGGACGGCAGGCCGACCCGGAGCGGCACACCTTGGGCTGCAGCAGGAGCGGGCGCCGCGACGGCGGCCAGCACCGCCAGGACCAGGCCGCCGACCCTGCAAGACATGGAGCCTTTATATCAAAACGCGCAACTCGATGTGCCGTGGCGCGGCACACGCTGCCCATCGTTTCCGCACCGGCACGGCCGTCTGCGGCGGGCATGGGGCTGCTCTCATGGTTTTCCGGCTCCGCCCCTCTCGTGGCACCAGATGTGCCTAGTTCTCTGGCAGGAACAAAGGGGTCCTTCGAGCCATCGCGGAACCGGCGCCGACGGCCGCAAGTTGCACCTGATGAGAGCCATCGGAGGAACCGAAGGGACGAAATGGAAAAAGTCGAATGAATTCAATAGCTCCGAACCGTCATTCGGGGCCAATTCCCTTGACTTGTTTCAAACCGGCCCCCTATACTGAGAAAACTTTCGGGACCATCGACTGAGAGCAGAGGCTGGCGACTGAGAGCAGAGGCTGGCGACTGAGATCAGCAGCCGGCTCTCAGGCAGCGCCCGCTGGACCACCAGAAAGGAACGGGCGAACATGAAGGAGTTCGACAAAAAGACTCCGAGCCGTGAGCCGTCGTCCGAAGGGATGAAGGGTCTGTCCAAGTTTCTGCCCATGTCTGATTCCAACTACCGCCGCCGGCTGACGGAGGACGAGGTCCAGGTCCAGGACCTCCAGGCCTACGTGCGTTCGCTCGAAGCCGAGACGGGCCGCCTGCGCAAGAAGATCGAGGACGCGCCGAAGGAGTTCATGGTCCTCGAGAACAAGCTGCGCGAGGCCAACCGCCAGCTCGTCCAGGCCTTCAACCAGAACGAGAAGCTCGTCGGTGCGCTCTACGAGGCGCGGGAGCAGATCACCTCGCTGAAGGAGGAGGTCGACAAGCTCTGCGCGCCGCCGTCGACGTACGGCGTCTACCTCTCGGTCAACGAGGACGGGACGGTCAACGTGCTGTCCCAGAGCCGCAAGGTCAAGGTCAACCTGCACCCGTCCATCAAGCCGGAGGGGCTCAAGCCCGGCCAGGAGCTGGTGCTGAACGAAGGGCTCAACGTCGTCGAGGCCGCGGGCTACGAGATCCAGGGCGACGTGGTCATCCTCAAGGAGCTGCTCGAGGAAGGCCGCGCGATAGTCACGCTCCGCGCCGACGAGGATAAGGTCGGCATCGTGGCCGATCCGCTCCGTTCGGTGAAGCTCAAGGTCGGCGACCACATCCTGATGGACGGCAAGAGCGGCTACCTGCTCGAGAAGCTGCCGAAGAGCGAGGTCGAGGACCTGGCGCTCGAGGAAGTGCCGGACATCAACTACGAGGACATCGGCGGTCTCACGACCCAGATCGAGGCCATCAAGGACGCCGTCGAGCTGCCGTACCTCTACGCCGACTACTACCGCGAGCACCAGCTGAGGCCGCCCAAGGGCGTGCTGCTCTACGGCCCTCCGGGCTGCGGCAAGACCATGATCGCCAAGGCGATCGCGAACAACCTCGCCCAGAAGATCTCCGAGAAGCGCGGCGAGAAGGTCAAGGGCTACTTCCTGAACATCAAGGGGCCGGAGCTGCTCAACAAGTACGTCGGCGAGACCGAGCGGAAGATCCGCGAGATCTTCATCAAGGCCCGCGAGAAGGCAGCCGAAGACGTGCCGGTGATCGTCTTCTTCGACGAGATGGACGCACTGTTCCGCACGCGCGGCTCGGGCATCTCGTCGGACGTGGAGACGACCATCGTGCCGCAGCTCCTGGCCGAGATCGACGGCGTCGAGCACCTGCGGAACGTCATCGTCGTCGGCGCCTCGAACCGCCAGGACCTCATCGACCCGGCCATCCTGCGCCCCGGCCGGCTCGACGTGAAGGTCAAGATCGAGCGGCCGGACGCGACCGCCGCCGTGGACATCTTCAACAAGTACATGACCGCCGAGCTGCCGATCCACAAGTCGGAGCTCAGCCAGGACGGCGGCGAGATCCAGCCGGCGGTTGACCGCATGATCGCGGCGGCCGTGGCGGAGATGTACAGCCTGGAAGAGGAGAACCGCTTCCTCGAAGTGACGTACGCCAACGGCGACAAGGAGGTCCTGTACTTCAAGGACTTCTCGTCGGGGGCCATGATCGAGTCCGTGGTGCGCAGGGCCAAGAAGCTGGCGCTGAAGCGCTACATCAAGTCGAGCGAGAAGGGCATCAACCTCGACGATCTCCTCAACGCCGTCCGCGAGGAGTTCAAGGAGAACGAGGACCTGCCCAACACGACGAACCCCGACGACTGGGCCAAGATCGCCGGCAAGAAGGGCGAGCGGATCGTCTACGTCAAGCCGCTGATGGGCGAGGCGAAAGAGAAGCAGCGGGCCGTCGAGCGGGTGATCAACACCGGCCAGTACCTGTAAGCATCCCCGCGGGAGGGGGGCATACGCACCTCCTCCCGCCGTCTGTTCTCACCACGAGCTGTCGTCCGGGGGCTCCATGGCGATTCCGAAAGTGATGGGCATCGAGACCGAGTACGGGATCACGGTGAAGAACCAGCCCGACTTCAACCCGATCCTCTCGTCGCTCCTGCTCATCAACTCGTACGAGACGTACCGCTCCTCGCGCATCCGGTGGGACTACGAGGCCGAGAGCCCCCTCCGGGACGCGCGCGGCTTCGAGTACATGGAGGAGAAGGAGACGCCGTCGAAAGAGGAGTCGCGCCTCATCAACCTCATCCTCTCGAACGGCGCGCGCTTCTACGTCGACCACGCGCACCCCGAGTACTCCTCGCCGGAGACGACCAACCCGCGCGACTGCGTCATCTGGGACAGGGCCGGCGAGCGCATCCTGGACCTCGCCCGCACGCGGGCGGAGGCCGTCTCGCCGCCCGAGCAGCGGATCCTCATCTACAAGAACAACACCGACTCGAAGGGCAACTCCTACGGCACCCACGAGAACTACCTCATGGATCGCAAGGTGCCCTTCGCGCGCATCGTCCAGTACCTGATGCCGTTCTTCGCGAGCCGGCAGGTCTTCACCGGCGCGGGCAAGGTCGGCGCCGAGAACAACACGGAGCACTGCGACTACCAGGTCTCGCAGCGGGCCGATTTCCTCGAGACCGAGGTGGGGCTGGAGACCATGCACAGCCGCCCCATCATCAACACGCGCGACGAGCCGCACGCCGATCCGGAGAAGTACCGCCGCCTCCACGTCATCGTGGGCGACGCGAACATGAGCGAGGTCGCGAACTACCTCAAGTGCGGCACCATGGCGATCGTACTCAGCATGATCGAGGACGACTTCATCGAGCGGGACCTCTCGCTCGAGAGCCCGGTGCTCGCGTACCGCATGGTGTCCCGGGACCTCGGCTGCCGCGACACCTTCAAGCTCAAGGACGGCCGCGCGCTCACCGCCGTGGACCTCCAGCAGGAGTTCCTCGCCCTCGCGCGCGAGTACTACCGCACCCGCGAGCACGAGCCCTGGGTGGACGACGTCATGGCGCGCTGGGGCTCGGTGCTCGACCGCCTGGCGAGGGACCCGATGAGCCTCGGCCGCGAGGTCGACTGGGTCATCAAGCGCTCGCTCATCGAGAGCTACATGGGCAAGCACGGCCTCGAGTGGTCCGACTCGCGCGTGGCGATGATCGATCTCCAGTACCACGACATCCGGCCGGGCAAGGGGCTCTACTACAAGCTCGAGGAGTCCGACGCGGTCGAGCGCATGACCTCGGAAGACGAGGTGACCAAGGCGATCTACGACCCGCCCAAGGACACGCGCGCCTACTTCCGCGGCATGTGCCTGCAGAAGTACTCTGACGAGGTCGTGTCGGCGTCCTGGGACTCGGTGATCTTCGACCTCAAGGAAGGCCCGCTCAAGAAGATCTTCATGCTGGAGCCGCTGCGCGGCACCGAGGCGCACGTCCGCCAGCTCTTCGCCGAATCCGCCACCGCCGCGGACCTGCTGCGCAACCTCGGAAAGCCGGCGGGTGACGTGTGAGCATGACGCCTGACCGCTGGCAGGGCGCGTTCTTCGACTACGCCACGTCGAGCTTCGCGGACGTCCTCCGCAACTCGGCGCCCCATCTCTTGCCGCACCCTGACGGCCTCCCCCGCGAAGAAGGCGGCGGCGGCGGCGGCCCGCACAGCGCCCCGGCGGTGCCCCACGGCACGACGGTGCTGGCGCTCCGCTACCGCGACGGCGTGATCATGGCCGGCGACCGGCAGGCCAGCGAGGGCTACCAGGTCGCCTCCCGTCGCATCGACAAGATCTTCAAGTCCGACGACCTCTCCGGCGTCGGCATCGCCGGCGCGGCCGGGCCGGCCATGGAGATGGCGCGCCTCTTCCAGACCGAGCTCGAGCACTACGAGAAGGTCGAGGGCGAGAACCTCTCGCTCGACGGCAAGGCCAACAAGCTCGGCCAGATGATCCGGATGAACCTGCCCATGGCCATGCAGGGCCTCGTCGTGGTGCCGATCTTCGCGGGCTTCGACGAGCGGGCGGGCGTGGGACGCCTCTTCAAGTACGACGTCACCGGCGGCCGCTACGAGGAGACCGACTACTTCGCCCAGGGCTCGGGGGGCAAGGACGCGCGCGACTCGCTCAAGAAGCGCTTCAAGCGCGACATGTCCAAGGACGAGGCCGTGCGCGTGGCCATCGAGGCCCTGATGGACGCCGCCGACGAGGACCTCGGCACGGGCGGGCCCGACCTCCAGCGCGGGATCTACCCGACCGTCAAGACGATCACGCGGTCGGGCTTCGGCGACGTGGCGGACGACGAGATCCGCCGGTATTGCGAAGCCATCCTGGGCGAGCGAGGGCGCCTCTAATGCCGCTGCCGTACTACGTCTCGCCCGAGCAGATGATGAAGGACAAGGCGGAGTATGCCCGCAAGGGCATCGCCCGCGGCAAGGCGATCGTGACCCTCGAATACCGCGACGGCGTGCTGCTGCTGGCCGAGAACCCTTCGACGCTCCTGCACAAGATCTCGGAAATCTACGACCGCATCGCGTTCGCCGGCGTGGGCAAGTACAACGAGTTCGAGAACCTCCGCGTGGCGGGCGTCCGGCACGCGGACATCAAGGGCTACTCCTACAGCCGCGGGGACGTGACCGCCAAGTCGCTCGCCAACGCCTACTCCCAGGCGCTCGGCAACATCTTCACCCAGGACATCAAGCCCTTCGAAGTCGAGGTGCTGGTGGTCGAGGTCGGCGACAGCAACGACACGAAGAACGAGATCTACCACATCCTCTACGACGGCACGATCGAGGACGAGAAGAACTACGCCGCCATGGGAGGGCAGTCCGACGAGATCCGGCGCTACCTCAAGGACAACTACCAGGAGGGGCTCGACTTCGCGGGCGCGGTCAAGCTGGGCGTCCGGGCCCTCATGGTGACGCAGAACAAGACCCTGACCGAGCGCGACCTCGAAGTCGCCGTCCTGGACCGCGGCAAGGAGCGCCGCAAGTTCCGCCGCATCCCGCCCGAGGTGCTCCACCAGCTCCTCGCGGACGACAAGTCGCCCCCCCACTCGGAATAGTTGCCCTCGGGCCCCTGCCCTGCTAGGCTGAGCCCCACATGAAGCGCCGCATCTTCGGTATCGAGAACGAGTACGGCCTGACGTGCACGCTCAACGGCCAGCGGCGCCTGTCGCCGGACAACGTCGCGCGCTACCTGTTCGAGAAGGTCATCCCCGGCGCGCGCAACGCCAACGTCTTCCTCGAGAACGGCGCCCGGCTCTACCTCGACACGGGCTTCCACCCCGAGTACGCCACGCCCGAGTGCGACGACATCACCGAGCTGGTCATCCACGACAAGGCGGGCGAGCGGATCGTCGAGGACCTCCTGCACCAGGCCGAGAAGCGGCTGCGCGAGGACGGCATCTCGGGCAACATCCTGCTCTTCAAGAACAACACGGACTCGGCCGGCAACTCCTACGGCTGCCACGAGAACTACCTCGTCAGCCGTGACGTGTCGTTCCAGCGCCTGGCCGAGGGGCTGATCCCCTTCTTCGTCACTCGGCAGATCTTCGCCGGCGCGGGCAAGGTGCTCCAGACCCCGCGCGGCTTCCACTACTGCCTCTCCCAGCGGGCGCAGCACATCTGCCAGGAGATCTCCGGCGCCACGACCTCGTCGCGCTCGATCATCAACACCCGCGACGAGCCGCACGCCGACGCCGAGAAGTACCGGCGCCTGCACGTCATCGTGGGCGACTCGAACATGTCCGAGGTGGCGACCTATCTCAAGGTCGGCACCACCGCGCTGCTGCTCGACATGATCGAAGACGGCTTCTTCGACAAGGACTACAGCCTCCAGTCGCCGGTCCAGGCCATCCGGGACATCAGCCACGACCCGACGCTCAGGGAAACCGTCAGACTCAAAGACGGGCGGACCATCACGCCGCTGCAGCTGCAGACGGAGTACCTCGAGCACGCGACGCGCTACGTCAACTCGATCGACGCCGACCCCGTGACGAAAGACGTGCTCGCGCGCTGGACGCGCGTGATCGAGGCCCTCCACGGCGACCCGATGAACCTGTACCGCGAGGTGGACTGGGTCATCAAGAAGCGCATCATCGAGTCCTTCATGGAGAAGCACCGGCTGTCCTGGCGCGACCCCAAGGTCTCGCTCATGGACCTCCAGTACCACGACATCCGCCCCCACAAGGGCCTGTACTTCCAGCTGGTCAAGCACGACATGGTCGACAGGATCACGACGGACGACGCCATCGAGCGCGCCAAGCACCTGCCGCCGCAAACGACGCGGGCGCGCCTGCGGGGCGAATTCATCCGGCAGGCCAACCTCAAGGGAAAGGACTACCGCGTGGACTGGGTGTACCTGAAGCTCAACGACCCGGAGCGCGAAACCATCCTCTGCAAGGACCCGTTCCAGAGCCACGACGAGCGGGTGGAGCGCCTGATCCGCTCCTTCTAGCGTCGGCGGCCGCCTGACCAGGCGACGTCCATGAGCCTCACTCCCGAAGCCATCCAGATGCTGGTCACCGGGGAGCACGGCGATCCCTTCGCGGTGCTGGGCCCTCACGCCTCCCGCGACGGCAGCGTCACCGTCCGCGCCTTCCTGCCCGGCGCCGGCGAGGTTGCGGTGATGGCCGACGGCGGCGCCTTCCTCGCCCATCCGCTCAAGCCGATCCATCCGAACCGGCTCTGGGGGGGCGAGATCCGCGGGGG
>ORMF011389772.1_pt1 | contig 13116 bp, 10 predicted proteins | sample 1779871 | NCBI WGS metagenome assembly ORMF01 (sample SAMEA104232316, study PRJEB22302) | groundwater metagenome | biome: forest; feature: aquifer; material: groundwater | place: USA | collected 2011-08-07 | depth 5.4 m | reverse complement strand
GCCTCGTCCTCGAACGATTCGCGCTCCATGACGTGGCACCAGTGGCACGCGGCATAGCCGATGCTCAGCAAGATGGGCTTGCCGTCACGCGTCGCGAGCGCGAGCGCCTCTGCGCCCCACGGCTGCCAGTCCACCGGGTTGTGCGCGTGCTGCAAGAGATAGGGGCTCTTTTCTTCGGCGAGTCGGTTAGTGAATTCGGGGCTCTGTTTCATGGAATGGACGACGGTTAAATGCGTTGAAAAGCCGGAGCAGGAAAACCGTTTTGGCTTTCCTGCTCCGCTATAAAAACTAAGGTAGGGTTAAGCTGTTGCCCTTCAGGCGACGACGTCGTGAAGGTTGTGCACGCAACAATCGGCAGCGATAGTCTTGACCTTAGCTGCCAAGTCCGGATTACTTGTTTCCAGCTCGCTTGAGGCGCTCATCAATACTTCGGCAGCGTCACCCTTATGTCCCATAGTACAAACGGCACCTTCGCCCGCGTAAACAGAAGTTGTGAGTAACAGCGTAAACACCAAAACGGCTAAACCCTTCATTTATGATTCTCCTTTAATGAGGACATGACTTAGCGACGCCGCTATTGGCGGAGCTAAGTCATCGTCCGAATTAAACCCGCCATAGAACCGGCGGGTCACGATCCGCCGTGTTTTTTGGCGGATCACCGAAAACATGAATGATCCACCCTCTGGCGGACCAATCACTTCAATCTTATTTTATCGAATATCCACCTTCTTGTCGAGTCTTGCCCTTCGCCTTAACCTCAACAGATCCCGAAACATGCGATAAGAATCCCGGAACAACCGTACCTTACTATCCTGTCCCTGGCTCCACATCACAGGCACCTCTTTGATACGCATTTTTTTCCTCTGCGCCAGATACAGTATCTCGACGTCGAAGCTGAAACCGTCAAACTGCTGCAGCTTAAAAAGCGTCTGAGCCGCTTCACGCGTGAAGCATTTAAACCCGCACTGTGTGTCCAAAAAACCCTTCAGCACCAGCGTTGTCACGGCCAGATTGAATATCCTGCCGAAAAGCCAGCGCTTGGCGCTCTGCCGCACGTCCGCACCGGGGGCGCGCACCGCGCGTGAACCTATAGCGACGTCATTGCCTTCATGGATGGCCGCCAGGAGCTTGTCCAACTCCTTGATAGGCGCCGAGAGGTCGATGTCGCTGAGAAGCACATGCCTGCCCGCGGCGGCCAGCGCGCCCTGCCTGACGGCGGCCCCCTTGCCGCGGTTTTTGACGTTGTGTATCAGGCGAAAATGACCGTCTTCCTTGATGACCCCCGCAGCGAGTGTGGCCGTCATGTCCCCTGAACCATCGTCCACGATCAGGCATTCCCAGTCCCAATTTTTCAACGACATGAACGCCTGTATGCGGCGCATGGACCTGACGACGCATTTTTCTTCGTTATAAACGGGAATGACTACGGAGATTTCGGGGGGCGCAGACGCGGCGGACATGCCTATTTACGGCGGCCCAGCACCCGTTCGCGGAAATAGGCGATGGTGGTGAGCAGACCTTCGCGCAGGGACACCGTCGGCTGCCAGCCCAGCTCGCGCCTGGCCAGACGAATGTCGGGACAACGCTGCTTGGGGTCGTCTACGGGCAACGGCTTGCGCACGAAACGGCTTTTGGAACCGGTCAGATCAAGGATTACACGAGCCAGATTTTTCACAGACATCTCGTTGGGATTGCCTATGTTCACAGGCTGGTTCAAGTCGGACTCGAGTAACCTCACGATACCGGCGACCAGGTCATTCACGTAACAGTAACTGCGCGTCTGACTGCCGTCGCCGTAAAGGGTGATGGGCTTGCCCAAAAGCGCCTGAGTGATGAAGTTGGGTATCACTCGCCCGTCTTCGGGGCGCATCCTCTCGCCGTAGGTGTTGAAAATCCTCACGATCTTGGCGTCGACGCCGTGCTGTCTGTGATACGCCAGAGTGATGGCCTCGGCGAAGCGCTTGGCCTCGTCATACACGCCGCGAGGGCCCACCGGGTTGACGTTGCCCCAGTAGCTCTCACTCTGAGGCGATACTAATGGGTCGCCATAGACCTCGCTGGTGGAGGCCAGGATGAAGCGCGCCCTTTTCTTCTTGGCTATGCCCAGCGCGTTGTGCGTGCCCAGCGCCCCGACCTTGAGCGTCTGTATCGGGTGCCGGAGGTAGTCGGGCGGACTGGCCGGCGACGCGAAATGCAGGACACGGTCTATCGGACCGGAGATCTCCAGAGGCTTGGAGATGTCGTGCTTGATGAACTTGAAATTCCTGTGCTTGAGCAGCGGCCGCACGTTGACTATGGACCCCGTGATGAAATTGTCCAGGCACAGCACCTTGTGTTTTTTTGCGATGAAATGCCCGCAAAGATGCGAGCCGATGAACCCCGACCCTCCCGTGATCAAGACTCTCATTCGATGATCCCTTTACCTTTTAATGTCATTGCGAGGAGTCGTTCGACTTCGCTTACGACGACGAAGCAATCTTTGCGCATAGATTGCTTCGCGAAAAGCGCTCGCAATGACGGCTATTTATAAAAAGAAAATGTTCTTCCTCGGGTGAAATTTTCGCAGCGCATTCCTGGTGTCGAGGATGAGCCTGGCGTGACGCACCACCAGTTCATAGTCCAGCGCCGCGTGGTCGGTGAGCACCACGACGCATTTTTGCCTGGCCACCAGCGCCGCATCAAGCCGCTTGGACCTCCAGACCTTGTCCTTGATACGCACCGACGGCACCAGCGGGTCCGAATAAACCACCTGCGAGCCCTGCTCGATCAGATGCTCGATGACTTCCAGCGCCGGCGACTCGCGCACATCGTCGGTATTCCTTTTATAAGCGACGCCGAGCACGAGTATCGGCGCGTTTTTGAGTGTCACGCGTTGCGTGTTGAGCAGCGACGCCACACGCTCTACAACAAACAGCGGCATCCGTTCGTTGATCGACGACGCCAGGTCTATCATCTTTGAGTCAAAACCGTGCAGGCGCGATTTCCAGGACAGGTACAACGGGTCGATGGGCAGGCAGTGCCCGCCCAGACCCGGCCCCGGATAAAAAGGCATGAAACCAAAAGGCTTGCTGCGCGCGGCCTCAATCACCTCCCAGATGTCCACGTCGAGGCGATGCGACATCAGAGCGATCTCGTTGATAAGGCCGATATTGACACTGCGGAAGGTGTTTTCCAGAAGCTTTACCATCTCGGCGGTCTTGGACGTGGAGACCTGCACGATCTTGCGTATCACGGCGCCGTAAAGCGCCTTGGCCGCCTCACCCGACCTGGCGCCTATGCCGCCGACAACTTTGGGGATGGTCATCGTGTTGAAGACCTTGTTGCCGGGGTCCACCCTTTCCGGCGAGAACGCCAGAAAAAAATCCCTTTCAGCGCGCAGGCCGTTTTTTTCCAAAAGAGGCAGCATCACCTCTTCGGTGGTGCCCGGATACGTCGTGCTCTCCAGCACTACCAATTGACCCTTCCTTAAATAGCGGGCGATGGCCTGCGTGGCGTTCACCACGGATGAAATGTCCGGTTCCTTGGTTTTGCCCAGCGGCGTCGGCACGCAGATGATCACCGCGTCCAGAGAGGGCAGCGCCTTGTAATTGTCGTGGGCTCTAAATAGTTTGCGCTTGAGCGCGTCAGCCAGCTGCGGCGAAGGCACGTCCAGGATATAGGAATCACCGGCGTTCAGGCGCGCCGCCTTCCTTTTGTCCACGTCAATACCGGTTACCTGAAAACCGTTTTTGACGAACGCCATCGCCAGCGGCAACCCCACGTAGCCCAAACCAACGATGCCAATCTTGATTTTTTTGTCTTTGACCTTCTTTTTGAATTCGCTAAGAAGCAATCTTTCGCCTCCAATAATTGAGGACGTCCATCAGTGTGGATTCGAACGGGATTTTCGGAGCCCATCCCGTCCGGCGGTTGAACTGGGACGGGTCGCCCACCATCAGCGGCAGGTCATTGGCGCGTAACAGCGCCGGGTCACACAGCACGTCGATTTTGATCATCGAGTGCTTCAAATAGATGGCTAAAATCTCGTTCAAAATCCGTCCGACGCCGCTGCAGAGGTTGTAGGTCTCGCCCGGCTCCCCTTTTTCAAGCGCCAGCCAATAAGCCCGCACTATATCACGAACGTCCGTAAAATCCCTAACCAAATCCAGGTTTCCCGTACGCAGCACCGGCTTTTGACGCCCTGCTTCGATGGCGGCCACCTGCCGGGCCAGACCGCTGGCCACAAAGCGCGGTGACTGGCCCGGCCCCGTGTGGTTAAACGCGCGCGTGACCACCGATTTCAGGCCGTAGGTCTTCAAATATTGATAGGCCAACAACTCCTGGGCCGCCTTGGAAACAGCGTAGGGGTTGGCCGGTTTGAGCGGCAGTGATTCAGACAGCGCTTTTTCTCCGGACACCTGGCCGTAAACCTCGGCTGAACTGGCGATGTGAACGAGCGCGTCCAGCCTCAGCTCGCGCAGAGATTCAAAGATGTTCAGTTGCCCACGGATGTTGGCCTCGACGGTTAGCGCCGGAGACTTGAGCGATTCCATCACCGAGGACTGCGCCGCCAGATGGAATATCCTCTCGGGCGCGGCCTTCCTCAGCGCCTCTTTCACGGCGTCCCGGTCTGTCATGTCCGCCCACAGGAGCTTCACTTGGGACTTGAACGGCTCCAGCGCCTCAAGCGATGTGTCCTGGCGCACAATGCCGAAGATCTCCACATCCTTTTGCCGGGACAAAAATTCGGTCAGATGTGTGCCGGCAAAACCGGCGACACCGGTGATCAGGACGCGCATGCGTCGTCGCCTTTCAAATAACTTTCCAGTGCCTCTTCCCAGGGCCTCAAACGCACGTGAAAAAACTTTTCATAGCGGCGCGTGGACAGCACGCCGTAGGCCGGCCTTATCGCCGCGCGGTTTTTGACGGTGTTTTTTTCAGCCTTTTCCACGCGCAGGCCGTCGAGGCCCAGGATATCCTTGATCTTGTGCGTCATCGCGTAGCGCGTCGTGCTTCCGGCGTTGCAGACTTGAAACAGCTCGACGCCCTGGCGTGCCTTTTTTGAGGCCGGTCCCAGCAGATGGTCGGCGATGCGCTCGAGCGCCTCGGCTAGGTCCTCGGCGTAAGTCGGCGAGTCCACCTGGTCGTCCAGCACGCGCACCACCGGCTCCTTTTTCATGCGCTCGACTATCGCGTTGACAAAATTCCCGGCGTTGCCTCTGCCGAATAGCCAGCTGGTGCGAACGATGGCGCCGGCCGGGGCCTGCCGCGCGTAATATTCGCCGGCCAATTTGCTCATGCCGTAGACGTTGATGGGGGCGGTGGAGTCGTTTTCCTCGTACGGCGTTTTTTTACGTCCGTCGAAGACATAATCGGTGCTCACATGCAGCAGAGGGATCTGGCGCCCGCAGCAGGCCTCGGCCAGGTGTTTCACGGCCAAGGCATTGGACTCGTAGGCCAGCACCGGGTTGTTTTCACAGCCGTCTACGTCGGAATAAGCGGCCGCGTGTAGGACCAGGCCCGGGGACTCGGCGGCGAACAGCCGCGAGACTTCATCTTTTTTGCTCAGATCACAGCGTAAGGCGCCTTCGGCGCCGCTTTTGGAAACGCCCACGCTGTTTCTTCCGGCCAGCCGCCGCATCAGCGCGCGACCCAAAACCCCTGAAGCGCCGGTTACGAGAAGGCGCGTGGCCGGACCACTACCGGCCGGCGTAGGCTTTTTCATAATACTCTTTGAAGTCGCGGCTTTTTTCCTTGATGGCCTGCCACCAGGGGCTGTTGTCCCGGTACCACTCCACCGTTTTGCGCAGAGACTCGTCGAACGGGGCGCGCTGCGTCCAGCCGAGCTTACTGAGTTTCGCGCAGCTGATGGCGTAGCGCCTGTCGTGCCCGACGCGATCCTTCACTTTGCGTATCAACGATTCGGGCTTGCCCAAGAGCTTAAGGATGCGCCGGGTGAGGTCGATGTTCTTGAGGTAAACGGTCGATGAGATGTTATAGGCCTGTCCGTTTACGCCTTTTTTGTAACAGGTGATGATGCCGCGCGCGTGGTCCTCGACATACATCCAGTTCCTCACATGCTGTCCGTCGCCATAAAGCGGCAGCGGCATGTCCGAAAGCGCGTTCGAGACAAAAAGAGGGATGACCTTCTCGGGGTACTGGTAAGACCCAAACGTATTCGAGCCGCGCGTCACCACGACGGGCATGCCGTAAGACTGCGCGTAGGATAAGGTTAAAAAGTCGGCGGCGGCCTTGGAAACCGAATAAGGACTGGTCGGGTTCAAACGGTCCTTTTCGCTAAAAAACCCCGTCGCGCGGCTGCCGTAAACCTCGTCGGTGCTGACCGTGACAAATTTTTTGACTCCTTTCTTTCTGGCGGCCTCCAGCAGCACGTAGGTGCCGTAAAGGTTGGTGTCGAAAAAATCCTTGGCGTTGATCAGCGACCGGTCCACATGCGTCTCGGCCGCCAGATGCACGACACCCGAGCAGTCCGCAAGCGCCCGCTCAACGGCCGCCGCGTCGCAGACGTCTGCCTTCACGAATTCATAGCGCGGGTTTTTTTCCACGTCCGAAAGGCGCGAGAGGTCACCGGCATAGACCAACTTGTCGAGGTTGCGTAGGGAGACGCGTGCGTCGTTCTTGAGCCAGAGCCGGATCAGATGCGAGCCTATAAAACCGGCGCCGCCGGTGATGAGGATTTTATGCGCTTTAGCCATTGCGTCTTTGCCTGGCCACGAGTTGGTTGGCCCTCAGCAGCGAATCGAATGTGCCGCTGTCCGTCCACCAGCCCTTGAGGATGTCAAACTCGAGCTGGTTTTTGCGGATATAGGCGTTGTTCACGTCGGTGATCTCCAGCTCGCCCCGCCGCGACGGCTTCAGCGTCTTGATGATGTCGAACACCTGCGCGTCGTATAGGTAAACGCCTGTCACGGCCAGGTTCGTCTTGGGCTTGGCCGGTTTTTCCTGTATGGAAAGGATTTTGTCGCCCTTCAGCGTCGCCACACCGAAACGCTCGGGGTCCGGCACCCTTTTTAAAAGCACACGCGCGCCCGCGGCCTGTTTCTGGAAATGCCTCACCTGCTCCTTGATGCCGTGCTCGAAGATGTTGTCGCCAAGCACCACCGCCAATCGGCTGCCCCAGGCGAAATGCCTGGCCAGAGAAAGCGCTTGGGCGATACCGCCCTCGCCTTCCTGATACGCGTAGTTGATGTGCGTGAGGCCAAACGCGTTGCCATTGCCCAGAAGCCTCAAGAACTCGCCGGCGTGGTTGCCGCCGGTCACTATCAGTATGTCCGTGATGCCCGCGTCGACCAACAGCTTCACCGGATAGTAAATCATCGGCTTGTCATAAACCGGCAAAAGATGCTTGTTCGTGATCTTGGTCAGCGGCCCCAGCCTCGTGCCCAACCCACCCGCCAGGATCACGCCCTTTAAGTCGTTCATATCTGCGGCCTGCCTATGGAAAAGTACCTGAACCCAAGCTGCTTCATCTTCGCGGGATCATAGATGTTGCGGCCGTCGACGACGACGGGCTGACTTAGTAGCTTTTTGACTTTTTTCAAATCCAGTTCCTTGAACTCGTTCCACTCAGTAAGTATGACCAGGCAATCGCTGCCTTTGCACACCGAGTAGCTGTCCTTGCAGTATTCGACGTTTTTCAGCTGCAATCTGGCCTTCCCCATCGCGTGGGGGTCGAACGCCTTGATCTTGGCGCCCTGGGCCTGCAGTGCCGCGATGATGTCGACGCTGGGAGCGAAACGCATGTCGTCGGTGTTGGGTTTGAAGGCCAGGCCCAGCACACCGATGGTCTTCGAGCTGATGTTCCATAGCGCGCCCTCGATCTTCTTCAAAAAGTACTGCTTCTGGTCCTCGTTGATGCGCTCGACGGCCCTGAGCAGCTCGAAGTCATAGCCGAGCTTTTCACCGATGCGTATGAACGCGGACAGGTCTTTGGGGAAGCAAAACCCGCCGAAGCCTATGCCGGGGCTCAAGAAACTCTTGCCGATGCGCTTGTCGAGGCCTATGCCCAGCGCGACCTTCTCGATGTCGGCCTTGGCCGCGTCGCAGATGTTGCTGATCGCGTTGATGAACGATATCTTCGTGGCCAGGAAAGAATTGGACGCGTGCTTGATGATCTCGGCGCTTTTGATGTCGGTGACGACTACAATGGCCTTGAACGGCTTATACAGCTCGGTCAGCATCTTCTCGGCCTTTTTGGACTCGACGCCGAGGATGATGCGGTCCGGGTTCATGAAGTCGTGCACAGCACTGCCCTCGCGCAGGAACTCGGGGTTGGACGCCACATCAAACGGCGCTCCTTTCCTGGCGTAGCGCTCGACGGTCTGCTTGATCCACTCGCCGGTCTGAACGGGCACCGTGCTTTTCTCGATGATGAGCTTGTAGGAATTGATCTCCTTGGCCACGGTCCTGGCCACGTTCTCCACATAGCTCAGGTCGGCCTCGCCGTTCGCCCGCGGGGGCGTACCCACCGCGATAAAAATGAGGTCGGACTTGCGCACCGCGCTTTTTAAGTCCGTCGTGAAAGAGATTGTCTTTTTTTTGAGGCTTTCGTTGATCAGCTCTTCCAGGCCAGGCTCATAGATCGGCGCCTTGCCTTTTTTGAGCATGGCTATCTTTTTCTGGTCGATGTCCACGCAGATCACCTGGTTGCCCAGGCTCGCGAAACACGCCCCCGAAACCAGCCCCACATACCCCGAACCTACGACTGCGATATTCATGTCCTCATTTCCCTTCTTCAGCTTAGTATAGACGTCTTCCGCGATGTAGCCGCCGTTTTCGGACGGTTGTACGACTGGCTCAGGCTGAATGACGCCACCGGAAAGTTCTTCAGCCGGAACACGAAAAAGAACGTGTCCCCGTCTCTATGGTTGTAAGTAAAGTCCACGATCACGCACTCGAAGGTCTTGGAAACCATGAGCTCAAACTCCTTGGAATCCTTCTCCTGAAACTCATAACGCTCGTACACCTTGACCTCAAGGTCCGGGCTAAATTTCCATCTCACCTCGGTGGTGGTCTGGCTGCTGGAGTCGCGCACGTAGCGCTGGCCCAGCCCGAGGCGCAGTCTGCCCTTGTCGATATAAACGTCGAAATTGGCCGTGTCGACTTTGTGCGCCTCGGTGTTGTAGATCACGTCGCTCTCCAGCGCCATCCAGGGGTAGGGCGCGAACTCCGCGTCGAGACCGACGTTCTCCACGCGCCCGCGGTCGAAATTCAAGTCGAAAAACGGGATCACGCGCGCGATCTCGCGCATCGAAAGATCCGGCCCCTCTTTGGTCTGCAGCTTGTTCTCGAAGTTGAAGCGCACGACGCTTTGCTTGTCGATGGCGTCGATGGCGTCGAACTGCTGAAGGATGGTCCGGGGCGCAGTGGGGTTGGGGCGGAAATTATAGCTCATCGTCGGCGTGAAGATGTGACGCAGCTGGTTGTAGTCCAGCCCCCACTTGTGCACGTAGGTGTTGTAGGTTTTATAAAAGCGCGTGCTCACGTCCACACCCGCGTCGAAAGTACCGCGCACCAGGTCCTCGTCATTTTCTGTGCGGCGCGAATAATAGGTCTGCCGCGTGCCCGCGTGCGGCGTGACCGAGAGCTTCCCGACATGGCCCGCGTAGCTGAGCGTCTGGTTGGTGTCCATGCGCGTGGCGTCTATCTGATACTCCGACTCGGCGAACTCTTTTTTCAGGCTGGAGAACTGCACCTCCTGCCTCAGGTAAAACGGCGTCTCGGCGAAACGGCGGTTGTGCGTGTCAAAGCGCACTTCGGGACTGCGCTCCACCACGGTGTGGAAATCGTTGAGACGCTCCCTCTCCAGAAAGCTCAGCGTGTATTCGGGCTTGGCCGTGATCAGAGAGACGTAGTTGTCCGGCTGGGCGTCGCGCTGATACTCCTCATAGAAAAAGAAATCCTTGATCATGCTGCGGTCGCTGACCTTGTTCAGCTCGGCCGTCAGCGTGGTCGACTCGGTGAGATTGGTCTGATGCCTCCACTGCCCGCGGTAGCGGTCGTCGTGTGCGTCCGCAGGTTTGTCCTGGTCCTCTATGTAATAGACACGCGCCGCGCCGCGGCCCAGCCTGTCGCTTTGATAAAAATTATCGGCGCCGAAGCCGAAGCCGCGCCTGGCGCGGTAGTCGGCCAACACATTCCCCTTGGACTTGATCGACGGGTTGTCGACGAGATTGTAACGCCATTTGCTGAGCATGAACAGACCCCACTCCTGATTTTTTCCGGGCACCAACTGCACAGGGAAACGCTCAAAGTCCATCAGCGGCTGCACATAGTAGGGAATAAACAGAATCGGCACATTGTGCACCAGCAGCATCGCGTTCTTGATCACCACCTTCTTCCCCGGGTAGATGTCCAGCTCCTTGGCCTGTATCTTATAAAACGGGTTGGGTCCGCAGCAGGTGGTGATGTAGCTGTCCACCACCGTGTAATGTGAGTCCGAATGTCTTTCCACGCGCTGGGCCTTGCCGAAGAGCTTGGATTCGATCTCGGCGTCCATCTGGGACACGTTGCCTGATTTCTTGGCGAAATCGTATTCGGCCCGTTGTCCTTTGAACACGCTGCCCTCCTGCGTCAATGTCACGTTGCCCTCGGCCACGGCGGTCTTGGTGGCCATGTATACTGTCATCTTGTCGGCGCTCAGCGTCGCGCCGCCGTAGTCCACGCGCACGTTGCCCGTACCCACGGCCTTTTGTTCCTCATGGAAATACTCCACCGTGTCTCCGTGAACCTGTATGGGGTTGCCGTCGCCGCCGCTGTCCATGGCGTCAAAAGGCGAAGCGGCGAAAACGACGGGAATGGGGGCTAAGAGTGCGAACGACAGCAACAGGACGAACTTGGAAAAAGACCTCAACACCAAAAGCCTCCGGGGAGCCCGCTTAAACCGCTAAATCACCACTATAATAGGCACTACTTTAGCAAACACCGGCCCATCGGAAAAGCTTTTTTCATAACAAAGGGGTCAGACCCCTCTGACCCCTGCTATTTTGTTGTAAGTCATTGATTGGATTGAGGCGACCATTGGGTCTAGAGGCAACAACGGGTGCCAGAGGGGTCTGACCCCTCCTCTGGCGCAAAAAGACGCCGGGCGCCTGAGGACACAGGCGCCCGTCTTTTGTTGCTGTGGAGGAACTTGTCGGCTTTAAATAGTTAGTTCTACCCCGTAAACGAACCCGTAAAGCATGAACACATAATTTTCTACCGCGCCAAATGACGAGTCATACAGGTTTTTATTGCGCGACAACAACCGTTTTGCCGGTTGCGTCTCTGTAAACCCGATACTGGATTCCTGCCAAAACTAGGATAATTTCACTTTCGGAGGCGCTCAGTATGATTGCATCCCGCACGACTTCGATTCCGCCTTGACTACCAAAAACCATAAAATCAAGAATTTGCGTTGCTTCATAAAACATCAAGGCGGGGACGCTTTGAATGCCCTGATAAATAAACTCCTTGTTAAGACCTGGCCATCTATTCGGATCCGTGGTATCGAGATCATAGGAGAAATGGACGAAACGGCCCTGTGGCTGAGGCGAGATAGCGTCCCACTCCACGTGGAAAATCTTTGTGCCGGGATATCGATATGCAGAGACGCGGTAATCTGGACCAAGATGCGTTTGCATAAAATCCAGATAACGCTGAATATCGTCGGGAATGTACTTTTCCAGGACCAGCGTTCCAGTTGAAAGGATAAAGATTTCATATTGAATGCCATTCAATACGACCGTTGTTGTTTCCGGATACGCCACGAATACATTTTGGGTGGAGCGCAAATCTGTAAATGTCAGCCCGAACCGACCTTCGATAGACTCGCCATAGATTACCGTGTACCCTTCTGCAACTATCTGGTTCTGGATAATTAAAATGTCGTCGCCGGTTCCCGGCACGGGGTCTGGGAGACCGCGCACGATGTAGAAATTGAATCGACCGGTGACCGGGTCGAACATCTCTCGCGTCATCACCTGCGTACCCTGATAATCGTAATTCAGTATTTCCCTCACAAATTCTTGGCCTGGGATGCCTCCATAAATGGTCTGCCTCCTCTTGACCGATTCGGTGGGGGCTGTGACCGTTCCCGTGTTCCTGTAGGTCACGGTGTGGGTGAGCGTGTCGAGTTGATAGGAATAGACGGTGGTGGTGGCGATCATGTCGCCGGCGTAGTTGTAGGTCCAGACACGTTGGAGTCTTTCGGCGCCTTGGTTGCCGAAGAATCTGGCGACGGCTATCTTGATAAATTCCGTAGGCGTTTGTCCGAGAGCGGCGGTGTTTCTATATGTTGTAGAACTTACCAACGTATCAAATATGTAAGAAAAAACTGTGGTGGTCTTGACGCTTCCGTCCATACCCAATTCAAATGTCTTCCAGCGCAGTTCTTCACCTTCGTTCCCAATGAAGCGTGTAATAGACAGTTTTATCGAGTTGGCGGTGATAGCCCCGGTTACAGGGTCTACATTGCCCCAGAGCGTGGACTCAACCAGCACGTCAAATTGATAGGAGAATACCGTGGTCGTCATGATCTGCGTGCCGGCGGTGTTGTAGCTGAACATCTTTTGGGCTTTTTCATTGCCCTTGGGACCGGTGAAGTCGGTGACCGTGGCTTTATTGCCGGCGATGAAGGTGGTTTTCTTCCTAAGGGCCCCGGTGAAGGGGTCGAATTCGGACATCGAGAGTTTCACGGCTGTGGTCGGAGGAACGCCTAGGATCTCGCCTTGGTAAGTGGTGGAGGTTAGGCCATCCGGGCTCCAGATTGTAGTGGTCATCACCCTGTTCCCGTCGAAGTTGTAGTTAAAAACCCTTTCGAGTCTGCCGTTGGCGAACAGCGACGTCGATAGCTTGATGACTTCCGTGGGGGCGGTGACTGAGCCTGTGTTCCTGTAGGTCACGCTATTGGTAAGTATATCGCCTTGATAAGAATAGACGGTGGTGGTCTTGATCTGGTCGCCGTCGAAGTTGTAGGTCCAGACGCGCAGGAGTCTTTCGGCGCCTTGATTGCCGAAGAATCTGGCTACGGCTATCTTGATGATTTCCGTAGGCGTTTGTCCGGGAGCGGCGGTGTTTCTATACATTGTAGAGCTTACCAACGTATCAAATATGTAGGAAAAGATCGTGGTGGTCTTG
>ORMF012650436.1_pt1 | contig 13119 bp, 8 predicted proteins | sample 1779871 | NCBI WGS metagenome assembly ORMF01 (sample SAMEA104232316, study PRJEB22302) | groundwater metagenome | biome: forest; feature: aquifer; material: groundwater | place: USA | collected 2011-08-07 | depth 5.4 m | reverse complement strand
TGAATTGCAGGCATGAATCACAGACGCGCCGCGCGCCGCCACGTTCAAACCCCGCCGCAAAAAACTTCACCCGGCAGTGCAGCGCTCATGCTCATCCGTAAGGTTTGGGGAGATTCCGAAACCAGGTCAATCGGTCGCGGGATACCTACTTATCCGGCTTGAGGGCGAGGGTTGCCAGCCGTTGGCGGATGACCGTGTTGTCCGGATAGTCCGGGGCTTCCGCCAGCAATTGCTCGTAGTTTCTGCGGGCGTCTTCCCTGCGATTTTCCGCCAGTAGTTTTTCGCCGAGCGCCAGGCGCAGGCGGAGCCGGTGTTGGGGTGAAGGATTGAGTTGGAGGGCGCGCTGGTACGCCGCGATGACCGAAGCGGGTTTGCCCTGCGCGGCGTAAAAGTCGCCCAGCCGCGCCGTCAACACCGCGCTTTCTTTGGTTGCGGGCGTGTCTTCCAGGGAGAGGGTGAGTTCGGTCGGGTTCGCGCCGCGCGCCAGGGCGAGGTGGGCGAGGCGCAGGATGGACCATTCGATGAGTTTGCTCCCCCGGTGCTGAAGCTCCTCGTGGAGTTGCAGCGGGGGTTTTCCGAACGGACGATACAACGGATCCCCAACCACGGTGGTTTGCCAGGACAAAACCGGCTGGGCGGCGCAGGCGGCTTCGCCGAACGTGAAACCGAAGTACAGCCAGCGCCCGGCGAACACCCCGACTTCCGGCGTGCCGCCCAGATACGGTTCGTCCACGCAACCCATCGTACACGTCGCGCCTTTGGCAAGCAGGGGGCCAACCCAGTTATGGTTGGTGGTCCGCAATGAGGCCGCGCTGAAGGAGTGCAGATGATACGCGAAGGCTCCCGGCATGAATTCCACCTGCGGCAGGGTGAACGGGCCGGAGACGGTCTCGGTGTACCAGCCCATATAAATCGCGATGTGATCCATCGGAAAACTCGCCGGCCACACGTCGGTGTTTTCGTCCACGATCGTCTCGAAGCCGACTGCGCGCGCCACTTGCGCGGCGGCGCGAATCCAGTCGTCGCCCGGCTTGTAGGCTGGATCGGTGATGTTCCGCAGATCGAAATACGCGCGCCCCCACAAGCCGTCAGCCTCGGCCTGCAAGGCTTTGTCCACCAGTCCGCGGGCCAGCTCGGGCGTGGGGGCATCAAGGCGCGCGACGATCAATACGCCGTTGGTCGGATGCAGCCAGTTGGCATTCGTAACACCGAAGAGCAAATTGACGGCAGGTCCCGCAAGCGTGGGGCTTTGATGTATCCGTGGCAGGCAGGCCAGTTCACTGTCCACGGCGGCTTCATTCCGGCGGAACTCCGGGCGCATGGTTTCTTCGGCGTCTTCGTGCAACTCCCGGTCGCGGAGAATTTTCAGCGGGACGCCGTAGCACAGGACTGCGTAGCGAATTTTTGACTCAACGACTTTTCGCGTGACGCGAACGGGTTGGCCGTTCGTGCCGGGTAATTCACCGCTACCAATTCGCCAAAGCTTTTGGTCTTCGAGCTTTTTAGCGAGGGGCCGTTGCAGGTTGTCGTGGAACTCGGCGCGTGAAATCTCCTCGCTGGTGGTCAAATTGAATCCAAACACCTGTTCCTTCGGCACGTCGCGCTTGCGGGCGTAATAATCCGCCAGGGCTTTCGATTCCGGCAGGCGCGAGTTGTAAACGACCACGACTTCCTCGCCGCCAGCGAACATTGCCACCGGCGCGAGAGCGGGCAGGGAGGCAGTGAGGGCGATGATGAACCGGAGCATTTTCATATCACTCGTCACCCACCACCTGCAACCCGTCCCACGCGAACCACACCCCCGGCGGCAATTCGGCTTGTGCCCGGTCGTGATCGTAATCGTGCGTCAGATGCGTGAGGTAAGTCCGTCCCGCGCCGATGCGCCGCGCGGCGGTGAGGGCTTCGTCCAGACACATGTGCGTCGGATGCGGCGTGTATCGCAGCGCGTCCAACACCACGACTTCCACTCCCCGCACCTGTTCGATGACCGCCGGGGGGACTTCTTTGCAGTCGTTCAGGTAGGCGAGCCGTTTCTTTCCGTTCTGAGCAAAGAAGTATCCGCTCGTGATGAACCGGCCATGGGGCAAGGGCAGGGGAGTGATTTCCAAATCACCAAGCGTGAACGGGCCGCTAATGATTCGCGGGTCGGGCATGAAATAACCCTTTGGCCAGGGGCCCTCGTGAAAGGCGTATCGAAAGACGCGGCGCAAATCATCCATCGTTTCTGCGTTGGCATAGATCGGGAGCGGGGTGTCCCCGCGCAAGTCACAAAAGCGCCGGCAGTCATCCAACCCCATGATGTGATCGGCGTGCGAGTGGGTGAAGATCACGGCTTCAACCTTGCGGATGTTCTCGCGGAGGCATTGCGTGCGGAGGTCGGGCGGAGTGTCCACGAGAAAACTAATTTCGCCGGTCGCAACGTAAATTGAAGGGCGTGTGCGGTGGTTTTTTGGATTGGCCAGGAATTCCGGCGGATAATCCCGACCGACGAGGGGTACGCCTTGCGAGGTGCCGCTGCCGAGAAAGGTGAAGGTGAAGGGCATGGATCAAGCGGTAACTATTCAGTCGGAATTCAACGCAAGGGCGCAAAGAGGCCAAGACGCAAAGTTAATACCGCGAGACCCGAACGGGGCCGGCTGGCAGCTTGCACTTACCAAACGGTCATGCCCAAGCCTGCCAGTAAAGGTTTTCAAACCCCTTGCGCCTTCGCACCTTTGCACCTTTGCGTTGAAAGGCTTCTTTTTTCTTTTGCCGAATGTTCGTCTCATCGCTCTAATGACGCGCGAACTTTACCAATGTTGACGACGCTGCGCATTAAAAACCTCGCCCTTGTGAGCGATCTCACGCTGGAGCTTGCGCCGGGCTACAATGCCATCACTGGCGAAACCGGCGCGGGCAAGTCCATCGTCATTGGCGCGCTCAACCTCGTGCTCGGGCAACGCGCGGATCGCGCGCTCATCCGCAGCGGCAGTGATGCTTGCTCGGTTGAAGCTGTATTCGACGTGGCGAAACTTCGGGCGCCGATCAAATCTTTCCTGGATGACAATGGCCTCGAACCGTGCGAAGACCATCAACTCGTCCTCAAACGCACGTTTACCAGCGCGGGCACGAATCGTCAATTCGTCAACGGTTCGGCGACCACGCTCAATGTCCTCGCCAGCATCGGTGAGTGGCTCGTGGACATGCACGGCCCGCACGATCATCAATCGCTCCTGCATCCCGCCAAGCAACTCGCCATCCTCGACGCGTTTGGCGGATTGGAAACGGAGCGCGCGATGTTTGGTGAATTGGTGCGCCGTCGGGCCGCGCTGGAGGCCGAAAAGTCTTCGCTGATCGTGGACGAGAAGACGTACGCGCAGCAGCTCGACTTGTTGCGGTTTCAGGTGCAGGAGATTGAAGCCACCCGCTTTCAGCCGGACGAAGAAGCGCAGATTGAGCAGGAACATCATCGCGCCAGCAACGCCGCGAAGCTTTTGTCGTTGAGCCAGGCCGCGCTGGAGGGGTTGGGGGAGAACGAGAGTTCGCTGCTCACGCAGGCGGGCAGCGTCGGCCGCACGTTGCAGGAATTGCAGCGTGTGGATGCGGGGGCGGCCTCACTGACCGAACTGCACGCCCAGGCCGTCGCCACATTGCGCGATTTGCAGACTGAGCTTTCGCGCTATGCGGACAAGGTGGACGTTGACCCCGCGCGCCTGCAGGAATTGGAGGAGCGGCTCAATCTCATCCACGCGCTGAAGCGTAAATACGGCGCGTCGCTCGCGGAGGTCATTGCGTTTGGTGACGACGCCAAGCGCCAGTTGCAAAGCCTCGAATCCCGTGATGCCGAACTCGCCCGCCTCAACGCCGCGCTCGCGAAACTTGATGCGGAACTATTGCGCGCGGGGAATAAACTCTCCGCTGAACGCCGCAAGGTGATTCCGCAACTCGCCAAGGCCGTGAGCCGGCAACTCGCCGATTTAGGATTCACGCAGAGCAAATTTGACGTGGCGATTGCCTCTCAACTTGTAGGAGACGAGGTGACGAGTCTCAAATCAAAAGACAGTCAGAGACTCCTCACGTCGTTTCCTACAAGTAACGGTTTCGATACGGTTGAATTTCAGTTCTCCCCTAACGTCGGCGAGCCGGCGAAGGCCTTGCGCGCCATCGCGTCGTCCGGTGAAATGGCGCGGGTGATGTTGGCGCTCAAGACCGTGCTCGCCGCCGAGGACGAAATCCCCGTGCTCATCTTCGACGAAGTGGATGCCAACGTGGGCGGCGAAACCGCGAATGCCGTGGGCGAAAAAATGAAACAGATTGCGGCCAAGCGCCAGGTCCTGTGCATCACGCACCTCCCGCAAGTCGCGGCCCCGGCCACGGCGCATTACGTCGTGACCAAGCAGGTAAAGGAAGGCCGGACGGTTTCGGAGATTGAATTGCTGGACCCCAAAGCGCGCGTGACGGAACTGGCGCGGATGCTGGGCGGACAAACCGATGTGGCCCGGAAGCACGCGGAGGCGTTGCTGAAATAGGGTGCCGCGTGCTCTACGAGTTCGATGCGAAACTCGGCCGCATTTATCTCCATTACGTCGGCAACCGCCGGGAAATTTACAAGCGAAGCTGAGATTTGCTTTGGCACGAGCGGGCGGCGTGGAGCCGCAAGAAGCTCTTCCGTTTCGGCGGGTGGTTGTTTCCCGCGCTTGACGCGTGCGAACACAAACCGCAACTTGCTGGCTCGTTTGGCCGGCGAAACCGGCCCGCAAATTTTTATGAGTACCGCACACAACTTGTTTGATTCACTAAAGCAATTCGATCTCGGCACGGGCCGGGAAGGGAATTACTACTCGCTGCCCGCGCTGGAAAAGGCCGGCGTCGGACCGATCTCCAAACTGCCCGTCTCCATCCGCATCGTGTTGGAATCCGTCCTGCGCAATTGCGACGGCAAGCGCGTGAGCGAAGCCGCCGTCCGCGCGCTCGCCAACTGGAAACCGACCGAGACGCGCACGGAGGAAATCCCGTTCGTTGTCGCGCGCATCGTGTTGCAGGACTTCACCGGCGTGCCGTTGCTGGTGGACCTCGCGGCGATGCGCAGCGCCGTGGCCAAGCTGGGCAAGAATCCCAAGATCATCGAACCGCTCGTGCCGGTGGACCTCGTCGTGGATCACTCGGTGCAAGTGGACTTCGCCGGTGGCTCGGACTCGATGCAACAAAACTTGGAACTGGAATTTTCGCGCAACCGCGAGCGCTATCAATTTCTCAAGTGGGGTATGCAGGCATTCGAGACGTTCAAGGTCGTCCCGCCCGGCATCGGCATCGTTCACCAGGTGAATCTCGAATATCTCGCCAAAGGCGTGCTTCGTGGCTGCGACGCCTCGTCGCAGCAAGGGGGCAGCAGCGCCCTCGCTGCTGGTGGAGCGACGAGGGCGTCGCTGCCACTTTACTATCCCGACACGCTCGTCGGCACGGACTCGCACACGACGATGATCAACGGCCTCGGCATCGTGGGCTGGGGTGTCGGCGGCATTGAGGCGGAAGCGGGCATGTTGGGTCAGCCGGTTTATTTTCTCACGCCGGATGTGGTGGGCGTTCACCTGACGGGCGCATTGCGCGAAGGCGTCACTGCCACCGACCTGGCGCTCACCGTTACCCAACTGCTCCGCAAGGCGAAGGTCGTCGGCAAGTTCGTCGAGTTCTTCGGCCCGGGCGCGGCGGCGTTGCCGGTGGTGGATCGCGCGACCATCGCGAACATGGCGCCCGAATACGGCGCGAAGAAGGGCTTCTTCCCGATTAACGAGGAATGCACGAACTATGTGCGCGCCTCGGGCCGCACGAACGGCGACTGCAAACTCTACGAAAATTATTATCGGGCGCAGGGCTTGTGGGGCATTCCTCAACTTGGGGAAATCGAATACTCACAACTCATCGAACTCGATCTCTCGACCGTAAAGCCCAGCGTGGCCGGACCAAAGCGTCCGCAGGATCGCATCGAACTGCCAAACATGCGCCGCGAATTTCTGGGCGCGTTCCAACGGCCCGTCACGGAAAATGGTTTTGGCCGAGCGCGCAAAGACGTTTCCAAGTCGGTCAAAGTGGAGATGACGAACAAGAAGAAGGCCAAGGTCGGCACCGGCTCGGTGCTCATCGCGGCGATCACGAGTTGCACGAACACGTCGAATCCGAGCGTGATGCTCGCCGCGGGTCTGCTCGCCAAGAAGGCGGTCGAAAAGGGTCTGACGGTGAACCCAGCGGTGAAGGCGTCGCTCGCGCCCGGATCGCGCGTGGTCACCGACTACCTCAAGAAGACGAACCTGCAAAAGTATCTCAACAAACTTCGCTTCAATCTCGTCGGCTACGGCTGCACGACGTGCATTGGCAATTCCGGCCCGCTCGACGCGAACATCGAGGACGCCGTGGTGAAGAATGATTTTGTCGCGGCGAGCGTGTTGTCGGGCAACCGCAACTTTGAAGCGCGTGTGCATCAGAGCATCAAGGCAAATTTTCTCATGTCGCCGCCGCTCGTGGTCGCGTTCGCGCTCGCGGGTCGCGTGGACATTGACCTGAGTTGCGAGCCGCTCGGCACGGACAGGGACGGCGCGCCGGTGTTCCTCGCCGACCTCTGGCCCACGCTTCAGGAAGTGCGCGACGCGATGGAATCCGCGCTCAAACCGGAAGTGTTCCGCAAGCTCTACAAAGATTTTGCCGCGCAGAATCCGAAGTGGAACGAAATCCCGTCCAGCGTCGGCAACGTGTATGAGTGGGACCGCAAGAGCACCTACATCCAGGAGCCGCCGTTCTTCGAGAACTTCTCGATGACGCCCGGCAGCATTGCCGCCATCACCGGCGCGCGGGCACTCGGCATTTTCGGCGACAGTGTGACGACCGACCACATCTCCCCCGCCGGCGCGATCAAAAAGAGTTCGCCGGCCGGAAAGTTCCTCCAGGAAAACGGCGTCGAAGCGGTGGACTTCAACAGCTACGGTTCGCGTCGCGGCAATGACCGCATCATGACGCGCGGTACGTTTGCCAACGTCCGCATCAAGAACCTCATGCTCGGCGGCGAGGAAGGTGGCAACACGCTCGGACCAGATGGTCAGAAGACTTCGATCTATGACGCCTCAATGGCTTACCAGAAACAGGGCACGCCGCTTGTGATCATCGCCGGACAGGAATACGGCACGGGCTCAAGCCGCGACTGGGCCGCAAAGGGCACGAATCTGCTCGGCGTAAAAGCCGTCGTCGCGCAGAGCTTCGAGCGTATCCACCGCAGCAACCTCGTCGGCATGGGCGTGCTGCCGCTGCAATTCAAGGATGGCACGACCGCGCAAACCCTCAAGCTTGATGGTACGGAAACCTACGATATCGTCGGCCTCGATGCCTCGATCAAGCCGCAACAAGACCTCACGCTCAAGATCACCCGCAAGGACGGCTCGGTTGAAAACGTGAACGTCCGCTGTCGCATTGATACGCCCATCGAGATTGACTACTACCAGCACGGCGGCATTTTGCCTTATGTGTTGCGGCAATTGGTAGCGAAGGCGTAAAATTGGAGCGCCGAACTTTAGTTTGGAACGAACAAACACATGAACAAGGCCCGAAAAAAAGTCAGCTACTTGTCCGAACGCGAATCGGACGAGCCGGTCATGATGAAGGAAGGGCCGCAGATGGATTTTGCATCCGCGCAGCCGCCTCGTGATTTAGGCTACACAAAACTGAGCAGGGCGGATTCGGCTTTCACGGCTTCAGTTTATCGGCGGAATGGCTGTGCCTTGTTCCTGGGCGATGCGCTCGACTTTTATCCGAAATGGAAAGCACCGACGGTCATCATCTCGGATGGCGCTTACGGTCTGGGCAGCTTTCCGGGCGACCCGCCGACTTCAGCGGGATTGGAGGCTTGGTATCGCCCGCACATCGCAGCGTGGGAGAAGTTCGCCTTGCCCGAGACAACACTGTGGTTTTGGAACACTGAGCTTGGTTGGGCGACTGTTCATCCGACTCTCATTGCGGCGGGCTGGGAGTTTCGTACCTGCCACGTATGGGACAAAGGTATCGCCCACATTGCGGGCAACGCAAATACCAAGACACTCCGCAAGTTTCCGATCACGACAGAAGTGTGCGTGCAATACGTCAAGAAGACCTACTTCGAGTCCGGTGGCGTGCGGATGACAATGCAGGAATGGCTGCGTTACGAATGGATTCGCGCCGGATTGCCGCTTTGGAAAACCAACCTCGCGTGCGGACTGAAGAACGCGGCGACCCGAAAGTATTTCACCGCTGACCACCTTTGGTATTTCCCCCCGCCGGAAGCCTTCGACGACCTCGCTCGCTACGCGAACACCCACGGCAAACCTGACGGACGGCCCTACTTCTCAATGGATGGAAAACGCGCCGTGACCGGTGAAGAATGGGCCCGGATGCGGGCAAAGTTTACATGTCCAGCAGGTGTGACAAATGTCTGGCGGGAGCCGGCCGTGCGCGGCATCGAACGCCTCAAGGACAATTACCAGTGCATTCACATGAATCAGAAGCCTCTCAAACTTCTAGAACTTTGCATTGGCGTCAGCTCCGAAGAAGGTGATGTGGTTTGGGAACCGTTTGGCGGCCTTTGTTCAGCCACACTCGCAGCGCACAAACTCAAGCGGCGAGCCTTCGCGTCCGAGTGTGTGCCAGACTTCTACCAAATCGCCGTTCGCCGACTGGAAAACTACGACGTGTTTTGACCTATGCCCACCGTACCAACTCGCCAGACTCCTGACTCCAAGTGGCAACACCACGCACTTTACAAGCGGGTTCGAGAAGCGTTGTTCAGCTTGCCACTGCACTTCCGCACGCAAACGAACATCGAGGGCATCTCCGCCATCGACATTTTCACGCTAAACTCAGCGCTGGGCGCGACGATCGAGAATCAGGTCGTCAATACCCTGAACCTCATGCGCCCGGTCTGGGATCCGGACGGTACCTATCGCCAGTTCGCATTCGTCCGTCAGGCGCAGACGTTTCCTGACGTGTTGCTCAGGCGGATGAGTGAGAATCCAGCTAGTCCTGACGATGTGATTCTCGGTGTCGAATTGAAGGGCTGGTATCTGCTCGCAAAGGAAGCAGAACCCAGCTTTCGCTTTCAAGTCACACCCGCCGCCTGTGCCTTCCAAGATTTGATTGTGGTTGTTCCTTGGGCGCTCACGAATGTCATCTCCGGATCGCCGATGGTCTTCTCTCCCTACATCGAGTCGTCGCGATACGCCGCAGAGTTTCGGAATCATCACTGGCAACACCTGCGGGAAGCCAAAGGCGATTCGACCATCAAACAGCCTGCGGACGTGAAGCCGTATCCAAAAAAGAGCGATCAAATCGCTGACGAACCCGTTGCCGACAAAGGCGGGAACTTTGGACGCTTTGCCCGAACGGGTTTGATGGACGAGTATCTGGCGCGAGCGAAGGAAGAATTGCTGGCGGGAATCCGAGCCGAGTATTGGTTGAGCTTTTTCAAGATATTCCAGGATCAGCGTGACCCGGCAACCATTCGTACCGAGATTGAAAAACTGCGGCAGAAGGTTGATTCAACAATTCGTGATCGGGGCCGTTCTGATGCCGCGTTCGCGGTCTTGCAAGCCTTGGAAGCTTTGATCGAGTCGAAGTAGATATGGTGCAACTCACTCTTGATCTTGCTCACTGGAACAGAATAAATCCGAAAGAGGTTCCAATTGTGGCTGAAACCGATATTACACCGGACGTTAATGAAAGACTATCCGGCCCAGATGAGGAAGCGGCCTAGCTTTTCTTCCAACGGGCAGTGGCGGCAATTTTTGCGATTTCAGCGCGTTTCTTTTTAGACAACGAGGCGGCTCTAGCCTTTCCACCTTTTAACCCGCCCAACCGCCCAAGCGCGACGGCGGCGGGGTTCTTTTGAGAAACTAGGTCAGGAACAGTAGTCGCAACTTTGCCGGAAAGATTCGGGATTGGTTGCCCGGTGGACATCGCAACAATTTGCGCGGCCCTAGAATTTATGTCCCTTGGTAGTTTTTGTTTCTGCACGGTTTAACCATGCTTGACCGGTCACTATTTCGCCAGCGAAATTTCAAACTGAGCCACTACCGAAGGCTCGCCAAACTCACCGATTCGGTCCAAACTGCGGGCGATGAGTTATCTCGTTCAAGAAATCGCCGCAGAGGTGATCCGGAGCACGAGCCGCGACAAACCCGCCGACACTGCGTTGCGCGAAGTGCTCAAGCAGACGCGTAATCTGGCGCCGTTCGACGCGACCGAGGTCAGCAAGACCGTTTTCCTGTATTACCGCTGGCACGGCTGGCTGCGCGACGAGCGGGGCGGGGGGGAAGGTAAGATGCGGCTCCGGCCCCCGCTGGCCCGGCGGGGTCGCGCGGTTTCGGGCGAATCCGGCTTCCGTGCCGATAGCGGAGTTGCGCGTCAAAGCCGTGCCGGCGTGGACGGCGGAGCAAATGGAGGTGAGCGACGACTGGCTGCGCTCGTTGCAACGCGAGCCGAAGCTTTGGTTGCGGGTCAAGCGCGGCCAGGCGTCGTCGCTGATGGATAAATTGCCCGGAACGCACGTCAGTCCAACGTTTCCGGAGGCGTTGGTTTACGAGGGCGAAACCGATCTGTTCAAGACGCCAGAGTTCCAGGCGGGCGAATTCGAGATTCAGGACATCAGTTCGCAAGCGGTGGGCGTATTTTGCAATCCGAAGCCGGGGGAAACTTGGTGGGACGCGTGTGCGGGCGAAGGCGGCAAACTGCTGCACTTGTCGGACTTGATGCAGAACAAAGGTTTGATCTGGGCGAGCGACCGGGCGGCGTGGCGCTTGCAAAAACTCAAGCGCCGGACCGCACGGGCAAAGGCTTTCAATTACCGCGCGGCGTTCTGGGACGGTGGCGCAAAGTTGCCGACGAAGACAAAGTTCGACGGCGTGCTGGTGGATGCGCCGTGCAGTGGCGTGGGGACGTGGCAGCGTAATCCACACGCCCGGTGGACGACAACAACGGAGGATGTGAAGGAGCTGGCGGAAGTGCAAAAGCGTTTGTTGACGAATGTGGCGATGTCGGTCAAGCCGGGCGGGAAACTCATTTATTCGGTTTGCACGTTGACGCGGGCGGAGACGAGCGAGGTGGCGGAAGCTTTCAACCGGATGCACCCGGAGTTTGCGCCGTTGGCTTTACCTGACTTTCAATCGAATGGCCGCGCGCTTCCCAGCGCAGCCACGCTGACCATCTGGCCGCAAGACTTGGGTGGCAACGGGATGTTTGTCACCGCCTGGCAGCGGAAGAAAAGTTGACGCCGGCTAGGCGTCACGCTTTCGTCACATGGCCGTAACGGTCTTGTTGCCGCGTTTGCATTGTTTCGTTCCCCGGCCCGTGGTATCCAAGTGACCGTGATGAAACAGAAAATCCTCGTGGTGGACGATGAATCCGAGGCGGTTGAACTGGTCGCGTTCAACCTGAAGCAATCCGGCTTTGAGGTGGTCACGGCGGCGGACGGTGCTGAGGCGCTGAAAAAGGCCAAGGCGCACCTGCCCGCGCTCGTGGTGCTGGATCTGATGCTGCCGGAGATTGACGGACTGGAAGTTTGCAAACTGCTGCGGCGCGATCCGCTCACGGCCCGCATCCCCATTCTCATGCTCACCGCCAAAGCGGCGGAGATTGACCGGGTGCTGGGCCTCGAATTGGGCGCAGAGGATTACGTGACGAAGCCGTTCAGCCCGCGCGAACTGGTGTTGCGCGTCAAAAAAATTCTCGAACGCGGCCAGCAAAAAACCGAGGCGCGCGAGTCAATGCGGTTCGGCGATCTGTTAATTGATGTGCCCAAGCATCGGGCGACGTGGAAGGCCAAGGCGTTCGACCTCACCGCCACTGAATTCAAACTCCTGACGGTGCTGGCGCAACGCGCGGGTCGCGTGCAATCGCGCGATGTATTGCTGCGGGATGTGTGGGAATACGACAGCCTCATTGACACCCGGACGGTGGACACCCACATGCGGCGGCTGCGTGAAAAGCTCGGTCCGGCGGCGAAATATCTGGATACCGTGCGCGGGGTCGGGTATCGGTTCGTCGAAAACTGAACGTCATGCCGGTCTGGTCCACCATCCTCCTCCTCCTTTTACTCGCGCTGCTGGTCGCCATGCAAGTTTGGTGGCAGGGCAAATTTCGTCGGGCGGCGGCGTCCGCGTCCGGCGAAATTAAAAACCTCCAGCGCCGTCTGGCGGACGAGGCCGGCGAGCGCCAAGCCCAGCAGTCGGCTATTTTCAACAGCATGGTCGAAGGGTTGTTGCTGCTCGATGAGCGCGGGCGGGTGCAATTGGCCAATCGCGCCTTCAAGAAACTTTTTGAAGCCACGGACGTGGTCCTGGGCAAAACCGTGCTGGAGGTCCTGCGCCTGCATGAACTCGCGGAAATGGTCGAATCGCTCGGGCCGAATCAGCTGTGGCAGGATCGCGAATTGAAATTCCCGGGAGCGGTCGAACGCTGGCTGCAAGTCAGCGCGGCCATCGTTTTGGGTGGGAGCGGCGAGCGGCAGGGCACGATTCTCGTCTTCCACGATCTCACGCGGCTCAAGCAACTCGAACGCACGCGGGAAGATTTTGTTGCCAACGTCAGTCACGAATTGCGCACGCCCCTCTCGCTCATCAAGGGTTATGCGGAAACGCTGCTGGACGGCGCGAAGGATAATCCCGAAGTCGCCACGAAATTCCTCCAGACCATTGATCGCAATGCCCGCCGGCTGGATTTGCTCATCCAGGATTTGCTGACGATCTCGGCGCTCGAATCCGGCCGGGTGGCGCTGAATTTTCAGCCGGTGAAGTTGCGGCCGGTGGTGGAACGAAGCCTGGCCGATCTAAAGACCCAGGCGGCGGCGCGCAAAGTCACCCTGACCAACGACCTGCCGGACTTGACGGCGCAGGCGGATGAAACGCGGACGGAACAGGTCCTGAGCAATCTCCTGGAAAACGCCGTGAAGTACGGTCGGGAAGGCGGAGCGGTGATTGTGGGGGGGCGGGAAACGGATGACGGAAAGCTGGAAATGTTCGTGCAGGACGACGGGCCGGGGATTCCGGCGGCGGCGCTGGAGCGCGTGTTCGAGCGGTTCTATCGCGTGGACAAGGCCCGTTCGCGCGAGCAGGGCGGCACCGGCCTGGGGCT
>ORMF012603712.1_pt1 | contig 13119 bp, 14 predicted proteins | sample 1779871 | NCBI WGS metagenome assembly ORMF01 (sample SAMEA104232316, study PRJEB22302) | groundwater metagenome | biome: forest; feature: aquifer; material: groundwater | place: USA | collected 2011-08-07 | depth 5.4 m | reverse complement strand
GTAGGACGTACGCAGCCCCATTGCCACACACGTCGCCAGCGCCGTCGTCACCTGCCCGCCGCAGGACACCCGATGGTCGGTAATCGGCAGCTTGGTAAACGCGGTGTCGGGCCGTGGATATCGGGGGAGGCGATAGACGAAGTCGACGGAATTGGCGCCGACCCCGATGACGTCAATCATCGTCGTAGGCCGGCCCTTCACGGGCCGCCGACTCATACAGCGCGATCGCGGCCGCCGTGGCGACGTTGACCGAGTCGGTGCCGCCCGCCATCGGGATGCGCGCGCGAAGCGGGCATGCGTCGAGCGCCGACTGGGTCAATCCCTCACCTTCATGCCCAAGAACAAGGGCGACCCGTCGGTCCGGGAGTTCTGCTGCGACGGTGCGGAGGCACGGCGCAGACAAGGAAGGGGTCAACGCAATGATGGCGATTCCGTCTCCATCGAGCTCGCGCAGCGCGCGCGGCCACTCGTGGACGCGCGCGAAAGGGATGCGCAGCGCGGCCCCCATCGAGGTGCGGATGGCCTTCCGATACAGCGGATCGGTGCTCGCCGGATCGAGCAGCACCGCCCCGACCCCGAACGCAGCGGCATTGCGAAACACGCTGCCCACGTTGTCGGGATCGCCGATGCGTTCGAGGATCACGAGGCGGCGCGCGGCGCGCGCCAGCTCCAGCCAGTCTCGCGGCGCGGGCCGTTCGCCGATCGCCAGACAACCGCGATGAACGCTGAAGCCGGCAACGTCGTCCATCACCGACGGCGGAACGAGGTACACAGGCGTTTCAGGGTGAGCGTCGACGGCGGGCCGCAAACTGGCGAGCGCCGGATCGGTGACCATCACCGACCGGGTGGGAAAGCGACTGCCGCTCAACAGCCGCTGGACGACGAGCCGTCCTTCCGCGATGAAGATGCCGCGTGGCTCGCCCAGGGCCGGATCCGGGATATTGCGGTAGTCCGCCAAACGCGGGTCGTGCGGGTCGCCGACCGCGATGATCGCTATGTTACCTGCTCCCCGCCAGCCTTGGCGCGCTCCCATCCGCGATAGGTGCCGAGGACGCGCGTCCATTTGGCAAACTCGGCGAGATGCATCAGCGCCCGCGAGCACGCCATGTCGTCGCGGCGCGCCTCGACCTCGACGTAGAACAGGTACTCCCACGGGCGGCCGCGGATCGGCCGGCTCTCGAGCTTCGTGAGGTTGATGTCGCGCAGCGCGAAGACGCTCAGCGCTTTGAACAATGCGCCCGGGGTGCTCGGCAAGGCAAACACGATCGTCGTCTTGTCGGCGTCGGCACCGGCAGCACCGCCGATGATCGCGAAACGCGTGATGTTGTACTCGTAATCCTGCACGGCCTCCTGCAGGACCTCGAGGCCGAACACCTCCGCGGCGCGCCGCGACGCGAGCGCCGCCGCGTTCTTCAGTCTCTGCTCGGCCACCAGCTTCGCGCCGCCGGCGGTGTCGTACACCGCTTCAACGGTCACTCCGAGATCCTTGAGGTATTGCTCGCACTGCGCGAGCGCCTGCGGATGCGAGTACACGACGGTGATATCGGAGATCTTCGTGCCGGGCAGCGCCTGCAGGCAATGGACGACGTCGAGCTCCACCTCGCCGGTGATCATGAGCTCGTGATCGAGGAGCAGGTCGTAGTTGCGATGAATGGTGCCGCCAATCGAGTTCTCGAGCGGCACCACGCCGTGCGTGGCGCGCTTCTTCACCACCGCGTCGAACACATCGTCGAAGCTCTTGCAGGGCATCGTTTCGACCTGCGGTCCGCCGTACACAAGCGCGGCGGCCTCACTGTAGGCGCCGGGTTCTCCCTGATACGCGAGTCTCAAAAGCGATCTCCTGCCGGGTCCGGAAGAACCCGGCCTACGTCCGCGCCTCCGATTGGCCCCGCCAATTGTTATTCGCCCCGAGGACCCTGGGGAAGGGCCGCGACCGCGGATCGCACCGCGCCCCCCGCCAGGATGCCCATTGTCGACACGACGACGAGCGCAAGCCGCATCCAGATCGGGGTCGGCAGCGCATAACCGGCCGTAAATCCCCAGATCAGGACGATCGCCTGAAACGCGGCGGCGACCATCGCGTATCGCATCGGATCGTGGGCAGCGATTCGCGCCGCCACGTATCCGCCCAGAATTGCGGCCACGCCGGTGTAGAGGAGGCGCGCCGCCATCATCAGCGGGGAGTTGAGCACAGCGGCGAAATCGCCTGGTGTGCGCAGTGGCTGCTGCGCCAGTGCGTTGACGAGCGTAATCTCGAGTGGCTGCACCAGCAGCCTGGTGACGGCCAGCGCGCCGATCACCGCAACGAGCCCACGGATCGCGTTCATTGTTTCATGACGAGCGCGCCGATGACGTAACCGGCTGCGGCGACGCCGAACCCGACAAGGAACATGTCGCGGCCGCTCGCCCACATGCTGCGTCCGGTGAAGATGCTGCGCGCGGCGCCGACGCCGAAGTGCGCCAGCATGCTGACCGTCAGCGACAGCCAGATCGCCGGGCCCGCCGGCACGATCAGAAACGGCACCAGCGGGATGATCGCGCCGACTGCCGTGGCGGTCCCGGTCACCAATCCGTCAGCGAGCGGCGTCACGGAGGCGGCCTGAATCCCGAGCTCCTCCTGGACCTTGGTCGCGAGCGCGCGCGTCGGATCGCGCATCATCGCCTCCGCAGACACGCGCGCAATCTCCGGCGAAAGTCCCTTCACCTCGAGAATCAACGCGAGCTCTTTTTCCTCGAGGTCAGGCATCAGCCGCAGTTCGTCGCGTTCGATCGCGATTTGCCGCGCGGCCACTTCCGACTCGCTCTTGGCCGCAAGATAACCGCTCGATCCCATCGACAATGCGTCCGCAAGTGCGCCGGCGATCCCCGTGACGATGACGAGGTGAGGCGCGATGTTCGCGCCAATCACTCCGGCCACGAGACCGAAATTCGCCGTGAGACCGTCGTTGAAGCCATACACGACGCTCCTGAGGTAGCCGCCGGCGGCGTGACCGTGCCACGGCTCGCCCGTGCGGCCGATCGACGCCGACAGATGCTGCGCATGCTCGGCGGATTCGGTCGCGATCGCCACGGCCGTGTCGTGCGTGGCCTTATCGGTTGCGCCGCGCGCCAGGCGCAGGTACGACCCGACCTCGCGCGATTCCTCGGCGACGATCAACGGCAGGACCGAGGAGGAGCCGAACACACCCGCGACCGCCGCAAGGACCCGGCTGCGCGCCGAGGGCGCGTGGGGCGGCACGGTGCCGCCGTGCTCCTGGAAGAGGGCGCGCCACCTCTCGACGTGCTCGTCTTCCACTTGTGCCAGGTTTTCGAAGATCACGCGGCGCTGCGCGTTCGACTCGGTTCGTGCCAGCGTGCGATACAGCCACGCGGCATCCATCTCATCACGGTAGTAATCGCTCCAGGCGGGTTCAACGGGCATGTCAGAAAAGGGCTGTCACGACGGAAGCGACGATCGATGCGATCGACAGCGCGAGGCAGAGGAGGGCGATGAGCACGTGGTCAGCGCGCTCGGGCTTCAGGGGATCAAGGAGCTTCGCGGCAAGGTAGCCCCCGCCAACCCCGCCGAGGTGGGCATAGTTGTTGATGATGCCTTGCAGGAAGATCCCTTGCACGAGAACCATCAGTATCGAGCTCTGCGCATAGCTGCGCGCCATCGAACTGCCGCCGCGGTGGCCGTAGTAGTAGATCGCGCCGAGCAGTCCCGTGATGCACGCAGACGCGCCGATGGTGATACCGCGGCCGCTTCCGAGCAGCGGTATCGCCGGCATGAACAGCCCCCAGAACACACTGAACGCAAACCCCGCCACTCCACCGGCCGCGTAGATGATTACCATCCGACCGGGGCCGTACATCTCTGCCACCGCGGGCGCCAGCTGCCGAACAGCCATCATGTTCAAGATGATGTGCAGTGCGCCTCCGTGGAGCCAGGATGCACTGAGGATCGTCCACCATCGCCCAAAGCCGAATACCAGTTCCGGCCCGGTGGCGCCGAATAGGAGCAGCGCGGGGACGGACGGGCCGAGGAAGCCAAATAAGCCCCTCATGTTTATGGTGCCGCCTGACGCAACGAGCGTGAGGACGTAGACGACCGCGCAGGTGCCGACGACGAACGGCACGAATCCGAGGTCGTGGCCGAGCGATCGGAGCAGCGGAGCGAACCCCCACAATCCCGGATTCCGGCGGCCGCAGTTGTAGCACTTGTCATCGCCGACGCCGACGAGCACCCCGCAGGAGGTGCAGATCACTGAGCCGGTGGTTTGACGGCGAAGCATTCGGTCGATGATAGCCTTAATGGAAATCCCAAATCCCAAATCCCAAGTCAAGAGTTGGGATCTGGGATTTGGAATCTGGGATTTGGGATTTGGGATTTGACGATGCGACTCATAGTCGGGATCACAGGAGCGACCGGCGTCATCTACGGCGTCCGGCTGCTGGAGCGGCTGCGCGAGGCCGGCGTCGAGACGCACCTGGTCATCAGCCGCTGGGGCGCGCGGACGCTGCTCCATGAGACGCCATACTCGCGCGAGCAGGTCGAGGCGCTGGCGAGCGAGGTCTATGCGCCGAATGACATGGGCGCCGCGATCGCGAGCGGATCATTTCAGGCGGAGGGGATGGTGGTTGCGCCCTGCAGCGTGAAGACGCTCGGCGCGATTGCGCACGGGTGCGGCGACAGCCTCGTGCATCGTGCCGCCGACGTCACACTCAAGGAGCGCCGCAGGCTTCTGCTGTCGGTCCGCGAGGCGCCGCTCAGCGAGATTCACCTCGAAAACATGCTCAAGCTCGCGAGGATGGGCACCATCATCCTTCCACCAATGCCCGCGTTCTACATCAACCCCCGCACGCTGGACGAGGTGATCGATCACACGGTCTCGCGGATGCTGGATCAGTTCCGGATCGAGGTGCCAGGCGCGCACCGGTGGGTGGGGGAGATGGGCGTCGGCCAGCGCGACGAGTCGTAGGTGAGCGACCGAGCGGCGCGGACCTTTCAGCGCCGCTCCGTGTCCTCCAATGTCTCGCGCGCGCTCGCCACCGCGCGCTCGGCATCATCCACGGCCTGCGCGGCTTCCTCGGCGTGGCTGGCCACGCGGCGTGCTTCCTGGCGCGCGGCCTCGGCCTCGGCCGACGCCTTTTCCAAGCGTGTGTCCAGCGCGGCTTTCGCCCTTTCCATCTCCTTCGCGTTCGCCGCGGCTTTCTTCATCGCGGCGCGCGCCTCCTCGGCGGCGCGCCTGGCCTCCTTCAAGTCGCGCTCCGCATCGAGCAGCGCCTTTTGCGCCGCGGCCTGTTTCTGACGACGCTCAACATCGCGGCGCCAGGCCTTCTCCTCCGTACTGCCGCCCCGCCTGGCGGCCGTTTGGGTCTTGGGCTGACTGAAGGGGATCACACGTGGTGGGGCCCCGCCCTGCCGCGCGGAGGTGCCTCCGTGCGGGACGAGCGCCGCGAGCACTTCGAATCCAGGAGGATCGATGTCGCTCGTCAGGCGGCCGGCCGGCGCAGCCTCGGTCTGCCCTCCATACGTCGCAAGCGCCTCCAGAGTCGTCATGATGCGACGCATCGTCTCGGGAGAAGCCGGGTGACCCGACTCGCGAAGGACCTCGGCGGCACGCTTCGTCAGGTCGGAGAGTGCTTCGCGACGCGCGTCGAGCGGCGCGCGAAGATCAGTGGATTTACCAGCGAGCTGCGCGGCCTGGGCCGTACGGAACTGGTTGCCTGCGGCTAACAGCCGATCGAAAGCCTGGCGGTCACGCCAGTACAGTTGGTTCGCAACCCAGGCGGACAGCGTCGGCTTCGAAAGAGCCTTCACACGCTCTGCCTCTTCCGTAGCGCCGGATTCTTTCAGCGTCGTTGCAAGGGCGTTACGCGCAGGTGTGAACTCTGACAACGGCAACTGAAACAGGTGGTCGATTTCCCCCTCTCCCTTCCCCCTTCCCCCTGCCCCTTTCCCCTTCTCAGGTGCCACGTGACCTAGTCTGTCACAGCCTTCTCGTAGACTCTGGAATACGCGATTGACCAACCTGGAAACGTGCGAATTGGCGGATGTGGAAGGCGAATTGCAGTTCGCCAACTCGACGATCGCAGAACCCGAATTGATGAGGAGACGGGCAATGGGAGCGCATGCGATTCAACACACGGATAATGCCGAGCAACTGGCGCTGTACGAGGGGTCGGTGGCTGCGCCGGCGGGATGCTCGCAGCACGCACGCGTCACGGAACCAACACGGATGTGTGCGGCTTGCCGCGCGCGCGAGGCGCGCTACGGTTTCAGGGACAAGGAAGACGATCCGGTTGTCGGCCGCGCGAACACACTCTGCTTCGATTGCTTCCGCATGGAGATCGATCGCCGCCAGGCGGCTGCTGCGCAGCTTGCCAAAGGGTGGAATGCGACGCAGGCCAGCCTGCCGCTGGCAGGAAAGCTCGATGCGCTGAGCCGCCGCCGCCGCCGAGCGCAAATCGCCGCGCGCCACGCGCTCGAATTGCGTTGATTGGAGTACAGATCCTTCGTGCATCTCGAGTCCTTCGTGGTTGACATTATTTGTCTTCCAGAAGCACCCACCCTTCGCTATTGGGATTTGGGATTTGGGACTTGGGGTTTGGGATTCTCCCGAAAGGTCTCCGCCGATCCCGGGGCGTTGAAATCAACGGCACGGTCGCCGGCCTGACCCGTGACCGTGTACTGTCCGCGCATCTGAAGGAAGTTGACGCCGTTGGCAAGCGGTCCCTGCGCCATGCGTGTCGTCACCACGGAGCCCACGTCGAACCGCAGATGGATGTCGATCAGCGGGCTCCGGCCGGCCACGGTGATCGTACGTGGTTGGCCTCGCTCGTCGTTCTCCTCGGCGATCGTGACATCGGTCGCGTAGCCCAGGGGCCCATCCGGCCCGAGCGCGCCGATGAACCCCGGGATCCGATCCGGGTCCGCCGCCTCACGCGGCGGAAACACGCGGCCGAAGATGACCGACAGATCGCCCTCCTGTACCTGCCCCCACTGCCACGAGACGCCCTTCCAGAACCCCCAGTTGTGATCGTGATACCCGGCTCCGCCGTCGAACGAGAGCCGCTCGCCGTCGACCTCGAGCGTGCCGTCCAGGAGACCTGACATCACGGGCACCACATAGCCGGTGCGCCAGCCGCGCGCGCCGCCGATTTCAATTGGCGGCACCAACCGTCCGGGTGACGCCTCTATGCCGAGTCGTCCCCGAGCCACGCGGCCGGCTTCGCCCCGCAGATCGAGGTCGATCTCGTAGCGCAGGCCATTGAGGGTGACGCGGTTGCGACCAATCGTCAGCTCTGGCGCACGGAGCGCATCCTCTTCGCTCATCTGCCCCGGGGCGCTGAAGTTCTCGACGCGTCCGTTGCGATCGAGCTGGAGGCGCACGCCGGCGGAGCGGGATCCATCGGGCTGCTTTGGTCCAACGAGAAAGGTCAGATAGAACCTGGCATCCCGCGCGCGCCCGTTGAAGTAGAGCCATTCGGCCCACGAGTCCTTCCACGCCGGGGCGTCCGGAATCGGATGGAACCGATCGATCTGACGCAGCACGGCGTCGGGCGTGGTCTGCGTCCACGAGACGTCTTCGCTGGTGTCGCGCCAGTCGCCGCTGAGCGCGACCTCTGGATCATTCATCGTCCGCTCGAGGCTCGGAATCCCACCGCGCGCACCGACGCGCACCGATTGATCGTTGGGGAACAGATACAGGGCCGCCGTGGGCGGCGGCGACGCGGCGCGGATGCGGCCCCGCAGCTGGTCAGCCTGCAACGTTCCGGACAGCACCATTCGTGCGGGCACCGCGGGTTCGAGGTGGATCAGGACGTCGCCGCCGCCGACGAGGGCCGCCGACTGCGCCTGGTTCAAAACGACCTCGGCGACGCCAAGTAGGATCGCCATGACCGACACACCAATGCCGAAGCCGGCCGCGAGCACGGCCGTCCGGATCGGATGCGCCGTGAGCGATCGGACCGCAAGCCTTCCAATCATGCGTGTCCGGCCTCGCTCTCGATGTGCCCGTCACGCATCGTCAGTACTCGGGTGGAGCGCTCGGCCAGCGCTGGATCGTGCGTGACGATGACGAGGGCGGTGCCGTCGGCGTTGACGCGATCGAGGAGAGCGGCAATCTGCTTTCCGGTCGCGCGATCGAGCTCTCCGGTCGGTTCGTCCGCGAGCAGCAGTCCCGGCCGATTGGCGAGCGCCCGCGCGATCGCCACGCGCTGCATCTCTCCGCCCGAGAGCTCCGATGGACGATGGTCAGCGCGCGCGCCAAGGCCAACATAGTCGAGCAGCTCCCCGGTGCGCTTTCGCCGGTCCGTTTTTGAAACCGCCGCTTCCGATTGCGGCAGCTCGACGTTTTCCCAGGCGGTCAGCATCGGCAGCAGAAAGAAGCGCTGGAAGACGAAGCCGATCTGGCGGAGCCTCAGAAGGCTGCGCTGGCGATCGGAGAGGAGCGACACGTCCTTTCCCTGGAACAGCAGTGTTCCGGCGGTGGGCGTTTCCACGCAGCCGAGCATGTGGAGCAACGTCGACTTGCCGCACCCGGAGGGACCGCGGATCGCCAGGTGATCGCCCGGCGCGATCCGCAGCGACACGTCGGCCACGGCCGTGACGGGTCCGGCGGGCATCGGGAAGACACGGCTCACGTGGGAGGCCTCGACGATCGTGTCGTTCACTCTTCCAGGTTCTCCGTTCTCCGTTCGTGTTCACCTTCGGTTCGGTGTTCGCGCTGCGATGTTCGAAGTTCAGCGTGGATCATCCAATCACCTCATCCCGCAGCGTCGCGGCGATCGGCAGTCGCGCGACGATTCGAATCGGGTAGAGAGCCGCGATGATGGCGGTCGCCACGAGCAGCAGGAGATGCACCTGCAGCGCGGCCGGCTCGAAGACGAAGAAATGAACTTCCGCCGGAATGCCCGGAATACGTTTGAGAATCCGATCGAGGCCCGCCGCCAGGAGGGCGCCGAGCGGTAACGACAGCAGCCCTCCGCCGCCGACGATGAGGACCGATTCGCAGAGAACATCGGCGACGACCCGCCAGCGTGAGAATCCCAGGGCACGCAGCGCGGCGATTTCCCCAAGGCGCTGGTTCACCGAGACGGTGAGCAGCACGGTAATCAGCAGCACCGCAAACGACAGCGTGACAGTTGTCAGCACCGTGGAGATCTGCCGGAAGTAGGTGAAGCCGCCGCGCTCGAAACGGCTCACCGCCTCGTCATTGCTCAGGACACTGAGCTCGGGGAGCAGTCGTGCTACATCCGCGGCCGCGGTGTCGGTGCTCGCATTCTCCTGGGAGGCAACCATGATCACGTCTGCGGCATCGTGTTCGTTGCCTCCGCACGCAGCGGCCAGCATGTCGATCGAGGTCGCGGCGGTGGCGCCGTTCGGCGTATCGAAGGGGAATTCGGCGACACCGCTGACGGTGAATGTCATCGGCGGCAGCGCTTGTTTGTCGTCGGTGCACGACGCGCGCAGCATCACTCGATCGCCGGGCTGCAACTGCGCCCGTCTCGACGTGTTCTCGTTGATGACGATCTCTGGCCCATTCGCGATGTCGCGCCCGCGGAGCATCGTCCACGGATGGGTTTTCGTTCCGGCGACCCCCTGGAAGGACGTGTACTGGCCGCGCAGGCCCTCCTTCTGGACGACTGCGTTGGCGAACCGCAACGCAATGGAGGATCGGACCGACGGCAGGAGTGCGATGGCCTCCGCGTGGGCGATCGCATCGGGGATGAGCGGACCCTGGCCCGGCAGGGCATCGGTAGCCGTGACCCGGAGGTCGAAGCCGGTGCGTTCGAGCAGGCCGCGCATCGAGATGACGAGTCCCTGCGACAGCAGGAGCATGTCGAACAGCAGGGCGCCCACCGCGGCAACGCCGAGCACGCCCAGCGACGCGCGTGCCGGCTGGCGCACGAGGCTCCGCCAGGCGAACCCCATGGCGTGCCGCGGCGGGCGCGCCCATGCCGCGACGACGGTCGCCGATACGCCGAGCGGGACCGCGATGGCGATGCAGACGGCTGCCACCTCCGGTGTCACTCGCACGAACACGAGCGCGGTGTCATATCGCCACTGGAAGAAGCGATTGATGATCCCCTGGGCGCCGAGCGCCAGTACAAGCCCGAAGAGCGAGCCGGCGCTCGCGATCAGGACGCCTTCGATGAACAGTTGTACGAGAATGCGGCGTGTGGGCAGGCCAATCAGCCGAAGCACGCCGACGGTGGGGCGGCGCTCGTCGACCAGCATGATGGTGAGCGCGAGCAGGAACACGGTGGAGGCGATGATCGTGACGATCGCGATCGCCAGGTGGAAGCGTTCGAGCACGACAAACGGGCCGGTGGATCCCGCGGCTCCACTGGCGGGCCGCGCCGCGATCCCCGGCATCCGCGCGCTCACGTCGCGCGCAAACGCTCGCGCATCATTCGGATCGACGAGCGCCACGTTGATGTTCCTGACGTACTCGCTGCCGGCCGGCATCCCGGGCTCCCGTGTCAGCTCGAGGAGATCGGGCAAGTGGAGCCGCACCTCGCGGATCACGGCACCGAGCTTCACGGGATCCGGCGTCGGCTCGTAGATGCCCGCGATGCGGAACTCGCGCGCGTCGCTGCCGTCGGCTGCGGCGGCGAGACGCACGACATCGCCGACGCCGAGGTGCTCGCCTTCGGCGAGTTGCCGCGAGATCAGAACTGACGCAGGGTTGTCAGCGGCCCGCACCGCTCCCGCCGCGACGAGCATCGCCAGCAGCGCACAGGTGATTAACCGGATCCTCAGACGCGGCGTGGGATTGCGTGAACGCGGTCGAACGGCCACCCCTCGACTGTCGTCGGAGTGTCCTGACCCTTCGACGCGCTCAGGGTCACCCCGAGAAACGTCGAGGGGTGAGCGAAGTCGAATGGACACCCGTCGATTATATCGGCGTGCCTTGACGCGCCGCGGCGACGCGCGGATTCATGACGTGGAACCAGAGGGGCGGCAGCAATGCCAGCACGACCATCGCGCCGTACCCTCCGGGCAGATGCGGCGCGTGCGGCAGCAGCTCGAGCGATTGATAACGCTTGGCCGCCGCCATGTGGTGGTCGGAGTGACGTGGCAGGTTTATCAGCAGCCAGTTGCTCACGCGGCTCGCCGAGTCCCATGAGTGCTCCGGCCGGACCGGCTCGTAAGTCCCGGGCGCCACCTGCTTCCGCTGCAGGCCATAGTGCTCAACGTAGTTGATGATTTCGAGAATGGCGATGGCCACGGCTGACTGGCCTGTGAAGAGCGCGACACTGACGGGACCGAGAACGATGGCAACGGAAGAGTAGATCGCGATCTCAATCAGCGCATACCGCACCATCAGGTTGTGCGTCGACCAGATCCCCTGTTTCTGGTTGTTCAGCCGCGTCCGCTCGATGCGCCATGCGCCTGCGATGCTGCCCAACACAGTACGTGGAAGGAACCGGTACACGCTTTCGCCGAGACGGGCGGTCGCAGGATCGTGGGGCGTGCCGACGTGCCGGTGATGTCCTTTCACATGCTCGATCGCGAAGTGGGGATACGTCACGCTTGACAACAGAATGTTGCCGAACGCGCGTTCGTATCCCCGGCGCCGATGAATCAGCTCGTGGGCGAACGCCATCCCGATGGCGCCGGTCGCCACGCCCACCGAGACCGCCGCGGCGACACGTTCCCACAGCGACAGATCGACCAGCGGCACCGTCCACACCAGCCACCAGAGGAGCGTGAGCTGCACGGGGACCCAAGCCCAGGTCACGAGGCGAAACCACTTGTTGAATGCAAGGTCGGGCGCTTCGCGGGAGAACGGCGGCCCGCCTGAGATCGCGTCGATCACTGGCAGCACGCCGAAAACGACCACGATCGGGAGCGTCACGAACCACCCTCGGTTGTGGATCGATACGACGATGAGGGGTGGGAGGAGGAACGCGATCCAGAACGGGAACGTTGCCCAGAACGACCTAGTCACGGCTGATCGTTTCGATGCGGGCCCACTCCGCATCCGTGACCGGCATCACCGAGAGGCGCGATATGCGCACCAGCGGAAACCCCGCGAACGCGCGGTCGGCCTTGATTTCGGCCAGCGTCACCGGACGCGACAGCTTCTTCTCCGGCACGACGTCGACCACGAACATCTTGCCCAATCGATCCTGCGGGTCGGGGTACGCGTCGCCGGCCGCGCGCGCGACCGCGACGACGGCTTTCTGTTTCCCCGTGTGATAGTAGAAGATGCGATCGCCTTTCCGGATCGACCGCAGGTGTTTCTGTGCGAGCGGATTCTTCACGCCGGCCCACACTGTCTTCCGATCGTGTTCGAGCTGCTCGTAGCTGTAGTGCTCCGGCTCTTCCTTCACCAGCCACTGGGCCATGGCGCGGATTATAGCGGCTTGCCGCCGACGAAACTCGACGCCGTCATTTGAGCGAAGGCAGGGCCCGCCCGCCGAAGCTCGACACCCTCGTTCGGGCGCAGGCGAAGTGGCGTTGCCGAAGCTGGGTGACCGGATCAGTCCAGGCGTGCACGTGCTGTTTGTCGGCATCAATCCCGGCGTGCGATCCGCGCTGACCGGACATCACTTTGCCGGATTCTCGAACCGCTTCTGGAAGCTGCTGTTCGAGTCGCGCCTCGTTCCGGAGCGCGTCACGTATGAAGATGACGGTCGGCTGCCCGAGTGGGGTTACGGCATTACGAACATCGTGGCGCGGGCCACGCGGGGCATCGACACACTGAGGCCTGACGAATATGTCGGTGGCCGAGGACGGTTGCTCGCCAAGGTCCGAAAGTACAGGCCACGTGTCGTCGCGCTTGTCGGCGTGACGGTGTTCCGCGCGATGTTTCCTGGGCACAAGGGATCGGTGCGGCTTGGCCTCCAGCGGCAGAGGCTTGGCGATTCGGCCCTCTTCGTCCTGCCCAACCCCAGCGGACGCAACGCGAACTTCTCGTACACCGAGATGCTGACGGCGTTCAAGAGCCTCAAGAGGTTTGTAAGACGGGCCACAGAGACACAGAGACGCAGAGGACAATTGGGCCTCTCGCAAGTATCACGAAGACGAAGAGGTGCAGAGAAACAATGATCTCTGTGTCTCTGCGTCTGTGGCTTGGATCAGTGAACCCGCGGGGTGATGATCGAGTGCTGCTCGGCATCGAG
>ORMF012354916.1_pt1 | contig 13119 bp, 17 predicted proteins | sample 1779871 | NCBI WGS metagenome assembly ORMF01 (sample SAMEA104232316, study PRJEB22302) | groundwater metagenome | biome: forest; feature: aquifer; material: groundwater | place: USA | collected 2011-08-07 | depth 5.4 m | reverse complement strand
GCCCCTCTGGCAGCGGGTGTTTTGTCTCCTCTGCCTGGGCCTGACGGGGTGGATGTTGTATACCGCGATGCCGAAATCCGCGCCCCGCCCTTCGTCTTCTCCATCTTCATCTGCTTTATCTGCCGCCGCGACAACAGCGAAAAATGAACGGTTGGAGAAAATCATACTCGACAAATACCGCGATGTCGGTGTGTTGAAGGTTGAAGTCGACGGCCCTGTGATGACCATCGACGTTACCCCCGCGACGTATCGGCTGCTGCTGACCGACCGCGTGGCAGGCAACAGGATCATGCGCGGCTGGCAGACGCTGGTGGCGCAGAACGACAGCACAACGGGCGTCGGTGCCGTGATGCTATACAGTGAGGGGCACAAAGTGGCCAAAGCCGACAAGAACATCTTGTCTGGTGAGATCAAGGTGGAGTGGTTCGATGCATAATCTCAGCGGATACCGACGTAAAGGCATGGAAGGAGTTAAACCGATGAAAAAACCGATTCTAACCGTTGTCGTATTAACCCTGATCTTGGGTATAGCTGTACCAGCGTTCGCCGATCAACAATCCGATGCGGAGGATGCAAGAAAAGCGTTTATAGCAAAAGGTGACTTTTCACCTGCTGCGGCGACGGCGCTTTGGGGCACGACGAGGAGTGCGTTTCCGCCACCGACGAACGAAATGCACGGAGTCCCGCTTATAGATACGAGCAACGAAGCTGGTTCTACGAACATAGCAACATCAACGCTCCAGCCAGATGGGTCAATTCTCGTAACTCAAAGCGTGACCCACGGAGACGGGAGGACGGAAGGTATAAACAAGCGGGTTGACAGAAGCGAATGGTCGAAACTCCCTGGTCATGGGTACACGGGTGGGACAGGGGTAGTAACACCGAAGACAGCAACAATGCCAGACGGAAGTCCAGTCGGTCTGTCCATCGACGAACCAAAAACAATCAGCAATACAGCGACAACGACCGCACCAACAGCGCAAACCTCCGCTACTGAACAAAAACCTGTTGCCGTGAAAGTCGTTGAGGTGGCACCGCCGAAGACATTGGTCTCTTACGAATCAGCGCACGGGACAGCAGATAAAACATAAGAAGATCATGGTCAAAGTCAAAATCCTCTTGGTGGACGACGACAAGCGGATACAGAAAACCTTTCAAGACTTCCTTCCGTTAGACAGGTACGAATTGGTCGGCGCCTCAAACTCCATCGAAGCACAAATGATTCTTTCAAGCCAACCCGTTGGACTTGCCGTTCTCGACTTAAATCTTAACGGCGAATCTGGCCTTACGCTCTTAAAGACAATTCGGAAGACCAATCAAACAATTCCCGTGATTGTTTTTTCTGGAGCCGTATCCCCTGAGATTGAAATCCAACTCAAAGAAGCCCAAGCCGACGTGATCATAGATAAATCAAACGGAATCCTGCCTGTCTTAGAGAAAATCGACGCATTACTCGGTTAAGGAAAAGTAATGCAGAGGTTTCCTTAATTTTTCGTTCCGAATCTTTCCGTCAGTCCTTCCATTAGCTAATCTGAACCATATACTTTAATTAACAAATACATTACATGAGGAACTTTGTGATGACGGTAAATGATATGGAGTATCTCCTTCAAAAAACCATCCCCCAAATACAGCAGAAACTTCGAGACTTGGACAAGATCGAGAAAATAACCGTCGAGGACATGAAGGATTTGCTTCGAGTCGAGAAGATGGCAAAAAATCGAAGTGGGATAGTCGGCTGGCTGACGGTCGGCGTAATGAGCGGAAAATTGCCAGGCGAGTATTTCTTAGATTATCAGGCGCGGGTGGGTGCGTACAAAAGCGCAGTCCAAAAATATATTCGCAGAAGCAACGTCGAGAAAGCGGTGAAAGCGGCGAGGGTTTTATACGAGTTGAGCAAAATCCAGGCGATCCGCAGAATGAAGATCATCGTGGTCGAGGATGCCTTCACAGCGGTCGAGGTTCTGAAATTCTTTCCACAGAATGAGCAGGATATGTCGCTCAAACTTTTTCTCCAAATCACAGCAGCAATCGCAGGTAGTCCGAAAGATAAGTCATTGTGTTCTTTCGGGTGGGAATTAACGGATGGGCCGCTGGCTCCGAGGGTAGCAGAGGTCACGCCTGATATTGAATGGATGAAAGCGAATCTCCTGAATAAAGAGGAATATCGAGAGGTCGTCATTCAGCTTTTCAAACTGTGCAAAACAAAACGGTTCGCGGACATTTACGAGGTCTTCCATTACGACCAGAACGAGGTGGTGAGGCAGTGTCTGGATCGAGTGGCAGGTGGAACATTTTGGGAGTCAGATTCAGCGCTCCTGCTGATGGCCGCTATCAGGTTCAAGGCAGGCGATTATCTTCTGAAAGACCTACAACTCCCACCAATCGACGAAAACGAAGTCCAGGGGCTTCCCCTGACGGGATTAGACTGGTATACGCTCGACTTTCACACTCACATCGGTCGGGTCGCAGAACGGTTTTTCTTGGCAAAACACAGAGAGATTCCACAGAAAACGCTTCAATCGACATGGTTTCACGGAGAAAGCGCGAAGCTGGATGGCGAGATCATCGCCGATTGGGTTCAGCCATACGATAAACAATTATGGGCGCGGATAAAGGACGAGATCAAGCGAACAGTCGAGGACGTAATGTTCAAGAAATTTCAGTTCAGGGAGATAGAAGAAAGCGAGGCATTAAAATGGCCTCCGTCATAAAAGCCGTTCTTTATTCCAGATGTTCGACGAATGAAAGCCGCCAGGACACCGAAAACCAGCTTCTTGAATTGCGGCGTTACTGCACGGCGTTTGGGTGGTCATTTGACGAAGTTTCCGAATATGATTCTGGATTTAAGGGCACTCAACCCAAGCTCCAAGCGGTCTTGGAAAAGATTCGGCGGAAGGAATACGATACGGTCGTCGTTTTCAGCTTGGACAGATTTTCACGCGAACACCCAAGCAAGGTCAATGCTCTACTCGATCAGATCGTGTATCAATACGGTTGCCGATTCATCTCATTACAAGAAAGTCTGGACAGCCAGAACGAGATGATTTGGGCGGTCATCAAACCACTGTTTTCATGGTTCGCCCATGTATACAGCCGAAATTTAAGCGAAAAGATCAAGGCAGGGATTCGGAACAAGCGCGAGAAAGGTCTTTTTCGCGGTGGGCGACCACGAAAAGAAATTGATCTTGAAAGACTTCGCGCCATCCTCGTCACCGACGGACGGCTTCCTCTCAGAGTGCTTGAAACAAGGTATAACACGGGCATCCCAAAAGCTGAAAGATTGAGCTACGCGACCATCCGAAAAGTTCTCCCTTCGCTATGAAACAAACTCCTTCCCCTGCTTCCCCTTCCAGAAACTCATTTTCGGGCGTTAGTCATACATTTCTTTTTATAACACGGGGGTTGGTTAAATGAGCATACGAGCACACAGGGTGAATGAGATAGTCCACGAAGGAGAGACGTTCAATCTTTCGCATGATGAGGAATTGATGAAGTTTCTCGATGAGAAAGATGTTTTGAACGAATTGAACGCCGACGCTTGTGGGCTTATTGATGTCTCGGTCGGGCTTCTCAAAGAGGCAATCGAGAAGGTAGAAATGGCAGTCGAGACGAAGCAGGCAATCGCGCTTGATATTGTTTGGGCTGAGAAGAACAAGATGGACTACGTGCAGTATTATTGCTTCTGAATAGGAGGTGGTTATGCAAACGATAGCGAAATGTAATTGCAGTGATCCGAGGCACAGTAAAGTGACGGTGAATCGGGGAACGCTTAAAAGACTGCTCGATTATTGCAGAGCTGACGAAGCGAAGCACTACGAGGAGTTGGATAAACCGAGGTTGCACATTTACAGAACGATCCTGAAATTGGACAGGGTGCTAGAACGGGAGGCGGTATGAAAATCGAGGTTGTAGATTTAAGGAAGATGATTGGAGACGGAAACCTGAAAGCGCTTGTGGACGTAAAATTCGGGGATGCCTTGATCGCAAAAGGTTTCAGCGTGTTAAAAGGAAAGCGCGGCGTCTTTGTTGCGATGCCTCGAAAGGCTGGCAAGGACGGGCGATGGTTCGATATGCTGACGCCATTGAGCGATGAGATAAAGAAAGAGATCGAAGACAAAATACTCGTGGCATACGATCAGGAGGTAGAAGTATGACCGATGAAAAAGTCCTGCTTAAAGATTACGAGTGCCCGCTGGGAAAGGTGGACAAGATAACCAAAAAGAATGGCAAGCTCCTGTTCTACGGGGCAACCGAAAAAGTGGTCAAATACTATCTCAAGAGGTACGGCATCGAAGACGTGGAGTGGGAGATTAAAAAAGAATAGGTTTTTCGCTTAACTCGTCCCCTCGCCCGTCCGCCGCCCCCGTTCTCTCCGCTTCCTCCTGAGCAAACCCCTGTTCTGGCTGAAAAATCTATTGTTACAAGAAATAACAAGGGTACGGGGCTTGGTCAGCGCGCCTCTTGCGGGAATATTATCTGATAATATGTTTCATATATTACTTGACCTTTAATGTTATATCAAGTATGCTTTGGCTCAGAAGGGAGACTGTATGAAGCCAAAGCCGAATCGGTTGATTGATGTAAAGTCCTTAATTCGGTATTATCAGGAAAGAGGTTACTGCATTTCCTATCCACAGATAAGAGCGTGGGAAAAAGCAGGCATTATTCATTCTTCAAGAATAGGTCTGCGGAAAAAAGTATTCTCTTTTCTTGATGTCTATTGGGTTGGCGTGGCCTGCCTATTAAGGTTGGCTGGTAAACGGTTAAGTTCTATCAAAGAGATGCGCTTAGCCACGAACCCGCGCTCGCCGTTCTCTCCCCGCATCAGGAATAAGCGTCTTCTGGAGCTTGCTTCACTTCTTGAAAGGCAACAGGGCACGGCAAGGATGCTTAGGACGAATCTTCCTTCTCCAACTGGAGGGCCTTTCAGACCAGATGGAAGGCCTTACAGACCAGACGTAGTTACTGTCAAGGATAATAGCGAAGTTGAATTTACCGAATACAAGATCAAGGTACTCGACAAGAATACAATCATGGTTAAGGTAATAAGGGCGGCACATAATCTATCTCAAAGTGAACTTGCCGAGAAATTAGGATTTTCGCAGGCAAGGTTATCGCAGATCGAAAACGGTTGGATCAAGCCAGATGAAAAAGAAAAGAACAGGATCGCTAAAGTGTTGGACGAGAAAGTGGGTGTTTTGTTCCCTAATTAAATAGGGCTTGAAAAGTAAAAGGCGCGGAGAACCCTCGAAAAGCTCAACCGCGCCAGTATCCGTGCCATTCCGTGAGGAACGAGGACGACCCTATTATACCGCAAGCGGGCCCTCCCGAACAACCTCCTCTCGGACTGTTTCACGCAGTCAACGTCGTTAATGGAAGGGAAACAGATGAAAGTAAAACTGAGGGACATTAAGCCGAACCCGTGGCGGCACATCGACCACGGGTATCCGATTGACCCTGCGAAAGTTTTGAAGTTACAGCAATCAATAAAACGCACTGGTTATTGGGATAACGTGGTTGCACGTAACAACAAAGGAAAAATCGAGCTTGCTTACGGGCATCATCGGATCGAGGCACTGAGGAAGGAATTTGATCGGAACCACGAGATCGACTTGATTATCCGCGACATCGGCGACGCCGATATGCTGAAAATCATGGCCGCTGAGAATGACACGATGGACACAATGTCCCCCGCCGTGATCAATGAGACGGTGAGGGCTGCCCACCAGTTCCTCAAAGCTCATCCAGAGGAAATGAAGAAACTTGTTCGCACCACCCCGAACAAGCACGGTAGGAATGTGATGGCACCAGCGGTGGCCGAATTTCTAAGCTGGAAGATGAACCGCGTCGAGGAAGCTCTCGCGTCAATCCATGATATTGAGGCAGGTGTCATCGACAAAGAAGACTATGAGTCGATACCGAGCCAGACTTCCGCAGCCGATTTTCGTCAAGCCGTAAAGAAAAATAATCTTCCAAAAGATACCAGAAAAACAATCGTAGAGAAGTTGAAATCTGGCGAGATGGGTAAACAAGGAATCGCTACGGAGGTTATGAGGCACAAACTGGGCGTAGGCGGAAAACACGCTGATCCTAATAGAGCGTTACCAGATATAAATGTAATCGCGGGGATAATAGCAAAACACTTGAGCGAAGCGGCATTTTGTATGTCCGATGGTTTCATTGAGAATTGGGACGTGATTGATAGAGAACAAAGAAGCAAAATAGGATTCTGGGTAAAATCGTTGTCTGAGAAAGTGAAGAAAATCCAGTCCCGCCATAAAACGGTTGAATTATTGGTCGAAAAGCAACCATTAAAATACAAGAGCCAAAGCAAGGGCGGAGACGTTGAATATCAAACAGAGGACTGTTAGAAAATGGGCCTCGAAAAACTCAAAAAAACCAAAGGAGAAAATAAAAATGAAAACGATTGGAGCGGTGATGGCGGCTGGCGACAGCCCCAACAAGATGTTTTATGGCAGAGTATCGCCCGCCGAACAAGGGTCACAAGTATCAGTAAGACAGCAAGCCAAATCAATAAGATGCCTTAAACTGCCCCAGTGGTCTGGTGGGAAAAAAGTCGAAGCTCCAAAAGACGGGAGGATCGTATTTTACAGTAGAACGTCAGTAGTTGAACAAGGAAAAGAAGGATCGCGGAAAAAACAGCAAATTAAAGCGGCGAACGCTTGCCTCAAACACCTGGGACTGTCCCCTCTTTCCCGTAAAGACGTTTATCTTGATCACTGTTCAGGAGCCGATCTTAACCGCCCCGCATTATCGAGACTCATTGATTGTGTAAAGAAAGGAGAAATTCAAACGATTGTGGTCTTAAGTATCGACAGATTGGGTAGAAATCGAAGGGAGTTATTTGCGTTGATTGACATTCTCAATTCTCACAACGTTTCCCTCCATTCCGCAGATGGACTTGACACGTCATCACCGACAGGCAAGTTTGGTCTCTCATTTATGCGCTTTTTCTATGAGTATGAGAACTCAATAAGAAAAGAAAACTGCTTGAAAGGACGTTTACATTCTATGAAATATAAACGAGATCGAGGTCTAACTCGAACAAAAAAGCCATGAAACTTTACCACTCGACTACTTTAATTGAAGCCGACAAAATTCAGGCAAATGGATTTTGCGATTATGAACACCCGCATCCTTACCCTGGTGGCGTAGTATTTTCAGTAAAACCAGGCGATCACCCCGATCAGAGCAAGGAAAGAGAAGCTGTGTTGATGGTTGAATTTCCCATCCCTGATGAAATCTCCCAATACATAGTCCTTGAAGGAGAATCAGACAAGAAATTGAAGTGCACCATGTGGATTATTCCGTCGGCGATTGCCAATAAGTATTTTACTGATAAGACCATTTATGATTATTACACTGATTTTGCATGATTAAAAAATGCCCGAATTAACTTGAACCTGAAGCGGTGCCTTCTATTATGGATAATAACGAAAAAAACAGCGAAGAACGCGATCAAAAAAACAGTGGCGATGCTCCTCCGAATGAGCGTCGTTTCTGGGAGACGTATCTTGCCGTTATTCAACAACGGATCAAAACAGATAAGGATGAAAAACATGAAGACCAAACGTAACGCACCATTCGGATATGAGTCAGTAAACTGCAAGTTGGTAATGGTTCCAAGTGAACGAAAAATTGTAAAAGCAATTTTTTATGAGAAAGCGAAAATCCGAAAACAATGCTCAAGCAAACAGCACTCAACGAGCGAATAAAGAACAGTTTTGTTGGTGGCAAACACCCAGGAAGACCCGTGTTCTACGGCAGGGTCAGCAGCCCTGAGCAAGACAAAGACAAAGGTTCTGATAAGAAGACTTCAAGAGAGATGCAAACCGAATCTCCAGATCGGTGGCTCGCTTATAATAAACTTCCCCCACTTCGTGATGAAGACGTCTTTTTTGATACCGCTACTGGAACCAATGCTGAGAGACCTGAGCTTGAAAGGTTGATGCGGGAAGTAAAACAAGGTTTGATCTCCGTAGTTTTGGTCTGGAAAATTGATAGATTTGGAAGAAACGTCCGAGATTTTCTCAACCTTCTTTACGAGCTTGAGGAATATAAGGTCAATTTTTGTTCTATAACTGAAAATCTTGATACCTCCAATGAAATGGGAAAGGCGACAGCAAAAATCATGATGACCGTTTATTCGGTTTTTAGTGAAATGGAGACCACTACGCGAAGAGATCGGATGCTTGGTGGGCGGATGAAAAAAGTGGAGCGTGACGGTAACTGGATCGGAGGCACACCACCATTCGGATATAAATTGGTTGCCCACAAGCTGGCCGCTGTTCCAGAAGGTGCTGAGATTGTCGTGTTTATTTATAACGCATACCTTGAGTTCAAAAGCATATCCCGTGTCGTTCTGGAAGCGAAGAAAGAATTTGTACGAAGAAACATAGGGACTGTTGCAAAACGCGATTTGGAAAATACATTTTCTAATGGACGCGAGATTTTTGATTGGTTGATCGAAAAAGGTTATTTATCCAAGATTGATGAATCCACAGGTTACTTAGACGCTATTACGGATGGCTTAATAAAAGATCTAAGAGAAACTTATGAGGCTGATTCCGAGAAGATTCTGTCTATTTTGCAACAGTCAGTCCCTCCGATCAAGCTGGATGGGCGTCAGATTGGGCGTATGCTCAAGAATCGGCTGTACACGGGCGAGTCATACTCCAAGAAGCACGACAAAATAATGAGCGAAAAGAAGCATGACGCGATTATTGAAATTGAGAAATTCAATCGAGTTCAGATTCTCTTGAAAACGAATTATCAAGGCCACGCAACCGCCTGGTCAAAACGTTCTCCTGGTTTTCTGTTCAGAGACCGAGCCGTCTGCGGGCACTGCGAGTCCTGTATGGTTGCCCATCATGCCCCCGTTCATTTGAGGTATTATTCCTGCCATTTGAGACGTAAAGAAGGTGCAAAAGCGTGTGTTCATAAGAAGAACCATCGCCATGACAAATTTGACGAAAATAATCTTGTTACAGTCATTGAGCATCTGAAGCTGATCATCAGTCAGCCTGGATATTTGGAAGAGAAGATGAGCCTGATTTCGATCAAAGAAATGGAGGCTCTGAAGAAGCATATCAGAGATAAAAGAATACACCTGTCTAAGATTGAGGAATACAAGGAGGACTGGCGGCGTGGATTCGAAGCGAAAGAAATTGAAGCATTAGAAATGACGGCCCGCATCAAAGGTTTTGAAAGGGATACTTTTCGTATTGGGCACGAAATTGTCGAACTGGAAGCTCAAATTGAGGATGTTCTGAGAAAAAGAATCGACGTAAATAAGGCCAAACAGCTCGCTCGTGAATTTGAGAAGAATTTTGAGTGCGCAAACGAAGAACAAAGACGGGATATGATCAACGCGGTCGTGAAGCAGGTACGGGTCTTCAATGACACTCACACTGAGTTCGATTTCAATTTCTGATGCCTTCAATGAAGCGGCATGTTCGCACCACCGAGAACAAGCACGGCAGGCAGATGATGGCACCAGCGGTTGCTGAATTTCTGGAACTGTCATTCTTGCTTAATATGCTCCTTCTTTACGTAAGGATGGAATGATTGGACAAGAAGTTGGAGGCGGAGAGCTTTGTAAAACTCACCCCTTCTTTCTTCAAGTCCGCAGGTGCCAGGTTCACGGTAATCTTTTTTGACGGAAAAGGCAGACCGCTGTTTTTTATCGCCGCTCGCACACGGTCAGCGCTCTCGCGACAGGCCGCGTCCGGCAAACCCACGATGTTGAACGCCGGCAGGCCGTTGGAAATGTCCACCTCCACTTCCACAGGAAACGCGTCTATGCCCAGCACGGCGCTGGAATGCACCACGGCCAGCATCTCACTCTCCTTCGCCGAAGGCGTCCTGTATCACATCGATCTGGGGATTTTCCGTTTCCACCAAAAGCACGGAAACCACATCGAAACGGCAGGGCCAGTCGTGAATACCGTAGCGTTTAAGGTAATAGTGCGCTGTTTTGACTATCTGCCTTCTTTTAAGCGGTGTGACGGCCTCGGCAGGCATGCCCATGGCGTCTGAACTGCGGGTCTTTACCTCTATAAAAACCAGCACCCCTTTTTCCTTGGCTATCAGATCAATTTCACCGAGCTCGCATGCGTAGTTTTTGAGCAGTACCTTGTATCCCCGCGCGCTCAAAAAATGAAAAGCCAGCTCTTCGCCGATCAGGCCCAGCGTTTGCGATGCGGTTTCCATATTTTTAATCGTCCACGCCGTCGGTTTCGCGCTCGTAGGCCTCGAGCACCTTGCCTTCGATCTCATGCTTAAAATCTTCGCTGGTGGGCAGCAGAATGTCGAACCAACGCCCGTCTTTGCCGGCTTTACGCGGCATGGACACGAATACGCCCCGTTTGCCCTGCACCACGGAAAATCCCTTCACTATGATGTTGCCACCGAGCTTCAAGTCCGCGAACGCCTTGAGATTTCCGTCCCCGACGATTTTTCTGATATCCACCACCTCTATGTCCATAGCTACCATTGTTTTCTCCTTATCCTTTAGCTTGAGTGAATCACCTCACCTACTCTACAGGACGCCGGCGGGGCGCTTTTTCGTTCATTATTTTTTATTTTTAATGGCGGAGCGGATTAAACGAGCAAAACCAAGGAATGAATTGGTGAGGGGTTTAAGCGTTGCTGTCGCTAAGAAATGACTCTGCCGTGAGTGTGCTGCCATCGGAAACGAAAGTGACGGCGCCGTGCCTATCGGTGCGGAAGGTTTGATTGTCGGGCAATGCGTTCAAGACTTGCAGTGTATGGGCGGTGGGGTGTCCGAAGATATTTCTTTCGCCCACACTGATGACGCTAAAACGGGGCGCCACGGCTTTAAAAAACAATTCGCCGTGAGGTCTGACTTTCGAGCCGTGATGAGGCACTTTAAGCACAGTCGAGTGCAGGTCTATGCCCGCCGCGAGCATATCGGTCATCGCCTCTTCCTCGACGTCGCCGGTGAAAAGAAAGCTCGTGTCTTTATATTGCAGTTTCAAAACAAGCGATTCGTTGTTGACGTTTTTGGCGTCCGCGTGTCCCGGCGCCGGATTTAGAACACGAACGCTGGCATCGCCGAAACCGTCCAAGACCATGCCCCGTGAAAAAACGCGCGGCTTGAGTCCCGCCGCGCGTATTTTTTCTTTCAGCCCCTTGAAAAAACTGCTGTCATAAACGCTGCCCGCGTGCGCCACGTCTTTGACGCGAAACTCCTCCAGCACCGTGGGCAGCCCTCCGATATGGTCTTTTTGAGGATGGCTGAAGGCCACCGTGTCAATGACGCGCACGCCCTGCGATTTAAGAAAAGGCGCCACGACAAAACGGCCCTTGTCCCTGTCTCCGCCATCCCCGCCGTCGATGAGCAAATTGCGCCTATCGGGAAAGGACACATAGATCGCGTCGCCCTGCCCCACGTCCAGCACTGTCACTCGCAGCTTGGCGTCAAATCCACGCGCCACGTCCTGCGCCAAAAAAATCAGGGACAGGAAGCAAACGATGGCCGCCGCGCGCGTGCGCGACCTGGCGAAGCGACCCGAGACTAAAAAATAAGCGCTGCCCGCCACAAGCAGCGCCCAAAAACCCGGCTGCAATTTCCCTACGATTACCGACGAGCCGGGCAAATGCTCCACCGCCCACAACGCAGCCATGAACAGCTTGATCAAATATTTGATGGCCAAAGGCACCACGGCCAGAAACGCGGGCGTCCACCAAAAACTCAGAAAAAATAAAATACCGGCGAAGAAAATGAGAAACGCCAGAGGCACCACCACCATGTTGGCCACAAAAGACAACGGCGTCACAATGTAAAAGTTCTGCACCGTGACGGGAAGCGTCACAACGACGCTGACGAAGGATATCCAAAAAAGCTCGGACGCGTAGCGGCCTGCCTTCTCTGGCAGTGTCAGCCGCTCATGCGGTAAAAGCCGCGGCGCTTTGAAAAACACCGGAAGAAAAAGCAGGATGCCGTAAACGGCCAGAAAGGACAGTTGAAACCCGACGTCGAAAAGCTCGCGCGGGTTCAGGGCCAAAAGCGCCAGCGCGGCCAGACCCAGAGAGTTCAGCGCGTTGGCCCTTCGCCCCAGAAGCTGCGCCGCCGCGAACACGGTAGCCATCACCGTTGCGCGTATCACAGGAGACTGCCAGCCCACCAGAAGACAGTACAGCCAGATCGCCATGAGTGTCAGCACCAGCGTCACATTGCGGTGAAGCGCCAAGGGCCTCAAAAGAAAGAGCAGGCTGACCGCCAAAAAACCGATATTGAAACCGCTCACAGCCAGGATGTGCATGGTGCCTGTTTTGATGAAAAGTTCTTTAAAGTCCTCCTCGAGGTCACCGCGCTCCCCCAGAAACAGCGCCTTAAGAAACGCGGCTTCCGCTGGCTCGAAATGCCGTGTCAGAGCGCCGGACAAAACTTCTTTGAGACGGTAGGCCGCCGACAGTACGGGATGTCCGCGTTGTTTTCTCAGAGGCTTGATCTTGGCGCGCTCCTTCACAAAAAATAGCGTGCGAACGCCTTTTCTCTCGAGATAACTTTTGAAGTTAAAACCTCCGGGGTTTCTCTGCCCCTGCGGGGCGGCCAGTTCCCCTTCAAGCACCCACTCGTCTCCATAGTCGAATTTAAGCGACGGCTCATTGACATACACCTTGACCCGGCCCCGCACACGCGAGCCTTTGTCCTCGTCTCCTGTCCAAACCTTTTGGCTTCGCAGGGTAAAAGAGGCGCGCTCGGCGCCGTAAGCCGTCCGGCTACGCTCCACCGGCGAGTCGATGATGCCGCCGAGAAACAGCGGCTGCTCCTTCGGCCGTAAAGAAACATCACCAGCAGGAATACGGCCTGTCCATGAAAATTCAAACGCGCCAAGCGCCGCCACGGCCATCATCGCCAGCACGACACGCCCCAGCGGGGGTTTTTTCAGCGTAATGGCCAAGGTCAAACTCGCCACAAAAGCAAAAATGATAAAAGGCGGTATGGCGAAAAATAGGGTTTGGGCGAAAATGCCGGCTGCGAACGCGAACGCCGCGTAAAAGAGGGGCTTGCTTCTAAAGGAATCTAAGAATCGGGTCTCAGGACCTGAAGTCATGAAACGGCGAGAG
>ORMF011232052.1_pt1 | contig 13120 bp, 16 predicted proteins | sample 1779871 | NCBI WGS metagenome assembly ORMF01 (sample SAMEA104232316, study PRJEB22302) | groundwater metagenome | biome: forest; feature: aquifer; material: groundwater | place: USA | collected 2011-08-07 | depth 5.4 m | reverse complement strand
CATCGCCATGATCATCGGCTTTGCGTGGGGTGGCTGGACACCCTCCGGGACGACCCAAACGAAGACCAAAGAGCCGGTCTTGGCGTGTCAGGCGGCGAACTGCGTCGCCCAATTTATAAAGCAACCGAAGCATGAAGAGAAACTCAAAGCCCTCGAGGAAGTGAGTGGCTGGCAGAGAGCTGAAGCCATTGAAAAGGGTGGCTGGGATAAGATGCCCGGGCAAGAAAAGGCTGGCTATGCTGTAGCCCGAGCCTGCGCCGATGGGCTTGAACTTCTTATGAAGAAATGAGACTGGTACGTGCGCTTGAGCCTTATCATGTACGTCCTGAAGGGCCGGCCATGAGGTCATTGCCGAGTAGCGGGATCAATCCGGATCGGCTCGCACCCGCATGCGACAAGCGCCGGATGCAGAAGGCGTGGACAGGGATCCGCGGCGCAGTCTGGAGCGTTACAATGAGGCAGGCGAGAAGGGCGCCTCCGCGCCCAAGCCGCCACGGCGGGCTCACCCCGAATCCACGCAACCCGTCGGGAAGGGGCTGGCCGCAACGGCCGGGGGCGGGGCAATGGCAGATTCAGATGACGAACGCGACATCATGCAATGCGACGATCGGCGATTCAAGGCAATGGTCCGGGGTGACGTGGCGGCGCTCAGAATGGGCCTCTCCGACCATCTGACGTACACGCATACCAGTGGTGTGCACGACACGAAAGCGCAGTTTCTCGGCTCCCTCACGCTTGGACAGCTCAGCTATAAGTCCATCATCCCGGAAGCCCGCTCGGTCCGTGTCTACGGCGGGGCAGGGATTGTGACCGGCACGGCGCGCATGGAGATCACAGCGCGCGGTCAAGACGCGCGCTTTCGTATTCGTTACCTTGCGGTGTACGTCAAGGCGCAGGATCGCTGGCAGCTGGTGGCGTGGCAATCCACGCGTGTACCCGACGCAGAGGCGGAGTCCCCGGAAGACTCTGGCCCCTCCCCACTCCTGAGTGCCCCGGGCCCTCCCGTCTTGCGCTAGGCTGAGGGCCACAGGCGGGGTTCGACTAACATGGCGGCTCGCACAACATCCGGGGGCAGGTCACTGTTCTTCACCCACGGGGGGGAGCCTTGAGCCGCAAGCGGGTCGGCCAGCACGTCGCCGAAGGCGCTCGCCGCCTACCTCAGACGATCTGCGAGCCGTGGCGGGAAGGCCCGCGCCACGGTGCTCACCGCAGAAGAGCGGCACGAGCGCGCGCGACAAGCAGCCGAGGATCGCTGGGCGAGGAGGAAGCCTCGATGACCTACAGCACCGAAGACTTCGTCCGCCGTGCCGTTGGCGGCATCCTTCGGGGCGACAAGTACCAAGGCAAGTTTGTTTGCTTACCGTGCCTCGTCACGATGACGCTGGAACGCCTGCATCCAGGCTGGCGCCAGTCAGAGACGGAGCGGGCAATGGACAAGATGTTCAAGACTCCGGGCGCGATCAACTACCTGCCGACATTCATCTGTGCCCGCTGCCAGAAGACGATGCCCTGCCTCGGGGCTCCCAATCGATGAAGGAGGCCAAAGGGGCATTCCGACAGACGCTCCATAGTCCCTGACCCGAGGAGCCTTTCATGTGCGTCTATTGCAAGGAAGTCCCTGCCTGCGACCATGAGCGCGATGCCTGCGCGGCAAGTCGGGGCGAGTGATGCATTGAGTGCGGGCACAGCTCCGCGGCGATTCTGTCGCACACTCCCGGACCGAGATGGGCGTTCTCATGGTTCCTGACGGTAAATCCTCGCAAGCGAAAGCCGCTGAAGAAGGCAGCTCAAGCGCGATGGGCAAAAGCGCGGGCCAAAAATAAGCCGCAATGACCTATCCGACTGAGGAGTTAGCGGAAAACGATGCCGTGCCTCGGGGCGCCGAGTCCGTGACTCCGCCCCATCCACCGGCGGGAGGAGTCACGACGAGGCCGTCCTGGCTTTTGCGGCTTGAGGGGGTCCCACGGGTGCTGACGACAGACAGGGAGGGCTGAAAGCGATGCGAACCTGGCGACTCCTTACACTGGCTGCAGGACTAAGTGGCGTGATGACTGGGACCGTGTTCTCGGCTGACACTGTAAAGGTATTTCGCTATGACGGCAGTCTTCAATGCGGAATGGGGCAGGCCGTGCCCTTGGATGAAATGGCGAAGGAGCTAGCGGCCGTAAACATCAAAATACTCTCAAGCGAGAAGACAGTCGTTTCGGGTTTCATCATAGCTCTGTGCGGCGCCCCGACCGGTATGGCGAACGTATATGAAATAGCCACAGACGATCTTCCGCGAATACCAGCCGACCCACAAGGAGTCAAGAGATTTCAGCCCTGGGTTTATGGTGGTCCCTCGATCGAAGTCGCGAAGTATGACGGAAGCCTGCAATGTGACATGGGTAGACCCGTGTCACTGGGCGAAATGGAGAAGGAGTTGCGTGCTGCGAACATCGCCGTACAGGTGAAAGCCAAGAAGGCGGATGGGATTCAGCACCCGCAGATGTGCGGAGCATCGACGGGCACGATGAACGTGTACCGAATCAACACGTCAGACTGGGAGACGGCTCGAGTATTAGGTTTGTTCTTTATCACTGCTGTCCAAGTTAGCCGGGATCCCGCCAGTGGATCGTGCGATTTCCTAGGGATATGGGACGAGATCGGCCAAGGCCGAGATCAGGTTGGCGGGTTCTGCTGTCCCGATTAGCCAAGGTCCAGCGCCCCCTGCGTGGCGATGAGGACCGTGGGCGGGCCTTCAAACGGTTGATCGAGCCACGCCCACAGCTCCCGATGCGTAAAGAGGTTCATCCGCAACAGGGCGACCAAGTTCGACAGCGACCACGCGAAGCGGGAGCGCAGCTGGAGGTACTTGAGGAGCAGGATGGCGATCAGGGCCGTCCACACCTGGACCTTCAGGGCATTGGCGCTGGTCCCGACGAAGGTCTTGATCTTCAGGTTCTGCTTGAGCGCCTTGAAGAACAGCTCGATCTGCCACCGGTCCTTGTAGATGGCGGCGATCGTCGTGGCCCCGAAGGCCAGGTGGTTGGTCAGGAAGACCAGGGTGCCGTCCTTGTCGGGGTCGTCCACCTCGACCCGACGCAGCCGGTGCGGGCATTTTGTGGCGGCGTCCCCACCCGTCAACTCGATGATCTCGTCCCGCAGGACGGCGCTGCGCTCGGGCACCCGGCGCCGCTCGACGACCTTAGTATACGGCGTTGTCCTTCAGGCGGGTGACGAAGAACACCTCCTGGGCCGTCAACTGCCCAAACCAGGCGTAATCGACGTACCCGCGGTCCATGACGACGATGGTCCCCGCGTCAAAGCGCAAGGTGCGGGCCACCCGCACGTCATGCCGTTTCCCTTCGGTGATGACGACCACGCTGGGGAGGTAGCCGTCGTGATCCAGCAGGCAGTGCAGCGTGACCGCCCCCTTGGTGCGCCGGAACTTGGCCCAGTCGAAGAGCGTCGCGCACAGGTCGATCACCGTGGAGTCCAGACTCACCAGCTTGTTCTTGAAGCGAAACTTCTTACGGCCCGTGGCCAACCCCTGACAGCGCCCGAGCAACGCCTGGAACACGGCGCGGTAGAGCTGCCACGGCCGATGCGCGTTGGCATAGGCCAGCGTCGAGCGGGCCGGGGCCGTGATGCCCAGGTGCGTGAGCTTGCCCTCGCTGCTGCGCAGTCCGCCGCAGATCTCCCGCAGCGAATGGGCGCGCCCGAGCTGGCAGAACAGCATGGCGACGAACTGCCCCCAGCACGTGAAGCCGCGGGCATGGCGCTCGGCGTACGTCCGCTTCACCAGGGCCTGGAATTCGGTGCGTGGAAATAGCTTGAGCAGCTGGCTGAACATGCTGGAGAATCCACTCACGGGTGACCCTCCTGTCGGTTGATGGTGTCGACGCTTGGCGGCCTCGACCTCACCATACCCCAGGGGGGCTCACCCGCTCTCAGCGCTAATTTGGACAAGAGTGGTTCTTTATATCGAAGGGATCTCGATCGCCAGAGATCGAAGAACGAGTAACGTGGCGACGCGACCCTGAAAAGTCATCTACTTAGAAAGCGCCGGAGCAATGGCGCGGCCGGTTGCCGTTGTCCCTGTCTAAAATGGGATTTGCAGCCTAATGGGCCAGTGCCTCCGCGTCCCTTTGCAGACTACAAGCTTCAGGTCGTAGGGGCCCTGACTGTTCGACAGGTGAGCGCCCCATGCTGACCGCGATCCGGCGGGCGCGACAAACACCCGCTAAGCGTCACCGTCGAGGGGCGCTTTGGATCGCTACCTTCTAGGCGCACGCGAGGTGGGCGACGCCGCCCGGTAGATGGGGCACGTTGACGGACTTCTCCTTTTCCTGGATCTTCTGGGAGCAGTAGACGCAGACCGCGACGGTGGGCATCATGTCGCACCCCCGTGTGCCGTCTTCTCCCCTCTTCGATGGTGCCGGGAAGCGACACCGTCTGTACCTGGGGCTCGTATCTTCGAGTCGCGCCTCACTCCTGTCAAGCAGTTCCATTTCCGCTGGCGTTGGACAGGGGCGTCTTTCTATCGGGCTAGCCCTCCCGCTCAGCGGTCACACGCATCCACTTCTGACCGGGGTGATCCATGAGCTTCCATACGTTCCCGAGACTGTCGAGCGAGTACACGACAGTGATCACCGTCCCCCTTGCCGTCCCCTGAGCAATGGGAAGGGCGACCGGAGCGATCTGAAGAAACGTGCCATCAACCATGGATGCCTCCAGTAAACATTCCAGCAGATCCATTCGCTGCACGCCGAGGGCCGTCGCCAAGCGTTGGAGGGTCCCGACCGTGAGGTCGTACACTCCCGCCTCGAGCTTTCTGACGCATTCGCGAGAGGTCCTCGCCTTCTTCGCCAGCGCATCCCGGCGAAGCGCCCATTCCGACCGCACCCGAATCCCTGGATGGTCGTGAACATCGTCACCTTGGCCGTGAAACCATTCGAGAAACCGGGACACCCGTGATCTCCTACGTGGTGGCCCCGTCGCGGGACCGCTAGGCAGTCTGCGCCAGTGGGAACGGACGTGCACCACCCCGTGACGATGAGGGGAGGTGGGATGACCAACGAGCCGTAGCATGAGGGAATTGACCGGGTGCTGATCAGGCTCCAGGACAGGAGTGCCGCCACGCATGATTCGGAGAATGATACCGCGTCCTGTGTCACACTTGAGTGGCGTGGCCGGGTCAGGCCTGCCTTGCTTCCACTCGTCCGACGGCACTCACGTCCTCCAGGGAGTTGGATCCATGAAGATCGACGTGCGCGACAATCAGATCGAGCCGGCGCTCAAGGCGCTCAAGAAACTGATGCTCAAGGATGGCCTGTTCCAGGAGATGAAGCGGCGGGAGCACTACGAGAAACCCTCCGTCAAGCGAAAGCGGAAGCAGGCCCTGGCCAGAAAGAAACTTCGCAAGGCGATGAAGCGGGTCTCGCTCCGTAGCGATGCGTGAGGGGGCGAGCCGCCACTTCTGAAGTCCTCTCTTCTTTCGATAGACGTTCAGCCCCACCTTCTCTTCCCGATCAGGCCCGTCGACATCCCCTTCGGTCGAGCCAATGATGATCGTCTTCCGGACGACGATGGGCCACACTCCTTCGTCAGATCGGCCGTGATCGTTATGCCGACATGCTCGATACTTCATCTTGCGGCTGGCCGAGAGCTACTTGACATCAACTCTCTTTCGGCAAATCCTCGGGCGTATCGAGCGACTCGCGTGGCATCCGACGTGATCGAGCGGACTGCCCAGACGGGGAGCAGGATCGACGCTGGCCGGGGTGTCTCTGAGGTGGATCGCCCCGGGGGGCAGATCTTGGAACACGCGGGGCCGGCAGAGCAGAATCCCGAGAAGGCCCCTGGTGTCTATTCCGCACCGGCGGAAGGGCCGGCTGGAGCACGTGCGGCATGCGTGGTGTCACAGGCGGGAGGAGAAATTGGCTCCATATTGGAAATCCCGGGTCGATAAGCTCAGACCAAAAATGACGTACCCGATGCGGCTGTATCTCATCAACCCCGTCAATCCGTTGGCGCTGTCTGAAGTGAGGCAGGGGTGGTTCAAGCGATTTCGCATCTGGAAGCCGCTGGGCCTACTGACGGTGGCAACGCTGACACCCGCCGACTGGCAGATCACCGTCTTCGATGAAAACCAGGGGATCAGGGACTATGCCGCAATGCCGCGGCCGGACCTAGTGGGCATCACCGCATTCACCTCGCAGGCCAGCCGGGCGTATGAGTTGGCGCGGCAGTTTCGCGCGATGGGAGTGCGCGTGGTTATGGGCGGCATCCACGCGAGCATGCGCCCCCAGGAGGCGATGAAACACGTGGATTGCGTGGTGGCCGGCGAGGCCGAGGGAGTCTGGGCGCAGGTGTTGGCAGATGCGCGCCGCGGCGATCTCAAGAGCCTCTACGAGGCGGAGCCTGTCGGATTGGAGGCGGTTCCTCCCGCACGGCACGATCTGCTGCCCAGGGGCTATGCCTTCGGGGCAATCCAGACGACACGCGGGTGCCCGCTGAATTGCAGCTTCTGCAGCGTCACGGTGTTCAACGGGGCGCGATACCGCAACCGGCCTATCAGCAATGTGATCGAGGAAATGCGTTCGATTCGTGAGAAGTACGTGCTGGTGGTGGACGACAACCTCATCGGCATCAGCGCCGCCCACATCGTGCGCGCCAAGGAGCTGTTCCGGGCGATGATCCAGGCGAAGCTGCACAAGAGATGGATCGCGCAGGTAACGATCAACCTGGGCGATGATGAGGAATTGCTGAGCCTGGCAGCCAAAGCCGGGTGCATCGGGGTATTCATTGGCTTTGAGTCGCCGACGGTGGAGGGGCTGGCGGAGGTGGGAAAGAAATACAACATCGTCAAAGGACGGGACATGCGAACCTCCGTGCAGCGCATCCAACGGCATGGAATCCTCGTGGCGGGCTCGTTCATCATCGGCCTGGACATTGACGAGTGCGGCATCGGTCGGCGGATCGCCGACGCGGCCAGTGGCTATGGCGTGGACATCCTCACTACCCTGTTTCTCACGCCGTTGCCGGGTACGCGAGTGTGGGACAAGATGCAAACGGAAGGCCGGATCAGCACCAACGCCTTTCCGCAGGATTGGCAGTATTACACGCTGACGTTTCCGGTGGCGGACTACAAGCAACTCTCGCGGGAGCAGATCATCCGGGAGATGGACTGCTCCAACCGAAGGTTCTACTCACCCGGGCGGATCGGGCAGCGGCTGTGGACCAGCTTCTGGCGCGGACGACACCCGGTCGTGTCGCTGGTGAGCAATCTCTCCTATCGCCGGAGCCTGCGGGCCAATCACAGGGCCTATCACCAGTTCACGCTGGCGCAGGAGCAAGATCGTCATCGCGTGGCTATGCACTGACGTGCATGGCGTCGCGACAGCGCTCACCGCCGCTAGGGCTGCGCACCGCCATTGCCCCGCCAGTTTTTCGTGACCCGGGCTCAACATCGGGAGTCTGCAGCGAGAGGGAGACGCCGCGCTTCGTGTGCGCGGCAAGGGTAACGAGGGGCGTGTGGTCGGGCTGCCGTGTCAGGCGGCCGAGGCCATCACGGCGTACTTGGTCACGCGCCCGGGCGCCAAGCCGGACGAGCCCCTGTTTCTGGTGAGCGCGGGGCGCCGCATCACGGCCCGGGTCGTCACGAAGGTCGTGGCGACCGCCGGTCGGCGTCTGAAGGTGCGCCTGTATCCGCATCTGTTCCGCCACACGTACGCCACGCGTCTGCATGAGCTCGGCGTGGGTCTGCTGGTGATCCAGGGGCTCCTGGGGCACGAGTCCGTGGCCACGACGGAGATCTACACGCGCGTGAGTGCGCCGCGGCAGCGGCAGGCGATTCAGGCGCTGGAAGGGGGTAGTTTGGCGAAAGTGGTTACAGCCCCATAGGGGGTGGGTACATAACTTTTACAGGCTAAGTGCGTGAAAAGAATAAATCGCGCCAGAGAGGGCCTGTAAGCCGGGTCCTGTCACCCGGGCGTGAGCCCGGGGAGACGGTCATTTCTCTAGGACGCCGGTTGCCCGGCGCCTCAAGCGGCCATACCCGAGAGCGCCACGCGGGCCGCGCTTCACCCGGTCGTGAGACCGGGATCGCTCTCCTATTGGGCCTTGCTCCGGGTGGGGTTTACCGAGCCGACGCGGTCACCCGCGCCGCTGGTGAGCTCTTACCTCACCGTTTCACCCTTACCGCCCTTGCGGGCGGCGGTTTGCTTTCTGTGGCACTGGTCCGTGGGGTTGCCCCCCCTGGCCGTTAGCCAGCACCCTGCCCTGCGGAGCCCGGACTTTCCTCCCGCGCGAGTTGCCCCGCACCGGCGACCGTCCAGCCCTCTCTGGCGCGAATCAAAGAGCGTGTGGAAGCGAGGGGAAGTATAGCACCAGGACCGGCCTTCAATGGCCGCCGGCAGTGTCACCCAGCAGGTCGATCGCCTCACGTCGGCGGCCCGGACTGACGTGAGTGTAGACCTCGGTCGTCTCGAGCGACTCGTGCCCGAGCAACATCTGGATGACGCGAAGGTCGGCGCGGCAATTGAGGAGCTCGGTCGCGAAGGTGTGGCGGAATAGATGCGGGTGGAGCCGGATCCCGAGCCGGCGGCCGGCGCGCGCCACGGCATTGATGATGGGGCGCTTGCCGATCCGCCCGCGCCAAGACACGAAGAGCGGATCGCGCGCCCCCACCGGCCCCCGCACGGCCAGATAGGTCTCCAGGGCTCCGATCGCGACGACGTGGAGCGGTAGGATGCGATCCTTGCTCCCTTTGCCACGAACCCGCAGACTGCGTGACTCCCGCGAGTAGTCGCCCGTGCTGGCAGCCATCACCTCGGCGCGGCGGAGTCCCGCGAAGGCCAGGAGCGCCAGGATGGCGCGATCGCGGGGGTTGGGCTCGCCGGCGACGGCGGCTTCGGCTTGGTGCCATTCGAGCACCCGCGGCAAATGCCGCTCGCGCTTCGGCACCGTGAGTGCGCGGACGGGATTGCGCTTGAGGTAGCCGCGGTCGACCAGCCAAGCCGCGAAGCAGCCCAGCTCGACAAGCCGCCGGCGCAGAGTGTTGGTGCGCCACCGCCGAGTGGCCATGTGCTGCTGGTAGTCGCGGAGGCCGGCCGTCGTGAAGGTTCTGAGGCTGTCCTGGCGCGAGGGGCCCTCGCGCCCATCGAGCAGGTAGCCGAGAAACTGGGCAAAGTCGCTGCGATAGGCGCTGATGGTCTGCGGGGCCAAGCGCTTCTCGACCTCGCAGTGACGAAGGAACTCGCGATGCAGACTCGAGAGCGTCATGGGCGGGGCCCGGCCCCGGGACGCCGCTACGGCAGGAAGTCGGCGACGAGTATACGGGCAGACGGCGCAGCAAGGGGCGTGACGTGCTCGCCGGGCCCATGCGTCAGCACCACGCGGTACGCCCAGCCGTATGGCGCCCCGGCGTCGAGTCCGGGGTCACGGTAGACCTCGAGGACCCGGTCAACGAGATTCACGATCCAGTACTCTGGCAGACACGCGCGGGCATAGAGGCTGCCCTTGTGTTCTCGATCAAAGATCAGGCTCGAGTCCGCGACCTCGACCAGGAGACTTGGCTGTGACGGATGGTCGTCGCGATAGTCGCGAATGGCACCTGGAACAACACTCACGTCAGGCTCTGGCTCTGACTCGCCATCGAGGGCGATGGGACTGAGGATGCGAACGTGACTGCCGGAACCTATGGCCCGGAGGGCTTCGCCGAGCGTCTCGATCGCAAACGCATGGCCGGGGCTCTGTCGATCGCGGAGCACGAGTTCGCCGGCCAACAGCTCGAGCCGTTCGTCCTCCTGGATGATGCCGAGGGCGATGAGTCGGTCGTACTCGGTGCGGCTCCAGCGGCGTGTGCGAACCTGCACGCTCTCGGTCATGGCAGGAGGTTGGCGACGGCGATGCGGGCCGTGGGCGCCGCGGACGGCGTGACGTGCTCTCCCGCGGCCAGGTCCTGGCGGGAGCGGTAGGCCCAGCCGTGGGGCGCGGAGGCGTCGGGATGAGGCTCTCGGTAGACTTCGAGCACGCGATCACGCAGGTTCAGGATCCAGTACTCGGGCACGCGAGCGCGCGCGTACAGGCTGCCCTTCTCCTCGCGGTCGAAAGCCAGGCTGGCCTCGGCGACCTCGACGACGAGCACTGGCTGGGCCGGGTGCGACGGCAGAAAATCCCGCGGGTCGCCGGCGGTCACGATGACGTCCGGCTCGGGCTCGGATTCTTCGTCGAGGGCGACGGGGAGCTGCATGTCCACAATCCACGTGCCCGCCTGGAACACATCACGCAGCGCCCGGGTGACCAGGCGGATCCCTGTGGCGTGTGGCGTTCCCTGGGGCTCGCGAACTACCAGCTGCCCGGCCAGCAGCTCGAGGCGCTCGCCAGGCTGGAAGATGCCCTCTTCGATCAGCTTGTCGTACTCGACCCGGCTCCAGCGGCGCGTCCGGATGGCCAACTCACTCATGGCAACAGGTCCAAGACGAGGACGCGGGCCGTTGGCGCCGAGAGCGGTGACACGTGTTCCCCGGCGCTCAGGCTCTGGACCGACCGGTAGGCCCATCCATACGATGCGGAGACGTCCGGCCTGGGGTCACGGTAAACCTCGAGGGCGCGGTCCACCAGGTTGACGATCCAGTACTCGGGCACGCGGGCGCGGGCGTAAAGGCTGGCCTTGTACTTACGGTCGCCAGCCAAGGTCGAGTCGGCGATCTCGACCACTAAGGCGGCTTGGGACGGCAGCTCAGGCGGCGCACCCTCGAGAGGGCCAGCGACTACGGACACGTCAGGCTCCGGCTCCGAATCCTCGTCAAGCGCGATTGGCAACTGCACCCTGACGCGCCAGGTCGACTCGAATGCCGTGAGCAGCGCCTTGGTGGTGCGCTCGATCGCAAACGCGTGCGGACCGCCTTGAGGCTCCCGAACCACGAGATCACCACCGAGCAACTCGAGTCGCTCGTCGGGCCGGAACACGGCCTTCTCGATCATCGACTCGTACTCGAGACGGCTCCAGCGGCGTGTGCGCACGGTCGATTCGCTCATGGGACGCAGACTAACGCTCGGCTAGTCGAGGAGTCAATGTCCACTCCCGGATACGCCTCAGCGCGGCGGGATCGCCGAGCGGGCGACCGCGTCGGCGCGGTCGTTCATCTCGTGGCCGCTGTGGCCCGCGACCTTGTGCCAGACGACGTCGTGGCGCTCGACCTCAGCGAGGAGCGCCTCCCAGAGGTCGCGGTTCTCCACGGGTTTCTTCTGGGCGTTCCGCCAGCCGTTCTGCCGCCAGCGGACATACCACTTGTCGCGGAAGCAGTTGACCACGTAGGCACTGTCGCTGTAGATCGCGACGGCGCGCCGGCCCGCAAGCGCGCGCAGGCCTTCGATCGGGCCCGTGAGCTCCATGCGTTGGTTGGTCGTGGGAGACTCGCCGCCCGAGAGCTCGATCTCGCGGCCGTCGTCGATCACGATGGCGCCCCAACCGCCGGGGCCTGGGTTGCCGCTGCAGGCTCCGTCGGTGTAGATCGTGACTGGGGAGGTGGACATCACGGCCCCTCAGCTCTGGCCCCTCACCTCTGACCCCTCACCCTACCCTCTCCCCAAAGGGGAGAGGGAGGGCTCGGAGAGGGGAATCGGTCAGGCGAGCCAGTAGAGGTAGCGGCCGCAGGACTCGCAGGGAAGGGGCGCGGTTTGGGCGCGCAATTCCTGGAGGCGCTGGGGGGTGACGGTCATGCGGCACCCGCCGCAGAGGTTCGGCTTGATCACCTGCGCGAGGGCGAGGCCGCCGCGCGCTTTGAGGAGCTTGTCGTAATCGGCCAGTACGGCCGGGCGCAGCTGCCGGGCCAGCTCGGCCCGCTCGGTGCGGACCAGGGCCAGGTCGGCCTCGACGGCGCGAAGCTTCTCCTGAAACGCGGCCTCCTCCTGCTTGCCCTGCGCCTCGCGAGTCTTGAAGCGCGACTCGGCGTCCTTGATGTCGGCGGCCAGCCGTTCCTGGCTCTCCATCAGAACGAGGATATCCTCCTCGACCCGGCCCTTCTCCTGCTTGATGTCCTCGATCTCGGCCAGGACCGCGGAGTACTCCTTGTTGGTCTTGACCTCGTACAGGCGCCCCTCGGTCTTGGAGCGCTTGGCCTGGACGACCTCGAGGTCCTTCTCGCGCACGCGCTGGTCCTTCTTGGCGGCGTCGAAGCGCGTCTTGCCCGCGTCGACTTCCTGCTTCAGAGCCTGGACGGCGGCGTGGATGGCGGCGATCTCTCTGGGCAGGCGGGCCGCCTCGGCCTCGAGCGCGGCGATGCGGGTGTCCACGCCCTGCAGATCTATGAGCGTCTTGAGCTGCGCGTCCATTATCCCCGCCTCACTGAGCACCACCCCTCATCTATCTCAGCCCTCGCCTCACCGCTGATCCACTCGGCCCTCGCCTCACGGCTTCGCCGCTCAGCTCGAACTGCCACGCCTGCGGCCCGTCGGCAGCGTCTCGGCTCGAACGGCTGACCCTCTCCCCTGAGGGGAGAGGGAACACGTATGGTGGGCCCACTTGGACTCGAACCAAGACCGAACCGGTTATGAGCCGGGGGCTCTGCCAATTGAGCTATGGGCCCGCGGTTGGCGATCATAGCACCGATCACGATTCGAGGAAGCTCCTGAGCTTCTTGGAGCGGGAGGGATGCCGGAGCTTGCGGAGGGCCTTGGCCTCGATCTGGCGGATGCGCTCGCGGGTCACCGCGAAGTCCTGCCCAACTTCCTCGAGGGTGTGCTCGCAGCCGTCGGAGAGCCCGAAGCGCAGCCGCAGCACCTTCTCCTCGCGGGGGGTCAGCGAGTTGAGCACCTTGTTGGTCTGCTCGCGGAGCGACAGCCCGATCATGCTCTCGACGGGCGAGCCTACCTGCTTATCCTCGATGAAGTCGCCCAGGTGGCTGTCCTCTTCCTCGCCGATGGGCGTCTCGAGGGAGATCGGCTCTTGCGCGATCTTGAGGACCTTGCGCACCTTGTCCACGGGCACTTCCATCTTGACCGCGATTTCCTCCGGTGAGGGCTCGCGGCCCAATTCCTGGACCAGTTGCCTCGACGTCCGGATCAGCTTGTTGATGGTCTCGATCATGTGCACGGGGATGCGGATGGTGCAGATCGGAAGAGCACACGTCTG
>ORMF012524794.1_pt1 | contig 13124 bp, 10 predicted proteins | sample 1779871 | NCBI WGS metagenome assembly ORMF01 (sample SAMEA104232316, study PRJEB22302) | groundwater metagenome | biome: forest; feature: aquifer; material: groundwater | place: USA | collected 2011-08-07 | depth 5.4 m | reverse complement strand
CCTTCCGGCGCCGGGGGGGGGGCGGGCGGCGCGGCCGCTGGGGGGGGCGCCCGCCTGCCTCTGGCTCGAGCCGGGCGAGGGAACGCTCAGCTTCGACCAGGCGCGTGGCGGGCAGACGCGTGGCGGGCGGCAGGCGACGGGAGGCGCGCGGCAGCGCCTCGGCGAGATGCTGGCCTGCGAGCCCGTGGCGGCCCTGGCTCTCGCGCGCGACGGCGGCGCCACGGGACCGCTACGCTTACAGGGCGCATGGCGAGGCGAGTCGGCGCGGCTCGCGTGGAGCCGGAACCCATACCAGATGCGCGGGGCGGCGCGGCCCGGGCGGAGGCGGATCGCATGACCCAGAAGGAGATCCTGGACGAGCTCAAGGCGCTGATCGTCGAGCGGCTCAAGTTCGATCCGCGCCGCGCGGCCGAGATGACGCTCGAAACCACGCTGCCCAAGGGCGTCGAAGGCTCGCTCGGCCTCGATTCGCTGGACTTCATCGAGCTCTCGGTCGCCATGGAAGAGCGCTTCGGCATCGTCATCGACGAGGCCGAGAGCCTGGCCGACGATTTTCTTTCCCTCGACACCCTCTCGCGCTTCGTCCTCTCCAAGGTGAAATGACGCGCGTCGTCGTCAGCGGTCTCGGCGTCGTCAGCCCCTACGGCGCCGGCGTGAAGACCTTCTGGGCCGGGCTGGCCGCCGGCGAGTGCGCCATCCGGCCGCTGACCGTCATTGACACTGCGGGCTTCCGGTCGCGCATCGCGGCGGAGGTGCCCGCCGACGTCGTCGGCGGCCTCGGCGTCTCTCGCCGGCGCTCGCGCGGGGACCGCCTGGCCCTTGCCGCGGCCCGCGAGGCCCTGGCCGACGCCGACCTCGCGCCGCGGGACCGGACGGACATGGCGCTCTTCGTTGGCGCCGTGGGCGGCGGCATGCTCGAGGGCGAGGCGTGGTACTGGGACGAGATGCGCGGCAAGCGGCCCGCGCCCGGGATCGGGGCGCTCCGGTCCATCCTGCCGGCAAGTCACGCGGACATGCTCAGCTGGCGCCTGGCGCTCGGCGGGCCCAGGGAGACGGTGGTGATGGCCTGCGCCTCGGGCGCGGCCTCCATCGCCCTCGGTGCCGACCTGATCCGCTCGGGCGCGACCCCGCTGGTGCTCGCGGGGGGCGTGGACGCCATCACGCGCATCTGCTTCATGGGCTTCAATTCGCTCAAGCTGCTCGACCCCGAGCCGTGCCGGCCCTTCGATCGCGGGCGGCGCGGCATGTCCATCGGCGAAGCGGCGGCGTTTGTCGTGCTCGAAGACTCCGAGCACTGCCGCCGGCGCGGCGGGCGCGCGCTCGGCGAGCTCCTGGGAGCCGGTATCACGACGGACGCCCACCACGTCACGGCGCCGCACCCGGAGGGCGAGGGGATGATCCGAGCCATGGCCGATGCGCTCGCCGCGGCAGGGCGCGGGCCGGCCGACATCGGCTACGTCAACGCGCAGGGGACAGGCACGCCGCAGAACGACCGTGTCGAGGCTCTGGCCATGGCGCGCGTCTTCGGGGAGGGCCGCGTGCTGGTGAGCTCGACCAAGTCGCTCGTCGGCCACACCATGGCGGCGGCGGGCAGCGTGGAGGCGGTGGCGACCCTCCTCGCGCTGCAGCACGGGCTGATTCCGCCGACCGCCAACCTGATCGATCCGGACCCGGATGTGCCCTTCGACTGCGTCGCTCAGACGGCGCGCCCCGTCGAGCTGCACGCCGCGCTGTCCAACTCCTTCGGCTTCGGCGGCCACAACGTGAGCCTGATCTTCGGCCGATGATGTCCGGGCGCCGGGTCGTGATCACGGGGATGGGCTCGGTCAACGCGGCCGGGGCCGGCGGCACGGCGGTTGTGGCCGAGGCGCTCGAGCGGCGGCCGTGCACCATCGCGCCGCTCAAAGCTTTTGCGCTCGACGGATGCACGAGCCGCCTGGCGGCCGAAGTCGACGAGGCGCGCTTCATGGCGCTGCTCGATCCCGACAGCGTGCGCCGGCTCTCGCGCATCTGCCGTATGGCCCTGGCCGCCTGCCGCTTGGCGGTCGACGAGGCCGGGCTCGAGGGCGGAGCGAGGCTCGGGCTCGTCGTCGGCAGCGAGTACGGCGACTTCCGCTCGGGCGCGGAGTTCTTCAACGGCTTCCTCCGCCGGGGGACGGCCGGGCTCTCGCCGATGGTGTTCCCGAGCACGGTGATGAACAGCATGGCCGCGGTGGCGGCCATCGCGCTTGGCGCGCGGGCGTCCTCAGTGACGCTCAACCAGGCGACCGTGGCCGGCGACCTGGCCGTGGCGCGGGCTGCCGCGCTCATTGCCGACGGGCGTGCGGACGCCGTGGTCGCCGGGGGAGTGGACGAGCTTTTCAGCGACGTCTACCTGAGCCTGGCCCGGCTGGGCGTGCTTTCCCCGATGGGCGGCGGCGCTCCCGAAGGCTGCCGCCCCTTTGCTGACGACCACAACGGGCTCGTGCTCGGCGAAGGCGCCACCTTCCTGGTGCTGGAGGAGAGGGAGGCCGCGCGGGCACGCGGCGCCGCCCTCCATGCCGAAATCCTGGGTGCCGCCTGGGGCGGCATCCCGGTCGCTCCTCACACGGCGCCCGCCGGCCGGCGCGACAAGCGCGCCATCGCGCGCCGGGCGCTCGGCCAGGCGGGCGTCGAGGCCGGGTCTCTGGCGCGCTGCTACGGCTCGGGCAACGGCGACCCGGCGCTCGATGACTGGGAGCTGCGGCTGCTCGAGGCCGACGGCGTGGGGGATCCGGAGTCGCTGGCGCCGCTCTTCGGCCAGCATGGGGGTCTCGGCGCCCTCCGTGTCGCCGCCGCCGCGATCGACGCGCGGGCGGGGCGCGCGCCCGCGCTGGTGCACGGGATCGCCCGCGGCGGCTGCCGCACGGCCCTCGTTATCGGGCAGGCGGCATGAGCGACCACGTCACCGTGATCCCGGTCTTCAACGAGGCCCCGACGATCGGCGGCCTCGTGGCGCGCGTGGCGTGCCATGGTCCCGTCCTCGTCGTGGACGACGGCTCCTCCGACGGCAGCGCCGACGAGGCCGCGGCCGCGGGCGCGGCCGTGCTCCGCTTGGCATGCCGCGGCGGCAAGGGCGGGGCGCTGCGCGCGGGCTTCGCCGAGGCGCTCTCTCGCGGCGCCGAGCGTGTGGTCACGCTCGACGGAGACGGGCAGCACGACCCGGACGACATCCCGAAGCTTCTCGCGGCGTCCGCCTCCCTGCCGGGAACGCTCGTCATCGGCAGCCGGCTCGCCGATGGTGGCGCTTCCATGGAGCCCGCCCGCCTGAAGGCGATGAAGGTGGCCGGTTTCTTCATCAACTGGCTGGTCGGGCGTGCCGTTGCCGACACGCAGTCCGGGTTCCGCGTCTACCCGCGGAAGCTGCTCGAGGTGGTGAGGCCGCGGCGCGGCGGCTTCGTGCTCGAGAGCGAGATGCTCCTGCGCGCCGCCGCGGCGGGCTTCGCCATCCGCGAGGTCCCGGTGAAGCTGGTGCTTGAGGCAGGCCGGCCGAGTCACTTCAGGCCGCTCCACGACGGTACCGCCGTGGCGACGTATCTCATTGCCTGCGGTATCTGGCGCTGGGTGCGGGATGCGGGGATCGTCGCGGCGGTGCTCCTGAGGCCGCTCACGCCCGCGCGCTTCAAGCAGCGCCACCGCGAGATGCACCGCTTCGCGGCGCCGTACCGCTACAACTACGGAGCCTACGCGATGGCGATGGGAGCCTTCATCCTCGACCGCATCGCCCAAAGCTGGCGGGGTTGGTGGTGGGACCCGCGGGCTCGCGTCATGCGTTGCGCGGCCCTGGCAACCGCGGCCCTGCCGGTGCTGGCGGCGGTAGCGGCGACGCAGGGGGCGCTCGGGCTCAGGCGGCGCTCGGGCCTTGACCTCGTGTCGCCCCTCGTGCGGCGGATATTTTCACAGGAACGGCTGGCCGCATGGCTGCCGGGCGCAGGATGGCCCGAGTCACGGCCGGCGGACTATGATGTCCTCGTCGTGGGCGGCGGGCCGGCCGGCTCGACAGCCGCGACCTTCCTCGCCCGCGGGGGCCTGCGCGTGGCGATCGCGGAGCGCGAGGTCTTCCCGCGCTTTCACGTCGGCGAATCGCTCCTGCCCGCCATGATGCCGCTGCTCGACCGGCTCGGCGTCCGCGAGCGGATCGAGCGCCACGGCTTTCTCATCAAGTACGGCGCGGCCTTCCATGACCAGGAGTCCGACCTCGAGTACCGCTTTTACTTCCGCGAGGGCCAGCCGTGGCCGAACTACAGCTACGAGGTCCCGCGGGCGGAGTTCGACGAGATCCTCTTCGAGCACGCCGCCAAGGAGCCGGGCGCGAGCGTGCTTCAGCCGGCCACGGTGGAGCGGGTGGAGTTCGACGCGGACGGCGCGACCGTCGGGATCCGCGAGGGCGGCGAGTCGCGGACGCTTCGCGCGAGCTTCGTCGTGGACGCCAGCGGCCGGGACGGCTTCCTCGCCTCGCGGCGCGTGGGCCGGCGCGCTCCCATCCCGGGCCTCGGCAAGGTCGCCCTCTTCGCCCACTACGAGGGCGCGCCGCGCTGGCCGGGGCGCGACGAGGGGTTGATCCGCCTCTACATCTTCGAGGACGGCTGGTTCTGGTGGATCCCGTTCGCGGGGGGTCTCACGAGCATCGGCTGCGTCCTCCACGCGAAGACGGCGCGGGGGCGGGAGGGCTCGCTCGACGCGCTCTACGAGGAGATGATCGTTCGCTGCCGTCGGGTGGCGGAGGGGCTCCGCGAGGCCCGCCGCGTCACACCCGTGCGGAGCGCGGCGAACTTCTCCTACCGGACGCACCCGGTGGCGGGCGACCGCTTCCTCTGCGTCGGGGATACGCTGGCCTTCGTGGATCCCATTTTCTCTTCGGGCGTCTACATCGCGATGCAGACCGGCGAGATGGCGGCCGCGGAGATCCTCGCCGCCTTCGCCGAGGGCCGCTTCGAGGCGCGGCGCTTCAACGCGTACGTGCGGCGTGTCCATCGCGGCCTGAGCCCGTTCGTCCGCTTCATCCGCCGCTACTACGAGCCCGCGTTCCTCGATGTCTTTCTCCAGCCGCGCAACCGGCTGGGGATCCTCGACGGCGTCCTGGGCGTCCTGGCGGGCGGCGCCTTTCTGGGCATGCGGCTTCGCATGCGGGGCTCGCTCACCGTCTTCTTCGCGATCGTGCGCGTCAATCGCTGGCTGCGCCGCTGGCGCGGCCGGCCCGTGGAGTCCCGCCTCGAATGGTAGCCCTCGTTCCCCTCTCCCCCACCGGGGGAGAGGGAGGGTGAGGGGGCGAGCGTGAAGCTTCGCGAAGTTCTGCCACGCGGCTACATGTTCACGGTCGTCGGCATCGCCGTTGGGGTGGCGGGGCTCGTGTCGCTGGGCGCCATGGCCGAGCGCATCACGCGCTTCATCGAGGGCGGTGACCGCTTCGTGCTGGGCCAGATCTCGGTCGGGGGCGAGGGGATGGGCATGGGCACGGGCTTCACTGCCGGGGGGCTCCTCTCCGCGGCCAGGATCCGCGAGATCGCCGCCGTGCCCGGAGTCTCCGGCGTCCAGGCGCAGATCATGCTGCCGTTCAACACCAGCACGTCGCACTTTCTCACGCTGACCCAGGAGCTGATCATGGGTATGGACCTGAGCGTGCCCATCCCCAACCGCCACTACCGCGAGCTGCCGGTCGCCGCGGGGCGGCCGCTCCGCCTGGGCGATCGGCGGGCCACGGTGCTGGGCGCGGATTTCGCCGCCTCGCGGCATCTCAGCGCCGGCGCCTCCGTGACGCTCGGCGGCCAGGACTTCGCCGTCGTCGGCATCCTCGAGAAGACCTTCACGGCCCCCGACCGCTTCGCGCTCGTCGCCATCGAGGACGCGCGCGAGCTGTGGCTTAGGCGGGACCCGCTCCTCGTCCAGGTCTTCGGCGGAGGCTCCCTGCGCCGTGGCGATCTCAACACCGGCGCGGCCGTCGGCTGGATCGACGGCGAGGACCCGGACGCGCTGGCCCGCCGCATCCAGGCGACGGTGGCCGGCCTCAACGTCACGATTCCCGGCGAGCTGAGCCGCCTCCTGCGACAGTCGACCGCCTTCTTCTCCGCGCTCCTGCTCGGGATAGGTGCCCTTGGGCTTCTCATCGGAGGCCTGTCGCTCGCCAACACGGTGACGGCGGCCGTCTTCGAGCGCATCCGGGACTTCGGCATCAAGCGCGCGCTCGGCGCCACGGATCTCGATCTTCTCGGCGAGGTGCTGGGCGAGGGAATCCGCGTGAGCCTCTGGGGCGGGGCGGCCGGCGTGCTGCTGGCGTGGAGCATCGGCACCGCGGTGGACGCGCGCGTGCTTCGCGACGGGCAGCAGCTTTTCCTCTTCTCGCCTCGACTGCTCGCCTTCGCCCTCGTCTTCTCGCTCGCGCTGGGGGCGCTGGCGGCCGGCTACGCGACGCTCCGCATCGTCCGGCTCTCGCCCGCCGAAGCGATCCGGCGGGGATCGTGACCCGCCCCTTGCTACGAGCGAGGGGGCTCTCCAAGACATACGCCGGCCCGGGCGGCGATCCCGTGCCGGTGCTCCACGACGTCGATCTCGAGGTCAGGGCCGGCGAGTTCCTGGCTGTGACCGGTTCGTCGGGGTCGGGCAAGTCCACCCTGCTGAATCTCCTGGGGCTGCTCGAGCCGGCGTCCGCGGGCGAGGTCTGGCTCGGCGAGGAGCGCGTGAGCCACCTCGGCCGCCGCGCCCAGGCGCGCGTGCGCGGCGCCTCCATCGGCTACGTCTTCCAGTCCTTCCTGCTGCTCTCGAGACTGACCGCGCTCGATAATGTTCTGCTCGCCGCGCGCTACGTCGGCCGGGACCGCGCCTTGGCGCTGTGCGAGGGGCTGGCCCTTCTCGAGCGGATGGGCGTCGCGCACCGCAAGGACCACTACCCGGCCCAGCTCTCGGGCGGGGAGCAGCAGCGCGTCGCCTACTGCCGCGCGGTCCTCAATCGGCCGCCGCTGGTGCTGGCCGATGAGCCGACCGGCAATCTCGACGACGAGCACGCGCGGGTGATCCTGGCTGAGCTGCGCGCCTCGACGGCGGAGCGCGGCGCCGCCGTGCTGCTCGTCACCCACCGGCCCGAGACGCAGGCCGGTGCCGATCGCGTGCTGCGGCTCCACGACGGCCGCCTCGCGCCTGGGCCCTCGGCGCCCGTAGCGTGACGCGCCCCGCGGCGTCATGCGCCGTCGCGGCCCTTGCGGCGTTCCTGGCGCTCTCGCTCCTGCTGCCCGGCCTCGGGCGAGCGCCCTTCGACGATCCGGGCGAGGGACAGCACGCCGAGATCGCGCGCGAGGCCTGGGCCTCCGGCGATCTGTTCGACTTGAGACTCAACGGTGTCCGCTACTTAGACAAGCCGCCGCTGCTCTACTGGCTGATCGCGCTCGACTTCCGTGGCTGGGGTCCGTCCGAGTGGGCCGCGCGGCTGCCCTCTGTCGCGGGGGCCGCCGCAACGGCCGCGGCGACCGCGTTCCTCGGCGCGCGTCTCCTCGGTCCGGGCGCCGGGCTCCTCGCCGCTGCCGCGCTCTTGTCCTGCGCGCTCTTCACGGCCTTCGGCCGCTACGTCCGTCCCGAGACGCTCTTCGCGGCCGCCATCCAGATCGGCCTGACCGGGCTCCTGCTGGGCGTGACGGGCGAAGGACGCCGCGCCAGGTGCTGGGCCGTCGCGGGCTGCGCCGCGCTCGGCGTTGCGTCGCTCGCCAAGGACCCGCTCGGGCTCATCGCGCCACTGGCCGCGGTCGCCGCCGCGCTCGCGGCCTGCGGGCGCTTGCGGCCCGTCCGACGGTGGCTGCCGCCGGCGGGACTGGCGCTCATGCTGCTCCTGGGTCTGGGCTGGTATGCCTGGAGCGCTCTGCTGCATCCGGGCTTTCTCTGGTACGTCGTCGTGGACAACCACCTCCTCAATGCGGTCGGGCTCCGCCGCTTTCCTGATGAAGACGTCCCGCTCGCGACCGGAGAGTTCCTGACCGTGGCCGCGCTCGGCGCGTTTCCGTGGATCATTCCCGCCGGGCTCATGCTGGGGTCGCTCTACCGCAGGCGGGCCTGGCGCGATCCCGAGGAGACCCCCTGGGTCGCCCTCGCCCTGTGGGTCGTGGGGCTCTGGGGCCTCTTCACGCTGTCGACCTTCAAGCTGCCTCACTACGGCCTGCCGGCGTACCCGGCCATCGCGCTGCTGGCCGCGCGCTGGTGGACGGAGCGCGCGGGGCGCAGTCGCGCGCCGGCGCTCATCCACGTGGGGCTCTTCGCGATCCTTGCCGTGGGGCTCGGCCTCGCTGCCGGCAGCGACGGCAAAGGTTTTTTGGACGCCGTCTTCTCCGCGACCGACGTCAACACCCGCAAGGGCTCCGCCGCCGCCCAGGCGCCTCCGCTGCCGCCCTGGTCCGCGCTCCAGCCGCTGGTGGCGCGGACGGCGCTGATCATGGGGGCGGGAGCGGCCGCCCTCGCCCTGATCGCGTGGCGCCGCGCGGGGCGGTGGACGGGATCGGTCGTGGCCGCGACCATGCTGGCCGTGATGCCGGCCGCGACCCACGCGCTCGACCTCGTCGCCGGCGCCCGCGCCGTCTCGGGCATGGCGGCCGAGGTGCGGCGCCTGACGGAGCAGGGAGCGCTGCTGGCCCACGAGGGAGCAATCGAGAACTCGGGCGCGCTCGAGTTCTACTCGGGCCGCCGCCCGGTGCTCGTGGACGCGCGGCGCAGCGTGCTGGGCATCGGCGCGACATTTCCGGATGCTGCGGGCGTTTTCTGGACGGCCGAGGAGCTCGCCGCGGCGTGGCTGTCGGGGCGCCAAATCCTGTTGGTGACCCCGCGGGAGCCTCGGCGGAGTGTCGTCTCGACGCTGCCCCCCCACCGCGTGAGGCTGCTTCGCGCCGAGAACGGCCGTTGGCTCTATGCCTCGGTTCCGGCAACCGACGCGGCGACGCGCTAGCCGCTCGCGCGTGGAAGTGGCCCCCAGGTAGAGATGGTCGGTCCGGCCCCGTTTTGTTATGGTGAGCGGGAGATGGCGGCCGACTACCTCCGCACCCTGTTCCTCCACCCACCTTCGAGCGCGGGTTTCGATGGGGGCGCAGGCTCGCGCTACCAGGCCAGGCGCGAGATCCGTTCCTTCTGGTATCCGACGTGGCTCGCCCAGCCCGCGGCGCTCTGCCCCGGCTCGAGGCTGGTCGACGCCCCTCCGGACGGTCTCACGCTGGACGATATCCGTCCCCTCGCGCGGCAGTACGACCTCTGCGTCATGCACACGAGCACCCCGTCCTTCCCCGGCGACATCGCGGTCGCCGAGGCGCTCAAGGCCGAGAGCCCGCGACTGATGATCGGCATGGTGGGCGCGGCGGTGGCCGTCGCGCCGGGCGCCTCGCTCGAGGCGGGCCGGGCGGTGGACTTCGTCGCGGGCAACGAATTCGACTTCACGATCCAGGAGGTGGCCCAGGGCCGGGCGCTCCGCGATGTGAAGGGCCTCTCGTACCGCCTCAACGGGCGCGTCGAGCACACGCCCGCCCGGCCCATCCTCGAGAACATGGATCTCCTGCCGTTCGTCACGCCCGTCTACAAGCGCGACCTGACGGTCGAGCACTACGCCATCGGCTACCTCAAGCACCCGTACGTCTCGCTCTACACGGGGCGCGGCTGCCGCTCGAGATGCACCTTCTGCCTCTGGCCGCAGACGGTCGGCGGCCGGCGCTACCGGACGCGGAGCGTCGGGCACGTGGCCGAGGAGATGGCGCTGGCGCAGCGATTGTTCCCGCAGGTCAAGGAATTCTTCTTCGACGACGACACCTTCACCGACGACCTGCCGCGGGCCGAGTCCATCGCCGCACGCCTGGGCAGGCTCGGCGTCACATGGTCGGTCAACGCCAAGGCCAATGTCCCGTACGGGACGCTCAAGGTCCTGAAGGACAACGGGCTCCGGCTCCTGCTCGTCGGCTACGAATCCGGCAACCAGCAGATCCTGAACAACATCAAGAAGGGCGTCCGCCTCGATGTCGCGCGGCGTTTCACTCGCGACTGCAAGGCGCTCGGCATCGCCATCCACGGCACCTTCATCCTTGGGCTGCCCGGCGAGACCCGCGAGACGATCCAGGAGACCATCCGCTTCGCGTGCGAGATCGATCCGACCACCATCCAGGTCTCGCTGGCCGCGCCCTATCCGGGGACGTCGCTGTATGCCGAGGCGCGGCGCAACGGCTGGATCGAGGCCGAGGAGCTGGTGGACGACACGGGAGTGCAGCTGAGCACCATCGGCTACCCGCATCTCTCGCGCACCGAGATCTACCGCTCGGTCGACGAGGTGTACCGGCGCTTCTACTTCCGCCCGCGCAAGATGATCTCGCTCGGCGCCGAGATGTTGCGCGACCGCGGCGTCATGCGGCGCCGCCTCTCCGAGGGGCGCGACTTCCTCCGCTTCCTCCGCAAGCACCGCGCCGAAGCCCCCGCCGGCTAGCGTTCTCGCTTCGCGACGCGCCCGGTGCCGGGGGGTGCCCCTCGTCCGCTCAAACCTCCTCGCCTCGCGCGCCCCCTTGCTCGGACGCTTCCGCCTGCCCCCCCCATCCCCCCGAGGCGGGGGGTGCGCTCGCTGCCCCGCTCCGCGGGGGCGGCTCGCGCGGCGGAAGCGTCCTGCGCCTCGGGGCGCGCTACGGCTCGTCGGATTCGCTCCCGATGGGCCCCCCCCGCCACCGGCCTTACTGACCACGCATGCCCGCATGACGTGCCGGGTGGTGCGCCAGGTCGTGCGCCTGACGACAGGCTGGCTGCCTGGGATGTGCGTGTTAGCATATCGGCATGAAGGTCCTCGTCATCGACGCGATTGCGAAAGAGGGGATCGCCTATCTCGCGGAGCGCGGGTTCGAGGTCGAGCAGGTCTCGTCCAAGATCCCGCGGGCGGAGCTCTTCGAGAAGATCGCAGGCTATGAGGCCATCATCACCCGCTCGTCCACCACGGTGAACGCCGAGTTCCTCGGCCACGCGCGTCGCCTGCGCTTCCTCGGCCGGGCGGGCGTGGGCGTAGACAATATCGACGTCGAGGCCTGCTCCCGCCAGGGCGTGGTGGTCGCCAACGCCCCCTATGGCAACGTGGTGTCGGCCGCCGAGCACACGGTCGGCATGCTCCTGGCCCTCGTGCGGAAGATCCCGTCCGCTCACGAGGCGCTCAAGCGGCTCGAGTGGGACCGCGGCATCTACGGTTCCGAGCTGTTCCGGAAGACCGCAGGCGTGATCGGCCTCGGCAAGGTCGGCTCGCGGGTCGCCGCGCGGCTGCGCGCCTTCGACATGGACGTCCTGGTCTACGACCCCTACATCCCCGAGGGCCGAGCGCGGGACCTGGGCGTGCGGCTGACCGATCTCCAGACGCTGCTGACCCAGGCCGACATCGTCACGGTGCACGTGCCGCTCTCGGACGAGACGGAGAACATGCTGGCGGCGCGCGAGATCGCGCTGATGAAGCCGGGCGTCCGCATCGTCAACTGCGCGCGCGGCGGCATCGTCAGCGAGCCCGACCTCCTGGCCGCGCTCGAGTCGGGCCACGTCGCCGGGGCGGCGGTGGATGTCTGGACGGAAGAGCCGCCGGTCTCGCCGCTCGTCAAGCGCTTGGTCCAGCACCCGCGCGTGGTCGTGACGCCGCACCTGGGGGCCAATACGCAGGAGGCGCAGGTCAACGTTGCCGTGGACGTGGCGCGGCAGCTGGTGGCGTTCCGCGACGGCGAGTTGCTCGAGCACGCGGTCAACGTGCCGGTGGGCGACCGCGAGAGCATGGCCGAGCTCCGGCCCTTCGTGACTCTGGCGGAGATTCTCGGCCGCTTCTGCCTCCAGCTCGAGAAGGACAACGTCGAGCGTGTCGAGGTGGACGTCGCGGGGCAGGTCGCCAGGCGGGACCCGGAGCTGATCGGCCGCGCCGTGCTCAAGGGCCTCCTCGACGGCGTCACTGCTCAGGCGGTCAACCTCGTGAACGCGCGTCTCGTGGCGGTGGAACGCGGGCTCGAGGTCGTGATCCGGACCGACGAGGCCGCGCCGTCGGGCTACACGAACCTCGTTACCGTCACCACGCAGGCCGGGGTCGGGCGGAAGATCATCGCCGGCACCGTGTTCGACGGCGCGCCGAGGATCGTGCGCCTCCGGGACCTGCACATCGAGTTCATCCCCGAAGGGCACGTCCTCGTGCTCTCGTACGAGGACCGCCCGGGCATGGTCGGGAAGATCGGCTCCATCCTGGGCCGCCACAACGTGAACATTGCCTCTATGCACGTCGGCCGCCGCACGAAGCGTGGGCGCGCCATCGTCGTGCTGCTGCTGGACGAGGACGTTCCGCCCGAGGTCCTGGAGGAAGTATCGAAGGCGCTCGAGGCCGACTTCGCCCGCGTCATTCGGCTGGAGGCGTGATGGCTGCGACGGTGAAGCCCGGAGCCGCGTCCCGAGCGAACCGCGCTGCGCGCGGTTTCGAGCGGCGCCCGTGGGGAGGGTTCGAGACCCTCGCGGAGGGCGCGGGCTACAAGGTCAAGCGGCTTGTGGTCGAGCCCGGCCACCGCATCAGCCTCCAGCGCCACCGCTTCCGCGCGGAGCACTGGGTGGTCGTGGCCGGCGCCCCGCGCATCGTCGTCGGGGGGCAGGTGCGGCGGCTCAAGCCCCGCGGTACCGTCGACGTGCCCCGCGGCGCCTGGCACCGGATCGAGAACCCGGGCCGGCGCCCGGCGGTCATCATCGAAGTCCAGCACGGGTCGCGCCTCGGCGAGGAGGACATCGTCCGCCGCCAGGACGACTATGGCCGGGCGGCCCGCGCGCCCGTGTCTGGCCCGCGCGGTTAGTCCAGGGACTTCGACACCCCGAGATAGAGTGCCGCCAGGCCGAGGTATTCGTGTAGCACCGTTTCTGCCTGACGCCGCTTCCGCCACCAGCCGTCCTCAAGAAAGTCGTCCGCCGACGCGAGCGCGACCCGGCCCTCGATGGTTCCGGGCTCCTGTCGCGCCCACACGAGCTTCACGCGCCGAGAGTGCTCGGGTGAGGTGACCAGGATGATCCGTCGCCAGCCACGGGCCCGCGCCGCCTCGGCCACGAGCCGGAGCTCGGCCTCCGTGGTCTTGACCGGGAGGGAGAGGGCGACGATGGCGTCCGGCGGCACGCCATGCTTT
>ORMF011435948.1_pt1 | contig 13125 bp, 9 predicted proteins | sample 1779871 | NCBI WGS metagenome assembly ORMF01 (sample SAMEA104232316, study PRJEB22302) | groundwater metagenome | biome: forest; feature: aquifer; material: groundwater | place: USA | collected 2011-08-07 | depth 5.4 m | reverse complement strand
GCGTTGGATCGGCAATGCTCTCGAATCTCTCGGCCGCGATTTTCTCGACAAGCTCGCCGACCAAGACGTAAGCGTCCAGGACATGGCGCCGGCGGCTCTTATTAATCTCGTCGTCTCCGGCGAAATTCCCTTGTCGCCGACCATCTTCGACGCCAACGTCACCTTGGCTAAGCAGAAAGGCGCGCCGGTGGAATGGCGTCCTCTCGAACCGGTGGTCACCACCGTCGGTTCGGCGGCGCTGTTGGCCAAAGCCGCAAACCCGCACACAGCGCTGCTGTTCATCGACTACCTGCTTTCCAAAGAAGGTCAGCAGCTGATCATGAAAGGCGGCCTGTGGTCGCCGCGCGAAGACGTGGGCACGGTGGAGCAGAAATTCAAAAAAAACTATTTGGACGAAAAGTATTCGTCGGAAGAAATGGAAGTGAAACTCGGCCAATGGGAAAACCTGTTGCGCCAGTTGTTTTTGCGTCGCCGTTAAATCAACTAGACCGACGACCAACTGGAGAAAAGAACTTATGTTTATCAGCCATAGCCATTGGACGGCCGCGCTCGCCGCCACTTCGATAGCCTTCTTCCTGCATACCGCTAGCGTTAACGCCGCCAACGCTCCGATGACGGTTTCACAGGTCGCGCTCTACCAAGGCGTCGACCGGGAAAAAGTTCTCATCGAAGGCGCCAAACGCGAAGGCCAGGTTACCTTCTACAACTCCCACACTTGGTTTAAAACCTTCGTCAAGGATTTCGAAAAAAAGTATCCGTTCATCAAAGTTTCGGAATGGCGCAACGATTCAAAAAATCTCATCCGGCGCGTGACCGAGGAATTTAAGTCGGGCCGCTTTCTCGTCGACGTGGTGGAAACCACGCCGGAGGTCATGGGCCTGTTGAAAAAAGACGGCGCGTTTCAAGAATTTTATTCGCCCGAGGCGCGCTTCTACCCCGACGATGTAAAGGCGAAGGGCAAGAACGGCCTCTTTTATCTCGGCGACCGGGAAACCTATAACAGCTTGGGCTTCAACACCACGCTGGTGCCTGCAAGCGAAGCGCCGCGCACGTTCAAGGATCTGCTCAATCCAAAATGGAAAGGTAAGATGGCGATCGCCGGCACTTCCACCGGCGTGCGCTGGATCGGCGGCATACTCGACAGTCAAGGGCGGGAGTTTCTCGATAAATTCGCCGAACAAGAAGTGCGCGTCCAGGACATCGCGGCCGCGGCGTTGGCCGGCTTGGTAGTGTCGGGCGAAGTGCCGTTATCGCCGACCATCTTCGACGCCAACGTCAGCGTCGCCAAAGAAAAAGGCGCACCCATCGCCTGGCGCGCGCTGGAACCGGTCGTCACCACCGTCGGTTATTCGGCCTTAACCGTTAAAGCGCCCAATCCCCACGCAGCGTTGCTGCTGCTCGATTTCATTCACTCCAAGGAAGGCCAACAGGCGATCATGAAAGGCGGCCTCTGGTCGCCCCGCGATGACATCGGCAGCATCGATCAAAAATTCAAGAAAAACTATCTGGACGAAAAATATTCCATCGAAGAATTGGAAACCAAATTCGTCCAGTGGGAAGGGCTGATGAGGCAGCTATTTCTTCGGCGGAAGTAAAACTATCCGACTGGAGAGAGGATCAAGTCTTAACCTTTGCTGTGAAAGATTCTTACCTCTGCTCTATTCCCTGAGGTCTAATTCAAACCTGGCACTTCTTTTACGGTAGTCAGGTTGTAAAAGTCTGAGCGAAGCGGCCTGTTATTCCTAACCTTTCTCTTATGCGAGTTGACACAACGCAACCCATGCGGCTATGTTCCGCGACAAATGCCACGCGGCGATGGCGCGCAGTCCCAGTGGTGACCAACCAAAAAGGGGAACGTCATGAAGCACAGCACGCAAAGAATTCTCACCACCCACGTCGGCAGTTTGGCCCGAAGCGACGCGCTGTTGCCGCTACTTCGACTCAAGGAACAAGGTCAGCCCTACGACCGCGAAGAGCTGGCGCGGCAGGTGCGCGAGGCAGTAACAGACGTGGTGCGGAAACAGGTCGAAGCTGGCGTCGACATTGTCACTGACGGCGAGCAGGGTAAATCGGGCTTCTTCACCTACGTCATCGAACGCTTCAACGGCTTCGAGCGCAAAAAGCCCACGCCGGAAAATGCGATGCGGCCGCGTTCGGCGGGCCGGGAGTATCTCGCTTTTCCCGACTACTACGCGTGGTCCGAGCGCATCGCCGCGCCGTTCGGCGGCCGCAGCGGCCGCGGGCCGGACGCCGATATCTGCACCGGGCCGGTCAGTTATAAAGGCAACGAGGCGGTGCAGACAGATATCGCTAACCTCAAAGCGGCGATCAAGGGCCGCGCTCACGAGGACGTATTTGTGCCGGCGATCGCGTCTTCCTATGTCGCGGCTACTTTTGCCAACGAATACTACCGCAGCCAAGAGGAATACGAGCAGGCGGTTTCCGATGCGCTGCGTGAAGAATATCGAGCGATTGTCGAAGCTGGATATATTCTCCAGATCGACGATCCGCGTCTGGTTACCTATTATATGATGCACCCAGAACTCAGCGTCGAAGACTGCCGGATGTGGGCGGAAAAGCGCGTCGAAACGATCAACGACTCACTGCGCGGCATCCCACCTGAGAAGGTCCGCTTTCATACCTGCTACTCCATCGACGTCGGCCCGCGCATTCACGAAATGGCGCTCAAGGACATCGTCGATATCATGCTGAAGATCAACGCCGGCGCCTATTCGTTCGAAGCAGCCAACCCGCGCCATGAACATGAATACCATGTCTTCGAACGCGTCAAGCTGCCGACGGGAAAGATTCTCATACCGGGCGTGATCAGCCACACGACGAATTTAGTCGAACACCCGGAATTGGTCGCCGAACGGATTGTGCGCTTCGCCAAGCTCGTCGGGCGCGAGAACGTCATCGCCGGCGCCGACTGCGGCTTTGCCGCCTCCGCTCTCAGGTTCAACGATACTCATCCGAGCGTCGCCTGGCTCAAATTCGCCGCGTTGGCGGAGGGCGCGCGGTTGGCGACTAAAGAATTGTGGAAATGAGTTAAGGATAGCGCGGCGCTCAAGTATTATCGGTAACGCAGCTTTGTTCCGTCAGCGATAGAGCGCATCGATAAATCCGGATTTGTCCAACTCTTCGAGTAAACTCACGTCGATGAAATCCTTCGGGTTCGCCGTCTTGGCTGCGGCAATCCGCTCGCTGGCGTCTTTAATGATCGTATTGAATCCTTCGATCGATGGATAAGGTTTGGGTTTGATCATTTCGCGCAGAGCTTGGTAGGCGTCCTCGATCCGCTTCTCGTCTTTGGTTTGGCGGTATTTGGCGAAGGCCTTTTTCGAGATGTCGGGGTTAGTCTTCACCAGATGGATAGCCTCAACGTAAGACTTGAGAAAACGCCTGGCGATATCGCGCTTGCGCGCCAGCACCCGCTGGGTCGTGACCAGTCCGCTGCCTTGATACGGAACCTTCAAGTCGCGCAGATTGAGCAAGATCTTCATGCCTAACCGCACCGCTTCGATATGATCGGGCGGCGAGATCAGCGTGGCGTCGATGGCAGCGCCGGATAACGCCATCAGCCGCTCCGGACTATCGCCGACCTGGAGCAGCGTGACGTCCCGCTCGCTCAAGCCGTAACGCGGCAGCACGTAGATCAAACGCAAATGCGAGGCGGAACCGAAGCGAAAAACGCCGATCCGTTTGCCCCTGAGATCTTCCAACGATTTGATATTGGGGCGGGCCACCAGCCGGTCGTCGAGCATGTCTTGCACGCCGGCGATCATCACCACATCGGCGCCTTGCAGTCTGGCGGAAGACATCAAGGAGCCCGTCATCTGACCGAAATCAACCTCACCCGCCACCAAGGTCTCGATCGCCGCGCGCGTGTAAATGATTTCCGCGCTAATGCCATTCTTGGCTAAAAGCCCGCCGACTTCGGCAACCCACAACACCCCTTGGCTCGGCGCCACCGCCGAGAAGGCCACTCTAACTTTATCCGCGGCGACACCCGGCAGGGATAAAACAATCACCAGCAGAACGCTGAATCCAAGAACCGGTAATTTTTTGATGCAAGATAGGGATCGCGAACAAAACATCATGGACCCCCGCAGGTTGAATGTGTGCGCCACTGTTTGCAGACACCCTCGATAGCAGCGGTTAGGCGGACGATAGTCGAGTCAGTAACCAGCGTCAAGCACAATCGGTTTGTAGTGAACCTCTTTCCCAGTCGGAGGCTTAAAACCCAAGCGGTTGACCAATAAACTGCTGCCAGAAAGTACCAACATACCTATTACAGATTAAGTAAAGCGCTGCAAAAATTAGGACAAGAGAAATTATTGCAGCGAAAAACAAGAGGTGAAGCTTAATGTACTTTTTCACAGGACAATCCAATTACAACTTCTGGGCGTTGCGAAATAATTGCATTGTGGTTTCAGCTCGTAGCTTACTTGTGCTCTTTCGATCGCCATCATAAACCAGGGCGACCGCCGGTCGCCCCTACCACAGAAAAACTATTTCCCGTCGTAAAACTTTCTCGCCCACGCGGCGATGTCGCCGCGCCGAGCGAACCAAATGTCTTTGTGATTCTTCGCGTAGGCGATGATTTTTTCAAACGTGTCGATGTAGGGAATCCGCGAACTCAGGTAGCCGTGGGTGATCACGTTCATCATGGTCGGATCGCGGTCGCCGATCTGGTAACGGTAATCGAACTCGTCTTTGAACTTGTCGAAAAACTCGTGGCGCGTGCCCTCTTCCTGCATGCGGTGGTCGTTGATCGTGTACTGGTGCGGGATCATGATCAGCGTCTTGCCGCCAATTTTAATTGGATAGGGCATCTCGTCGTCGTGATAGTCGCAGTTGTAGAGCAGGCCGGCTTCCAAGTTTAATTCCAAAGTATTGTCGGTGGAACGCACACCCGGCGACGACCAGCCGGTGGGACGCTCGCCGGTTAATTTCGCGATCGCCTCGACGGTTTTGAAAATATTCTCGCGCTCCTGTTCGCGCGTCAGCATGTAAAGATATTCGCCCTGATCCCAACCATGGGCGACCAGCTCGTGGCCGCGCCCATGGGCGTACTTCACCAACTCGGGCCAATACTCGCAGGTGAGACCGTTGATCGGCAAACTGACTTTCAAATCGTACTTGTCGCAGATGTCCAGCAGCCGGCGCACGCCGATCTTGCCGCCGAAGTCGCGAAAGGTTTCCGTGGAATAGTCGTGCTTGCACAGTGCGTTGGCCGGCAGCGGCGATTGTAGCGCGCCGCCGCGCGACGGTTTGTTACGATCCCAGCATTCGAAGGCGATGCCGAGCACGAACGCCACACGGGCGTTATTGGGCCAGTGAAATTTTTGTTGCGCCATTTTGCCGCTCCTCCGTCAAAAACTGTTGACTTCGAATAACGAAGCAACCTATAGCGTAAGGGTCACAATCAAACAAGGAGAATGTCGCCATGAAAACCCGTCCGCTACCCTATCCTAATTCGATTCTGTTCAACGGCAAGATCCGCACCTTCACCAGTGAAAGCGCGACATGCGAAGCGCTGGCGATCGGCGGCTCGCGCATCGTCGCGGCGGGGAAGTTCGAGGACATTCGCCGCTTCGTCGGTGCCGACACCGAGATGATCGATCTCAAGGGACGCACCGCGATCCCCGGGTTGACTGACACCCATGTTCATCTCTCGGAAAAGGGCACGGCGGAAATGGAGTTGGTCGACTGCCGCGACTTTTACGTCGACGTCCGTTCGGTGCCGGATATTTTGCAACGGCTAAATAATGCCGCAGCGAGCGCGCCCAAAGGTTCGTGGCTGGTCGCTCACGGCAGTCCGATGCAGGATTTCCGCATTGACGATCACCGTTTTCCCGACCGCCACGATCTCGACCGCGCTGTGCCGGATCATCCGGTGTCGATCTCCTTCGGCGCCCATGTGACCATCGGCAACAGCTTGGCGCTGGCGGCAGCAAAAATTACCCGCGACACGCCCCACCCGGCGGGGGGCCATATCAAACATGACGCGCGAACCGGCGAACCCACCGGCGAGCTGCACGAGCGCGCCCAGCTGATTCTTAGAAAAGTCGCGCCGGAGTTTAACTACCTGCAACTCAAAGACGGCATCGTCTACGCCTTGAATCAATGCCTGCAGCGCGGCGTCACCACCGTGCACGACATCGTGCGCTACGCCGAACCGGTGCGCGCCTATCAAGAACTTTACAAAGAAGGCCGCATGCACGCCCGCGTCAGCATCCTGCCGCGAATCATCGAATCGATGATCGAAACCAAAAGCTTGACCGAGCTCGGTCTCATCACCGGCTTCGGCAACGAGTGGCTGCGCATCGGCGGCGTCAAGATGAGCATCGACGGCGGCATCACCGGGCGCAATGCCTGCTTCCACGAGCCCTATGAAAACGACGAACACAATCACGGCATCATTCGTATTCAGCAAGACGAGCTCAATCACACCGTGCAAGTTTGCCACGACGCCGGCCTGCGCTGCTGCGTGCATGCGATCGGCGACAAAGCCTTCGACATGGCTCTGGACGCCTATGAAAACGCCATCGAGCATTCACCGCGCAAGGACCACCGCCATCGCATCGAGCATATGGGCAACTGGCTCGCCACGCCTAAGTTAATCGGCCGTATGGTGCGCTCGGGCATCGTCGCGGTGCCCAACATCGCCTTTGCCTACTACATCGGCGATGCGATTCTCGATTGCGTCGGCGAACGGCGGCTGACCAAAGCATTCCCGTTCCACACGCTGTTGAAAAACGGCGTCATCATGTCCGGCGGTTCCGACTCGCCGGGCTACTGGCCGGTGGACCCGCTGCGCGACATCGCCACTGCCGCTTCGAGAAAAATGCGCTGGGGTGAAGTGTGGATTCCCGAGGAAAAAATCACCGTCGGCGAAGCCTTCGCCATGCACACCACCACGGCGTCCTGGGTCGGCTTCGAAGAAAACGACAAGGGCACACTCGAAGTCGGCAAGCTCGCCGACATCGCCGTGCTGGCGGAAGACCCGTTCGCCGTGGCGCCGGAAAAAATCAGAGAACTAAAAGTCGAGATGACGATGGTCGGCGGCGAAGTGAAGTATCAGGCGTGAACAACGCATATAGACCGAGACCGAAGGTGTCTCAAGCCATCGACTTAAATCGGACTCTTCCATCCGTCATACCGGCGCAGGCCGGTATCCAGGCTGGGAGATGGGGATGGATGCCGGCCGGAGTTTATCCTGAGTAAATCGAAGGGCCGGTATGACGGACTAACAGATTGCAGTGCAGTAACGTGAAGGATATCTACCGATGCATCAATTCATCCGCCCGACCGAGACAAAAGGCCGGTGCGCCTCGCGCTCCGAGGACAGATTGATTTTCTTGCGCTGTTTGTAAATGTGAATGCACAGCTCTTCGATGGTCGCAGTCGCCGTATTATTGTTCTGCGGCCCAGCCACCATCGGCTCCCACTGCACCGTCACCGACTGAATTTTGTCGGACTGATCCTGCCACGATAGCCGCAGCAGCCGGCCGTGCAGCCGGTCGACATAATTGCCGGCGAGGCGAAACACTTGCGACAAACTCAATAAATCCGGCGGCTCGAAAAAAGGCTTGCGCTGCTGGCGCGCCACCGCGTCCATTTTGCGGATCTCGTCGGGCTGATAAATTTTCTCGACGTCCATCGCCATCGACGTGCCCCGGTTCCACGCCTGGACGACGAAATCGTCGCCATGGGTCTTCACTTCCACCGCCTTGAGGCTCAACGCTTCGAGCGCTTGCCCCAGACATCGGAGTATCGACGCGTAGCGCATTTTCTTTTGCGCCACGGTTAGATTCACTGCGCCGTTTGCCATGGCTAGAAGTTAGAGCAACGTCCATGCCAGGCGAGGATACGATGGATTCGCAAAATGTCCGCGAATGTTTGAGGTGGTTGCGCAAATTTGTCCGCCGCCGCGCCAAACTGGTCGCCGACCCAGCTAGCCGATGGCAATGAAGAATCGCAAAATGCCAAAGCGCTCGTCCCGCAGGGTGTAACGAGCGGGCTCCGCGCGAATTAAGCAGCTCTAGCGGATTTTCATCTCCCCGGCCAAGACTTTTTCATCCGGCCGCGGTTTCCAGATCACGTTGCGCGCCACGCCGTAGTTCTCCGCCAGCGTGTAGAGCGGCACGAAGGGCGCGTCGTCCATTAAAATGCGTCCCGCTTGTTGGAGCAAAGCGATGCGTTTTTTCGGATCGCCGGTTTTCTGTTCTTCGTCGATCAACTTGTCGAACTCGGCATTCTTGTATTGAATGCGCGGGCTCACGCCGGAGCGAAAATATTGATCGTAAACCGTATCGGCGTCGATGGCCGGGCGGCCGACGTAATAGAAGGGCAGCTTGCCGCCATTGACCCCTTCCTTGCCCCAGAAGATGACAAACTCCTGGGAGATCAATTCGGCTTTGACGCCCGCCTTGGCCAATTGATCGGCGATCACCTGGCAAACTTCCCGCGCTTTGGGATAGCGGTCCGGCGAAAAATAGAGCTTCACGTCCAAGCCGTCGGCGAAGCCGGCTTTGGCCAACAGCTCTTTGGCTTTTTTCGGATCGTAAGGATAGCGCTTGATCTTGGGATCGAAGCCGATGACGTTGGCGCTCATCGGACCGTTCATGACATAGCCGTTGCCTTCATAAATATGTTTGATGATCTGCGTCGGATCGACGGCGTAGTTGAAAGCTTGGCGAACTAATTTGTTGTCGAAGGGTTTATGGGTGTTGTTCATGGCGAGAAAATGCATGCGCAGCCCTTCAACTTTCTCGGCGCGAATTTTCGGATGCTTGTCGAGGCGCGACAGCTCTTCGATCGGCACGTTGTTGATCAGATCGCCCTGCCCCGCCAATAAGCCCGACACCCTGCCGGAGTCCTCTTTAACCGTCTTGATGACGATTTCTTTGATATCTTTTTTGCCGGCCCAATAGTCATCGTTGCGCGTCAAAACTAAATTGGCGCCGCGCTGCCAGCTGACATATTTATACGGCCCCGTGCCCAGCGGCTGCTTGTCGACTTGATCGCCGAGTTTATCGGCGGCGGCCTTGCTGACCATGAAGCGGTTGTAAAGTCGGTCGAGAAACACCGCGTTGGGCACTTCGGTGGTAAAAACCACGGTGTAATCGTCCGGCGCTTGCATCTCGGTGACGTCGCGAAAGTTTTCCGCTTGCAAACTTTGCTTGTCGTTTTTGATTCTGTTGACCGAATGAATCACGTCCTTCGCGGTAAACGGACTGCCGTCGTGAAAACGCACGTTTTTGCGTAGTTTGAATGTCCACTTCTTGCCCTCGAACTTCCACGACTCGGCAAGCACGCCGACGTATTCTTTTTTGCCGTAGTCGATCTCGATCAACGGTTCAATGATATGCTGCCAAATACCGTAGTGCGGACTGGCGCTGATCGCGTAAGGATGAAGCGTGTCGAGTCCGACGGCGGCGAGAAATGTCAGTCGCTCTCTCGACGCCGCATAGCTCATGCGGACAATGCTATTGCCAAGCAACGTGCCCAGGCCGGCGAGTGCTGCTTGTTTGAGAAAATCTCTGCGCTCGATGCCCTTATTCTTTGAACTCATTCGATCCTCCAAATTGACAACCGTGCATGGTTCTATCTGCCATCAGCGAATTTTCATATCGAAGGCGAGAATTTTTTCTTCCGGGTGTGCTTTCCAGATCACGTTGCGCGCGACACCGTAGATTTCCGCCAAGGTGTACAAGGGGACTAACGCCGCCTCCTCCATGAGCATGCGGCCAATTTGCTGCAAAAGCGCGACGCGTTTCTTCTGATCGCCGGTCTTTTGCTCCTCGTCAATTAGCCGGTCCACGTCAGCGTTTTGAAAACCGACACGCTTGGTTCTTCCGGACCGGTAATACTGATCGTAGACCGTGTCCGCGTCGATCGCCGGCCGGCCCACATAGTAAAAGGGAATTTTGCCGCCGTTGACCCCGTCCGAACCCCAGAAGATGGCGAACTCTTGCGAGACCAGCTCGGTTTTTACCCCAGCTTTGGCGAGTTGGTCGGCAATCACTTGGCATACCTCGCGCGCTTTGGGATAGCGATCGGGAGAAAAATAGAGCTTCACCTCCAGGCCGTTGGCAAAGCCGGCTTGGGTCAACAGCTCTTTGGCCTTCTTCGGATCGTACGGATAGCGCTTGGTCTTGGGATCGTAACCGATCACGTTGGCGCCAAGCGGCCCGTTCATCACATAACCATTGCCTTCATAGATATGCTTGATGACCACCGTCGGGTCGACGGCATGGTTGAACGCCTGGCGCACCAGCTTGTTGTCGAACGGCTTGTGCGTGACGTTCATCGCCAGAAAATACATTCTCAGCCCTTCGACTTTTTCCGCGCGCACCCGCGGATGTTTATTTAGGCGGGCAATCTCTTCCACCGGAACATTGTTGACGACGTCGCCTTGCCCGGCGAGCAGTCCGGCGAGCCGCGCCGCGTCCTCGCCGACTTTTTTCAAGACGATTTCTTTGATGGCGGCCTTCGCTCCCCAATAATCGTCGTTTCGCATCATGACAAGATTGCCGTCGCGCTGCCAGCTGACGAACTTGTAGGGTCCGGTGCCGATGGCGTGTTGATCGGCGTCCTCGCCATACTTCTCCGCGGCGCTCTTACTCACCACAAACCGGTTTTGCAATCGATCGAGAAAAACCGCATTCGGCACCGCGGTCGTGAAGCTCACGGTGTAATCGTCCAAAGCCTGTACTTCCGTCAGGTCGTCGAAGTTCGATTTCTGCAAACTGCGCTTGTCATTTTTCGTTCGATTGACTGAATGGACGACATCGGCGGCGGTAAATGGCGCGCCGCTATGAAATCGAATCCCTTTCCTGAGCTGAAATACCCAAGTGTTGCCTTGGAATTTCCACGACTCGGCGAGCACCCCGTAATAGTCTTTGCGGGCGTAATTTATTTCAACCAGCGGCTCGATCATGTGTTGCCAGATGCCATACTGCGGCCCGGAACTGTGCGCATAGGGGTGAAGGGAGTCCAAACCGATGCTGCTGAGAATCATCAGCCGATCGCGCGACGCGGCGTAACTGACTTTCGCCATCGAACTGCCCAACGCCGCGGTCAAACCGAGCAACGCGCCCTGCTTCAAGAAATCGCGCCGAGCGATGGCTCTATGGTTTGTCCGCATTGAAACCTCCATTGGCGATCCTACTGATTGATACAGATACGCAGGCCGAGGTTATTTTATACTCATGTCCCAGGCTTTCACTTTTTCATCTGCCCGCATTTTCCACGCCAGATTCTTCGCCGCGCCATAAATGTCGGCGAGATTGAACAGCGGGATGAAAACCGCCTCCTCCATGATGAGCTTGCCGGCTTGCTGCAACAGCTGCACGCGCTTCTTGTTGTCCGCTGTTTTTTGCTGTTCGTCGATGATTTTATCCAGCTCGGGATTGCTATAGTTGGTCCGCTTAGTCGTGCCGGTGCGAAAATATTGATCGTAGAGTGTATCGGCATCGGCCAAGCCGCCCCGGCCGATATAATAGAAAGGCAGCTTGCCGCCGTTGACGCCTTGCTTGTCCCAGAACAAAGCCCACTCCTGGGATATCAGCTCGACGCGAAAACCGCCCTTGACCATTTGCGCCGCCACCACCTGACAAACCTCGCGATCCTTAGGGTAGCGCCCTGGCGAATAATAAAGCTGGATATCGCAGCCATTTGGGAACCCGGCTTGCGCCAGCAACTCCTTGGCTTTCTGCGGATTGTACGGATAGCGTTTTAACTTCGGATCGGCGCCCAGGACGTTGGCGCCCACCGGGCCGTTGCACGGATAACCGATACCGTCAAAAATGTTGCGGATGATCGACGCGGCATCGACGCTGTAATTGGCCGCCTGGCGCACCAGCTTGTTGTCCCAGGGTTTGAACGCCGCGTTGATGGCGAGAAAAAACATGCGCAAGCCTTCAACCTGATCGATGCGGATGCGCGGATGCTTGCGCAAGCGCGCCACTTCATGGTCGGGCACATTGTTGATAAAATCTGCCTGTCCCGATTCCAATGCCGCCAGCCGCGCCGCATCTTCGGTGACCTTTTTGAAAATCACCTCTTTGATGTTGGCCTTGCCGCCCCAGTAATCATCGTTGCGGGTGAAAACTAAATTGCCGCCGCGCTGATAGCTGACGAACTTATACGGCCCGGTGCCAATAAGATTTTCATACAGTTTGTCGCCGTACTTTTCACCGGCGGCTTTGCTCAACATGAAACGGTTGTCGAGCCGATCGAGAAACACTGCATTGGGCTGTTTGGTGACGAAGATCACCGTCTGATCGTCGGGCGTCTGGATTTCCGCCACGTCTTTGAAGTTAGGCGCTTGCAAGCTCCCGCCTTTTTCATCGCGGATCTTTTCGATGGAAAAAGCTACATCCTTGGAAGTGAACGTAGCGCCGTTGTGAAACTTGATGCCCTTGCGCAGTTTGAAAATCCATTTGCTGCCCTGAAATTGCCACGACTCGGCGAGCACCGGCAGATAATCCTTACGCCCGCCATCGTACTCGACCAGCGGTTCGATGACATGTTGCCAGTTGCCGTAGATCGGGCTCGAACTGTGATCGAAGGGGTGAATCGAGTCGGCGACGCTGCTGTGATAAATCGTCACCCGGTCGCGCGACGCCGCTTGGGCATCGAGCAAATAATGCGGCCAAGCCGCCGCGCCGGCAGCCAACGCCGCGCCCTTTTTTAGAAATGCGCGTCGGCTAATCGTTGTTTTCTTTCTTGCCATCCGATTACTCCTCGATCTGCAATTCTTAACTCTCTGTCTCGATTCTCTGTCTCAAATCTCTATCTCTGTCTGCTTAACTTCGGATCGAAAATATCGCGCAACCCGTCGCCGAGCAAGTTGATGCCGAACACGGTGATAAAGATCGCCAAGCCGGGAAAGATCGTCAACCAGGGCGCGCGATTAATATAACTACGCCCCTCGGCGAGCATGGAGCCCCAGGTCGGAATATGCACCGGCACGCCGAGGCCGAGAAAGCTCAGGCTCGCTTCGGTGATAATCACGATCGCCATACCGAAGGTCGCGATCACCGTGACGCTGGCGAAGGTGTTGGGCACCACATGGTGAAACAGCACGTAGAAATCCTTGCCGCCCAACGCCTT
>ORMF012471608.1_pt1 | contig 13127 bp, 12 predicted proteins | sample 1779871 | NCBI WGS metagenome assembly ORMF01 (sample SAMEA104232316, study PRJEB22302) | groundwater metagenome | biome: forest; feature: aquifer; material: groundwater | place: USA | collected 2011-08-07 | depth 5.4 m | reverse complement strand
GGTCTGTCGGTCTTGGACTCGGGTTCGCCGTATACGAGAGCGGATTCCTCGATTCCTCGGAATGACGGCGTTATGGCAGTTCGAATGACGGCGGTCTTTCGGTCAGATTGACGGCGTTATGGCGATCCAGTTGACTGCACGTGTCAAACACATTATTACTGAGGCAGTAGCGACCGTCAAACCGGAAGAAAACAGGCGGTTTCGCCAGCATTATTCCTACCGGGTTCCGTGGAATGATCAGGCAGAGCGGCTGTAATCACGCGGCCGCTTTGGCTTCCACCTTTCACAAGGACCAATCCGGTTCCTCAGGTCTACGGAGGCAACCATTCATAGGGAGCGCCCATCCTCTGGGCGCTCCTTTGGACTTTCGGGGTTTCTCGCGGGTTCGTGCGGGACAATCCGAAGAACAGATCCTTTCGCGCATGCTTCATCACATGTCATGACTTCGGACTCAGCGAGGGCGAAGCTTTCGGAGAACCAGCCGTTCGGCTGATCGACCCGTCGTTCCTCCGAACGCTTCGCCACTACACGGGATCGTTGCATGGATATGAGCCGGATATTCAGAAGGCGGCCATTACCCAGCGGTATTCGCGCTCGATCATTTCCAGCATGTCCATCCGGAGCGCGGTTGGTAGGACGCCCCAGGTGTAGGTCTCGATCTCCAGGTGGCGGGTGAATGCGTCTCGGCGGAGCGCTTTGAAGACCGGAAGGATCTCGTCCTGGGTCGAGCCGAAGTCGCCGTACTCCTTGACGAAGAGCGGTACGTGGAAGTGAATGCGCCATTCGCGCGCGGCGGGATTCTTTATGTGCGGAAGCGCGTCGGGGAGATCCGAGTAGTGAAATATCTCTCCATCGTCGCGCCGCTCAAGGACCTGATGGAGGTAGGTCGATTCCGCGAAGGCGGCGAGCTGCCCGGCCAGCCTGGCGCGAAGGCGTCCATCGGGCAACAGGCCAACCCTCAGCGCGGAGCTGACCTGAATGCGGCCAATCTTGATGCCGAGCCTCTGGAAGCGGGCCAGCGCCGTTTCCGTATCCTCATATTCCACGGCGAAATGGCAAGTGTCATAACAGACCTGGACGTGATCGAGCATGACGCGGCGGGCGGTCTCCTCATATATTTGCAGCTCGTGCGCTAATAGAGGGACGCCGACCGGCAGGAGCCACCGCTCGAAGAAATCGGCCGTTTCCGCACTGTTCTCGATTAGCCCGTCCGGTTCCGGTTCCAGGTCCAGATGCACAAGAACGCCGCACTCCGCATGAACTCGGGCCATGGCAGCGGCGACCCGGACGATGTTTCCCGTGATCTCCTCCCAGGCCGCGGTTTCGTTTGACTGGATCCAGCCCTTGTAGGAAAGGGGCGAGGTGGAGATTCCCGCATCCAGCCCCGTGGGGACGAGCCCCTTGATAACCTCCACAAGCTGGAGGGTGTATCGAACGCGCTCGTCCGTCCTCCAATCGGGGGCCATGACATCGGATTTGATGACCCGGTTGTGAAACGAGCCGTAGGGGAAGCCGTTGATAATCGCAACGTAGAGTCCGTGGGATGCCAGAATCTCCCGAAAACGAGACAGATTGTCTCCGGACAGAAGCTCTTCGGCGCCCACCTTTGACAGACGAAGTCCCAGTCCGAACGGCTCGTTGGGACTGAGGCGTTTCTTGAGAGCGGGGCCGAACTTGCGGAGGTTCGCGGAAACCTCCTTCCAGGTCTCGCCCGGATGGATATTGGTGCAGTATGTGAGATGGAATTGGCCGCCGGGTCCAAACTGCATTGCGCCGGTTAAACTCCCGCCGCCAGGACCGCGGACTTATCTCGCGACCTCGGCAGCTCGAACTTGGGACACTGGCTGAGGAATTCGACCGGATTATCGAATACAACCTTGCGAATAAGATCCTCGGAATGACGGCGCCTGCGCATCTCCATCATGAACTGTGGCACGGCGATGGGAACGCTGGGACCCCAGTCGCACGCGGAGGCGACACAAATCCGATCGGGGCCGTACATTTCGATCATGTCGACTGCGCGCTGCATGGAGACTTTGGTCTGTGGATATAGGGTGAGGCCGGTCCAGAAGCCATTGTCCAGTATCATCTCGATGGTGTGCTCTTCCGCATGGTCAACCACTACGCGGGACGGAACGATATCGTCATAGCTCATCAGTGCATCCACGGTGACTTTGGTGCCTTTGTGCTTGTCCTCCAGGTGGGGCGTATGGATGTGGATGAGCTGATCGTAGTGGAGGGCCATCTCCACGTGGTCGCGGAAGGTGGCAACTTCGTTCTTGGTGACGCGGTTCATCCCGATCTCGCCGATGCCGAGCACCGTCGGCCGTTCGAGAAACCGGGGAATCCGCTCCATCACGGACTTTGCCATCTGCCGGTCGTCGCCCTCTTTAGGATTCATACAGAGCCAGGCGTAGTGGCGTATGCCGAACTGGGCGGCGCGCTTAGGCTCAAACTCAGTGAGCTGCCGGAAGTAGTCCTCGAAGCCGTCAGCGGACGAGCGATCCCAACCCGCCCAGAACGCCGGCTCAGTGAGCGCAACACAGCCTGTAAGGGCCATCTGGGTATAGTCGTCCGTGCTGCGGGAGACCATGTGGGCGTGGATATCGATGTAGTCCATTTTGTCCCTTTGCCGTTCCTAATCTTAATCTTAATCCTAATCCTAATCCCGGACGTTGGACACGCGATTAAGATTAAGATTAGGATTAAGAGTAGCGGCAAGAGTACGACCTAGGGTCGTTTATATGCCCCGCGGGCGCTTTTCTGGTCTAGAGTCTCCATGGGTTCGGTCGTTGGATCGCTGAAGATCATCTGGATCTCGCGGACCCGTCCCGGCGCCCGGCTGCAGAGGACGCTGAGGGCGTCGCGGAAGGCGTCTATTCGGAAGTCATCCTCTCCCGATTCGTTGTCGGTTCGATCCAGCCGGTCGAGGAACGCCGCGACGTCGAGCAGCCTGGTGCGGTTTTCGATAAAGTATTCGTCGACAACCTGCCCGCGTGTCATGGGGCAGGCGCAGGAGTTGCGGCCCATTTCAGTGATCCTTGCCTGTCGGGAAAATGGACGCCATTCCCATTCGGGGCATACTGAGTCGATATGATCGGTCGCCCGTGCAGGGACTGCAGTAGACAGATGCTCTCTTCCATGGCATCTTCGGCGATGCTGTGCACCTCAAAGCCGTGACCGATCGACCGAAGCAGCGTGATCGTCAACTCGCCGCCAAGGTGTTCGCGAAATTCGGAAAGTCCGTGAAAGATGCAAATAGGATCATGCCGATCCTGCACGCGGTGATTCAGCTCCGGCGCGAAAGTGTCGAGCCCGATCGCGCTCAAAACGCAGATGACGCGGGCCCATTCCGCCTTAGAAAGATACCCCTTAAGATAGGAATACGTTGAATCGAGCGCGATGCCGATGGCAACCGCCTCGCCGTGGCGCATTTCGTACGCGGTCAACTGTTCCAGTTTGTGGGCGGCCCAATGACCGAAATCCAGCGGCCGGGAAGATCCCCTCTCGAACGGATCCCCCATCGAGGAAATGTGTTCCACATGGAGGCGGGCGCAGCGGAATATCAGCTCTTCCATGACCGCCAAGTCACGCTCGATCAGCGCCCGGACATTCACTTCGATGAAGTTAAAGAACGCCGCGTCCTTGATGAGGGCGACCTTTACCGCTTCCGACACGCCGCTCCGCCAGTCGCGCTCAGAAAGAGTGGTCAGAAATCGGGAGTCGTTCAGCACTGCGTACGGGGGAGAGAAAGCGCCCAGGAAATTCTTCTTGCCGAAGGCGTTGATGCCATTCTTAACACCCACTCCGGAATCGCTTTGTGACAGAACGGTCGTGGGTACGCGGATCAGGCGGACGCCGCGATGAGCCGTGGCGGCCGCATACCCGGCCACATCCAGGACGGCGCCGCCCCCAATGGCGACGACGTAAGAATGACGGCAGATACCGGCGGTATGAACGGCGGCCTGCACGAGCTCCGTAAATCGCGGATCGTTCTTTACGGCTTCGCCGCCTGGCACGATCAAAGGCGGCTGCGCGAGTCGCATGACTTCGCGGCGGTCCTGGCCGAGCCGCTCAATCTGAGAAACAAGTTCCGGCCAAAGGAGGCACAGATTGCGGTCGACGACGAACAGCGCCTTGCCCGGCAGGCGGGCCCCGGCCTGGGCCATGACGTCGGACAATAGCGAATTGCCGGCGTCGAAAAGCCCATTCGTGAAGTGGACCGGATACCGGCAGCTGACCGTGAACTCTTGTTCAATTGATCTCATATCATGTAACCGCGAACAGACGAGCGATCGAACCGGCGATCGGCAGCAGCGAAAGTACCACCAGTCCGTAAAGCGGTCCCGCGTATGCGGCCGCGATGCCGGCATCCAGCGCAATGAGAGAGAGTACTCCGGCTTTCACCGCTCGCCGAATATGTGACGGTTCAGGCTCAATCTGGGCCTGCCAAAACGGCGGAAGCACCCGCCATGTCCAGAACGCAATAAACGGCGCCGCCCAAAGGCCCAAACTGCCGCGCGCCGCAGCGATGGCGCAGACGCCCAACAGGACTCCGCACTGCAGGACAAGGGCCAACCGTCCCGGCCCTCTGCCGCTGCCGTGGACTTCGCCCCGACTTACCGCCGTGATCGCCGCGATATAGGAAATCGGTATAAGTGCGAGATACGCACTCGGCATTACGACGGCAGGTACGGCGCTAATGCCGAGGAGTAAGTTCAATCCCCGGCACGCTCCCATATTGATCGGACCGAGAACGGGCCGGTGCTTTCCCCAGGCATCATAAACGACGGCGCAAATCGCGATCAACAGCGCGATGGTTCCGCTCGCCGGAGATGCCGTAAGCGCCGCAACGACACCGGCCGCCAACAGCACCGCTCCAAACATGGCCGCTTTTGGCCGGGTCACCCGGCCGGATGGTATGGGGCGCTCGGGCCGCTCCAGACTATCCAACCGTGCATCGAACACATCGTTCAGTACGACGCCCCCCGCGTACAGCGCAGTCGTAGCAGCCAAGAGCCAGGGCAGGTGCGCCGGAGATCTTAGACCGGCGACCGCGAATCCGGCAAGTACGTCGGCGATGGCCGTCACCACGTTAGCCGGACGCGTCAACCGCAGATACTCCGCGCTTACGCGCAGACCGGTGTGTACCATCCTGCCCCCATCCGTTCGCGCGCTTACGCAGAACCAACCGCCGTGACCACAATTTTCCGTGGCGTGCAAGTCCCGGGAATTCCGCCGACATTTTCTTGCACTTATGCATATTTCAGGTGCAGCGTGCGGCGCCGTCATGCAAGCACACGTGAAATCCTGCCATTGTTGGCCATCAACGATTAGACGATGCAAATCGACAATGGGTGCGCTCGAGCGTTGAATGGTTGGTCGCAGTCAGAGGTGATCCGGCGCGGGGCCGGCCCACGATCTGGTGATTTCCGATGCACGATTCCAGCCATACCATAACGATCAAGCGAACGGCTGTTCTTGAGGTTACTTGCGGGAAGGACTTCGCCGGAGCGCGAGCACCGCGACGGCCGGCGCCAATCCGCCCAGCATCAAAGCCATCGAACTTCCTTCGGTTGGGGTGCCGCGATCTGCGTGCTGCGCAGTACGGTTCGAATTGTAGACCGCGGTTGAGGCGTGGGAAAACATAGGACGAAGAGCGGCAGCCGATAAAGCGGCAACCGCAATAATGACGATCAGGTCGGTCATCGTAAAACCGACTTTACGATCGTGGCGCATGCAGATTCCTTTGGGCCAAATTATTTCTGATAAGCACACAAGCTGGCTAGATGCTTGCGCTTCCGGGCATATGCTCCGGGTTCATGCGTTACCAGGATCGCGACGAATGCGGGCATTCGTTGAATAGATGCATAGTCCGGCCGTCTGTGCAAAATAATTCGGCGTTGTTGTACTAGTCCGCCGCGCCAGGGTTCGCTTGCACAAACAGTCTCGCGCAGGCACTTGCTAGCAGAACAAACGAGCGATCTCGCGCCGCACTTCGACCATTTGCTGGAGAGTTAAGCTTTCGATCAATTTGCCATGCATCTGACGCAGACTTCCGCCAATTCCTCCCGGTCCAGGGACAAACCATGTGCGGCATAGCTGGAATTGTTTCGTTCAGTGCATCACCTCGCGATGAGAGCGGCGTCGTAAAGTCGATGCGGGAGGCCGTTGCGCACCGCGGGCCGGACGACGCCGGCCTATACCAAAGCCGCGATCTACGCGCAACTTTCGGACATCGGCGTCTTAGTATCGTAGACTTGACACCGGCGGGCCACCAGCCGATGTCCAATGAAGACGGCCGAATCTGGATCACCTTCAACGGCGAGATTTACAATCACCTTAGCCTTCGGGACCGCCTCCTAAAGCAGGGCCACTGCTTCCGCTCCATGTCCGACACGGAGTCGATCATTCATCTATATGAAGAGGCGGGTCCCGGATGCGTGCCACACCTCGACGGAATGTTTGCCTTCGCTGTTTGGGATGAACCAAGGCGGCGGCTCCTGCTCGCGAGGGACAGACTGGGCAAGAAACCGCTCTATTACGCCAGGACCGGGGAGAAGCTTCTTTTCGCATCGGAAATCAAAGCGCTGTTGCAGTCTCCGGACGTCCGGCGCGCTATGGATATGCAAGCGCTAAGCTACTATCTAACCTTCGGGAACGTGCCCGCGCCTTGGACTCTGTTCGAAGGAATCAAGAAGCTGCCGGCCGCACATCTGCTCGTTTGCGACGAGCGCGGGGAAATGAAAATCGAGAGGTACTGGACGCCGCTGCCGGAAGAACCGTGGGAATCCGATCCTGACGACGGCGAGTGTATCGAGCGTGTCCGCCATCTGATCAAACAGGCGGTGGCGAAACGGCTCATGAGCGACGTTCCCGTGGGGGCGTTTCTTAGCGGCGGGGTCGATTCCAGCACGAACGTCGCCCTAATGACGGAATTGACGTCGGAACCGCTACGAACAATTTCGGTGGGTTTCCGTGGTTTTGGGGAAGCGGAGAACTTTCACGATCTTCCGTATGCGAAGATGGTCGCGGACCGGTTCGGCTGCCGCCACTCGGAGCTGGAGGTGACCGCCGAGGAGTGCCTGCAAGCGCTTCCCCAGATCATTTCGCAGCAGGATGAGCCGAACGCAGATCCGGCATGCATTCCAATGCATTTCGTTTCACGCGCGGCGCGCCAAAACGGAATTACCGTTGTACTGGTCGGTGAGGGCAGCGACGAGGTATTCGGCGGTTACGACGACATGGCCCACACTTTCCGCGTGCAAGGGGGCAAGTGGCGCCGCCTGAAGCGGCTGCCTCGCATGGTTCGTGCCGGCATTCACCGCGCCAGCAGGATGAGCAGCGCCACGGCCGGCAGAGTCGATCTCCTGCGTCGAGCGGCAGAAGACGAGCCATTATACTGGGGGCTTGATGTTGTGTTCTGGGATAACGAGAAGGAGAGCCTCCTTCAACCGGGCGGACAGCTGCAGAAATTGGACAGCGCTTCCGGCCTCGTCCAGAATTACTACAGTGAAATCGAGGACCGGCAGCCCGGAGCCGACTTCCTGCAGAAGATGTCGTACGTGGAGCTTTCCAACCGGCTGCCGGAGCTCCTTCTAATGCGGGTAGACAAACACTCTATGCTGCATTCTCTGGAGGCCCGAGCGCCGTTCCTGGACTACGAAGTGGTCTCCTACGTGCTGGGATTGCCCGCACGTCTGAAGGTGAACGGGCGGACGACCAAATACGTACTCAAGGAAGCAGTCCGGCCGTATTTGCCGACGGAGGTCATCGACCGGCCGAAGCAGGGGTTCCGCGTACCACTTCCCGAGTGGCTGGCCAAGGACCTGGCCCCATGGGCGGAGCGTCAGTTGTTTCACTCCTCGCTGGACTCGCTCGGCATATTTCAAATGGACTACATTCGCGGTCTGTGGGAAACCCACAAGGCAGCAACGCGGGACTGCAGTTTCGATCTCTGGAGCTTAATCAACCTGGCGGTATGGCATGAGCATTGGATTGAAGGAAAAAGCGTTTCTTAGGCTAGAGACGGTCATTGAACAAGACCCCTCGACCGCCCTGTACTTAGTGGACGGATTGGGACTCAGCGGCAAGACGAAGGCGCTCGCCGACCTAGTCACCGGACTGGACGAGTCGCGTTACCGTCCGGTTGTCTGCCGTTTCAGGGCTGAAGGCGGCCCTATCGAGTCACGCCTCAACTCGAGCGGGGTGGCGCTCCGTGTCGCGCCGTGTAAGGATCGCCTGAATGTAAGTATCATCGGGCGGTTAGCCCGCATCATGCGCGAGGAGCGCCCGACCGTGGTGCACTGCTACAACCCCAGGGCAATGCTCTATGGCGGGCTGGCGGCAAGGTTGTCGGGAGTAACGGCGACCGTTGGATCGCTTAGCGCCTTCGCTTGTCTGGTACCCGATCGCGAGTTTGCTTTCCTGCCACAGCGGCTGTTTACAATGACGGGCAAGAACCGGCTGCGGAACCGGCTGGCATGTCGATTCATGCGGCACCTGGTGTCGGTTTCACGGACGCTGGGTGAGGGATTTTGCCGATTCAGCGGCGTTCCGCTATCGAAACTGCGAGTCATTCCATACGGTACGGATACGGATAGTGCGTGGATACACACCTCGCTGGAGGTATCCGCATATCGTTCCACACTCGGCGTGAAGCCGGACGAAATCCTGATCGGCAGCGTAGGCCGCCTCGTCGAGCAGAAGGATTACCCAACGCAATTGAGGGCATTCGCGCTCGCGGCTCAGCGTTCGCCCAGGTTGAAGATGCTTCTGGTCGGCGATGGCTCACTCCGCGGATCGCTCGAGAGAATGGCGCAGGACCTGAAAGTAAGAGAGCGAGTGATGTTTCTGGGCCACACCGACCAAATCCCGCTCGTGCTTCGAAGCCTGGACGTATTTGTAATGACTTCAAAGTTCGAGCCTTTTGGCGTAGCCCTGATCGAAGCCAAGTCGGCCGGGCTTCCGATCGTTTCGACAAGCGTGGGAGTGGTATCGGACCTCGTGGGCGATGGTGAAAGCGGCGTGGTGTGTCCACCCGGTAACTTCGAGAGGCTCGCCGAAGCGTTCGTAACACTCGCCGACGATGCAGACCTTCGCAAGCGGCTTGGCGATCGAGCTCTGAGGGAAGCGCACGAACGGCACTCTCTTCGCGCTGTGGTGGGCCAATACGAGCAGCTTTACGATGAGGCTAAGGGAGTCTCCCATTATGACCGCGCCGTAGTTGTCGCGGGGAGACTTCCGATGGACCAGGAGTGGGAATGTCAGGAATCTGCGGAATAATCGGCGAGTTCGCCGGGCGTGAAGACGCAAAGATCGACGCATCGCGCATGCTTTCGGCTCTGCGTTCGAGAGGACCGGACGGGACAATCCTCTACGTCGACCGGGAAAACCGGGCGGCGCTCGGACTCGCCGCACTCGATACGAGATCTGGCAAACCCGCCATCCTATCGAACGAAAATGGCGATCTCCGGATGATATGCGATGGTCAGGTGTTTAATGCCGGCGAGCTCACCTCATTTTTGAGAAGTCGGGGGCACTCGCTTTGCTCCCAAGATCCATGTGAGCTGCTCATACATTCATATGAAGAGGAAGGCCTCGCGGGTCTGCGCCGCGCGGACGGGCAGTTCGCTTTCGTACTGTGGGACAGCCGGAGGCGGAAGCTTGTGCTGGGACGGGATTTCCTGGGAGTACGTCCCTTGTACTATCACCTCGGGCGCGCGGGTGTTGTCGTCGCGTCCGAGATCAAGGCTCTGCTGCAACACCCGGCTGTTCCATGCGCCGTAGACGAAGTCGGTGTTTCGCACTATCTCACGTTCCTTAACGTGCCGGGGCCAAGAACGCTCTTCGAGGGGATCAGCAAACTGCCGCCGGGGACGGTTCTGGAGTACGAAGCCGGCAGGTCCAGTCTAACCAAGTTCTGGGACCTTCTCGACAATCCCATTGCGGAATCCGAGGAAGAGTGGTTCTACGTGGAGCGTGTCCGTGAGCTCCACGCACGGTCCGTACGGCGAAGATCTGTCGAAGGTCCTGTCGGCGCACTGCTGAGCGGGGGCAACGACTCGAGCGCAAATGCTGTGCTAATGGCCCGTCAAGGCTGTAGTCCGCTCCACACGTTTACGGTCGGCTTGGCGGATGTCGAGGGTCAGTCTCGATATAACGATCTCGTATATGCGCGGGAAGTCGCCCGGCTCATCGAATCGCACCATCATGAGAAATTGCTCTCTACGGAAGAGTTTATCGAGACGATCCCTGTCATGGCGGATGCGATGGACGATATGGTTTCCGAGCCGTCCAGCATCTTCCTGTATCATGCCTTGCGTATGGCCAAAGACGAGGACCTCCGGGTCGTCATCACCGGGGAGGCAAATGACGAGCTGTGCTGCGGCCACGGCGAGATGGTCCGGATTCGTGACCGGTATTACCAGCGCTGGCAGCCCTTCATGCGCAAGCCGGCCTGGCTCAGGCGGGTTATGGCGAACGTGGCACCGCTCCTGCTGCCCAACCGGAGTGAGGTTCTAAAGCGAGCTGCGGCAGGAGACGAATACTTCTGGAATTTCGAGATTGCCTGGATGGAAGCGGAAAAGTCGGAAATCATGAGCGATTCCGCCTGGGAACGATGCAGGTCGCACGGGGCCGGCGGCATCGTGAAGGAAAACGCGGCCAGGCTGAACGGCTCCGACCATGGCCGGCGGGACTATATGGCCTATATTGTGTATGCGATGATGCAAGACTACTACTTCGGCAACCTGATGCTGGGCAAGCTCGATCTGCTCTCCGCGCATCTTGGGATAGAGGCCCGGTGTCCCTATACCGAGCCGGAATATGCCCATTTCGTTTTCAACATTCCCGCCAAGTTCAAGGCAACGGATGGGCTTATCAAGTACTTCTTCAAGAAGGCTATCGAGGGCCTTCTGCCGGACGAGATCATTTACCGTCCGAAGCAGGGCTTCCGGACTCCGGTCGTGGAGCTCTTCCAGGGCGCGCTCGGCAAATGGGCGCGGCCCGTGCTCCTCGATGGAGGCCTTACGCGTGATGGGTTCTTGAGGAGAGAGAGCTTGGATCGATTGCTGAATGTCCACCGCGAGGGGACTCGGGACTACAGTAACCGATTGTGGACGGCAATGGCGCTGAACCTCTGGCACGACCGCTGGATCGCCGACCGTCCGAGACCGCACGATCCGCCGATTGATCTGAGGATAGAGCACGGCGCCGGAGGGGAAGCACCCCTCGCCATAAGGTGAGAAAAATGAACCCTTTACGAACTGCAAAGGAATTTGCGACCGACAAATACTACTATCTCGCCAAAACGACGCCGCTCGGCAAAGTACACAACCGACTTCGTCGCGCGCATCACAAGAGACTGTATGGTGTGGAAAGCAGCTTCATGTTTAAGGCCGTGGAGCTGGAAGTTAACGGGGCTTGCAACCGGGCCTGCGGGTACTGCCCGAACTCGTTTGCCAAGCGGCCGAAAGGCGATATGGATGAGGCGCTCTTCCGAAAGATCATCGACGAGTTGGCTGAGATCGACTTCGACGGGCGCGTGTCGTACCATTTCTATGGCGAGCCCATGCTGGATCAGCGGCTCCCCGATTTCGTGGAGTATACGCGGAAACACGTACCGAGAAGCTACACGGAGATATACTCGAACGGCGATTATCTGAACGTCGAGAACTTCCGTTACTACGTGGAGCGCGGGCTGGACAAGTTCCTGATCACCCAGCACGACAGCATCATGACGCCGGCCCTTCAGGAGATCATGGATACCATCTCCGAGGATGAGAAGGAGCACATCACCATACGGTTTGCCAAAGATCGCAACCTTATCAACCGCAGCGGCCTCATCACGAACCTGCAGATCATCAATGAACCCTTGAAATCGGCATGCGACTGGCCGCTCAATATTATGGTCATCACCATGACAGGCAATGTGGTGCTGTGCTGCAACGACTATTTCGAGACCGAAGTGATCGGCAATGTACGGGAAAAGTCGCTGCGGGAGGTCTGGACAGACCCGCGGTATGTGAACTTCCGCGCTGCTCTATCACGCGGCGACCGCACGGTTTCAAAGCTCTGTAAGGACTGCGACTACGTTCCCTCGCAAGCCAAACTGAAGAGGATCGTGCCGGGTGCGAGCTGAATTCGGCTGCAAGCAATAGCGCTATGCTGAAACAAGAGCTTCGGAAGCTGACAAAACACGTCGACGGCTGGCTTACGGACCGTGAAGGGGAATTGCTCTATGATCTGGCAAGCCATTGTCAGCGGCGAGGCGCGATCGTCGAGATCGGATCGTGGGAAGGCCGGTCGACCATATGGCTTGGCCACGGCTAAGAGCGGGGAAGCGGCCAGCCGGTATACGCGATCGATCCGCACATCAGTCCCCATCATGAGATCATAGGTCGAGACTCCACATTCGACCGGTTTAGCCGCAATATCGACGAAGCCGGTCTGGGCGATACCGTTATCCCGGTTGTCAAGACCTCCGAAGCCGCGGCGAAGGAGTTCGATGAGCCGGTCGAGTTCATTTTCATTGACGGTGAGCACGACTACGACTCCGTTAGCCAGGACTTCGCGCTCTGGTTTCCCAAAGTGATCGAAGGTGGGATCATGGCGTTCCACGACACTACGAGGAAGATGGGTCCCAAGCGGTTGGTCGAAGAGCGCGTTTTCAGGTCATCGAGTTTTCGAAGCGTGGGCGTGGTCGATTCGATCACATTCTGCCGGAAGGTCGCTCAGAACTCGGCTTTGGACAGAGCGTTGAACAGGCTCGTACTTCTGAGAAAACATCCGGCGGATGCTGTCAAAAAGCTGCTGCCCAGACCCGCCCGGACCATGGTAACCGGGATACTTGCTCGCGTCAGACGGTAAGATCGAAAAATCCGGCGATGGCCGGCCCTAAACTCTTCCTCTTCGTGCTTCAGCGCGTGGCTTGTTTGTGCACGAGCCGGCGGCGCAGGTTGCACAGACCGTGGCGAAGCGTGGACCGGACCGATGTCTCCCGGATTCCCAGGCGGAGCGCCATCTCGCTGAACGAAAGGGCCTCCAGATAGCGTCCGACGACCACGGCACGCTGCCTCGGCGGAAGCCGGTCGATGGCATGAAATACGTACCGGAATACCTTCCGC
>ORMF011325986.1_pt1 | contig 13127 bp, 14 predicted proteins | sample 1779871 | NCBI WGS metagenome assembly ORMF01 (sample SAMEA104232316, study PRJEB22302) | groundwater metagenome | biome: forest; feature: aquifer; material: groundwater | place: USA | collected 2011-08-07 | depth 5.4 m | reverse complement strand
CCGGCAACGACGCGGACCGCTTCGGCGAGCACTTCGGGACTGACCGTCTTTAGCACATATCCGGCAGCGCCGTTGCGCAGCGCAGCCAGGATATAGGCGTCGTTGGCGTACATGGACAGAATCAGAATGCGCGTACGCGGGCATCTCTGAGATATTTGCCTGCTGACCTCGACTCCGGTCAGTCCCGGCATTACCATGTCCAAGATCACAACATCCGGCTGGAGTCGTTCCACGAGATCGGCGGCCGTCAACCCGTCGGAGCCCTCGCCGATAACAGAGAAATCCGTTTCGGCGCTCAGCAGTGAGCGAAGCCCGCGCCGGACCAGTTGATGGTCGTCCACGAGCACGATTGAGACTGGGCTCACTTCGTTTCAGCTTCCGGCGAATGTACAGCCAGAGGGAGCTCGGCAGTCAGGCACGTGCCGGTTCCGGGGGACGAATCGACCACCAGTCGGCCATCAATAAGTGATGCTCTTTCGGACATACCCACAAGTCCCGCGGTCGCGACGGCTGCAAGGACAGTCTCGGGATTGAAGCCATGTCCCCGGTCTCGGATTTCAATTCGAAGTACGTCCGGTGTTGCGCGAAGTCCAACCTCGACCTCCGATACCTCGGCGTGCCTCGCGACGTTTGTGAGTCCCTCTTGGACGATCCGGTACGCGGTCGTCTCAACCTCGGTCGGGAAGCGCCGATCCACGCCTTGCTGTTCGAATGTCACGTGCACCCCGGTGAGCGCGGAGAACCTCTCGAACTGCCATAACAGAGTAGGCAGGAGACCCAGGTCGTCCAACATGGCGGGGCGAAGTTCAAGCGATAGCTCGCTCACACGGTCCATTAGCTCTGTTGCGAGAGTAATTGATTCCCTAAGGACATTGTGCATGGTGTGCAGATCGGATCGCACACAAAGCTCCATGCTGTATTTGAGGCTGGTTAAGGCTTGTCCGATTTCATCGTGCAGCTCGCGTGCGATCTTTCGCCGCTCGTCCTCCTGTACGCGGACGAGTTTACGGGAGATACGCTGAAATCGCATATCGGCCGCCCGTGTCTTGGCATGCATCCGGCCGCTCAAACCGTTGATCAGCAGGGCAACCAGTATTAAAAGGACGAATATAGGATGGTCACCGCGCGCAAGCGCCAGAGAGTGGACAGGGGCGAGGAAGAAGTAGTCGCAAATCAGGGCGGACAGAATCGTTGCTAACAAGCCGGCCCATAAGCCGCCAATTCCCGCGCTGAGCGCAATCGCCCCGAAGAAAAAAATCAGCGAGAGCGATCTCTCTGGCATGACGGACTGCAGGAAAACCGTTGCCGGCCAGGCCAGCAAAACCGTCATCAACGCAACGCCATAGCGCATAGGACCGCTGCCGAGACTTACGGCAGACGCTGAGGTGTTCGCGTAGTTTGCTCTTGCTGATATTTGGGTCGGCGTCATCGTCGCGAAAAGGAGAGAGCGAAGGGGCGAAAGGACGAACCTTTCACCCCATTCGCTATTGTAACCGGAAAGTTCGTCCTACGTAACGGCTATTTCACCATCTTCTCCGGTCCGGATGCGGATAGCTTCCGTGACGGGGATGAGGAAGATCTTGCCGTCACCAATCTCACCGGTTTGGGCGGCCTTCACTATCGCGTCGGCCACCACTTTCGCTTCGTTATCTGTGACCACGATCTCGATTTTGACTTTCTGGATGAGATTTACCGTATATTCCGCGCCTCGGTAGTGCTGAGTAAATCCCTTCTGCTTGCCGGCGCCTCGGACCTCTGTGACAGTCATGCCTTTAACGCCGATTTCGTTGAGCGCAGATTTAACTTCATCGAGTTTCTGAGGGCGGATCAGTGCTTCCACCTTTATCATTTGTCTTCTCCTGTCAACTTGCCGGTCGCGTCGCCATAGCGGACTGATTTGGACTATTGCTGCTGGATTCGGGTCGCATTTCTTCGGCTGCCTGACGGCGGATCTCTCGCTTCAAGGCGTATAGCCGAAAAACAGCCAGGGCAGCCAGTCCAAAACCGATCGCGGGGTTCGAATCCTGCAGCCCAAATGCGCGCGGATAGAAACTGAGCACAAATCCGCCGATGACCGCGAGTACGACAATCGCGTACCCCAGTCCAACCTGAAACCGCTCCACCCGCGCGTAGCGGAGAGCGGCTTGTGCCGATGTTTTGTCGGCGGCCCTTTTCGATCTCTTTTTGCTCATGATGTGGATGCTCCTATAGGGAACCGGGCCGGCAAGACGGTGCCTGCACGGCCCGGCCGATCACGTCTCTACGCCATTGAGTCCGCAACCGTCTGACCCGTTTTCGGTTTCGCGACGACTGCCGCATTTGCCATTACTTGATCGGGCATGGCAATGGGGTCGTCCGGATATGCAGGTGTATCGAACTGCGGCACGTCCAGCCCCTCCATCTCAGCCTCCGGTGACACGCGCATCTTCCGGATCGAGTTTACGACGTTGAAGACAATGAACGTGCTTCCAAATGCCCATGCCACGCAAACCGACGCACCAATCAACTGGGCTATGAACTGCTTCGTGTCACCGTAGAGCAGCCCCTTTACACCTTCGGTAGCGCCATATCCCGCAGTCACTCCGTTCCATCCGATTCCGTATGTACCGTCTGCGAATATGCCTAGGCATAGACCTCCGAGCAGACCGCAGTATCCGTGTACGGAGATTGCACCGCAGGGGTCATCTACGTGGATCCGATCATTGAACAAAACACCGGCGCAAACGACGATTCCCGCGATTATGCCGATGAGCATGGCCGAGGTCGGACCGACGAATGCACATGGCGCCGTAATGGCAACCAGGCCGGCCAGCATTCCGTTGCAAGCCATGGATATATCCGGCTTGCCGAACTTAAAGTACCAGAATGCCATGGCGCTCGCCGCGCCCGTGATGGCAGCAAGGTTGGTATTGATGGCCACAACCGAGATTCGCAGGTCGGTCGCCGCTAGCGTCGAGCCGGGGTTGAAGCCCATCCACCCGAAGAGCAGAATGAACGTCCCGACTACAACAAAAGGTATGTTGTGCGCCGGGAATGCCCTGGGCTTGCCATCTGATCCGTACTTACCCAGGCGCGGGCCCAGGATGATGGCCAGCGCCATAGCGCAGAACCCTCCGATCGCGTGCACGACTGTCGATCCGGCAAAGTCGCAGTAACCGTGGCCCAGTCCCTTCGTCGTTCCGAGCTGGGAAAGCCAGCCTCCGCCCCAGACCCAGCACCCGAAGATCGGATAGAGGATCGAGCCGACAAAAAGCTCGCAAAGCAGGAATGCCCCGAACGTGATGCGCTCGCAAATGGCGCCGACAATGATATACCCGGCCGTCTCCATGAAGACGACCTCAAAGAGGCATAGCGCGTTCGCTCCGGCGTCATAAGCCGGCCCCGCCAGGAAGAAGCCTTTTCCACCCAGGAATCCCCACGATCCGCCACCAATTGCAAAGTGGTTGAGCGTCGGCGTTCCACCTAATTGTGCCGGTGCGGCGTTGACGGCGACTGCGCCGAACTGGAATGCAAAACCCACCGCGTAGTATGCAAGAAATGCGAAAACGTACGCCGCGAAGTTGAGCATCATCAGGTGGCCGGCGTTCTTCTTGCGGACCAGCCCGGTGGTGAGAAGGGCAAATCCGGCCTGCATGAAGAGGACCAAATAGCCCGTATTGAGGGTCCAGCCGAAATTCGTCCCAACTCGAACGTGTCCGACGGTATCGGCCAGCTTCACAGCAAGCGGCTCAGCCTTGGCCTGGGCGTTGTACTCATCCAGCGCCTTCTGCTTTTCCGCCTTGGTCTTTGCGTCGTCCGAATCCCCCGGCGCTGGCGGTACGAATGCATTCCCGCCGGCATCTACGGCAGTGGACTTGTCGCCGGTCGCTATCCCGGCAGGGTCCGGCTTCGGGTCGTCCGCCCGACAGATCGTCGCCGCGCTCGCCATCATGCCTAAGGCGAGCAGCATGCACGCGAGGCGTGCAAGTGGACGCAGCCATCTCTTTCTGAATCGTGTCATCTCTCTACGATCTCCTTTTGAGCATTGGGCAGGGATCTAATCGTCCCCGTCCCGGTTTTTCGCTCGTTCGCCTTCGGACCGCACTGTGCGGCCCGTGCCCAGAACCGCGGCCTGAAACGGACTCTTGTGAATCAAGCCGCCGGATTGGATACGCGCGCCCCGTTGCTCGGTACCCGTAGAGAAGTGGAAAACAAGAGCCTTCCCGCAACGCCTTTGTTGCAAGCGATAGTTTGGTGCTGGGTGGTGGGTATTGGCAATTCAAGCCCAAGACCAAATACCCAACACCCATTACGGTGGATTAGAACTTTACTACATGAGACAAGCTGATGGTGTCCTGATCCCTGCTTCCACCGCCGCCGCTGGGGAAGAATCCCGCTGCACCAGCATGGTCGTGGCGGAACTCAAGGCGGGTCACTAGGTTAGCTTTCCAGGCGTGATCCAGCGTAACCGTGATCTCATTGACGTTTTGAGCCGCCCCAGTACGGAGGCCATTATTGTCCTCGAAATGCTCGGCTCGCAAACAAAGATACGTCGACGGCTTGAACTGATACTTGAAGTAAACTGCCTCGCCACTCCAGTTGCCGTCTGCTGCGCCGCTCTTGGCCGCACTGGCGTAATCGACGTTCGCGCCAAGCTTGATCTTTGCTGTTGGAGTCCAAACGGCTACCAAATCGACGAGTTGGGTGTTCAAGATCAGCGGAGTCGGGAAACCTATTCCTCCGAATGAGCCCACGCCGTTGGCAGTCATGCTGCCTTCGTCGCCGCCAAGGTAATTGAGTGTTAACGATAGTGGCTTGCTAGGCGTGAAGGCCGGTGCCCCTCCGTAGGATTTACCGCCGTTGGAATCCTCCACGTCATTCCAGCCATTGACCAGGTAGAGGCCGGCGGTAAGCTTGTCTGAAAGCGGGATCGTCGCCCGGATTCCGGCATGGTAGAAGGGAATTGCAAAGGTGAAGAGAAGCGATCCCGAATAGTTGTCATTCGATGTGCTGCCGATGACCTCGTAGCCGTGCCAGGTTACAAACTTGCCGAAGTCAACGGTGATCGGCATCTTGCCGTTGCCCACGACATAAGTCCCATAGACCTGCTGCAGATACTTGTAGGTATTCATACCACCGGGTTCGGTCGAATGGACAATGTCGGCGGTCTTGCCAACAGTCCCCGTGAGGGTAAATCCCACCGGGCTGCCCTTGCCCACGGGCTTGACGACGTCGACCTTAAGTAGGCTGAAGCTGAATGAGTCGTTCTTGACATCGAATGCCCGCCCGCCTGCCAACGCCCCCACCCGCGGGTGATTCATGTTGTACATGTAGTAGAAGTCGAGAATCCCGCTAACAGTGGTCTTGGGTGGCGCGTCGTCAGCCCGAGCGGGCGAGCAGGCAAGCAGTCCGAGAATGACTGCCGCCGACAAAAGGACTGCCCGGTTTTGGTTGTGTCTGAGTCGCACGAATTGTGTCCTCCCTCTCGTCGTATCGGAATGTGCCGCCAAAGTTATTTGCCGGCCGATCGCGGACATTTTCGAGGCGAGATGTATCCGTAGTTGCCATCTGCCGGGATTTGGTCCGGTCTTCGACAGGCGCGCGCTTGCGGCGGCGCTAGGCGCCTTATTGGAAACCATGGCGCACGACGGTGTGGCTGCGGACCTCCCCAGTCGAGAGAGGACTCATGGCGTTCAGGAATGGTGAAACATGGCCGGCATGTAGTGCCGGTTGCGCGACCGCGCGCGAGAGTTCTGAGCTTGATGCTCAGCAAACGGAGGAGCTAGCGGGCTGCCATGCCGCGCGAGCAGTTGTACAAAACGAACGAACGGTTATTTCGTTACGAGATTGATCTCATCGGTCAAGACGATCGCATCCGCGATCTCTTTCAAAGACTTGTTCAAAGTAAGGCTCTGCGCCTGCAAACGCCGAAAGGCTTCGCGCTCAGTTAGTCCATTTCGATCCATGAGTATCGCTTTTGCCTTTCCCACGACCTTTCGAGTCTCGATCTGATCGTGGAGCTGATCGATCTCGCCCTCCAGGGCCGCCAGCTCACGGTAGCGCGCCAGCGAAATCTCGATGGCAGGCTGCAGCTCCTGCTTGCGGAACGGTTTTACAAGATAGGCCAGCACGCCGGCCCGCGTAGCTTCCTCGATCATCGGCGCTTCACTATACGCCGTCAGCATAAGCACGGGCGCCAGTCGCTCGCCGTTGATGGTCGCCGCCGCTTGGAGGCCATTCATTTTCGGCATCATCACGTCCAGGATTATCAGGTCCGGCTTCAAGCTGCGGGCCATATAGCACGCCGATTCGCCATTATCCGCCTCGCCGACTACCTCGTGACCGAGGTCCTCGAGCATTGCCTTGAGGTCCATCCGGATCACGGCGTCGTCATCGGCGATCAGCACTCGTCCTTGCAGCATGCGTATCTATTCTCCAATTCGTCCGAGCAGACAGACAACCAAAAAGGACGCGCTGCCGGGGATTTTACCGCGGCGGCCCGTCCCAAATGCCGGCCCTGACGAGTTCCTATTTCAATAACAGACTCGACGAAGAGAAGGCCAGCGGGACGAACTGAACGCCCATCGCGAACAACCTTGTCCGCAGCTTATACCGCTTCTGCCCTCCGTCGGGTCGATCATATGATAACACATTGCGTCAGAGAGAGTCAACCGCAATATGCTCGTCCATCCGGTGGTATCGACGATTCACTGAGTCGGTAGACGCTGTAGTGGGAGAGGGCGAGGCTCCCGCCGAGCCGAAAGTGAACTTCGTGCAGCTATTTACGGCAGTGTGGCTCGGCGGGAGCCTCGCCCTCCCATTTCTTGACAGTGAGCGGTCCCAATGCTATACTTTGCCGCATCGGGGAGGGCGATTCGACGCCGCTCCTTTTTTTCTCCGCTCCGTTCCGCGGCAGCCGGTGTCGTGCCAATAATTAGCGCAGGATGTGCAGCGATATGCCGGAATTCGGCTTCGAGCTGGATGAAATCGAGGAGCTTGTGCGTCTCGTGGAATCCCGTGGACTCGCCAAGCTGGAAGTTGCGGAGGACGATTGCCGCGTCGTTGTCCGCGGGGCGCGTCCTGAGCGTGCCCATCACGCGGACAGCGTTACTTCGGTCTCGGCCGCCAAGGCAGCTTCGCGTCACACAGGCGCACCGACAGCCGGCCGAATTGCTCTGGAATCTCCCATGGTGGGCGTTTTTTATCGGGCAGGGTCGCCGGATGCAGCCCCCCTCGTGGATATCGGCGACCATGTCGACGTGGGGCAGCCGATCGGTCTTATCGAAGCCATGAAAGTCTTCTCCGAGATTCCGAGCGACCATGCCGGCGTGGTAGTGGAGATCATCGCGCAAAACGGCGTGCTCGTTAGGCAGGGCGAGCCGTTGATGTACTTGAGATCGGAGTAGTGGAGTGATGGGGTGATGTGACTCATTACTCCATCACCCCATCACTCCCTAGGTCGTTCATGAAAGATACAATTAACATTGGAATACTCGGCCTCGGAGTGGTAGGCTCCGGCACGGTCGCGCTGCTCGAACAGAACCGCGTAATGATCGAACGCAAGGTCGGGGCGCGGATCCATATCCGACGAATCGCCGTCCGCGACCTCCACAAGAAACGCGCGGTCACCGTCGACCGGTCGCTGCTCACGAATAACCCCCTGGAAGTCCTCGAAGACCCGGCCATCGATATAGTCTGCGAGCTCATCGGTGGCGTAAGTCCGGCCAAAGAGTACGTGCTGCGCGCCTTTAAGAACGGCAAACACGTCGTGAGTGCAAACAAGGAGCTCATCGCAAAGGAAGGGCACGACGTGATGGAGGCGGCGGCCAAGAAGCGGCTAGATTTCCAGTTCGAAGGTTCGGTTGGCGGCGGCATCCCGATCATCCAGCCCATGAAAAACGCCCTGGGCGGCAACCGGGTGGACGAGATGATAGGGATCGTCAACGGCACGACCAACTACATCCTCACGCGGATGACGAACGAGGGCGCCGACTTCGACACCGTCCTGCAGGACGCCCAGGCCCGGGGGTATGCGGAGGCCGATCCGTCAAGCGATGTGGAGGGGTTCGACGCACAGTACAAAATCGCGATCCTGAGCTCCATCGCGTTCACGAGCCGGGTACACGTCGGCGACGTATACGTCGAAGGGATTACGCGGATAACCGCGCGGGACATCGAGCGGGCGAGAGAGCTTGGGTATGTAATCAAGCTCGTAGGCATCGCGCAGCGGGTAGACGACGAGAGCATGCAGGTACGCGTGCATCCCGCACTGCTGCCGCAAGAGCATCCGCTGGCTTCTACAAACGACGTCTATAATGCGATCTACATACGGGGTGACGCCGTGGGTGATGTCATGTTCTACGGCCGCGGCGCCGGCATGATGCCGACCGGCAGCGCGGTCGTCGGCGACATCATGGACGTATGCCGCAACATCCTGTTCGGCTCCACGGGCCGCATCTCTTGCACCTGCTTTGAGCAGAAGCGCGTGGTGCCGATGGAAGAGGTCGTAACCAAGTACTATATCCGCATGATGGTCGCGGATCGGCCCAAAGTCCTCGCGGCGATTGCGAACGTACTGGGCGAGCACGAGGTTTCGATAGAATCGGTCGTCCAGAAGGCGGCCGCGAACGACCAGGCCGAGATCATCTGGGTATCCCACCTCGTCCGGGAGTCCAACCTCCGCGCCGCGCTGGCCGAGATACGCAAACTGGCGGTGGTTTCTTCTGTGGAGAACTGGTTGAGGGTGGAGGAGTAAGGCTCACCCTGGAGCAAAGGGATGGCGATATGCTTTTGCAATGCGTTGGCGGGCTGGCTAGTTTACGCTGGCGCGGCCGTCTTGTGCGCTTCCCGCGCGGAAACGCAGTCCCCCCAAAATCACCCTCGACCAGCGGCGTCTCCAAACCTGATTCACTCCAGCAAGTTTGTTTGTTCAGGGGTGAAATGGCAGGCCGGACAATCTTACTCCTGGCTCGACAAGGATCGCGTGTTGGTCTGGTCGCACAAGAGCGACAAACCGTTCGTATATGCTGTCGACATTCGATCGAGCAAGCGGAACGAGCTGAAAGGCATATCGCGAATTCTGGATGAGAACAAAGACATCTGGGAGCACACCGCCCGCGTCTCCCCCGACGGCAGGTACATAATGTGGGTTACGGGTGAAGTCAAGCAAGCAACTGGATGGATCCTTACTGCCATTGACGGCAGCCAAATCAGACGCGTCACAGACGTGCGCTATCCAGTAGATTCGACAGTCTGGCAGGCCGACAGCAAAGGGTGGTTCTACATTGGCGCCGAATCAGACGGCGTCGTCGCGAGGCATTTTGACCTCTCGACACTCGAAGGACCAAGGGACGTTCCCCTGCCAACGATAGACAAGACGTGGGAGGGACCCGGGTTTAAGTATTAGGGATATTCGGGCGTAATGCCGGTAGGTCTCGACGGCGTAGGGAAACTCGTGCTCATTCCGTTCCACGCGAAAACCTCGACTCCTATACCGGCGTTCGAGGTGGATGTGACAAACCGAAAGTCGCATCTGGGGACTTTCTCTATAGTTTTCCCAATCAACGGTCGAATGGACGACGTCACCGTGTCACCTCGTGCTAATGAACTGGCTTGGCTTCTGTATGTTCAAGGGAGAACGGCTGCCGGTAGCGATGACTCGGTCGAAGTGTGGCTGAGCGCCGTTAATGGCAAGGACGTGAGACGGATTGGATCGGTTCCCGTAAAGCGGCCTCCCAGTCATTACGAGGTCGGGGAAGACTTCCCGCACGAGTTGCGTTGGTCCCCGGATGGAGGGCATCTTGCCTTTCTGTACCGGAACGAACTTCGTGTACTTAGCGTGAAGTAATAGGATCGGGGGAACTCGGCGTCTCCGTGGGGCGTCTCCATAAGACGTATTCGGAACGATGGACTGAAAGGAGAACGAAATGAGACGGTCGGTTCAATCTTCGTTCCATATAACGCTTTCCACGCTCATAGGCGTGATTTGCGTCGGCGTATTGGCGCTGCCTGTAGCGGCTCAGGGTGGAAACCGCACGACGAATAAGAAAGTGAAGTCACCGACCGTTTTGGTGGCGAAACCGGCAGCGAGAACGACGCCGGAAGTGAACGATCAAAGCGGCAAGATCAACCTGGCCCTGTTCGTTCTCGACCCAAACGATCTAGCCGCCCGAGAATCCGGAACCAAAGCCAAGCGCAGTGCGTCCCGATCGCTGAACCTGGACGATACGGCGGTTTCCACGGATACGTCCGTCAGGGTCAAAAACACACGCCGGTCTCGGGAGACGACCGGGATGTCGCAGGCCGAATTGTTCCGCTCCAAGAACGCCTGGAAGCGGGACGACCTCGACGGGGACGGCGTGCCGAATATCGTCGATCGGTATCCGTTCGATCCGAGCAGGCACTAACGCGAGGCTTTGCGGGATCGCCGGCTCAACAGGGCGCGGACCTCGTCGAGAATCCGGTCGGCAACTACTCGCTTCGGCAGCATCGGGAGCTGTTCGCAGGAGCCGTCCGACCGGAGAAGCGTAACGACGTTGGTGTCGACCTCGAATCCCGCGCCCTCGGTGGTGACGTCATTGGCGACGATGAGGTCGAGTTTCTTTCGCTTCAGCTTATCACCGGCGTTCTTGAGAAGGTCTTCTGTTTCGGCGGCGAAGCCGACGAGTATCTGCTTCTTCCTTGCCGCGGACAGCGCAGCCAGGATGTCCGGCGTCTCCTGTAGCTCAACCGTCCAACTGGCCCTGGTCTTCTTCCGCTTCCGGGTTTCGCTGGATACCGGGGCGTAATCGGCCGGCGCGGCGGCGGCAATAAGAACGTCGCACTGCCCGAACCGCGTCATCGCAGCCTCGAGCATTTCAGACGTCGTGCCGACCCTTACCATGTCTATGTCTTCCGGGGGACAGACCGTCGTGCTTCCGGCGATCACGGTCACCGCCGCACCCCGATCCCGGGCAGCCTCCGCAAGGGCGAAACCCATCTTTCCCGACGATCGATTGGATATGAACCGCACGGGATCCAGATCCTCTCGAGTCGCCCCCGCCGTGATGAGCACGCGGATTCCCTCGAAATCGAGGCTGTTACTCTCTTTCCCTCTTACTCTCTTACCGTCTCTCGCCAGGCGCGCGACTGCCGCCGCAACAATCACATCCACCTCGGCCAGCTTCCCATACCCCTCGGTCCGGCAGGCCAGCACGCCCGAGCCGGGGTCAATGATCTCGACTCCGCGCGATCGAAGGGTCAATAGGTTCGCCTGGGTCGCCGGATGCTCCAGCATGACCGTGTTCATGGCCGGCGCCACCACGATCGGCGCGGTCGTGGCGAGCAGCACGGTCGACAGCATATCGTCGGCGATCCCGTGGGCCATTTTGGCAATCACGTCCGCCGTAGCTGGAGCAACGAGTACGAGGTCTGCCGTTTGAGCGACTTCAATGTGCGCGATCCGGTTGTCGAACGGCTCGTCAAAGACGGATGTGAGAACCGGATTGAGCGTCAGCGCCCGGAATGTGGCCGGCCCAACAAACTCAGCCGCCGCACGGGTCAACACCACATTTACCGACGCCCCAAGCTTGCCCAGACGACTGGCGATCTCCGCGGCTTTGTAGGCGGCGATGCTGCCGGAGACGCCGAGGAGAATGTTTTTGCCGGAAAGGTTCATTTCTGCACTTTTGGAATCCGATGACGTTCTGCGAGGATGATCGAACGGATGGCCGCTGCAGACTCCCGGATATCGTCATTGACGACAAGGTAATCGTAGTTCGGCGCGGCCTTCATCTCATCCAGCGCGATCGCCAGGCGGCGCTCGTGGTCGGCATGAGTTCCGTCTCGCGCGAATAGACGTCGTTTGAGTTCCTCAACAGATGGAGGAGCTAGAAATATCAGGACAGCATCAGGCGACTTCTTTTTGACCTGCTTCGCGCCCTTCACCTCGATCTTCAGTAGGACGTCGTTTCCGCGGCACCGGTGCTCCTGTACGAACGCGGACGGCGTGCCGTACGAATTCTCGCCGTACTTCGCATGCTCAAGAAAGTATTCGCGCCCGATTCGCGCTTGAAACTCTGGATTCGTCAGATAGAAGTAGTCGATTCCTTCCTTTTCGCCGGGTCTTTTGGGTCGCGTCGTGGCCGTGACACATCGGATCAATCCCTTTGGATGCGATCTGGAATTGAAGAGAGCGGCCAGTACGGCATCCTTTCCAACGCCGCTCGGTCCGGAGACTATGAAGAGTCGGCCCTTCTTGGAGGTCAGATTATTCAGCGATTCCGCGTCGCTCGCCAAGCGCTCCTCCTCACGAACAGGCAAGTCTTACTCCTTATTCTCGGCTCAATTCGCTGCGATTGTAGCACGGCATGGTGAGGACGCGCAACTTGACGCCCGTTCCTGTTCCGATCCGCGACGAACGGGATGATAAAACATAAAGGCCCCCCGGGCTTCGGGAGGCCTTCACGGCTTTAGTAGATTAATAAGGGCCTATGGAAGAACGGTCACATTCGCCGCGCGCAGCCCTTTGCCTCGAGGGTCGTTCTCCACTTCGAATTCCACCTTCTGGCCCTCCTGCAGCTCGCGGTAACCATTGGCCTGGATGGCGCTGAAGTGCACGAATACGTCTTCACCCTCTTCTTGAGCGATAAAGCCGTAACCCTTGCTGGCGTTGAACCACTTGACTGTTCCGGACGTCGATGCCATGCTTCTTTCCTTCCTTGGTCTGATAAGTGTGTTTGAGGCGTGCGACTGGGGCTCGACGATTCAGGAATACAACCAACCGGCTTCAAATCGGAGGAGCATCTGAATGGAGTGGACTCGCGCTGCCTAACACATTCCCCATAGAATCGGGGCATCGCGCGCATTGTATCATAGTCGCGATTGGAACGCAAGAGGTTTTGAAAAAAAATCGAACCTACATAGATATCCCAATTGCGCTCCTATTCCAGCCGGTCCAGCCGCGGAATTCTATCGCGCATTGGGAACGTAAGCAGGATGTTCGGGCCACATAACTGATTGACACGTACTGCTGATCGTGCTATTATATAGCTTGCGCCTGGGCAAAGTACCCGTCGCGTATCTCGTGTCTATGCGGGATTGTTGATCTTTGAAAACCGGGCAGAGCAACGGCATTTTCGATTTTGGATTTTCGATTTTCGAGGTTCCGG
>ORMF011425102.1_pt1 | contig 13129 bp, 17 predicted proteins | sample 1779871 | NCBI WGS metagenome assembly ORMF01 (sample SAMEA104232316, study PRJEB22302) | groundwater metagenome | biome: forest; feature: aquifer; material: groundwater | place: USA | collected 2011-08-07 | depth 5.4 m | reverse complement strand
GCATCGACATCCTGATCAACTGCGCGGCGCAGGCCGGCGGCCAGGGCAAGCCGCCCGCACTGGCTGAGATCACCAACGAGCATTTCTGGGCCGACATGAACATCAAGGTGATGGGCTATCTGCGCACCGCGCGCGAGGTGGCCCCGCACATGATCAAACAGAAGTCGGGGCGCATCATCAACATCTCCGGCCTGGCGGCGCGCCAGACCGGCACCATCATCGGCTCCATGCGCAACGTCTCCGTCGCCGCGCTCACCAAGAACCTCGCCGACGAACTCTCCCCGCACGGCATCCAGGCCGTGTGCGTGCACCCGGGCCTCACGCGCACCGAGAAGACGCCGGGCGTGCTGGCGGCGCAGGCCAAGGCGCAGGGGCTGGCCGAGGCCGAGATCGAGAAGCGCATGGCGGGGCGCAACCTGGCGAAGAAGATCATCACGGCGGAGGAGATCGCCCACGTCGTGACGTTCCTCGCCTCGCCCAAGGCCATCGCCATCAACGGCGACGTCATCGGCGCCGGCGGCGGCGCCCCGGGGGTGATCTATTATTGAGGGCGTTACGCCCGCGAAGCAGAGCGTAGGTTGGGTCGAGCGACAGCGATGACCCAACACGAGCATAATCACGGCCGTGTTGGGTCTGCGCTTCGCTTGACCCAACGGAGGACGCGGTCACGCCTCCCGCGGATGCCACCAGCGGCCGGCGACCACCACGCCAACCGAGGCGATCTTGCGGTCGCCTTCGAGGTGCTCGCCGACGACGTCGACGTAGTCGAAGCGGCCCTCGCGGATCGTCAGCACGGTGGCGTCGCCGACGCTGCCGGGCTTGAGGCTGCCGAGCTCCGGGCGCTTCAGGGCTTGCGCCGCGTTCGCCGTAGTGGCGGCGATCACGTCATTCAGCGGCATGCCGAGGCACAGGAACTTCGACAGCGTCGTCACCTGGTCGAACGCCGGGCCGTTGATGCACAGCTGATGCACGTCCGACGAGATCGTATCGGGCAGGAAGCCGTTGGCCAGCATGGCGCGCGCCGTCTTGAAGGCGAACGAGCCCTTGCCGTGGCCGATGTCGAAGCGCACGCCGCGCTTCCTGGCCTCGAGCACCTCCTTCTTCACCGTGCCCTGGTGCGTCGCCGGCGAGTTGGGGAATGGCCGGAACGCGTGGGTGAGGACATCGCCCGGCCGCAGCCGCGCGAGCACCTCCTCGTAGGTCGGCGGCGGGTGGTCGATGTGGCACATCAAGGGGACGCCCGCCTCGTTCGCCACCTCGAGCGCGATATCGAGCGGCACGATGCCGGAGTTGCCCGAGGCGCCGCGCCCGACGCGGACCTTGATGCCGACGATCACGTCGCGGTTGGCATTGGCCACCGCCACTGCGCTGATCGGGTCCATCAGCCGCAGCTCCTCGCTCTCGCCCACCATCACACGGTCCGAGAAGGCGTAGATGCCGGCGTGCGAGACGTGCAGGTAGGCCAAAATGCGCACCTGGCTCGGCTCGATCACGTGCTTGCGGAAGCCGGCGAAGTTGCCCGGACCGGCGCTGCCGGTGTCGATTGCGGTCGTCACGCCCGAGGTGCGGCAGAACTCCTCCGCATCGATGCCGAGCGAGGTGCCGCCCCAGTAAACATGGGTGTGCAGGTCGATCAGGCCCGGGGTGACGATGCGGCCCGAGACGTCGCGCACGTCGGTGTTGGCGTCGCCCTCGAGCTTGGGGGCGACCTTGGCGACCTTGCTCGCGGAGAACGCCACGTCCATCACCGCATCGAGCCGCTGCGAGGGATCGATCACGCGTCCGCCGCGCAGGATGAGGTCGTAGGTCATGGGAGTCTCGCTGTTGGCCCGAGGCAGGTCGTCGTTCCTCGGACCGGGACGTTTGCGGCGATGAGCGCACTCCCGGAGGAGCCGCTGCTCACCATCACGAACGCTACGCTGGTTCTGCCTGGTTTGTCACCCATCGCGACCAAGCCCATCCAGCTGAACGGTCTTGCGCAGGAGTGCGGTCACGCGGTCTGCCGGCATTGGTTCGCCGAGGTAGTAGCCTCGCGCCCAGCTTGCAACCGGCCGAAATCAGAAATTGTCGCTGCTCCGCGGTTTGCACGCCTTGCGCCACCACTCCAATGCCCAGCTCGTGCGCGAGGCCGATCATCGCGCGGGTCTTCTCGGGTGGCCGCAGTTACAATCCGAAGCGATGCCGCGCCAGCCGGCAGGCGTCGTCGCCGGGCTCACAGGCGCGACAAACGTCGGGTCGAACGCTGTAGATTGCGCACGACGTCGACACGCCGACCTCGCCCGCCAGGGCCGCGCAGCGATCGCCGCTGCAGCGCATGCGCCCGAGGCGCTGGTCGATCAGCTCGCTCGGGATGCGCTCGAGATCGGCCTCATCCTCCAGGGTGAAGCGTGGCCACTCCTTCGAGAATGCGCAGCAGGCGCCGCAGCTGCGGCAGAGAGCCGTGTCAGCAGCCTGCGTGCTCAACGTCTCAGGCAAGGGAGCGCCGCGAAAGCTCGCTCTCCTTGGCCACGCGCTCGAACGCTTCGGATTTGGATTTGACCCGATACTGCAGTTCGCCGATGTCGGCCGGGAGCAGCCGAACGATTTCGTATTGCCGGCCCGATGTCGCCACGCCCGGCCGGGAAGGTGCGAAATCAACGAGCTGGCCGACCTTGAACTTGTGATGCGCCATGCCTTGTCTCCGTTGGTAGCACTGCCGTCGACGCGCGTCTGATACACGGCCGACGCAATGTGCAGCCTACCCCGTCCTGTTTGCGCTCTGCCTGCGCGCGGAGCGTGTCGAGCCGGCTGCCGACCAGACGCGATCCGCTCCGCCGCTTCTTCCACCAGACTTTCGGCGATCACGCCCAGCGGGTTGATGGTTGCCGCGCGCCCATCCTGTGCGCGTGTCCGGTGCCGGGCTGCTGGCAGAGCTGTGGCTGTGGCCATTGCCGTTGCGGGGCTTCGGCTCGCGCTGCGCCAACTGGTCGGATGGGTGGGTGGCGCCGCGGCGCCGATCCTCGGCGGGGATCGACTGCCGGGTCAGGCGCTCGATGTCGCGCAGCTGATCGCGCTCCTCCGCGTCGCAGAGCGAGATGGCGACACCCTGGGCACCGGCGCGCGCGGTGCGGCCGATGCGATGCACGTAGCTTTCCGGCACGTCCGGAAGCTCATAGTTCACAACGTGCGTCACCATATCGACGTCGATGCCGCGGGCGGCAATGTCGGTGGCAACCAGAACCCGGATTTTCGCAGCGCGAAAGGCTGCCAGCGCCTGCTCGCGCTGCGACTGGCTCTTGTTGCCGTGGATGGCGGCAACGCGAATGCCGGCGACCTCGAGATGGCGGGCGACCCGATCGGCGCCGCGCTTGGTTCGCGTGAAGACCAGCGCGCGCGACATCTGCGGGTCGGCGAACAGCTCCACCAGCAGCGAGCGCTTGTTGTGGCTTTCGACGTGCAGCACGCGCTGCGTGACGCTGTCGACGGTCGAGGCCACGGGAGTGACCGCGACCTTGGCCGGATCGCGCAGCAGCTCGTCGGCCAGTCTGCCGATCTCGTGCGGCATGGTGGCGGAGAAGAACAGGTTCTGCCGCTTCGACGGCAAGTGAGACACGATGCGGCGGATCGGCGGCAGGAAGCCCAGATCCAGCATCTGATCGGCCTCGTCGAGGACCAGGATCTCGGTCCCCGCCAGGCCGATGTTGCGCTCGCCGATGTGGTCGATGAGGCGGCCCGGCGTGGCAACCAGCACGTCGATGCCGCGGGAGAGCGCCTGGGTCTGGGGCCGATGCCCGACGCCCCCGAACACGACCGCGACGGTAAGGTCGAGATATCTACCGTAGGTGCGGAAGCTCTCGGCGATCTGGGTCGCAAGCTCGCGGGTGGGAGTGAGCACCAGAACGCGGCAGCCCTTGCGCTGCGCCTGGCGGCGGTCGGCTGCCAGGCGGTGGATGATGGGCAGAGCGAAGGCAGCGGTCTTGCCCGTGCCGGTCTGGGCAATGCCGAGAAGGTCGCGGCCGGCCAGAACGATCGGGATGGCCTTGGCCTGAATGGGAGTGGGAGTCTGATAGCCCTCGCCCTCCAGCGCCTTGAGGATCGGCGCGGCGAGGCCGAGGTCGCAAAACATTGTCAATTGCATGGTCTTTCGTGCGGCCGCACGCATCGGCGGCGCCGACATTCAGTCGATGCGCAGCGCAACGCGCGGCCCGTTGCTTTGAGACACCCCGCGTGTCCTGGGTTGTCGAATGGAATTTTCGGGGCGCTCAACAGGAGGACAAAGAGGGCCTGGAGCCCGGGACATGTCCTTCACGCGGCTGGAGCGCCGCAAATCGCTCAGAGAGCGGTGGCGTCTTGTCTCATGTTGCGGCGCACAAGTCAACAACATCCGGGATTGCCGCCGCGACTCTCGGCATCAGTAGTCCTTCGAAGCCACCCGACGCTCAGTCGCGGGTCGGTCATGGCTTCTCTCCGGGCTGAGCTGACGGCTGCTCCGTCCTGCGCGTCACCCGCCACAGGCGAACGGTGAGAACCGCGCCGGCGACGGCAAACATGGCGAGCCCGACCTGCAGGCTTCGCACCGTGTCGCCGCCGAGCGCGGCGACGGCGAAACCCGAGATTATCCCGACGAACGCCATCAATGCCACCGCGTAGGAGGCATCGATATAGAGGCGGATGGTACTGGCCATTAAGGTTCTCCAGGTGGCCACCGCATGGCGGCGCTCGATGCAGTGTACTCCCGATACGGGAGCAAAGCGACGGCATGGCAATGGGCAGCGGTGCACACTTGCGGCTGCTCCCCAGCTCATTGTCACTGCGCGCCGACAAAGTGTACGCTTATGTACACTGGGTGTGCTAAAGGAATCGGCTCGCGGCCGGTGCTTTCACGGCCGGCAGCCATGGATCGGATCTTTGGAACAAGCACGAACGCCCGCCCCGACGACCCCCGCCCCCACCACCAATGCCCGCGACTGGGCACAAATCCTCGCCAACTACCGTGAGCCGAGCCATGCGCGCAGCGTGCTCGAGCTGGCGATCACCGCCGGGTCGTTTGCGGTGCTTTGGTTCTCGATGTGGGCAGCCTTGTGGTTCGGCTACTGGCTGAGCCTCGTGATCGCGGTGCCGACGGCTGGCTTCCTCGTGCGCCTGTTCATGATCCAGCACGACTGCGGTCACGGCTCCTTCTTCCGCCGGCGCGCGGTCAACGATTGGGTGGGGCGCGCGCTCGGCGCGCTGACGTTGACGCCCTACGATGCCTGGCGCCGCAGCCATGCGATCCATCACGCCAGCTCGGGCAATCTCGAGCGTCGCGGCATCGGCGACATCAATACGCTGACGGTGCGCGAATACCTCGCGTTGTCACGATGGCAGCGGCTCGGCTATCGCCTGTACCGCAATCCAATCGTCATGTTCGGCCTGGGCCCCGCCTATCTGTTCATCGTGCAGAACCGGCTGCCGGTCGGATCGATGCGCGGCGGCTTGCAGCCTTGGCTCAGCACCATGGCCACCAATGCCGGCATCGCGCTGGTCATCCTGGTGATGATGTGGCTGGTGGGCGTCGGGCCGTTCCTGCTCGTGCACCTGCCGATCATGCTGCTGGCGGCCTCGATCGGCGTGTGGCTGTTCTACGTGCAGCACCAGTTCGAGGAGACGTATTGGGCCGGTGCTCCTGCCTGGACCCTGCACGAGGCGGCGCTGCACGGCAGCTCGCACTACGATCTGCCCGCAATCCTGCGCTGGTTCACCGCCAATATCGGCGTGCACCACGTGCATCACCTCTGCAGCCGCATCCCCTACTACCGGCTGCCGCGCGTCCTGCGCGACCATCCCGAGCTCAAGGACATGGGGCGGCTCACGCTGTTGCAGAGCTTGGCTTGCGTGCGGCTGGTGCTGTGGGACGAGAGCCGCCGGCGATTGATCTCGTTCCGCGAGCTGCGCCGATCGAAGCATGCGTCCGCACCCGTGAGCTGAGAAGCAGCAACTCCCGGCGCTACACCGCTTGCCTGCTCGGGATGGCTCAGCGCCCTTTCTTGCCGGCAGTGCCCTTGGGGCTGCTCATCGCTTGCGTGCGCGCAAAGGGCGAGACTTGCGTCGGCCCTTTCGGCTTCTCGGCCTTCGGCTTCCTCTTTTCGCGATTGCCTTTCTGCTCACGGTTCGCCACGGCTAGGTCTCCTTCGAGGTCGGGGGTTGGAAGTTGGTTGCGGACGCCTATTTGCTCTCTTCGGCCGCGGTGAGGCGGGTGAAGTCTTCGAGCACGCTCGCGACCAGGGTTTGCCGGCGCGGATCCTGCGCGGTCGGGGTGGCTGCAAACAGCTTCAACAGATACCGCGCCTTTTCGGCAGCCTCGGCCCATGAGGCGGACGGCGCCGCAATGAGCTGGGTTTCGAGCTCCTCTTGTCGCTCGCGCAGGGCTTCCTGGTTGGCGGCGACTTCGGCCAGCAGACGGCGAACCTCGGTGGCTTTCTGGGCCGCCATGCCGCGATGACTGTCGAGCGTGACGGGCCGGTCGGTCATGGTCTCTTGACCCGGCCGGCCTCCGGCGCAGGCATGCGTTGGGCGGCCGGAGCATGCCCCGCACCACGCTCCAGCGGGTAGTCCGCCCGCTCGTACAAGCGGCGGATCTCCACGCTATCGAAGCGTTCCTCGTTCACCTCGAGATAGGCGCCGACAAGAAATTCCGCGGGAAGCTCCTCGATGGCGAACCGGATGGCATCGGCGGCGCGGGTGAAGCGCTTGTAGCCCATCGGCTGGCGCCGAGACGCCCGCGAGCGCGTGGGGAAGAGTTCCGCTTCGGCGTCGAAGTCGAAGGTGTCCATCTCATGAATCCCTCAGAAGTCCCTGGCGCGGGCAGTGGCGCGATACGGCCGGCGAGCCAACGGCTCGTCCTCCACCACGAGGGTCGAAAAGCCGACAGGGGTAGAATGTTCCACAACTGGTCCTCGGCGCGCGGCGACGCGCATGTACCGAAGGCACCGATGATCCAATGACGGTTGTCAGCCGCGATTCGATCGCGATGTCTCGAGCCCCGATCACGCCCTGGAACGCAACACGCTGTGGGCGGGCCGGGGGCCGATCGCCATGCCATGAGCGATGCGCCGTTGCGTGGGCGCCCCGTGGGCGCACAGCCCAACGTACGCTCTCGGCGGGTGTCAGTCATCACAATCTTTTCCGCCGGGACCACCGCCAGGTCTGTCCCAGGCCGACCGATTTGAGCTTGCATTCGCTGTCGGCGCGGACCATATGTGCAGGGCCGGTGCGATCCGCGGTGGGCCGCGCCCTCATGCTTTGGTTTTGACACTCGCCAACACCGGCCAAGTGCTCGTCCCCAAATCTGAGTTGCCTGGGCTTAGCGTGAGCCCATTCAGGCCGGCCCTATCGCGCTCAACCGGAAAGGCCTTCCCCACATGCGAATCTCGGGAACCCTCAAGTTCTACAACGCGGCCAAGGGCTTTGGCTTCATTACGCCCGACGACGGCTCGAAGGACGTGTTCGTGCACGCGAGCGCACTCGAGAAGTCGGGCATCGATAGGCTCAATGAAGGCGACAAGGTCACGTTCGTCCTTGAGGACGACCGGAAGGGCCGCGGCAAGCAGGCCGGAGAGATCCAGAAGGCCTAGTTGCTCCACGGCGGAGCGCCAGGAGGCGCCGCCGCGACGTACGTGGTGGCGTAGGCGGTCTTCTCAATCCCAAATATGCGTCGCCCGGTCCGAGCCGAGCCCGCTGGTTCGCCGCGCGTCTGCCCGACCTCACCCCGTCAACCGAGAAGCGCCCATGACCTCAGCGACCACCACCCAGTCCGACAAGGCAGCCCGGGGCACCAAGCGCGTATGCCAAGCATGCGAAGTGCGCTTCTACGACCTGTGGCGCGATCCGATCGTGTGTCCGTCATGCGGCGCGCAGTACACGCCGGTAGCCCAGCCGACTGCCGAAGCGGGAAGGCGCGCTGCGCCGGTCGGGGGAAAAACCGGCTGGCGACAGAGCGTCAAGAGGCCCACCCCCGTGCTGCCGGAGCCCAATCCCGAGGATGCCATTCGTCCCGAGGCTGCCGAGGCCGAGGATCTCGACGTGGCGACGGAGGAGGTCGCCGGCGCCGCTCCGGAAGACGATATCGTCCTCGACACGGAGCCTGAGGATGCGGACGTCTCCGGCTTGATTGAAGTCGACGTCGAGGAGCCAAAGGAACGATGAAAGCCGGCTGAGCCCGAAGACCGGACGGTCTACTGCGCCGAATTCGGTTGCTGCTTCCTCTCGTTTGCGGCGTTCTCGAGCAGCGCGATGAGGCGATCGAGCTTGTTGTCGATCTGGCCGAGGTGATAGGCGATGTACTCGGCGGCATTCGCCATCCGGCGGTCGACCTGGGTAAGCGTGTCCGGGGACGGCTCGGGCAGGAACTCGGCCTCCATGCCGGCTCTGGTGCGCTCTCTGGTGGCGTCACGATCCATGGCGTCCTCCTGGCCTTGCGAGACCGCCCCTGCGGCGATTTTTGTATTTTATCACCAATTATCCCGACAATAGAAGGGAGGAAATACAAGGAAAAATGTAAATAGGCCTTCGATCGTATTTTCCGGATCTATATTTTGCGCTCCCCATAGCATTCCCGCCTTTCAAAGCTTACATCTACTATCTGCGCGTCCCGCTCGCCCATCCAAGCGCGGCGCTCGCTTTCCAGCTTTGGCGATGTTCGCGCTCTTTCTTGGGGGGTGGGGCATCCTCTACAAGAGCACGCCGCATGGCAGCACCCTCGGACCTCAAGGCTGCCCTGTGGACCAGTAAGCGCATGCTCGGCGCTTCGACGTGCACCCCCTTGACCCGCTCTGAAACGCTGGCGCGAGAGGCCATGTGACATGCCCATCTTCATGTTCGCGACCATAATGCTCTGTCTGAGTGCGGGCCTGGTATCCGCCGAGGTGACGACGGTCCCGCAACGGGCTGGCGACGCGCGGTCCTTGGCCGAAGGTGCATCCAAACGCGACTCTCATGCGGCAGCCGTGGCGGACTGCGTGGGGATGTGGGATCGCGGCACGCATATGACGAAGAAGGAATGGTCGCTAACGTGCCGGCGTGTGCAGAACCGGCTCGAGCGGCTCGAGATCAAGTAAGCGCGTTCAATGCTAGAAAGAATATGGAAGAGGCGCAAATGAGCAGAGCGCAGGACGGCAAGACGAGGGCGGCGGAGTTTGGCAAGCGTGGCCGCGAGAGCGACGTGCGGGCCGAGCGCAGACCGACCGCGCTGCAGCGTTTGACGAAGGCCGGCGGCCGGTGGTGGGGCAAATTGCAGCCGAAAAAGAAGAAGAAGGACCCGCGTGCGCTCGGGTTCAGACGGGCGCGACCGGGGACGTGAGGCATCTCGGGAAGAGACGCTGCGGGCAAGAGAGAATAATCCGCAGATGAGGCAGCAGGGCTCCGACGCATTGGCGCATTGGGCCAAGATTCTTGCCGCCTGGGCTGAGCGGATGCCCCTGCGCGACATCTATATTTTTGGCGACCACGTCCGAGGCGACGCGGCGCCGGGCAGCAAGCTGAAGATTGCCGTCGAGTATGCTGGCGCCGCCGGCGACGAAACGATGCGGAGCTGGAAACAGGAGAACGCCTCCGGCTTTGCGGAGCTCGAGGGGGCGCTCGGCATCCAGATCGCGCTGTTTACCGATCAGGACCACGAGGTGTGGGGCCCCATTCGCGAGGCGGCGCGCGCGCCGCTGCTGACCGTAGGCAAGGTGAGGGTGGTGCGAACGCCGACACTCTGAGCTGGAATGTCGGCGCGCCGCCCCCCAAAAAAAGACACGGACCTCGCGGGGGAGAGGGGAAGTCCGTGTCGATTGTCGCCTAGGCGCGTCGATGCAACTGCCCGTGCCTTGCCCCACCCGGCTTGTCGTGCTGTGGCGCACAGAGATCGTGCTAGCATCCGCTCGGTCCACCGCTCGAAACTGGCAAGGCGTAGAATGACGCGACGCGCATTTCTAGTTGGAGCGGGAGCCGTTGCAGCTTGGCCAAACTTTCTCTCGGCACAGCAAAAGTCACGCCCCGTCGTCGGCTTCCTGCGCAACAGCTCGGCCGCCGACTCGGCCGGCATCGTCGAGGCTTTCCGCAAAGGATTGCGGGAGGCCGGCTACATCGAGGGGCAAGATGTCACGATCGACTATCGGTGGGCCGATGGCAGGGCCGAAGCGCTGCCGGCAATGGCGGCGGAGTTGGCGAGCAGCAAGGTTGCGGTCATCCTAGCGAGCGCCTCGGAGGCCATCTATGCCGCACGTGCTGCAACCCCCACGATCCCCATCGTCTTTGTCACCGGTGCCGATCCTGTCGCGGTCGGTTTCGTCGCAAGCCTGAACCGTCCGGGCGGCAATGCGACCGGCATCGCCTACGTGTCCTCGGGGATCGGCGCGAAGCGTCTCGATATCCTGCGGCAGCTGGTGCCATCGCTGAAGAGCGTCGGCGTGCTGGTGCATGCGCAGACGGCGCCATTGGGCACATTTCTGCCGGACATCGAGGCTGGTGCGCGCACACTCGGCCTGAGGCTCGTCGTCGCAAAGGTGAATACGCGACAGGAGATCGACGGGGCATTCGCTGCGTTCGTGGCTCAGCAGACGCACGCGGTCGTAGTCGCAGCCAATCCGATGTTCACCGGCAGTCGGGCGCGCATCGTGGAGCTGGCTGCACGCCATGCGTTGCCAACGATATATACCACGCGCGAGTTCGCTCAAGCTGGCGGATTGATCGCCTGGGGCGTCAACCTGGCGGATCAGTATCGCCTGGCAGGCGTCTATGTCGGCAAGATACTCAGCGGCGCCAGTCCCGGCGACCTGCCGGTGCAGCGGCCGACACGGTTCGACACGGTCATCAATCTCAAGACGGCAAACGCGCTCGGTCTCAGCATTCCACGTTTTCTCCTGGTCGGAGCCGATTTGGTGCCCGAATGAGCCCGCGCGCCGCCGGTGCTGCACGTGAGATTGATCGGCAAAATGCGCGCGCCATGCCTAAGCCTTCCTGCCCGATGCCCCTTGGCCGCGCTGGCACGGCAGGCAGGTCGGGATCGCGACCTGCTGCCGCTCGAGAGCGAGCTCCTGACCATCGACTCCCCGTGTGTGCAATCGTACAGAGGGTCAGCTGTGGATTTCCGCATTGGCGGATGTTCTATGTCGGATAGCCGTTCGGCTGACTGATACGCTGCCGGATTGCGGCCGACGTTGGCATCTGCGTTCCGGCGCCGGCAGCAGCAAGTGCCCTAAGCCGGATTGCATCACCGTGCCAACAGATGGATTTCGCTCCACTGCCGCTATGCCCGGGAAGCTGACCGACGGCAAACGGGTGCAATGTGCCAGTTGCCGACGGATGCAGCGCAGCAAGCTACGCCCACGGATTGCACGGGTAGCGTCGTCTCATTCAATCACCTCATCAGCACGCGCAAGCAATGCGGGCGGAACGGTGAGCCCAAGTGCCTTGGCCGTCTTGAGGTTGATCACCATCTCGAACTTCGTAGGCTGCTGCACCGGCAGGTCGGCCGGCTTGGCACCTTTCAGGATCTTGTCGACATAGCCGGCGGCGCGCCTGAACAGGTCGCCAAGGTTCACCCCATAGGACATTAGCCCGCCGGCCTCGACGAACTCTCTGAGCGGATACTCGCCAGGCATTTGCTGCTCGATCGCGAACTCAGCAATGGTCTGCCGGTTGGCATAGTTCATGGGATTTGTCGCAACGAAAAGTGCGTGCGGTCGCTCTCGAGTGATCAAGTCGAAAGCGGCGAAATAGTTTGTGGTACTCTGCTCCGCGTGGACGAGCGTCACGCCCAGCATCGAGGCAGCTGCCCGGATGCTCCTTCCCTCAAGGCTCTCCCAATCGCTCTTCAGCCCGAGGTAGGCGACGCGGGTCGCCTCGGGAAGGGCTTCTTTCAGCAGCTGTAGCCGCTTGACCTCAAACTCGGGACCAGTGTCGCTGGTAAAACCCGTGATGTTCCCGCCGGGTCGTGCGAGACTTGCCACGATCCCGGCCTGGACGGGATCGGAGCTGGTTGCCATGACGATCGGCACCGCGTTCGTCACACTCTTCATCTCGAGAACCATTGCATTGCCGACAGTTACGATCATGTCGATCCTGCGACGGACTAGATCCGCTGCGATCACGCTATACCGCCCGACATACGTCTGCTGCGACCAACGCTCCAGGACTAGGTTCTGACCCTCCACGTACCCGAGGTCGCGCATGGTACGCGCGAACGCCCTGAAGGGGGGATTTATAGGGTCGAGCCCGGCGACATCGGAGGCTGGGGTCATGGTAGCGAATACTGCTACCCGGTAAATCTTTTCCGATGGCTGAGCGGCGGCGACAGGCGACCGAGCGATCACCGCACCACCAACAAGCGCAATGAACTCCCGCCGGTTCATTCGATCACCTCGCTGGCCTGCGCCAGCAGGAGACGCGGCACTTCGAGACCGAGCGCCTTGGCGGCCTTGAGGTTGATCACCAGCTCGAACTTGGTCGGCTGCTCGACGGGCAGGTCGGCGGGCTGGGCGCCCTTGAGAATCTTGTCCACGTAGGTAGCGGCGCGCCGATAATTATCAGCGACGTTCGCTCCGTAGGACATAAGGCCCCCGGCATCGACAAAATCCCTCCATGGGTACACTGCTGGCAGCCGGGTCTTTGCCGCCAGGTCCACGAGGCGGCTTCGCTCAATGAAGAGCATGACGCTTCCCAACACAGTTAGAGCACCCGCACGCGCCCTGGTCATTTCCGAGAAGGCCCTGTCGAAATCGGCGGGACCTCGCGCCTCAAGGAATTGAAGCCGCACCCCCAGGGCCCGTGCCGCGACTTCTGCTGCCTTCAGCATGTCCTTGTCCGTGCGTTCGCCGAGGCCACCTGGCTGCCAGAGGACAGCGACTCGACTGACCCCAGTAACGGCCTGCGTGAGCAGTTCCAGACACTTGCCGACCAGCTCCGGGGCGAGGTAGGACAACCCCGTGACATTGCCGCCCGGCCGCGCAAGGCTGGTGACGAGCCCGCTCGCAACCGGATCGGGAACAGTGAAGACAATGGGGACGATCCTGGTCGCTTGCTTGGCGGCCAGGGCGGCGGGTGTGTTTGGGGCCACGATCCCATCAACCTTGAGCGCAACCAGTTCGGCTGCAAGAGCGGGGAGCCGCTCAAGTTTCCCCTCGGCATC
>ORMF011935552.1_pt1 | contig 13131 bp, 11 predicted proteins | sample 1779871 | NCBI WGS metagenome assembly ORMF01 (sample SAMEA104232316, study PRJEB22302) | groundwater metagenome | biome: forest; feature: aquifer; material: groundwater | place: USA | collected 2011-08-07 | depth 5.4 m | reverse complement strand
GGAACTGCTTATACCTCGGTCAATCAGGTACCCTCGTATGTCCGAAGTGCTTCGTCAGTTTCGACGCCAAGCTCGACCGGAGGTCAAGTAAAAGTAGATGCCTCGGTTGCATATTTAAATGTCCGCGATAAGGCCTCCTTACAAGGCACAATAGTCGGAAAGGCAAATCCCGGAGACATTCTTTCTTATACATCAAAATCAGGAGATTGGTATCAAGTTAAAAAGGATGGAAAAGATTGGGGCTGGGTTTCCGGACAATACGTAACTGTTATTCAATAGGATTAGTGATTAATATCTAAATACCCCTCGCAAGGGGTATTTAGGTTGAGCAATTCTGGGTTATATTGTATAATAATTATCTAATTTAATGGCTAAATTACTAATGATTACGGGTATTGGTGCCGCTCAAGGATTGGCCAGTGGCCAAAAAGCAGCTTTATATAATACCCTGGAAGAACTTCACCAATATTGGGATCGGATTGATATTATCTCTCCTTATGTAAAAGGTGCTGAAAGTGAAGCGGTGTATTTTGATAATGTTCATGTCCATTGCCTCAAAACACCGTTATTTTTTTATCCGATTTTATTTATCCAAAAAATATTAAGACTTCATCATCGGGCGCCATTTGATCTCATGACTGTTCATGAATTTCCGCCATTCTATAATGGCTTGGCTGCAAAAATCATTAATTGGCAAACTCAAGTTCCTTATATTCTTGAAATTCATCATATTCCCGGATATCCAAGGGCAGCAAATTTTAAGGAGTTCATCTACCGAAATTTAATGAGATTGTTTATTAGATTTGATGCCGCATCGGCGCAATCAATTCGGGTTGTTAACCAAAAAGAAACTCCTGATTTTTTAATATATTCCGGCGTGCCAGCTGAAAAAATAAAATACATACCTTCCATCTATATTGATTTAAATGTTTTTTATCCAAAGTCTGTAAATAAGAAATTTGATCTTGTTTATATCGGCCGTCTAGAGAAAAATAAGGGCTTGGTAGGTCTTATAAAAGCGATCAAAGAAATAAAGAAGACGCGACCTCAGACAACTCTGGTCATTGGCGGGATCGGTCCAATGAAAAAACAATTAGAGAATGAGGTAAAAAAATTGGGTTTGGATGGTAATGTGTTTTTCCAGGGGTGGCTCAATGATTCTAGCGAGGTTGCTTTATTAATGAATCAATCGCGAATATTTGTAAATCCTTCATTTAACGAAGGAGGGCCAAGAGTGGCAATTGAAGCCATGGCTTGCGGTTTGCTGGTGGCTTCGACAAGGGTCGGTATTATGAATGATGTAATCAGGGACGGAATAAGCGGTATTTTTATTGACTGGGATTATAAAAAAATGGCTCAAAAATTGCTCGAGATTCTAGATGATAATCAAAAAATTGAAATAATTTCATCGGAAAGCATTAAAATCGCCAATGAATTCGATAAGGTTCGAATTATCAACAAATATGCAAGCGAATTAACGGAAATTATAAATAAAAATGAATAAAAAAATTGCGTTATTTCTCATTGTTGTCGGAATTATTGTATTTAGCAATTCTTTCAATGGCGATTTTGTTTATGATGATAATATTGTATTAACTCACTCATTGTTTAATCAGCCTCAAAAAATGCTTTCGTTCCTGCTCGAGCCCTATTTTGAGGATTTTAAGGCAGCAGGTCTTTATCGTCCATTAACCCAGATTAGTTTTGCTATTAACTTTATGATCAGTTCTTCCCCGTTTATTTTCCACTTTACGAACGTATTATTGCACATTATCAATTCAATTCTTGTCTATTATCTGATTAATAAGTTATCAAATAATTCAAAGTTATCCTTTATCTCGAGTATTATTTTTCTGGTTCTGCCGGTTCACGTGGAGGCGGTGGCTTCAATTGTTGGTCGTGCTGAATTATTATCTTTCTTGTTTGGGATACTATCTATGCTCTATTGGCTCAATTCACGCTATGTTCTATCGGCACTAATGGTATTTTTATCCATTATGAGCAAAGAAACAGCCATTGTTATACCGGCAATAATTTTTATTATTTCCTTATGGCAGCGAAGAAAGGACGTATGGATTCTGCATCACTTTTTTGCCATTGCGTCATATCTCGCCTTTAGAATCTATGTTTTAGGGTCCTATTCATTCGGGCCGAAAGTTGAGTTTGTTTTTAATCCGTTGGCTCACGTGTCAATCGGTGAAAGATTATCTACGGCATTAAAAGTATTTATGATTTATCTTCAGACCATTTTCGCGCCTTATCGACTTTCTATCGATTACTCCTATAATCAAATTCCGATTGTAAAAAACCTGTTCACTTCTTTGCCGTCAATAGTTGGCCTTTTAATATTAGTGGCAATGTCATGGTTGCTTTGGGAAAGTGTCAAGAAAAGGGTAATGACTATTCCTGCCCTTTCAATACTTTTATTCCTCCTGCCGTATTTATTAATTTCGAATCTGATTATCGTGATCGGAACGATTATGGGCGAACGCCTTATGTACTTACCATCTCTCGGCATCGTGATCTTGATTGCCTTTGTTCTTAATCGTCTTTTTCAAACTAATCAGAAAGTTCTGATGCTTTTTCTTGGGATAATCGTTATTATCTGCGGCCTGGTAACATTTAATCAGAACAAAGTCTGGGCTAATGCGGACAATTTGTTTGAAAGTATGTATCAAAGGTCGCCTAATAGTGTTGTTGCCAAGACCTATTACGGGATTCATATTCTCAATGAAAACCCCAGCTTAGCGGGTCAGTTGTCAAGATCTGCTTACAATGACTATCCTGATTATGTCCAGAACTTAAATCTATTGGCGGCTATTTCCGCTCGGGAAGGTAAATTATCTGAGGCAGAAAAATTATTGGTCAGAGCGCTTGAACTCAGACCTTCTCATCAGAACTCATTGCAAAACTTAAGTCGGGTTTATTTTTCTCAAAAAAAATATATGGAAGCCGAGAGAATAACTCTGGAACTGGTATCCAAGTATGGTGGCGTTGGCAATGTTATTTTATATGCCATAATTTCCATTGAACAAGGACAATACCAAACAGCAATTAACACACTTGATCGGTATCTTAGTAAAGATCCGTCAAATGATGCGGCTAAAGTTGTTAAAGAATACGCATTATCTCGTTTGAATCATCGAATTATTAGCCAGGACATTGAATCAAACTATAGGGTTCTTTATAATTCCTTTTCTGTAAGTCAATGAAGAAATTACTTATTATTACTCAAAAAGTTGACCAAAATGACGACCTTTTGGGCTTTTTTCATGACTGGATCGATCGATTAAGTATTCTTTGCGATGAGGTTAATGTGATCTGTCTTTTTGAAGGAAAAAATAATTTTAGACAAAATGTTCGAATCTTTTCATTGGGCAAAGAAAGAGGATCATCAAAAGTTAAATACCTTGTTCGGTTCTATTATTTAATTTGGAAGCTTAGAAATAATTATTCTAGTGTTTTTGTTCACATGAATCCAAGGTATGTGGTATTGGGCGGGTTATGTTGGAAAGTGATGGGCAAAAGAATATCGCTTTGGTATGCCCATGGTCGGACCCATTTAATTCTAAGACTGGCTGAATTTTTTTCAGATATAATTTTCTCTTCGACGAGGGAAGGATTTAGACTGAAAAGCGCTAAATTGAAAATTATAGGCCAAGGAATCAATACGGAAAAATTTCTACCCGATCCTGATCATCCCGGCAGTGATTTCCTTAGCCTTATCAGCGTTGGCAGAATTGCGCCATCAAAGGACTACGAAACGTTAATTGTTGCCCTTGGTAAAATAAAAAATGATCTTAATTTTCATCTTAAAATTATCGGTGGCATTTCGATGGATAGAGATGTAAAATATTTTGATAAAATCATCGAGTTAATTGATAGACTGGGTTTAAAAGGTAAGGTTAAAATATTGGGTTCAATAAGCAATGATGCTATTATCCCTCATCTCCAGACCGCAGATTGTTTTATAAATATGGGTCTAACGGGAAGTCTAGATAAAGCCATTTTAGAAGCCATGGCGACAGGACTGGTGGTCTTAACTTGCAACGAAGCATTAAATGATGTTCTGGGAAATTATTCCCCAATGCTTATGTACCCCAAAAAAGATCCAAATGCTTTGGCGGAAAAAATTATGTTTATCCATGCAATGGGCCAGGGCCAGAGGAGGCAATTAGGCTTGCAATTAAGGGATATTGTTGTCAAAGAGCATAATCTCAACACTCTTGCCAAGAGGATTGTTGACAATCTTTATGGCTGATTTTAATTCTAATATTATTATTACCGGGTATCCTTATGTTTTCCCTCACTACTTTAAAATTTTTAGATATTTTCCGCCATCGGAAAGGCCGATTTTAATTCTGCCCAAAGTATGGATTTCGAAGACTGAAATGCGGGTTACCCAAGAACCCGGTTTCAAAAAATACTTGGTTCAGGCCTGGTCATATGGTAAAAATTCTTTATTAGGTGGACTATGGAAAGGCTGGCTACCCTCGATTCTTTTTGTTTTGATTTATCTTCGCTTCAAATACAGGTCAAAAGTCATTTTCTCTTGCTTGGAGCCCAACTTACTAAGCACATTATATAATTCCTTTATAGCAAAATGCCTTGGTATGAAGAATGTCCTTTTTACTTGGCAAAATATTGATATGTCAAAAAGATATTCAGGGGTTAGGAGGCTTCTTTACAAATGTCTTATTAATTTTAATTTAATTCTCTCCGACGGGATTATTTGCGGCAATCAAAAATCGAGACAAATAATCGCATCTTATAACCTTGATTTGAAGACGGCCGTTTTCCCTCTCAGCGGTGTCGATATTGATGTCTTTAGGCCGAATTTGGACAATAGTTGGAGTGATAAATTGGGAATTAAGGATAAAGAAGTTTTTTTATTTTATGGCGCGATGGATGACAGAAAGGGCATTAAATACTTAATTGAAGCATTTGGTATATCTAAACTGCAAGATGCAGTTTTAATTATTGCCGGAAAGGGGCCATCGAAAGAAGGGTTGATTAAATATGCAGAGGAATTAAAATTAGATGACAGGATTTATTTCTTGGACTGGCTTAATAATGATGACTTGCCCAAATTATTAGCCATCGCAGACGCTTTTGTTTATCCAAGTGTTAGGCATTTTGGCTGGGAGGAACAATTTGGATATGCGATGGCTGAAGCGAGCGCAAGTGGTGTACCTGTTATTGCCACCGATACTGGTTCAATAAATGAGGTTGTCATTGACGGAGTTACCGGATTGCTTGTCGAGCCTGCCAACAGTGAAAAACTTGCGATGGCAATGAATGAAATTTTGAAATTGGATAAGAGCACGTTAGGATCTAACGGCCGAAATCACATTGTCAGAAACTTCAGTCATCAAGTTATCGCCCAAAAAATGACGAATTTTTTGAATTCATTCAGATGATATACAGCATTATTCTATTTGTCGGCGTTGGCCTGAATATTCTAGCTCAAATTTTTTTAAAGAAAACGATGGTCGGCCATCAGTTTAGCTTAGCTTCATTTGGTCCTAACCTGATGTCTATGGTCGCTTATCCCATGTTGTGGCTTTCCCTTTTTTTATACGGCGGCGGTTTTGTGGCTTACGCGATTGCTTTGACGAAATTAGAATTAAGCCGCGCTTATCCGATCGCCAGCATCTCAGCGGTTATAATTATTTTTGTTATTTCCACAATAAGTCTTAATGAGTCGCTGACGGTTTTTAAAACACTCGGTCTGATTTTTAGCGTTCTCGGTATTTTCCTGCTATTTAAATGATGCCCGGTTCTATCAAATACAACAGAGTTTTTATAATTATCGCCCTCCTTTTTTTGCTATTAAGGATAGGCGGCATAGATGTTCCTTATCATCAGGATGAAGTAAAGTGGGTCAGAAATGCCACAACAGAAGTGGCAGCACGTTCCGGCTTAGGCCATCCTCCGATTGCCGCATTAATATACACCTATACAGCCAAGGCCTTTGGTCAAGATTTTTTCAGACTCACTCCGCTATTTTTTGGATTTTTAACTTTGTTAGTTTTATATCTGTTCGTCAGAGAGACAATTTCTCAGAGGGCGGCTTTATGGTCATCATTTCTTTACACCATTTCATTTTATAGTGTTTGGGGTTCCCTAACTGTCGATACTGACGGCAGTATTCTGCCTTTCTTTTTTATTTCTTCATTATGGATATACCGAAAATTGATATCTAGTGACAGCCTAAATAAAAAAATCAGATTCTCAACCTTGTTATTAGTGTTTCTGGGGCTCGGTTTTTTAACAAAACTTGGTTTTGTCTTGGTAATCATTGCCATTGTGTTTGATTACTTTTTCCTTCAATACCATTCTCTGAAAAAAATCCGCCTGAGAGGCATTTTTTTAATTTCAAGTCTTTTTATCATTGCCTTAGCCACACTTTATTTGGTCATCACTTTTATTCTTCCTGATTTTAGTTTTAGTAGAACTTTCAGCCACGCGACAGACTTTATTAATTTTTCAGGGCGTAATTTTTTCCAGGTCATTTTTCAGTTAACAAAAGCGATTATCTACGCCTCGCCGTTGCTTTTCCTGCCTCTTTTTATGATCAATAAAGAAAAACTGAGAAAACATGCCGTCCTTTTTATTTACCTTCTTTTGGCTCTCATCTTTTATGTTGTGATCTTTGATTTTTCTAGCGCCGCTCTTGATAAATACCTTGCTTTAATTGCCGTTCCCTTATCAATCATTGGCGGGAGTGTCATCGCGGACCATGCGGGCGATACCCTTGGTCGCACGAAATATTGGTTATCTGGTTTAGCTGTCGGAGTGGCTATTAGTGCCATTCAGTTCATTAGTCATGCCGTTCCGCCTCTTTATCCTAAAGATGAATGGTTGGGCAGAGTCTTGTCATTAAAATGGGATTTCCTCACCCCTTTCATGGGCGGTTCAGGTCCGGTGGGATTTTATATGTCCTGGTATTTTATTTCATTAATGTGGCTTTGTGGCATTATCTTGGTATTTTTATTTCACATAAACATAAAGCATCGCTCGGGATTGATTTTGATCATGCTGATCACCGGCTCAATATATAATCTTTTTTTTGTGGAGGAATATCAGTTCGGCAAGATAAATGGAAACGTCGAAAAATTAATTGCCAGTTCTGTGGCCGAAATTAAAAATAATGAAAATATTAAATCGGTGATTACCTACAATGATATTGGCGGATATGAGTTAACTAATATCGGTAAATATCAACGTCGTCTGTATGCTATTCCCAAAAACGAATCAGGTCATCGGGAAATTCTCGAGTCGTTTAAGGGTCATTATTTGGTAATTGATATGCCCCGAATAAATAGCAGTAGTCTATATATGAGGTATTTTAGCACTTGCAGTAAAGAATTTAGCGACCAATCTCAAGCGATATCGGTGACGATCTATGACTGCCGAACCGGAGTTCTTGAATAATTGAACAGATTATGTCACTCTATTTCGGATTATGATTATTAGTAAAGAAGTAGAAGAATTTTTTGATGCCATTGCTCCAGCCAGGGATAAATGGAAGAAAAAGAGCGGCTATTATTATCACTATGTTGAGGATATACTTTTACCTTTTCTAATCTCGCCCAACCAAAGCATTCTTCAGATCGGATGTGGCACGGGTGACTTGTTGGCCAAACTGAAGCCATCCAGGGGATTAGGTATTGATATTAGTCCAAAAATGATTGAGGTGGCCCGATCCAAGTATCCGAGTGGCAAACTTGAATTTTCTGCCCAGTCAATCAAACAATTAGATGAAAAGTTTGAGGTCGTGGTTATATCTGATGCGCTTGGATATATTAGTGACGTGCAGTCGCTTTTCGAGGATCTAAACAAATTAACAAATGACAAAAGCAGAATCATTATTACTCAATATAACCAGCTCTGGGAACCAATTTTAGATTTGGCGTCACGCTTAAAATTAAGAATGCCTTGGCCGATTGTTCAAAATTGGTTATCGCGCGATGATATAGAAAATCTGCTTTCTCTTGCTGGTTTTGAGGTTGTTCATCGGGGACGGAAAATGCTCTTGCCGAAAAAGATACCGGTGATTTCAAGTCTTGCCAACTGTTTTTTGGCCAATATCCCCATATTGTCAAAGTTTTGCCTGATTAATTACGTGGTTGCCAGAAAAATTCCCAATAGCGTGCATGAATCGGCATCCGTTAGTGTGATTGTTCCAGCCAGGAATGAAGCTGGAACCATAGAATCAATTGCTAAAAATATACCTGATATGGGGAGCGGGACCGAAATAATTTTCGTTGAAGGCCATTCGGGTGATGATACATTGGCTAAGATAATAAAAACTGTTGATCAGCTTAAGTTTAGGAAGATCAAGTATTGCGTGCAGGATGGCAAGGGAAAGGGTGATGCGGTCCGCAAGGGGTTCGAAATGGCTTCGGGGGATATATTAATGATTTATGATGCGGATATGACTGTGTCTGTCAATGATCTCGTAAAATTCTACAACTCTTTAATTAAAAGGCGCGGTGAATTTATTAATGGTTCAAGACTGGTCTATCCGCTTGAAAGGCAGTCGATGCGATTTCTAAATTATTTAGGAAATAAGTTTTTCAGTGTCGCTTTCAGTTGGCTATTGGGGCAAAAAGTTAAGGATACGCTTTGTGGCACCAAGGTTCTTTGGAAAAACGATTACGATAAGATAAAGGATAATCGGAATTTTTTTGGAGATTTTGACCCTTTTGGGGATTTTGATTTACTCTTTGGCGCGGCGAAGTTAAATTTAAAAATCGTTGACCTACCCATCAGATATCGCGAGCGCAAATACGGCCAGACCAATATTAGTCGGTTTAAACATGGCTGGCTTTTATTAAGAATGGTTTTCTTTGCGATGCGTAAGATAAAATTTATCTAATGAACGACGTAAAAACTCATTTTAATAGTATTGCGAATGAATATGACTATTGGAAAAAGAGGAACGATTACTATTATCAAAATTTAAAGTCTCTTTTAAGAAGTCTGATACCTGCTAAACAAAAAGTTTGGGAGATTGGTTGCGGCACCGGCGATATTCTTGTTTCTTTGGATCCGGAACATGGCTGGGGGACTGATATCAGTGAGGAAATGATTTCAAGGGCAAGAGTAAAGCATCGGTATTCTCACATTTCCTTTGACCCAGTCAATATATATGATCTGGGTCATTATCAGGAATTTGATTATGTGGTTATGGTGGACGTTATGGAACATATTCTAGAACCGTCTACGTTCATAAAAAAATTAAGAACCCTTGTTCGACCCGGCGCAAAGGTTATCGTTACGGTTGCCAATCCCATCTGGGAACCCTTTTTATATCTCGCTGAAAAATTAAAATTAAAAATGCCCGAAGGTCCGCATTATCGGCTAAGCACAAGACAAACAGAGAAATTATTCCGCAATGCTGGCTTTTCGGTGGTAAAAAGAGATAGTCATCTGCTTGTGCCCGTCAAAATAATTGGTTCAACCCTGATTAATAATTTATTTTCACGACTGCCCATCATAAGGCGATTCAATTTTATTATCTATTGGGTTCTAGAATAAAAAAACCGGAATGAATCACTTTCCGGTTTTATTTTTGTCAAGGCATTCAATAACAACATCAGCTACTCTCTGGGCATTTCTACCGTCTGGACGAAAGTGTCGCTCTTGATTTTCACGAAGACCAAGGCCGGATGTCAATGCTTTTCGAATCATTGCTTCAAGCTCGGATTGATTTTTGACGGGGATAGAGCAGCCAAGAGTGACTACTGGCGGCATATCTAATTGTTTGAAATAATATTTAGACTTCTCCATCACATGGGGATAAAGAAGAGCGATGCTATTCTTTCTCAATGCGGCTGCTTCTCCAAGAGTTGTTGAAAATAATCCAATCACCAGATCGGAAGCAGCAATTATTGCCGAAATGCTGAAAAAATAAGAATTGTCAATTAATTGGCCATTTCTAAAAGATTTGAGTGTTTCATTCCAGATAGGCACTTCCTCAGGAACTTCCGTTACCATTCTTGGGTGTTGACGTGTAATCAGGCAAATCTGCTGACCAATATTATTTAGAGTCTTAATTACTTCGGAAAGTAGATAGCCAATTTTGGGTAGACAATCACCGACAAAGAGAACAACCTTTCTTGTTTCCGGTATATTAAATCTATTTCTAACTTGGCGACCCAATTCAGTGGTATTAATTAATGCATACTGGTCCATGACCGGGAACCCTGTAATTTTAATTCTTTCCGAGGCAACATCAGACCATGCTTTTTGAACTAACGAGGCGGCGTAAGCATCACCAACGCAGATAAAAGAAGGCCGATATATTGGATCTGCCCAAGATGCCTCCAATCCTGACCCCCAGTAATCTTGAACAGCCACAGAAGTAATATCCCCGTTTCTTATTATCGGAACAAGATCTCGTCCAACCCCACCAAAGGAACACATGCTTGTCAGTAAGATGTCCGGTCTTTTAAGGCCATTAAGATCTGAGACGGAATGGGCCAAGAAGAGCGGTCCAATCTTGCCAGGCAGGAGGCTAATAGCTCGACCATTAGCGATCAACAACGTTTCAATTTCGGGTCTTTGTTTTTTAATTAGTTCAATAACTGGAACGATACTATTTATACCGCCTGGATCCTTGAAAACGGCCCAAATCTCCATTTTCCACCCCAAGTTGTAAAAGTTAGCTGTCTGGATATTGGCATACAGCCGTAATTTGTCAACATTGACACCTTTTGAACCTTTTTGATACCTTTAGACCATGGCTGGCATCAGACCTGACGAGGTCTACACAACAAACGAGGCCCAAGTAATACTAAAGATTAGCCGCAGCACTATTAAACGCTTACTAAAGACAGGAATAATTAGGGCTAATAAAATTGGTGGGCAATACCGGATAATGGGCAAGGAGCTTTTAAGAGTAATTTCCCCAAAGATTGAACGTAAAGCGGTTACTGAATATCAAAAAGTTAAAAGTAAAGTAAAAAAAGTAATTCGAAATTGGTAATGGAATTTGAATATGATTATGGCGATATTAAGTCCCACAAAACTGGCCGCCACTAAACTGGCTCTCCGCGAGGTCTTTAAAAGGAATCCCAAGAGATTCGGTTTAATGTTGATCTTCGGTTTCCTGGCGGGCCTTTTTGGGGGCGTTGGCGTTGGCGCAGTTTTGCCTCTTTTTTCTTTAATTACACCCCAAACATCCCAGCCGCCAAATGTAATTACCGAAACCGTAAATCGGTTTTTTGATATTTTCGGAATCCCTTTTACTTTGCCCTATTTGATTTTATTTATTGCCTTCTTATTTATAGCCAAGGCGGTCATTCAGATGATTACAAAGTATCTGAATATCAAAACCATGGCTGAATACGAAGAGCGAATTAGAAAAGACTTGTTTGCAAAAACCTTCAGATCAACCTGGCCTTATCTTCTGAATCACAAATCCGGATATCTGGAAAGAGTTTTAGTGGCCGATATTTCTAACGCTTCATCAATTATATTAATGGTTAATGGGCTTATTCTCATTCTAACCGGCTTAATAATGTATTTAGTGGTTGCCCTTAGTATCTCGGCCTCGATTACAATTATGACCTTGGCTCTTGGCGCCGTACTCTTTCTGGCTCTGCGGCCGATTCTTTACAAAACCAGAAATATCTCTAAGAAAATGGCTGATACTGAAAAAATTACCACCCATCATATCAGTGAGTCCCTGGCGGGGGCTAAAATAATCAAAGCCTCTGGTCTGGAAAAAAATGTTATTGAAAAAAGTAAACGGTATTTTGGCCTCTTGCGAGACATTAGAACCAAAACAGCATTTTATCATTACACGACTGGGCACATGTTTGAACCAATCGGCTTTGTATTTATTTCGATTATTTTCGTACTTTATTACCGAAGTCCCGGTTTCAATGTTATTGCCTTTGCGGCCGTAGTTTATTTAATTGAAAAAATATTTTTGTATATGCAGTCTCTTTTGGGGAATATTCAACAGATTAACGAAATGATTCCCTATCTTCGCTCGGTTCTTAAATATAGAAAGAACACAAGAGAAAATAAAGAAGAAAAAAGCGGTACAAAGTCATTTCAGTTTGATAATTCAATGGAATTCAAGAATGTTTCCTTCGCTTATTTACCCGAAAAGCCGGTTTTAGATAACATTTCCTTCACCGTAAATAAGGGCGAAATGATCGGGATTACCGGCCCCTCGGGAGGAGGTAAAACGACAATTGTCGATCTCATCCTTCGACTTTTTGGTCCTAATTCAGGACAGATTATTATTGATAGTCAAGATGCGTCTGAAATATCATTAAAAAAATGGAGAAAAAATATTCGTTACGTCCCTCAAGAAATATTCCTGCTAAATGATACGATTGAAAATAATATTAATTTCTATGAAGATCCTTTACCGCATCAAAAAATTATCGAAGCGGCGAAAATGGCAAATATTTATGACTTCATAAAATCTCTTCCGGAAGGTTTTCAAACGGTTATCGGCGAACGAGGCGTTAAATTATCGGGCGGCGAAAGGCAAAGAATTGCTTTAGCGCGGGCCCTAGCGCGAGTCCCCCAGATTCTGATTCTTGACGAGGTGACCAGTTCGCTTGATAACAAATCAGAATCTTTGATTCGGGACTCAATAAAAAATCTCAAAGGTCGCGTTACGATTCTTGTTATCGCTCACCGTTTGTCAACAATTTTAAGTTCGGATCGAGTTATTGTTTTAGATAAAGGGAAAATTGTGGAGTACGATTCCCCGCGTGAGCTTATTGAGAATAGCGATTCTCATTTGTATCAAATTTATGGCATTCAAAAAGATTTATAATCCAAATATTCCGCCTGGCATTAATGTTGCCAAAGATAATATTTTTAAGGTGAGAATTCCTTATCAGATATTAAAACAAACAGTTAGTATCCCCGGTAATCAAAAGAAGATGGTTGTTTTTTGGGGTGTTCCAATTTGGAATTTTCCGATGGTCTATGCTGATCAGAAATTATTTATTGACCACGCGAACAAATGTTTAGATTATGTGAGGGAGCATTGCCAAGATTATGAGCTTGTTTATAAGCCCCATCCCAGTGAAACTAGTGAAACTTCCGTTCTCAACCTGCACGGCTTCAAAGTCTTAAAGGAAAAAACCGTAT
>ORMF010139693.1_pt1 | contig 13133 bp, 7 predicted proteins | sample 1779871 | NCBI WGS metagenome assembly ORMF01 (sample SAMEA104232316, study PRJEB22302) | groundwater metagenome | biome: forest; feature: aquifer; material: groundwater | place: USA | collected 2011-08-07 | depth 5.4 m | reverse complement strand
GCAACAAGGCTGTCTCATTATGCAGCCTTATGATTTAGAAGTGGGTGCCGGAACTTTTTCACCCCACACTTTTTTAAGGGCTTTAGGTCCAGAACCATGGAAAGCGGCTTATGTGGAACCCTCAAGACGGCCCACGGACGGCCGGTATGGTGAAAATCCGCATCGGACGCAGCATTACTATCAATATCAAGTTATCTTAAAACCAGCTCCTCAAAATTCGCAGGACCTTTATTTGGACAGTTTAAGATATGTGGGTATTCCGGTGGAAGATCACGATATCCGATTTGCCGAAGATGACTGGGAGTCGCCGACCTTAGGAGCCTGGGGCCTGGGTTGGGAAGTTTGGCTGGACAGTCTTGAGATTACTCAATTTACGTATTTTCAACAATGCGGCGGCATTGATTTAGAAATAGTTTCGTGTGAAATCACTTATGGATTAGAACGGCTTGCGATGTTTCTACAAAGCAAGAAATCTATTTTTGATATTCAATGGAACGATAAAGTGACGTATGGCGAAGTTCACTTGCAAGGCGAGCGTGAATTTTCAAAGTATAATTTTGAAGAAGCCAATATCGATATTTTAATCCAACATTTTAATCATTATGAATCAGAAGGAAAGCGCCTCATCGAGCAAAACTTGGTTTTACCGGCCTACGATTTTTGTTTAAAGGCCTCTCATACATTTAATCTGCTTGATGCGCGTGGTGCCATCGGTGTTGCGGAACGGCCCAGATATATTGGCCGCGTCCGAGCATTGGCCCGACTTTGCGCGGAAGCTTATTTGAAATCTCGCCAAGCACTTGATTTTCCGTTGTGCCGCAAAAAATGAAATCAAAATCCGGTTCTTTATTATTTGAAATTGGAGTCGAAGAAATTCCATCCGGATATTTTCAAACAGCAGAACATTCCATCTTATCAAAAGCCCCTGCGCTTTTGGCCGAATGCGGCTGGCAATTTGATTCCCTGAAAGTATTTACAACACCCCGCAGAATTGTGATTTATGCCGAAAATTTCAAACGCGTTGAAATTCAGGAAGAGGAAAAATTAGGGCCTCAAAAAGAACAGGCTTATCAAAATGGCAAGCCCACACTGGCGCTGATTGGGTTTTTAAAAAGTGTCAATCGGTTGGAATCGGATGTTCTTTATAAAGAAACTCCCAAAGGCGCTCGTGTCTCGGTCAAAGTAAAAAAAGAGCGCAAACCGCTGAATTATTTTTTCCAAACCTTGCCGCAACAAATTGAATTCCCAAAATTAATGAGATGGGACAAAACCCGTTATTTATTCACGCGTCCGATCCGTTGGACGTTTGCTTATGTGGGATCAAGGGCCCAAAAATATAAAATTGCAAATATTCTCAGTAGCACGTTTACCTATGGCCACCGGTTTTTATCGAGCCATAAAATCAAAGTAATGAATTCAGACTTTAAAACCTTCGAACGTCTTTTGCTGAAAAACCACGTGATCTTGAATGCACAAAAGCGCCTTGAAAAAATTGAACGTTTTCTGCCAAATGAACGAAGCAAAAATCTGGATTTGATTCAAACCATCACTCATCTGGTGGAAGAACCCTTTCCGGTCCTCGGAACCTTTCGAAATAAATATTTAAAACTTCCAGCCGGTGTTCTGAAAACATGCATGAGCAAGAATCAAAAAATATTTGCTTGTTACAACGCATCGGGCAAGCTAACCAATCAATTTTTAGCGGTTATTAACGGACCAAGAAAAAAAATTGCTCAAATCGCCAAAAATTATGAATCGGTTTTAACCTCGCGCCTTGAAGATGCACAATTTTTCTTTGAGGAAGATCAAAAAACAAAACTGGAAGCCAAAGTAAATAAGTTAAAAGAAATGATCTTTTTGGGTTCTCTGGGTTCTTATTTGGACAAGACGAAAAGGGTCCAAAACCTGGTCAAAATTTTGGGACAAGAAACCGGTCTTCCACATGAAGTTGTCACCAGAGCAGAACGCTCGGCATATTTATCAAAAGCGGATCTTGTGACTCATTTGGTTTATGAATTTCCAGAACTTCAAGGCATGGCTGGTTCGGAGTATGCCAGGTTAGAAGGGGAGTGCGAAGAAGTGGCGAAAGCCATTTCAGGGCATTATCTGCCGCAAAATTTAGCGGAGGATTTTAGAAATTTAAAACACGAACTAAATTCAGAAGCAGCCCTAGTTGCCATTTGCGACCGTATGGATTTATTGGTTGGCGCGATTAGTTTGAGTGTGCAGTTGAGTGGAAGCCAAGATCCGTATGCGCTAAGACGCTCTGCCGGTGGAATTGTAAAAATCATCAGAGCTCACAAACTTCGGTTTTCGCTGAAGAGTTTAATCAATGCTTCCTGTGCTCAATATGGAAAACTAATTTCTAAATCAGCCGCTGACATTGAGCGGCCGCTCACTGGTTTTCTCAAAGATCGCCTTATTTTTGAACTCCAGCTCAAAGCTGGAACCAAATCCTATGAATTATTAGAGGCTATTTTAGCGAGTGGCATGGACTATTTGGTTGAGGTGTATGATAAATTCGAACAATTGAACAATCAGCTTGCTAGCAATTCGTTTATTCAAGCTTGTAAAGTAATGGAACGCACTGGAAACATTTTGAAGGGAAGCAAAGAAAATCTTCCGGACGAGTTAGATTCTTCACTGTTTCAAGATCCCTTGGAAAAACGTTTGTTTGACATTTACAATCAGGAAGAAAATACGATTCGTCATTTAGTTCAGGAAAAAAAATATCAATCAGTGATTAACCGTTATGGTGAAGTTTTTTACGCGCCCGTTCATGAATTCTTTGATAAAGTTCTAGTGAATACCGAAGATTCCAAAATTCGCTCAAATCGTCAAGCCCTGGTCAAAAAAATTAACCGGCTTTGCTTCCATGTGGCAGATTTGTCCTACATTAAAAGCATCTAGCAGGAAGAGATTTTTGGCAGAGACAAAACACTAGATTTTTAGGTGGGAATAAGCTAAAATACTCCGTTTTTCACTTTCCCGAACTCATCGTAAACCATTTTTTTAAAAGGAGATAGGAATGCCCACCATGGTTAAGTCAAGATCGAAATCCAAGTCCGCGACAACTCCAAAATCACAAAAGAAATTTGTTTTCTTCTTTGGCAAAGGTACGGCTGAAGGAAATGCCAAAATGAAACAATTATTGGGCGGCAAAGGCGCAAATCTGGCTGAAATGACGCTACTTGGCATTCCTGTTCCGGGGGGCTTCACCATTACGACAGAAGCTTGCGCTCTTTATTATGAAGTTGGAAAAAAATGGCCGGCGGGATTGGAAGCTGAAATTGATAAACATATGAAACGTTTGGAAGAAGCTATGGGCGCAAAATTTGGCGACCGTGAAAATCCGCTTTTGGTTTCTGTCCGCAGCGGCGCTGCTGTTTCCATGCCGGGAATGATGGACACGGTTTTAAACCTCGGTCTTAACTCTGATGTGGTTCAAGGTTTGATCGTTAAAACAGAAAATGAACGGTTTGCTTGGGATGCTTATCGCCGGTTCATTCAAATGTTTGGTAACGTGGTCATGAATATTTCACATGAAGCCTTTGAACATATTTTAGAAAGCAAGAAAAAACAAGTGGGCACCAAAAATGACGTCGATCTTTCAGCGCGCGATTTAAAAGAAATCGTTCGGCAGTATAAGAAAATCTATCAGGAACATACCGGCGAAGAATTTCCAAATGACGCCAAAACGCAACTCATCAAAGCCATCGATGCTGTTTTTAATTCTTGGAATAACCCGCGCGCCATTAAATATCGGGAACTGAATGAAATCCGTGGTTTACTCGGCACGGCCGTCAATGTTCAATCTATGGTGTACGGCAATATGGGTGATACTTCTGGAACAGGAGTTTGTTTTACGCGTGATCCATCGACGGGTGAAAATAAATTTTACGGTGAATTCTTAGTCAATGCACAAGGCGAAGACGTGGTGGCCGGAATCAGAACCCCAGAACCCTTAGATGGTCTTAAGGCTAAATGGCCGGAAATTTATAAGCAGCTGTTTAAAATTCGCGAACGATTAGAACGTCATTACAAGGACATGCAAGATATCGAATTTACGATTCAAGAAGGAAAATTATATCTCTTGCAGACGCGTAACGGAAAACGCACGGCCCATGCCGCCGTTCGGATTGCGGTTGAGATGGTTAAAGAAGGGTTCATTAATCAAGATACGGCTCTTCTTCGCGTTCCGCCGTCTCATTTGGATCAGCTGCTTCATCCTCAGTTTAATCCGAAAGAAAAAAAGAACAAAATTGCAAGAGGCCTTCCGGCCTCGCCAGGCGCCGCTACCGGAAAGGTTGTGTTTAATGCGGATGACGCCGAAGACGCGACCAAAAAAGGTGAAAAAGTAATTCTGGTCAGAATTGAAACGTCACCGGAAGATATTGGCGGAATGTACGCTGCTCAGGGAATCTTGACGAGTCGTGGCGGAATGACCTCACATGCCGCTGTTGTCGCACGCGGAATGGGAAAATGCTGCGTGGCCGGATGTTCTGATATTCAAATCGATTATTCCAAAAAACAATTTCGTGCCGGAACGACTATTGTTAAAGAAGGCGACTATATTTCCTTGGACGGAAGTTTGGGCGAAGTTTATGTGGGTTCTGTTTCTACGGTAGAATCGGCTTTAAGCGGTGATTTCGCAAAATTAATGCGCTGGGCGGATGAAACCAGAAAACTAAAAGTCAGAACCAATGCCGATACGCCCAAAGATGCTCAGACGGCCATGAAATTTGGCGCTGAAGGCATCGGGTTGTGCAGAACCGAGCACATGTTTTTTGAAGGTGACCGGATCATTGCCATGCGTGAGATGATTTTGGCTGATAATAAGGAACTGCGCCAGAAGGCGCTTTTGAAACTCCTTCCCATTCAGCGCAAAGATTTCGAACAAATTTTTGAAGTGATGAATGGCAATCCCGTCACGATCCGGCTCCTCGATCCGCCGCTTCATGAATTTCTTCCTCATGAGCAGGGAAATCAGGAAGAAATGGCCGAAGTCCTCGGCGTTTCCATTGAAAAAATCAAAGAAAAAGTGGCCAGTCTTCATGAATTTAATCCGATGTTGGGCCACCGGGGCTGTCGTTTAGGTGTTACGTATCCGGAAATTTACGACATGCAGACCCGCGCGATTATTGAAGCGGCATGCAATGTGAAACAAAAAGGAAAAAAAGTAGTTCCGGAAATTATGATTCCATTGGTTGGAACCTTGAAGGAATTTTCCATTCTCAAAAAAGATATGGAAAACGTGATTCAAAAGGTCTTTCAGGAAAAGAAGGCAACGGTTCAATATACCATTGGAACCATGATTGAAATACCGCGTGCGGCCATTGTTGCGGATAAAATCGCTGAAGAAGCGCAGTTTTTTTCTTTCGGCACCAATGATTTAACTCAAATGACCTTCGGTTATTCCCGAGATGACGCGGGAGTTTTTCTGAAAGATTACATTGAGAAGGGAATTCTGGAAAAAGATCCTTTCCAAAGCTTAGATATCGAAGGGGTCGGATTTTTAATTCAGGGCGCCATTGACCGCGGCCGAAAAGTACGCAAAGATTTGAAGGTCGGTATTTGCGGAGAACATGGTGGAGATCCTGCCTCTGTTGAGTTTTGTAGTCAGGTCGGAATGAATTACGTTAGCTGTTCTCCATTTCGTGTGCCGATTGCCCGTCTCGCAGCGGCACAGGCAGTGCTCAAGGCAAAAAAATAGCGATTTTGTTGGATGGCCAAAAAACAGCGGAAAAAACGCACCAAAGCAAAAGTAAAAGCCAAACGTTCTGCTTTGCCGAAAAAAAAAGCTAAGCGTTTTGTTCGCCTGGCACATCCTCCAGTTGAAATAAAACAAACGCCTGGTCAAAAGGCTGAACAAAATCGCAAGATAAAAGCTGCTCAAATAGAAGACGACGTTATCAGCGATGAATTGACGCTGGATAAGACGCCGATGCGGATTTATCTGAATCAAATCGAAAAAATCCCGCTCTTAACTCCTGACGATGAAGTGTCTTTATCTAAAGCCATTATTGCCGGCGGCGAAGATGGCCGTCATGCGCGTGAAAGAATGATTCGTTCCAACCTTCGGCTCGTCATCAGCATTGCCAAACGATATACCAATATTGGTTTGGCTTTTTCAGATTTGGTGGAAGAAGGAAACATCGGGCTCATGCGCGCCGTCGATAAATTTAATTACCGAAAAGGTTATCGTTTTTCCACCTACGCTTCGTGGTGGATCAAGCAAGCCATTATGCGGGCCCTTTCCAATCAGGGAAAAACAATTCGCGTTCCGGTTTATATGTTTGATACGCTTTCCAAATTTCGAAAAATTAGAGATAGTATCATCCAACAAATATCGCGCATTCCGACGTCCAAAGAAATCAGCGATGCCATGGGAATTCCCGAGGAAAAAGTAAAGGAACTAGAACGCATTACCTCACAACCGGGTTCGCTTCATGCGCCCGTTAGCTTGGATGGTTCGGCTGAATTGATTGATTTAATTGAAGATGGTTCTGTGACCTCGCCCATGGAAAACGTGGAAGGCCTTTTTGAAGGCGAGCGCATTGAGAAGCTGCTGGGTTATGTGGATAACCGTGAACGCCAAATTTTAATTTTACGCTTTGGCTTAAAAGGTAGCGAACCCCATACACTTGAAGATACCGCCAAACAATTCGCGGTCACTCGCGAACGAATCCGTCAAATTGAAATGGCGGCGATCAAAAAATTGCGCGATATTCTGAAAACGAAAGAGGAAAAACTCGAAGATTATGTCCGCTAAAACAGTTTCCGAGCAAGAGATGCTTAAAGAGTTCATCCGCGATGTTCCGGATTTTCCAAAAAAAGGAATTATTTTTAAGGACATCACGCCTCTTCTGAATAACAAAGCCGCATTTCGCTCAGCCTGCGATCAACTGGCAGAAAATTTTAAGGGCATGAAAGTGGATCACGTTGCCGGAATTGAATCACGCGGATTTATTTTTAGCCCATTAATCGCTTATCAATTGGGGACCGGATTTATTCCAATCAGGAAAAAAGGAAAACTTCCCGCAGCCAAAGAATCCATTTCGTATGGTTTGGAATATGGCGTTGATTCGCTGGAAATTCATTTGGACGCCTTAAAAAAAGGGGCTCAGGTGATTATTGTGGATGATTTGTTGGCGACCGGCGGTACCGCTGAGGCTGTGATTCGCTTGGTTGAAAAATTGGGCGGTCAGGTGATCGGTCTGGCATTTTTAATCGAACTTACTTTTTTAAAAGGCCGTGAACGTCTTAAAGATTACCGGATTCATTCGCTTATCCAATATTAATTGTCCACACTAAGCCCCTATAGCTCAGGTGGAAAGAGCACCGGACTCCTAAAACGTCCAGTGGGTTTTTCGTAAGTCATTCAAAATCAACGTAATTCATTTTCAATTCATCAGTTACGAATTATTTTTGTTCGTATCTCGTCAGTCCAATTTTGCTCGTTTCGCAGATCAAATGGACACCAGTTGGCCCCCGAAGTTTTTTCTTGCGATCACAATCCCGCTGGAAAATAAAGCTTGACTTTAGGTCATTTTCAATGAAAATAGACTATATGTTAGACAGAACACTTTACCGTCAGCTTCGGGCTTCACCCAAAAGCATCCTGCTTTTGGGTCCGCGACAAGTGGGAAAATCGACACTCATGCGTTCACTTCGTCCCGGGAAGATTATCAACTTAATGGATGAGAGTTTGTATCTTGCGTACATGAAAGATCCGGGACGATTGAAACGGGAAATCGCGGCTATCAGTACGCCTTCACTGATTGCGATCGACGAAATTCAACGAGTTCCCGCGCTTTTGAATACCATTCAGGTGCTTTTAGATGAAGGATGCAAACACCGTTTTTTGTTGACCGGCTCCAGCGCACGCAAGCTGAAACGTGGTCATGCCAATCTTCTGCCGGGAAGAATTTTAATCGAGCATCTTGACCCCCTTTCTTATTGGGAATTGGGGACACGGTTTGATTTGGAAAAGGCGCTGCGCGTTGGAACCCTGCCGGGCGTTTATTTGGAAACAGAAAAGACAGGGGAGGAACTTCTGGAAAGTTACGGACAAATCTATTTGCGTGAGGAAATTCAATCTGAGGCCCTCACGCGGAACTTGGGTTCCTATGCCCGTTTTCTAGACCTGGCGGCTGAGGCGAGCGGTCAGTGGATTAATTATTCCAAACTTGCCAGTGACAGCGAGATTCCGAAGGAAACGCTGCGCCGTTTTTACACACTCCTCGAAGATACGCTTGTGGTGTATCGAGTCCAGGCTTTCCGGCCCAAAGTTTCCAAAAGACGGGTCAGTCAGCGGGAACGTTTCGTTTTTTTTGATCTGGGTGTGCGCAATACGCTCCTTGGAATTCACCGAGGTCAGCTGAGCCCGATGGAAAAAGGGAACCTTTTCGAACAGTGGATTTTTCTTCAACTGATGGCTTTCAGTCATGCCCACAAAAAAGGATGGCGGATCAGTTCTTTTAGAACAGATACGGGCGCGGAGGTGGATTGGATTCTGGATGCCGGCTCAAAACTTCTAGCCATAGAATGTAAAGTAGGAAAGAATGTTTCCGAACATGATTTGAACGGCTTAAGAATTTTCGATCAGTTTGCTCCCAAACGTGCGGAAAAATATGTGGTTTATACAGGCAGAACCGCTCAGAAATTTTCCAAATCAGAAACCGCTCTCCCTTACGAGGATTTTCTCACGCGCATCCTTCCATCGCTGAAGTAGCGGCCGAATCCGATTCACAGCGTTTTTTTGACTTGATCTTTATTTATAATCGTATATAATCTCATATAGTTAAAACATAAGATTAAGGATTGGTCTATGCCATCAAAAAGATTGAATGCGCGGGTGGAACAACTGCCAAGCGCGATTTGGACCAAGATCGCTCAGATTGACGAGCTAAAAGGCCAATGGGTTGGCGGAGTTCATTTGAGCCCGCAGATATTAGGCCGTTTGAAACAATCAGTGCTTATTGCTTCCACCGGCGCATCGACCAGAATCGAGGGGGCACATCTTTCAGATGAAGATGTTGAAAAGCTGATGCGTGGAATTCAGGTCCAAAGATTTACCGACCGCGACAAACAAGAGGTAAAAGGTTATTACGAATTACTCCAAAATGTATTTCAAGCATGGAAACACATTCGCTTTTCTGAGAGCGCCGTCAAACATTTTCATAAAGAGCTCCTGAAGTATGCGGATAAAGACAAGCTTCACAGAGGTGAATATAAGAAAACCGAAAACAAAGTCCATATGGTGGATCAAGCAGGGAAGTCAGTCGGAGTTCTTTTTGATACCACGCCTGCATATCTGACACCCAAAGAAATGCAGGAACTCGTAGAGTGGACTCAAACGGCACTCAAAGAAAAGAAATTACATCCGCTCCTTGTGATTGGTAATTTCCTGGTCGAATTTCTGATGATTCATCCGTTCCAGGATGGAAACGGCCGGCTTTCTCGAATTCTCACGAATTTGCTTTTACTGCAACAAGGATATTTATACACCCCTTACGTTTCCCATGAAAAGCTGGTTGAAGATAATAAACCCAATTATTACATGGCGCTTCGGAAAGCTCAGAAGACGTTAAAAACAAAAACAGAAGATATTAATCCATGGCTTGATTTCTTTCTTTCAATCATCTTTGAACAAGCAAAAAGCGCAGTCTCACTTTTATCAAAAGAATCCATCGAGAAACTTTTCTCGCCCAAGCAAATTCTTGTCTTGGAGTATGTTCAAACCATGGATGAGGTCACGCCTCTTGAGCTTTCAAAGAAACTTAAAATTGCGCGCCCAACGGTGAGTCAGATTCTTTCGCGTCTTCTCCAATTCAAAAAAATTGAACGAATTGGGCTTGGCAGAAGTACCCGATACCGGAAAATATAATCCGGAACCGCTTAGTTAAAGTAGTTTTCGATTTGCATGACTTGGGTAGAATTGTGAATCAGGGTGTCCGTTTGCAGGACACCCACTTATTAGGTACTTATCAGGTCAGTTAAAGGAGTTGAACAAAAGGAGGATTTAGTACAAATAATCAAGTAAGAAAAGCCTAAGTAGCTCATAACCCGGCCACACCTCGAATAAAGCCAATTGCAATAGAGCTTGCTCAGGAGCTCTCTCCAACCGATGCCATTTCTTCGCAGAAGTAACGATTGCAAAAATAGCTGCTGGTTATATAATGTTTTATAAGCTTTAATAAGGTATCTAAATGGATAAAAATGAGAACAACTTAAAAGATTACATTACGATTAAAGAAGCCTCTGCATTTCTTGGTGTAAACCCAATGACGCTTAGAAATTGGGATAAACAAGGGAAGTTGAAGTCGCGACGCCATCCGATCAATGGGTACCGTCTTTATAAGAAAGAAGAACTAAAGGGCGTACTAAAATCCATTGAAAAGAGAGACAGGTTTACCTAAATATGGCGACGATTTCCAAAATATGTGGTAGCTGCAAGGAAAAAAATAACCCATCTTTTCTGACTTGCTGGAAATGCGGCGCTCCATTTGAACAAGAGAAAAAAACAGCCGTTGCAGGGGAAAAAACCGCTTCTGCCAAAGATCACACGCTTCAATATCAAATCCCAATAAAACCTAAGCAGTGCCCACCAGTGTTTTATAGCTCCAATCCTTTTTGTGTGCTTGGACTAGCGGCGACATGTTCTTCCGCCTCGATATTACAACGTGTCAATGAAACCAAAATCTATACAAAGCTTGGCACTTTCCCCAAATTTCGAGACGATATTCCTTTTCTTTTAGACTCCGTTCGTTCTGAAGATTCAATTCGAGCATCCCATTATGCATTAGAGAATCCTAAAAGAAGATTACTCGAAGAATTATTTTGGTTCTGGGATGAAGGCGAAGATAACAAAGCTGCGATTAAATTGTTGACTGAATCTGAACTGGGAAAAGCGCAGGCTCTTTTAGAAGAAATCTCGCTCCGTAGTAACTCTGCGGATGAGCGGATTGTTGCTAAACATAATCTGATCGTTCTCAAGCATGCGACTTTACTGAAAACGGAATCTGACGGGGAAGAACTCACAAAAGAGCATTGGATAAATTGGAGCAAAATACTTAGCGATTGGATGGAATTAATCGCTGTGGATGCTTTATGGGACTATGTTTCCATTCGAGCCAAAATTCTCTACGGTACAAATAAAGCTGAACTCGTTGAGAGTACAAAGAAATGTGTTTTTGAAGATGTTTTAAAAATACAAGAAGAGCTGATTCATTTTTACGCTAAAAATGAAGATATAGCAATGGTCGAAAGACATGCGGCCATTTTGTCGGACGCAAGAATACCTCTGACTTATTACAAAAAATTACTAGATTCAATATTGAGTCCGGTTGAGTCGGAAATTTCTGGCGCAGTTTCAGTATGGAATAAAGAATTTGAAAGTACTAAAGGTTCAATAACTGAAGCAGAAGCCACCAGTAAATTTTGTGAACAGGTCTATAAACAACTAATTCAGCGACTGGAAGGGTCTTTGGTTCTTATGAATGCCTTAGATATTCAAGGTATCTCAGATGCGGCCCTAGCGGGAGAAGGGTATGCGGAATTTTTGCGAGATCTTGCAATCAAACTATCCAATGAGGCCAAACGTCACTCTCAAGCAAAAATGTTTATTAAAGAAGCTCGGAGATTTGCAATTAATGCGGTTTTTAAAAACTTATTGGATAACGAAATTCAGACCCTCAATAAATTAACACTGGCTGACGATTTAAAAAGTGGGAAAGCGAATGAGCTTCTCGATCAAATCTCGTTAGAGGGAGCCAAGGGAAAAACAAGTGGAGTAAGCGAAAAAGCTCAAGGGACAACTAACAAAATAGATAGACTTAAAGCCTATCGGGTAATGGTGAAAGGAAATCAAATTTTTGTTCCCCCCGAATGCAATTGTTGCTTAGGAGCAGCTGCTCAGAAAGACCAACTTTCTTATCAGTATGAAGTAGGTAATACGAAACACACCATCTCTTTTGCGTTACCTATTTGTAACGCATGTAATAGCCACCGATTGCGGTTAAATTATAAAATCCTTTGGCTTGTGCTATCCACAGCAGTGGTCGGATCGGGGTGTGCATTTGCTTTTATAAAAATAGCCCCGTTTCTATCTGCAGAATTATTAACTATTCTTACAACCATCGTTTCCATCCTTGCATATTTTGCTTTAAATTTATTACTCCCATTTCCCGGTGTCAACGGATCTCACGGAAGTAGTGAGAATTCAGTCAAAATGAGCGGAGGAGCTGGTATTGGCACATTCGAATTTTCAAACCCAGCATATGCACTGTTATTTGCTGCAGCCAATGATTCCGAGGTTCACTCTACGAATGTATGGCCGCATTCCCGCGAGAAAATATTTCCGATACGCTCAAAATCAAATTCTTTCGCAATAGCCGTGTCTGTGCGCTTGATTATGGTCGGATTGTGGCAGGTGTGGGCAACAACCCATGCAACGCGTTACGTTGATAACGGGTATGGGGATAAAATTATTCTTACCTTAAATGGGGGTCAGGGTATTTATGAGGTGCCCAACGGAATTTCAACTATAGAAATTCCCGTCTCTAATTTATCAGCAGAAATAAAAAAAGAAGATAAAATGGAAAAAATCCCCAATTTAAATATTACTTCATCTGGTGACTGGATATTAAATCCCGGCAGGATTCACTCATATTCAAGAATAGAAATTAAATATGGGAATGCTTCGAGAGAGCCTCAGGATCGGGAATTGGGGAATCCTTTGCTTCTGCAGATTAACGCTGATTACATTTTCGAACGCCCGCCCGAAAGCATAAGCACGAAGAGTGGCGGAGAAATTCGAAGTGTTATATTGCATTCAAAATTGGCCTCGACAGCCGATGTTCCGGAGGGGCTAGAGAGTTTAAAGATGTCTTTAGAGGAACGGCGAAGTGTTTTGGAAAAAGAAGATATCGAATTGCAGGAAATGGCAATGAGGATAGACAATTATAGAAAAAGGGCCACTGAAATTGAAGCCATGGGAAATGTTCAGGGTGATTTACTGAACGAATATAATTTAATCATAGATAAAGCTAATAAAGAAATTAACGAATACAATCCACGCCTTGCAAAAATAGAGCAAATGAAAGAAGAATTTAGCACTGATGTTAAGCGGT
>ORMF010198009.1_pt1 | contig 13134 bp, 14 predicted proteins | sample 1779871 | NCBI WGS metagenome assembly ORMF01 (sample SAMEA104232316, study PRJEB22302) | groundwater metagenome | biome: forest; feature: aquifer; material: groundwater | place: USA | collected 2011-08-07 | depth 5.4 m | reverse complement strand
CTTCGATGACGAAGGCATTCTTTATGTAGCTGCGTCGGGGCGCGGCCGTCGCGGTATCGTCCGCATCTCGCGCGACGCGACTCGGGCCGAAATCGTGGTCGCTGGAATGAATCTGGTGGGTCTGGCGTTCAGCGCGAAAGGCGACATGGTCGTCGCTACTAATGAAGCCGTGTACAGTCTGCCGCTGGGAATTTTCGGCACCCTGCTGGGTTGAGTCGCGGATTTAAGTTGCCGTGTCTGTTACATGATCACTATTAGCGCCGGCACAACGAAGCATTAGCGGGAAGAAACGCACTTTGACTCGTTTTATACGGTGATGCTACTTTCGCAGCCACGAACGTATTGAGCGATTGAGTCCGAAAGGATCCGCAGCACAACTTTTACGAATGGGGAACCTCGCCAGCAGCGCAATCGGGCAGTTTATTCTGTACATGGTGGCGCTGATTTTCTCTCTCTCGGTACACGAGTCCGCGCACGCCTGGACGTCGAACTACTTTGGTGACGATCTGGCAAGGTTACAGGGTCGTATCAGTCTGAACCCGATGGTCCACGTTGATCCCATCGGCACGTTATTATTTCCGGCGATCTCTTTCTTCACCGGCGCTCCGCTGTTCGGCTGGGCTAAGCCGACTCCCGTGAATCCTTTGCGCTGGCGAGACAAGCGGGTTGCGAACTTTTGGGTAAGCATAGCGGGTGTTATTTGCAACTTCATAATCGCTATTGTTGCCGGGGTCATTATACGCATCCTGCTCTTTGCAAATTTGATTGAGCCCGGCGGCCAGAGACTTTTTCGCCCTACCTCCGACTCTTTGATCTTACAGGGAGCAGTGGAGTTGTTGACTACATTCTTTATTCTGAATGTGGTCCTCGGAGTCTTTAACTTAATTCCGATTCCGCCCCTCGATGGCAGCAAAGTCCTGCAGAGTATTCTGCCGGAGAGTTTTGAATCGGGGTTTGAAGCGCTGGAGCGCTTCGGCTTCATTTTGCTGATCCTGGCAATGTTCACCGGTGTCTTCGGAATGATCTTCAGTGTGTTATTGCCGATTGCGGTCAGAGTACTTTTGATTGGCGCGTATTAGATGAAACGAATTTTTAGCGGGGCCCAACCAACCGGCAATGTGCACCTGGGAAATTATCTCGGCGCGCTGCGGAACTGGGTTGCGCTGCAACGCGAATACGAAAGTGTTTTTTGTATCGTCAATCTCCACGCGATCACGCTGCCGCAGGATCCGAAAGTGCTCGCGGCCAAGACGAGGGAACTGGCCCGGATCTATCTCGCTGTCGGCATCGACCCAGAGGTCTCGACCGTCTTCGTGCAATCCGACGTACCCGCGCACGCCGAGCTGACCTGGCTGCTCAACTGTGTCACACGCATGTCTGAGCTCGAGCGGATGACGCAATTCAAAGATAAAGCGCGTAAGCAGGAAGAGAACGTCGCGGTCGCACTGTTCGATTACCCGGTGTTGATGGCTGCGGATATCCTGCTTTATCAGACTGACCTGGTTCCAGTTGGCGAAGATCAAAAGCAGCATTTGGAGTTGACCCGCGACATCGCAATTCGTTTCAATCGTGATTACGGTGAAGCGTTCCGAGTGCCTGAACCGTTTATTCCGAAAGTTGGCGCGCGCATCATGTCGCTTGCCGATCCTGCCAGAAAGATGTCCAAGTCAGACGCAGAAAGCGAAGCGGGTTGCATTATGCTGTTGGATGATGCGGACGCTGTTCGCCGCAAATTCAAACGGGCCGTCACTGATTCAGGCGCCGAAATTCGCTTCGATGCTGCGCGCCCGGCGATAAATAATCTGCTGACCATTTACCAGTTGCTGACCGGAAAGGCACCGGCGGAAATCGAAGATCATTTTGCCGGAACAGGTTATGCGAAGCTGAAGGAAGAATTGGCGGACGTGACCATAGAGTTTCTGAAGCCACTGCAGGAGCGCGTCCGCGGCATCGATGATGATAGACTGGGTGAAATCCTGCGGCAGGGAGCGGCCCGAGCTGAATCAACTGCCGGCCCGACCCTGGCTCGAGCAAAAGCGAATATGGGTTTGATCGGCTCGAAGAGTTTAGAGTTCAACCTTTAGACTGCCGATCTTGGAAAAGACAAGCTCAAGCTTGAACTCTGAACTGGTTACCGTAGCGATGGAAGACACTTCACAAACTGAGATGGCGACGCCTGTGGCCACGGAAGCTCCGGCTGAGGCGGCCCAGACGATTAGTGTCGCTAATTCCAAGCCCGAGATCACTCCCGATGGTGACACCGATCAGCTGAAAATTACTCTCGGTGACTTTGAAGGCCCACTCGATCTCCTCCTTTATCTGATCCGTCAGGAACAGGTAAACATCTATGACATCCCGATTGCGCGCATCACGGATGAATACCTGCGCTATTTGAACCTGATGCAGGAGCTCGATCTCACCGTGGCCGGTGATTTTCTGGTGATGGCGGCGCAATTGATCGAGGTAAAGTCGAGAATGCTCTTGCCGCGCGACCCAATGGCTGAGCAAGAAGAGGTAATCGACCCGCGCACTGAGCTGGTTAACCGGCTGCTGGAGCACGAGAAATTCAAAGCCGCGGCGGAAATGCTCTGGTCGCGAGCCACCGTTGAACGGGCCGTCTTTACTCGAGCCGAAATTGAAACCGATAAGAACAACCCAGAAGTTGCGGTCGGCGTATTCGATCTGCTTCGCGTCTTTCAGGAGATCCTCGCGCGCCATAAGGAAGAAATCCTTCTGGAAATTGAGCGCGAAGAGGTGAGTATGGCCGAGATGATCGATCGCCTGAGGAATATGGTGCGATCGGCGGGCGAGGTTAACCTGCTGGTGTTTTTTGAACGGTCAAAGTCCCGCCGCGAGCTGGTGGTGGCATTTCTTTCCGTGCTTGAGTTGGTCAGAATGAGTGAGATTTCGCTGGTTCAAAGTGAGACCTTTGGCGCCATTATGGCGCGGACCGTAAGCCCCGGCGAAGGGTGAGAGACTCTAAGACTGCGGAAAAATCTATAGGCAGCAAGAGCGATCCACGAAATCGCACGAAATGGCTCGAAATATGTGTTCTTCGTGTTGCTTCGCGTGGTTTCGTGGATCGTAGTTCAGTTTTCAAAAGCTGACGCGCCGCCGAAGGTGCGCGACAGAATAGGGCAGAGTGATCATGAGCAAAGCAGCGAAAGCAACAAATGTTGAGTCAGATTCCGAATTGGAATCAGTACTGCCTGACGAAATCGAAGGCCAACGCGAAATAGGTAACGCGGAGCTCAAAGCGATCGCCGAAGCGATAATCTTTGTCGCCGAAGAGCCGGTTAGCACCAAGACAATTGCGGATCTGGTTAAGATCGATCACGAGGCAGTCGAGAAGGTACTCGTCGACCTGGTCGCGGAATACGACGCGCGCAACAGCGGTTTGCAGTTACGGGAAATCGCTGCCGGTTGGCAGATCGCCACGCGGCCTGAGCACCACGAACAAATTCGCGCGTACCTGAAATCCAGACCCAGCGCAAAACTGTCGCTGGCCTCGCTTGAGACGCTGGCCGTCATTGCGTACAGACAGCCAGTGACCGTGCCGGAGATTCTGGAAATTCGCGGAGTGCAATCGCCCTCGGCTATCAAAACACTGCTCGACAAACGGCTAATCGTAGCCAAAGGAAGAAAAGAGACAGTTGGTCGGCCGATGATGTACGGCACTTCAAAAGAGTTTCTGATCCAATTTGGCCTCAAGGATCTTTCAGAGCTACCCAGCATCGAAGACTTCCGGGATCTCGCCGGAGGAGGCGAATAGGCAGTAAGCAGAGAACAATAGGCAGCAAGCAATTGGCCCAATCCGTGGTTGCTGCTTTCTGCCTCCTGCTTTCTGCCATCTTATTAAGAATGCAGCAGCGTCTTCAAAAACTGATTTCCACGGCCGGCATCGCCTCGCGGCGTCATGCTGAGGAACTGATCACGGCCGGGCAGGTAAACGTCAACGGGAAGATCGTCACCGAACTCGGCGCCAAGGCTGATCCCAGGATTGATCACATCAAGGTCAAAGGACGGTTGATCAATCCTCTGCTTCAGCAGCATGAAAACATCTACGTCTTATTGAATAAGCCCCGGGGCTATTTGACCAGCATGGCTGACCCTGAGGGGCGGCCATTGGTGACCGAATTGATTCCATCGTCGCTGGGCCGTCTGCATCCGGTGGGGCGGCTTGATTTCAATACCGAGGGCTTGTTGTTGCTCACCAATGATGGTGAATTCACCAACGTCGTAACCGCCGCCCGGAACCAGATTCCCAAAGTCTACAAAGTCAAAGTGAAAGGGATGCCGACCGACAACGCTGTTGAGCGATTGCGTCGTGGCATCGATATCGGAGAAGGCGAACGCACTGCGCCCGCTGATGTTCGCCAATTGCGTTCGACCGAAGCCAACGGATGGTTTGAAGTTACTCTGCATCAAGGGCGCAATCAGCAGATTCGCCGCATGTTCGACGCGATTGGACATTCGGTGACCAAGCTGAAGCGGACGCGCATTGGACTTCTGGATGATAGATTCCTGGCGACGGGCCAATGGCGCCCGCTCACCGACATGGAAGTAAAACGACTGAAAAATGTGCGCGCAAAGAAAACCGCGCCACCGATCAAGAATGCGAAGGCAAAGAAAACGCGGTCACCGGTTCGTCCAAAGCGTGCCTAGGGAAAAGTTTGTTTAGAGTTCAAGCTTCAGCTTGCTCTGTGGGTAGCAACCTAAAGGTTGAACTCTGAACACCATCGCGCCCACGCACGATCACGCTTTGCGGTCTCATTGAGTTACAATGTTATGACTCCATAACCTTGACGACAGGCATCATTGCCTGTCGTTTGAGTGTTAGCAGTATATGACCCACTGGGTTCAGTATTAGATCAAATGGAATTCGAACTGACTGAAGAGCAATTGCAGATGAAGATGAGCGTACGCGAGTTCGCCGAAGGCGAAATCGCGCCGCATGTGATGGAATGGGACGAGGCGCAGCATTTTCCCACTGAGCTGCAACCAAAACTCGCTGAACTCGGCCTCTTGGGCATTCTGTTTCCCGAGGAATACGGTGGCGCCGGTTTGGGCTATGTCGAATACGCTACGGCGATTGAAGAGTTGTCGCGGGTAGACGGTTCGGTCGGAATTTCTGTAGCCGCTCACAATTCGCTTTGCTCAAACCATATCTATCAATACGGAAGTGAATCGCAAAAGCAAAGGTACCTGGCGCCGCTGGCGCGCGGCGAGCACCTCGGCGCGTGGGGATTAACTGAGCCTGGCGCGGGCTCGGATGCTTCCGGAACGCGCACAACGGCCGTCAAGCAAGACGGTGGTTGGGTGGTCAATGGTTCCAAGAATTTCATTACTCATGCAATTCATGCCGACACTTGCGTGGCCTTTGCCTCGACCGATCGCGCAAAGCAGAGCAAGGGAATCAGCGCTTTCATCTTTGAGAGAGGCATGAAGGGTTTTGCGCCCTCCAAAAAGGAAAATAAGCTGGGGTTGCGCGCGTCTGAAACCGCGAGTGTAGTTTTCGATGACTGCTTCATTCCGGATGAGAATCGTCTGGGTGAAGAGGGCCAGGGTTTTGTTAACGCCATGCAGATTCTGGACGGTGGACGCATCTCGATAGCGGCACTGGCGGTTGGCATTGCGCAGGGGGCTTTCGAATCAGCAGTGCGTTACTCGGGAGAGCGGCAACAGTTTGGCAAGCCGATCCGCGAGTTTCAGGCGATTCAATTCAAGCTGGCTGACATGGCCACGCAGATCGAAGCCGCCCGCCTCTTGATGTATCGGGCCGCGGCGATGAAAGACAATGGCAAGACGACGACGCGGGAGTCTTCGATGGCCAAGCTGTTCGCCTCTGAGATGAGCGTGCGGGTTTGCGAAGACGCAATTCAGATCCACGGCGGTTACGGCTATACCAAGGATTATCCGGCCGAGAAGTATTGGCGCGATTCGAAGTTGTGCACGATCGGCGAAGGCACGTCAGAGATTCAACGCATCATCATCGCCAGAGAAATTCTCAAACAGGCATGAACGCTGGATTGAGTCAGCCGCTCATAGATCGAGTTCTCGCCGGAGAGGCGAACGCGGTGGCGCGCGCGATCTCGAAGATCGAAGATGGCTCAGCCGATAGTCCTGAATTGATGAAGCAGGTTTTTCCGCTTACCGGACGGGCGCTGATCATCGGGATCACTGGGTCGCCTGGGGCGGGGAAGTCGTCGCTGGTTGATAAGCTGGCTGGTCTTTATCGGAAACGTGGCGAACGGGTCGGTATTATCGCCGTCGATCCCTCGAGCCCTTTTTCCGGCGGCGCGATTCTGGGGGATCGGATTCGCATGCAAACCCTGGCGCTCGACAAAGGGGTTTTCATTCGTTCGATGGCGACCCGCGGGAACCTGGGTGGGCTGGCCCGCTCAACCGTTGAAGCAGCGGCGATCCTGGATGCCGCGGGCTATGAAAAGATCATCATCGAAACCGTTGGCGTTGGCCAGGATGAAATCGAGATCGCCAAGACCGCAGACGTTTGCGTAGTCGTGCTGGTGCCTGGCATGGGCGACGATGTTCAGGCGATGAAAGCCGGCATCATGGAGATTGGCGATGTGCTGGTTATCAATAAAGCCGATCGCGATGGAGTTCTCCGTACCGAGAAGGAATTAGAGGCCCTGCTCTCGCTGGCCGCGCGGGCGGACGAGTGGCGGCCGCCGATCGTCAAGACCGTGGCCATCGAAAGCCGTGGGATCGAAGAACTGGCTACAGCTATTGAGGGCAGCCGGGAATTTCAACGCCAATCGCCAGCAACCAGCGAGCGGCGAAAGGCCATGGCGCGTTGGCGAATCCTTGAGCTGTTGCGCGAGCGTTTGGTGGAGCAAACTCTGGCCGGTGACTCAGCATCGGAGACGCTTGATCGTTTGGCTGCGGAAGTAGCCAGCAAGAAACGCGATCCGTATTCAGCGGTTGAGGAACTGATGAGAAATAGGGGCTGATCACGAATGTCCGAAACCGCCTGCGGTAGCGGGGCGGTTAGCCTTTAAGTTAAGGGTCATCGTAATGGGGATCGACCACCAGCTACCCAGGTGGTCTTGACGCGGCGTATGAAGATTGATCACATCGGGATTGCAACGCGAGGAATCAATGATGCGATGACCTTTTATCGGGACGCGCTCGGGCTCGATGTGACCGAGACAGAAGAAGTGCCGGAACAAAAGGTGCGCGTCGCCATGCTGCCCATTGGGGAATCGCGCATCGAATTGCTTGAGGCAATGTCAGAAGACTCGCCGATATCGCGCTTCCTTGAAAAACGTGGCCCGGGAATTCATCATATTGCCTTGCGAGTGGATGACATTCGCGTTGCCCTGGCTGACCTAAAGCAGAAAGGCGCGCGTCTGATAGACGAAGAGCCAAGGCGGGGCGCGGGCGGTTGCCTTGTGGCCTTTGTTCATCCATCATCGACGGGTGGAGTATTGTTAGAATTGGTGCAAAACCCAGCGTGTTCCTAGTTGGATACAGGCGTTCAGAGTACCGACTTTAGTCGGGTTTTTGTTATCAAGATAGGCCCAGCCGTTGGTGCTCTCAACAATTATTGAAAGGGAGAGTTTTATTTTGAATTCAACAACAAAGGCTTGGATTGCCGCCGGGGTCGGCATCCTATTTTCACTTGGACTTATTGTTTGGCAGGTAAAAGCCAGTCATGCCGCGCCGGTCAATTTGAGTGCGGACGATATGACGCAGATCGCTTCTGATCAGGCGCCCCAGGCGCGGCAGCGTCTCGCTACCGATGACGCGGCCCGCAAAGACTTCGCCAAGAACGTGCGCGAATTGCTGGCAGTAGCCGAAGAGGCGAAGTCGAAAGGTATTGCGTATCGTCCGGAGATCAGGCGTCAGCTTGAGTTGATTCGCGCAATTGTGATCTCCCAAAGCTACGCCCAATCTCAGGCGGGCACGCCCGGCGCAGCGGCGGTTTCAGATGCGGACATCGATGCGTTTTATAAAGAGCCGGGTCAGGAAGAGCGGTTTAATCAGTTCCTGAAAGATGCGCAGGCCAGCAACCCGACCATGGCCGGACAGCAAATTCCACCCGAACAGCTAAAAGAGATTAGAAAGCAGTTGGCTCAGGTCTTGCTCGGCGAACGTCATGGTGCGGCCGCCGGTATCGACAAAAAGCGGAGTGTCGAATTGCAAATTATGCTGGAGCAGGCGCGTTTGCTGGCTTCGACCTATGCCAAGGAAACTTTAATTCCCAACACCAAAGCCACCGATGCGGAGATTAACGCTTATATCGCGAAGCATCCGGAACTCGACACTAAACAAGCGCGCACAAAAGCAGAGGACGTGCTGAAGCGGGCGCGCGCCGGCGAAGATTTTTCGAAGCTAGCCCAAGAATTCTCAGGCGATCCTGGCAGCAAGGATAAGGGTGGGGACCTGGGTTGGTTTGGACGCGGGCAAATGGATCCAACCTTTGAGAACGCCGCGTTCGCCTTGCAACCGGGTCAGATCAGCGACGTCATCGAGACCCAGTTCGGTTACCACATCATCAAGCTCGACGAGAAGAAGACTGAGACGAAAGACGGCAAACCTGAAGAGCAGGTACACGCGCGACACATCCTGATTGCCTCCGGGGCGCCGAATCCGTTCGGACCGCCTAAGGCGCCGAAGGACCAGGCGCGTGATGCGGTCGAGCAGGAAAAAGAGAAAACCATGATCGATGACATCGTGAAGCGTCAGAGCTCGCATATAACGATCGCGGATAATTTCAGCGTCGCCATGCCGCCGCCGCAGCAGATGCAACAAGGGCTGCCGCCGGGCATGATGCCACCCGAGGCCCCATCGGATTCAAAGGCACCGGCGCCGAAGGGAAAGACGCCTGCGAAAGGCGGAACCAAGGGTAAATAGTTCAAAAGCGATGAAGTTTGGTGCATATCGCGTCGAGGTCGTTCCTGACTGTGAATTTCGTCTCGATGGTGGTGCGATGTTCGGCGTGGTGCCGCGCAATCTTTGGTCAAAGAGCTGCCCGCCGGATGAACAGAACCGCATTCGCATGAACATGAATTGCCTCTTCATCGAAGGCCATGGTGAGCGCATTCTGATCGACACAGGCATCGGCGCCAAGTGGGCGGAAAAGCATCAAACGATGTACGCCATCGACCGGAAACGATCGTTCGATGAATCCTTGCGCGCGATCGCAGGCGTCAGTTCAGAAGACATTACGATAGTCATCAATACGCATCTTCATTTCGATCACGCCGGCGGAAATACGGCTCTTGATGGTTCTGGAAAAGCGTCTCCGGCATTTTCGAATGCCCGCTACTTCGTTGCACGTGACGAATACGAACACGCGGAAGCGCCGTCGGAACGCGACCGCGCCAGTTACTTGCCGGACAACTGGCGTCCTTTGAAAGACTCGGGACAACTGGAGCTGCAGGAGTCGGAGTACGAAGTCGTGCCGGGGCTGCGCATGGAAACATATGCGGGGCACAATCGCTCAATGCAATGCGCGCGGCTGGAGCAGGGTGGACAAACGCTTTTTGGATTTGCCGACCTCGTGCCGATGAGGGCGCACGTGCCTTTCGCCTGGATCATGGGGTTTGATCTCTATCCGGTGGAAACGCTCGAGGCTAAGAAGAAATTGTTACCACAGGCGGCACGCGAGAATTGGACCTGTTTGTTTTATCACGACCCGGATGAGGCCTTCGGTCGCGTTGTGGAGGATGAAGGGAAGCTTCGCGCGGTTGGAGTTTGATCGAGGTGGCACAGACTTCAGTCTGTGATTTCGCACTTTGCAGCCACTAACAATCACAGACTGAAGTCTGTGCCACTTATTATGAATATGACAGCAGCGAAAATCGGCATCATCGGCGGCAGCGGCCTCTATCAAATGCCGGAACTCAAAGACATCGACGAGATAGAGGTGCAGACTCCCTTTGGCAACCCGTCGGACAAGTTTATCCTTGGCACGCTCGAGGGCGAACGGGTGGCCTTTCTGCCACGTCACGGGCGCGGGCATCGCTTCACCCCAACTGAAGTTCCTTTTCGCGCCAACATCTACGGAATGAAACTGCTCGGCGTTGAGCGGATTCTGTCGGCGTCGGCTGTCGGCTCGCTCCAGGAACAGTATGCGCCATTAGATATGGTAATTCCCGATCAGTTTTTCGATCGCACGCGCGCCCGCGCGCGAGAGTCAACCTTCTTTGGCGAGGGCATCGTCGCGCATGTGGCGTTTGCGCATCCGGTGTGCAGCCAGTTGGGCAACACTTTGGCGCAGGCGTGCCAGACCGTCGACGTGAAAGTGCATCGCGGGGGAACTTACATCTGCATGGAAGGGCCGGCGTTCTCAACGGTAGCTGAATCCACCGTGTACCGCTCGTGGGGTATGGATGTGATCGGGATGACAAATTTGCAGGAAGCCAAGCTCGCGCGCGAGGCCGAAATCTGTTATGCGACGCTGGCCCTGGTTACGGATTATGATTGCTGGCATCCTGGCCACGATGCGGTTACTGTAGAAACGGTCATTGAGTATCTGAATAAGAATGTCAGGAACGCACAGGTTATTATGCGGGAAGCGGTCAAAGATCTGGCGAGCAGTGCGCGCGAATGTAAATGCGGATCAGCTTTAAAGAATGCGATCTTTACCGCACCTGATTTGTGGCCGGAAGCAACCACGCGCAAACTGTCAGCCATCATTGGAAAGTACCGAAATTAAATTCAAGTTTTGCAGTTGAAGACAGGGAGTAAGGCTATGAAGAAGGTTTTTGTAATTACGCTGATCGGCTTGGCGCTCTTTGTCATGGCGCCTGCGGCGGCTCAGGCGCAGGCCGGGGCGAAGCAAGGCCCGGACGTGGTGCGCGATCCCGATATGGAGAAGGACTCGCTGCACAACCTGGAAGTGGCGCGGCAATACTTCACCCTGCGGAAGGCCTACAAGGCATCGCTGGCACGCTGTGAAGAGATCATTGCCGGCAATCCGACGTTTTCGAAAATCGATGAAGTCCTGTGGATTGCCGGTGAAAGCAGCCTGCGGTTGTCAGCGAACAAAGGCAAGCAATCGGTGAAGACCGCTACCGACAAGTTGAGAGAAGATGCGCGTGACTATCTCTCGATGCTGGTCAACAATTACCCCGACAGCCGCTTCAAGGATGGGGCCCTGGAAGAGCTGAAGGCTTTGGGTGGCCCGTTGCCGAAGGCTAACAAGCCGTAAGCAGAGAGCGGTGAGCAATCAAAGGCGATCTTTGAGTAGGCAGACTCTCGCCTGGGAGGCTCGATCCCTGATCTAAGTTGACTCAAATTGCGAACTAAAGTTCTGAAATCTCAAATCTCAAATCTGAAAACTCAAATCGAAAATCTAATATGTCATTACTCGTCGTAGGTTCAGTTGCGTTTGACAATGTCGAAACGCCGTTCGGCAAACGCGAGCGCATGCTGGGGGGCTCGGCCTCTCACTTTTCCATTTCGGCCAGCTTCTTTACCGACGTCCGCGTCGTCGCAGTTGTGGGTGGGGACTTTGGCCAGGCTGAGAGAGACGTATTTGCCCGCCAGAACATCAACACGAGCGACCTGGAAGTCATTCCGGAAGGCAAAACATTTCAGTGGCATGGCCGCTATGAATACGACCTGAATGTGGCGCACACGCTCGACACCCAACTAAATGTTTTTGCCGGCTTCGAACCAAAACTTTCCGCGAGTTCGAAACAGGCGCGTTTGGTTTTTCTTGGCAACATTCAACCGGACTTGCAGCGCGGCGTGCGCCAGCAGATTCCCGCCGCCGAACTGGTGGCTCTGGATACAATGAATCTTTGGATTGACACGACCCGGGATTCATTGCAGAAAACCATTGAAGTTGTTGACCTGGTTATCATCAACGACGCCGAAGCGCGCCAGTTGGCCGAGGAACCCAACCTGATAAAAGCAGCTCGCAAAATCCTCTCGTGGGGACCGGACACTCTGATCGTCAAACGCGGAGAATACGGTGCAGCCATGTTCACCAAAGACGAGTACTTTGCGATTCCGGCGTATCCGCTGGAAGCAGTCTTTGACCCCACGGGCGCGGGAGACACTTTCGCGGGCGGACTAATGGGTTACCTGTCGAGTCAGGAAAAGCTCGATGCCGGCGCGTTGGTGCGGGCCATGATCTTCGGATTAGGGATGGCGGCCTTCAACGTGGAAGAATTTGGCACCGAACGGGTCCAAAAGCTGACCGATGATGAGATCAACCAACGATTTCGTGACTTCAAACGCTTCACACACTTTGAAGAGATCCCGTTTGAGCGCACAGTCAGCGCTGTGAAGTAAGGCTAGTTGTTGACTTGCGGTGCGTCGCGCAAGATAACATCTTGCGCTACAATCTCAAATCATGTTTTGTCCAACCTGCGAAGCCGAATACGAACCTGGAATTACGCGCTGCGCCGACGATGGCGTGGAGTTGGTCGACACTCTGAGCGTCGCTGACGGGGCACAGGACGGCAGTGAAGCTCGATTCGTCGCGCTGCATACGCTGTCATCCCCGGCCGAAGCGGAAATGGTCAATGATATCCTGCAGCAGAACGGGATCCGCGCTGTGGTTCAGTCGGGAGCATCAGATCAATTCTCGCCGCTCTTTTCAGTAATGGCGCCGGGAGCCGTCGTGCTCGTTGACGAACGCGACCTCGATCGCGCACGCGAGCTTTACGCATCTTTCTTTGGCGATGATACTTCGCCGCTCACCGGTCCCGCCTCGGAAGAAGACGACGAAGAGTCAGAATAAGTGGCAAGACTTCAGTCTGAAATCTGAACCGAAGTGTCGGGATCGTTCCAGAAGCCCTATGGCCACGGATTCATCGCCGCCCATCCGTTTAAGAACAGGATAGGCGACGTGGATTTCTACCATTTCACTGAGGTTCTGCTGGCTATCACAGACTGAAGTCTATGCCACCCTGGAATGAGTGATTACTCCTCAGAACCAATCGTAGTCCTGATGACCGCGCCCGACCGCGAAGAGGCTGGCCGAATCGCAGAGATGCTCGTGAGCACGCGCCTTGCTGCCTGTGTCCAGGTCCTACCCGAAATTCAATCTATCTATCGCTGGCAAGGTGAGGTCGTGCGCGAGAAGGAAATCCTGCTGTTGGCCAAGACGACGAAAGATCAGTTCGATGATTTAGTTAGCAGAGTTATCGCCAT